>CEAR01042333.1_pt1 | contig 59622 bp, 56 predicted proteins | sample 557461 | NCBI WGS metagenome assembly CEAR01 (sample SAMEA3182075, study PRJEB8094) | gut metagenome | biome: human; feature: gut; material: Stool; isolation source: human stools | place: Canada | collected 2012-03-14 | reverse complement strand
CCGGATCCGGGAGGCCCGCCTGCGGGCGCGGCTGTCACAGTCTGATCTCTGCCGGCGTCTGCAACTGGCTGGTGTCATTGTGGAGCGGGACGTGATAAGCAGGATCGAAAACGGCGGCAGGTTTGTGGCTGACTTTGAGGTGGTGGTGATCGCGGACGTTCTGGAGGTTTCCGTGGACTGGCTGCTGGGCAAAGAATAGGACGGCGTGGAGTGCTGTATGCACCGCGCCGTCCATATTTTTTTTGAAAGTGAGGGCACGGGCATGAAAGGATATAAGCACCTGACGGAGTTTGACCGGAACAAGATCGCCAGAATGAGAAAAGAGGGCGCCACCATGCGCGAGATCGGCGCGGCCCTGCACGTCAGCGCCGCCACCGTCTGCCGCGAGATCAAACGCGGGACATACACCTACATGAACGCGGATTATATCGAAGTGACCGAGTACATACCGGAGCGGTCACAAGCCCGCTACCGGGCCAACATGGCGGCCAAGGGCGGCCCCCTGAAAATTGGAAGTGATCGCCGGTACGCCGAAACCCTGGAGGCGCTGATTGCTGACGACAATTACAGCCCGGAGGCAGCCCTGCATGAGATTGAGGACCACCCGGAAAAGTACGGCAGCTTTGAAACGCGGATCTGCCGCCAAACCCTTTATGCCTATATTGACAAGGGAGTTTTTCTCCGCCTGACCAATAAGGCGCTGCCGTTCAAGGGTTCCCGGCGGAAGAAGAAAACCAAGCACGTCCAGCGGGCGAAACAGCAGCCCAAGGGTGAGAGCATAGAAAAGCGCCCGCCGGAGATCGACGGGCGCCAGGAGTTCGGCCACTGGGAAATGGATCTGGTGGTTTCCTGCAGGGGCGGGCATAAGTGCCTCCTGGTGCTGACCGAGCGCGTCACCCGCATGGAGGTGATCCGCCTGATCCGCGATAAATCCGCGGCCAGCGTCGTCCGTGCGCTGGACACCATGGAACGGAAATGGGGTGCCCGCTTCCCGCAGGTATTCCAATCTATTACCATGGACAACGGAAGCGAGTTTGCGGACTATATCGGGATTGAACGGTCCGTATATAAACGCTGTGAGAGCAAGCGCACCCGGACATATTACTGTCACCCATACTGCAGTAGTGAGCGAGGAAGCAACGAAAAACAAAACCAGATGATCCGGCGGAAGTTCCCAAAGGGGACAAACTTTGATAAGGTTACCCAAAAAGACGTGGAGGCGGTGGAAAGCTGGCTGAACAGATACCCCCGCCAACTGCTGGGCTGGGCCTCTGCCGGGCAGCTGTTTGAGGGCTATTTGCAGACCATCTAAAAATATTTTTTCGTTTTGTTACACTTTCCTATTGACATTTGCCCGCCTTTTGAAAAAGCAGAGCGTTCCGCGGAACGCTCTGCTTTTTGCTTGACTCTTTACAGCTTTGTGATGACGGGAATGACCATCGGGCTGCGCTTGGTCGTTTTGAACAGGTAGTTGCTCACGCCCGATTTGATCGCGCCCTTGAGCTCGCCGATGTCACGGCTGCGGCGACCCAGCACGCCCTCGGCGGCGGACATGACCACCGTTTTCAGCTCGTTCATCAGCTCCTCGGACTCCTTGACGTAGATGAAGCCGCGGGTGATGATCTCAGGCTCGGCGAGCATATAGCCGTCGTGCGCGGAGATGGGCAGCACGACCACCACCATGCCGTCCTCGGCAAGGTGCTTGCGGTCGCGCAGGACGACCGCGCCGACGTCGCCCACACCGCTGCCGTCCACGAAGATCTCACCGGCGGGCGCCATGCCCGGCACGAGCTTCATTGTGCGGGCGGTGATCTCCACCGCGTCGCCGTTTTCGCAGATGGCGATGTTCTTGCGGTCCATGCCCATGGACATGGCAAGGTTCTTATGGATCTGCAGCATACGCTGCTCGCCGTGTACGGGGATAAAATACTTCGGCTTTGTGAGCGCGTGGATGATCTTCAGCTCCTCCTGACAGGCATGGCCGGAGACGTGGAGCATATCCGCGCGGTCGTAAATGACCTCGACGCCCTTGCGGAACAGCTCGTTGATGACGCGCGAGACGGTGTTCTCGTTGCCGGGAATGGCGGAAGCCGAGATGATGACGCGGTCGCCGGGGCCGACCTCAATCTGCTTGTGCTGGGAAAACGCCATGCGGTAGAGCGCGCTCATCTCCTCACCCTGCGAGCCGGTGGTGACGATGACCTGCTTATCGAGCGGGAGCGCCTTGATCTTGTTGATATCCGTCACGGTGTTCTTGGGCAGCTTCATGTAGCCGAGATCGACCGCGACCTTGGTGACATTTTCCATGCTGCGGCCCGTGACGGCGACCTTGCGGCCGACCGCCGCCGCCGCGTCGATGACCTGCTGGATGCGGTGGACGTTGGAGGCGAAGGTCGTGACGATGATGCGCTGCTTGCAGCCGGCAAAGAGCCGGTCGAAGGTCTTGCCGACCATGCGCTCGCTCATCGTGTAGCCGGGGCGCTCGACGTTCGTGGAGTCCGCGAGCAGCGCGAGCACGCCCTGCTTGCCCAACTCACCGAAGCGCGCGAGGTCGATGACCTCGCCGTCGATGGGCGTGGAGTCGATCTTGAAGTCGCCCGTGTGGACGACGGTGCCGAGCCCGGTGTGGATGGCAAACGCCACGCTGTCCGCGATGGAGTGGTTCACATGAATGAACTCCACGCTGAACTTGCCGGCCTTGACCGTCATGCCGCTTTCGACCGTGACGATCTTGGTGGACTTCAAAAGCCCGTGCTCCTCGAGCTTCAGGCGAATGAGGCCTGCGGTGAGGCGGGTGCAGTAGATGGGCATATTGACCTGCTTGAGGACGTAGGGGATGGCCCCGATGTGGTCCTCGTGGCCGTGGGTGATGAACAGACCGCGGATGCGGTTCTTGTGCTTGGTGAGGTAGCTCACGTCGGGAATGACAAGGTCGATGCCGTACATATCGTCGCCGGGAAAGGCCATGCCGCAGTCCACGACGATGATCTCGCCGCCGTACTCATACACGGTCATGTTCTTGCCGATCTCGTTCAGCCCGCCGAGCGGGATGATCTTCAAATTTTCTGCCAAAATGCATTCACTCCTTATGGATCTTCAAAAATTGGGTGAGCATTCGGTCCACGCCGCGCGGAAATGACCGCACGGAAACAACGGCGTCCGTGCTGCGCGCTCCGCCCTGTTCCGCGGAGCGCATCGCACCATCGGCGCCCTGATCGTTTTTACTATGGACTTGTGCTCTATTCAAACCGCGCGATGGCGGCTCAATACAATTTGTGTTTTTATAGTATACCACGTTTTTTGGAAAAAGTACACACTTTTTTTCATGCGCCCCTTTTCCAGACGAATTTTTTATCGGAAAGCCTATTGCACCCTTGCGCGCCCGTGTGCTACAATATAGTATCTATCCGTATTTGTTCCGCCTTTGTGCCGCCGATGAAGCGGGGAGGATACCTTATGAGTAAGAAAGTCAATAAGCTGACCGAGCCGAATATGCGGCTGTATTTTCTTCTTGCCGCGGTCTTCTGCGCGGTGACGCTGTGGATCGAGCCGATCCTCGGCCTCGTTGAGGCCGGTGTGATGGCGCTCACCTATGTCTATTTCCGCCGCACGGCGCAAAAGCGCCGCGAGGGCATCCAGCGCTACGTCGAGGATATGACCGACGATGTGGCGAGCGCGGGCAAGTCCTCCATGCTCTCGGCCCCCTTTGCCATGATGGTCTTCCGGCCCGATACGCAGGAGGTGCTGTGGAGCAACGAGAGCTTCCTCCAGCTCACGGGCATGAGGGAGAATCTGTTCGATAACCGGCTGGAGGATACACTGCCCGGCTTCCCCGCCCAATGGCTGCTGGAGGGAAAGAGCGAGTGCCCCGAAACGGTCGTCGTCAACAACCGGCACTTCCGCGTGTTCGGCAGTCTCACGCATCCGAGCGGCCGCAGCGGCGCGCGCGGGCTTCTCGCGCTGACCTATTGGATGGACGTGACCGAGCAGGACGAGCTCAGGAAAAAGAGCGAGGAGAACCGCCCCATCGTGGCCGTGCTCATGCTCGATAACTACGAGGAGCTGATGAAGGCCGGCACCGAGGCGGCGCGCTCGTCTGTGCTCGCGCAGATCGACGAAAAGATCAGCGCGTGGGTGTCGGGCACGCAGGGGCTTTTGTGCAAGTACGACCGCAACCGCTATTTGCTGCTGCTGACGGAAAAGCATTACAATACGCTGCTCGAGGGCAAGTTCAGCGTGCTCGACGCGGTGCGCTCCGTTGTCACCGAGGACGGCGTCGCTGCGACGCTCTCCATCGGAGTCGGCAAGGACGCAGACGATTACGAGACGCTTTTCAAGAACGCGGGCCTGTCCATCGAGATGGCGCTCTCGCGCGGCGGCGATCAGGTCGTCGTGCGCAACCGCCTCGATTTTGAGTTCTACGGCGGCAAGACAAAGTCCACCGAAAAGCGCACGAAGGTCAAGTCCCGCGTGATGGCCAACGCCCTCGGCGAGCTGATCTCCGATGCCAGTCAGGTCTTTATCATGGGCCATAAGCACGCCGACTTCGACGCCGTCGGCGCGGCGGCGGGCGTGTGCTGCATCGCGCGCAAGCGCGGCAAGAAGGCGCAGATCGTCATTGACATGGACGACAATGCCGCCGGCCCGATCCTCAAGCGCCTTGCCGCGCTGCCGGAGTATAAGGACGCCTTCATCAGCGGCAGCGACGCCTTCATCAAGGCACAGCCCGGCGCGCTGCTCGTGGTGGTGGACACCAACCGCCCCGACTTCGTGGAGTCCGAGCAGCTGCTTGACACCTGCAACCGCGTGGCGGTCATCGACCATCACCGCCGGGCGGCGAGCTATATTGAATCCGCTGCGCTCAACTTCCACGAGCCGTATGCCTCGTCGGCATCGGAGCTGGTGAGCGAGCTGCTGCAATATCTCATTGACCCCGGCGATCTGCTGCGCGCCGAGGCCGAGGCCCTGTTCGCGGGCATCGTGCTCGATACGAAGAACTTTACCATGCGCACCGGCGGACGCACCTTTGAGGCCGCGGCGCTGCTGCGCCGCGCGGGCGTGGACACGGCGGACGTGCAGCGCCTGTTCCAGGGAACGCTTTCCGACATGATCGAGCGCTATGACATCATCCGCCACGCGGAGCTGTATCACAACGACATTGCCATCGCGGCGGTGGAGCAGGACATCGACCGCGTGACCGCGGCCAAGGCCGCCGACGAGCTGCTGACGCTGCGCGGCGTGCGCGCGTCGTTCGTGCTCTTCAAGCACGATACGGGCGTGAATCTGTCGGCGCGCTCGCTCGGCGAGATCAACGTGCAGCTCATTATGGAAAAGCTCGGCGGCGGCGGAAACTCCACTACCGCGGGCGGACAGATCCCGGACGGGACGGTGGACGCGGTGCGCGAGCAGCTCATCGCCGCCATCGACCAGTATTTGGAAGGATAAAAAACCACCATCAGGAGGATAGAACGATGAAAGTAATTTTACAGCAGGACGTCAGAGGTCAGGGCAAGAAGGGCCAGATGATCGACGCGGCGGAGGGCTACGCCCGCAACTATCTGCTGCCGCGCAAGCTGGCCATCCCCGCCACGGCGGACGCCATCAACACCATGAACCTCAAGGAAAAGGCGCGCCGCGCCGAGGAGGCGGCGAACCGCGCCGCCGCCGTAGAGACCGCGGACAAGCTGCGTAACTGCACCGTGAAGATCACCGCCAAGGGCGGCGCGAACGGCAAGCTCTTCGGCGCCATCACCGGCAAGGAGATCTCCGAGGCGCTCATGGCACAGTTCGGCCTGGACGTCGGCAAGCAGAAAATCGTGCTCGACGAGCCGATCAAGGCGTTCGGCAGCTATGAGATCCGCGCGAAGCTCGGCTACGAGGTCAGCGGGAAGTTCACCGTGACCGTGGCGGAGGAATAAGCCAGACTTTACGCAGAAAAGAGGTGCCCTGCGATGGACGAACTGCTCTACCGCCAGATGCCGCACTCGCTCGAGGCGGAGCAGGCGGTGCTCGGCTCGATGCTCATCGACGCGAACTGCATCAAGGACGTGATGGAAAAGCTGCGCCCTGAGGATTTCTACCTGCGCCAGAACCGGGAGATCTTCGAGACGATCTATTCCATGTTCCTCTACTCCAAGCCTATCGACGGCGTGACCGTCGCGGGCGAGATGGAGCGCAACGGCACCTATGACGAAAATACCACGCGCAATTATCTTGTGCAGCTCATGGAGGTCACGCCAACCTCCGCGAATGTCAATGAATACGCCGACATCGTGCGCGACAAGGCGCTGCTGCGCGCGATCGCGACCGTGGCGAGCGACATTACCGGCATGGTGCAGGACGGCACGGGCGGAGCCTCCGCCGTGCTCGACGCCGCCGAGCAGAAGATCTACGCGGTGCGCCGCGGGCGCAGCGCACAGAATATGGAGCAGATCAGCGTGGTGCTGCAGGGCGTGCTCGACCATCTCACCGAGCTTTCCGCCACCGGCGGTAAGACGCTGCCGGGCCTTTCCACGGGCCTGAGCGCCGTGGACGACAAGATCAACGGCCTGAGCAAATCTGACCTTATCCTGTTGGCTGCGAGACCCGGTATGGGTAAGACGAGCTTTGCGCTCAACGTGGCGCTCAACGTCGCCAAGGCGAGCGGCAAGGCGGTCGCGGTCTTTTCCCTGGAAATGTCCAAGGAACAGCTCGTCACACGCGTACTGTCCAACGAGGCGCTGGTGGAGAACGGACGGCTCATCTCCGGCAATCTGCGTGAGAGCGACTGGGTAAAGATCGCGGAGGCGGCCTCGACGCTCAGCCGCACGGACATCAAGATCGACGACAACCCGCTCCTCACCGTCGCGGACATGAATGCCAAATGCCGCCGCATCGAAAACCTCGCTCTCGTTGTCATCGACTATCTTCAGCTGATGACCTCCGCCGGCGGAAAGGGCTACAGCGGCGAAAACCGCCAGCAGGCGGTGAGCGACATTTCGCGTATGCTCAAGATCATGGCGAAGGAATTGCAGGTCCCTGTGCTCTGCCTTTCACAGCTCTCGCGCGCGAACGAAAAGCGCGACGACAAGCGCCCCATGCTCTCCGACCTGCGTGAATCCGGCGCGATCGAGCAGGACGCGGACATCGTGCTCTTTCTCTACCGCGACGACTATTACAACGAGGATTCCGAAAAGCACAACATTGCCGAGTGCATCGTCGCCAAGAACCGCCACGGCGAGACCGGCAAGGTCGAGCTGCGCTGGATGCCGGAGTACACGACCTTCGGCACGCTCGAAAGGCGGTACGAGGACGAATGAAAAAGGTACTGGACTTTGTGCAGCGCTTCGACCTGCTGCCGCGCTACGAGCTGCTGCTCGCGGCGGCTTCGGGCGGCATGGACTCGATGTGTCTGCTGGACTTTTTATACGAAAACGGCTACCGCGTGTGCGCGGCGCACTACAACCATCAGCTGCGCGGGCAGGAGGCCGACATGGACGAGGACCTCGTGCGTGCGTGGTGCGCGGCGCGGCGTATCCCGCTGTGCGTCGGCACGGGCGATGTGGCGGCCTACGCCGGGGAGAACGGCCTGACAATCGAGGAGGCGGCGCGCAAGCTGCGCTATGACTTTCTTAACTCCGTTGCCGGGCAGACCGGCGCGGCGCGCATCGTCACCGCCCATCACGCGAACGACAACGCCGAAACGGTGCTCTTTCATCTTGCCCGCGGCACGGGCATGGCGGGCCTTGCCGGCATCGCGCCGAAAAACGGCAGGCTGGTGCGCCCCTTCCTCTGCTTGACGCGGGAGGAGCTTGCCGCCTACGCGAAGGAGCATCATGTGCCCTATCGCACGGACGCGACCAACGCGGACACGGCGCTCACGCGCAACTTTATCCGCGCGGAGGTGCTGCCGAAGCTCTGCCGGGTCAACGCGCAGGCGGTCGAGCACATCGGCGAGACGGCGCTGCGCCTGCGGCAGGAGGATGAATACCTCGACTCCCTTGCCGCCGCTTATCTGACGGAGCTGAAAATGGAGGCCGGAGCGGTGACGCTGCCCTGCGCGGCGGTCACGCAGGTACCCGCGGTCCTGCGGTCGAGGGTGCTGCGCCTTGCGCTCGACGCACTCGGCGCGGGGAAGAAGGACTTCACCGCCGCGCACTACGACGCGCTTGCCGCGCTCTGCGCGGGAAGCGGGACGGCACAGCTCGACCTGCCCGGCGGCGTGACCGCGCGGCGCGCGGACGGTGTGCTGACGCTCTGCGCACACCGGAGGGAAACGCCGGAGCGCGTTTTGCTCCGCGCGGGGGAGACCGTCCGGTGGGGCGGCTTTGCCATCACCTGCCGAAAATGCGAAAAAACGGTTGAAAATTCTGAAAATACCGTTATATTAAGAGGTGCCGCTCTGGACGCGCCGCTCTCGGTCGGCGCGTGGGACGTGCGGGAGAGCATGACGCTGCCCGTCTCGCGCGGCTCGCGGAGCCTCAAGCGGCTCTTCGCCGAGCGCGGCTTTTCGCCGGATGAGCGGGAGCAAACGCCGGTCATCCGCTCGGGCGGCGCGGTCGCTGCGGTGTACGGCATCGGCACGGACGCGCTGTTTCTGCCGACGGACGGCGAGAGCGTGTGTGTATTGACCTTTGAGAAAACCGCGGAGTAATGCTCCGAAAAAACAAACATAAAACAATGGGAGAGGGAAAAACTATGGCGAAAAGCATGATGGATCAGGATATGCTGAAGGTGCTCTACAGCGAGGAGCAGATCAGGACGCGCGTGCAGGAGATGGGCGACACGCTCTACGAGCAGTTCAAGGACCGCAACCCGCTGTTCCTCGGCGTGCTCAAGGGCAGCTTCATCTTCATGGCGGACATCGTCCGCGCCTGCCAGATCAAGAGCGACATCGAGTTCATCGCGGTGTCGTCCTACCAGAACGGCACGTCCTCGTCCGGCGTGGTGCAGATCACGCACGACCTGCAGCAGGACATTACGGGCCGCGAGATCGTGGTCATTGAGGATATCCTGGACTCCGGCAATACCCTCTACTTCCTCAAGAACTATTTCCTCACCAAGGGCGCCAAGAGCGTGACGGTCGTCACTCTGCTCGATAAGCCCGCCCGCCGCGTCAAGCCCATCACGGCCGATCTCGCGGGCTTTGAGGTCCCCGACGAGTTCGTCGTGGGCTACGGGCTGGATTACGCCCAGCAGTACCGCAATATGCCGTACATCGGCGTACTCAAGCCGGAGGTCTACAGCAAGTAAGGCCGTAGCCCACACGCCCTGAAAGGGGCGGCGCGCGTAAGCGCGTACAAGCATTTTGCCGCAGGCAAAATCTTGGAACGGGACGGATTCATTCCGTACCGTTCAGAGTAAGATCAAAGGGCTCCCGCCGCGCCTGCGCGGTGGGAAGGGCTACGGGCTGGACTACGCCCAGCAGTACCGCAATATGCCGTACATCGGTGTGCTCAAGCCGGAGGTCTACAGCAAGTAAGGCCGGCGTATGATGGAAAAAGCGCCGCAGGCTTTGCGCCGCGCACGGCGCAAATGATCTTGACTGTTATTTCTGACGACATGCGCGTCTGAAATAACACATCTCGCGAAGTGAGCGTCGAGCCGCTGCGGCGGAGAGGCGCAGAGCGAAGCGCATCCAAATATCAAAAAAGTCCGTAGGACTTTTTTGAAGAATCGAAAAGAGGCGCTCGTCGCCTCTTTTCTTCAAGGCAGATTCTGCTGCCGCAAAAGGAGGGAAAACCTTTGACCCAGACCAAACGACCCAATTATGTGCTGTGGATGCTGTGCGTTTTCATGCTGCTCTCGGCCGCCTCGTATTTCTTCCGCCCCAAGGAGCCGGAGATCTCCTATGCTGAGGTCGTGCAGCTCTTTGAACAGGAGAAGGTGAAGTCCTTCACCGTGCAGGACACCACGCTCACGCTCAAGCTGCGCGAGGCGGTGGACGGCAAGACGGAGCTCCGGAAGGAGCTCTACGACTTCGACCTTTTCTACGACGACCTCAACGACCTTGTCGTGGAGCAGAAGGCCGCCGGCATTCTGGAGGACTATAACTACTCCGCCAACCACTCACCTAACTACCTTGCCATTGCCCTGCCCTATGTGATCGCCGTCGCGGGGCTGTTCGCCATCTGGTACTTTTTCTCCATGCGCGCCTCCGGCGGCGGGAACGACCGTATGGCGAAGTTCGGCAATGCCACCTTCCGGCACGGCAGCGAGAGCGCCCGCAAGACCACCTTTGCCGACGTTGCGGGCGCGGACGAGGAGAAGGAGGAGCTTGCGGAGATCGTGGACTTCCTGCGCGACCCGCAAAGGTTTGTCGAGCTCGGCGCGCGTATTCCCAAGGGCGTGCTGCTCGTCGGCCCTCCGGGAACGGGCAAGACGCTGCTCGCCCGCGCGGTCGCGGGTGAGGCGGGCGTGGAGTTCCTCTCCATCTCCGGCTCGGACTTTGTGGAGATGTACGTCGGCGTCGGCGCAAGCCGCGTGCGCGACCTGTTCGAGCAGGCCAAGAAGGCGGCTCCCTGCATCATTTTCATCGACGAGATCGACGCGGTCGGCCGCCAGCGCGGCACCGGCCTCGGCGGCGGTCACGACGAGCGCGAGCAGACGCTCAACCAGCTGCTCGTCGAGATGGACGGCTTCGGCACGAACGACGGCGTGGTCGTTCTCGCGGCGACCAACCGCGCGGACATCCTCGACCCCGCGCTGCTGCGTCCCAGCCGCTTTGACCGCCAGATCTACGTCGGCTATCCCGACATCAAGGGCCGCGAGGACGTTTTGAAGATCCACACCGCCAACAAGCCGCTTGCCGAGGACGTGGACCTTGCCAAGGTCGCGCGGGGCACGGCGGGCTTCACCGGCGCGGACCTTGAGAACCTTTCCAACGAGGCGGCGCTGCTGTGCGCGCGCCGCGGCGACCAATTCATCACCATGGCGGATTTCGAGGAGGCGGAGATCAAGGTCCTCGCCGGACCCGAGAAGCGCAGCCGCGTTGTGCCGGAGCACGAGCGGAAGCTGACCGCCTATCACGAGGCGGGCCATGCCGTCGTGATGCACGCGCTGCCGACGCACGAGCCGGTCCACCGCATCACCATCGTTCCGCACGGACACGCGGGCGGTATGACCATTTCGCTGCCCGACGAGGACCACTCCTACCAGTCCAAGCGCTACATGGAGGAGCAGATCGTCTCGCTCCTCGGCGGGCGCGCGGCGGAGAAGCTGATGCTCGGCGACATTTCCACCGGCGCGTCGAACGACATCGAGCGCGCCTCGCACATCGCGCGCAAGATGGTCACGGCCTACGGCATGAGCGAGAAGCTCGGCTCCATTGCCTTTGAGAGCGGGCACGACGAGGTGTTCATCGGCAAGACGATGGGCCAGACGCGCAGCTACTCGGAAAAGACCGCCGCCGAGATCGACGAGGAGGTCAAGGCCATCATCGACCGCGCGTATGCGCGCTGCGAGGAGATCTTGACGGCACGGCGCGAGGCGCTGACCGTCGTGGCGGAATATCTGCTCGCCCACGAGACGATGACCGGCGAGGAATTTGAGCGAATGGTCGGCGAAAAAGCCTGATGGGCAAAAGGACGAATGGAAAAAGTGACGCAGGGACGGGCATTTGCCGTTCCCTGCGTCACTTTTTTCTTTTCTTGCGAAAATCTTTATTGTGCAAAGTGACAAGAGCATTTGTCCTCGTGGGAAAAACAGAAAAGCAATAGATATTCTCAATAAATGGACTTGAGTCCACGGTGCGTAGACAAATGCACATGAAATTTCAAGGCGGCCGTGGGAAAACGACCGGAAACGACCGAAAATTCTGACAGATTCGACGCTTGAAATCCATTCAACGGTTCGATAAAATAAACTGCAACCAAAAGGGGCGGACGCCCCGCTTGCCGCGGCAGCGCGGCAGAAAGTCAGGAGGATATGAATATGAAGAAGATTCTTGCACTCGTCCTTGCGCTCGCAATGGCGCTCGCACTGGTCGCCTGCGGCGACAAGGGCGGCGAACAGCAGGAGGGCGGCACGCCCAACACCACCGGCGAAGAGAAGGTCGTGAAGATCGGCGTCTTCGAGCCGCTCACCGGCGACAACGGCGCCGGCGGCAAGCAGGAGGTGCTTGGTATGCAGTATGCCAACTACGTCCAGCCCACCGTGGACATCAACGGCGAGACCTACAAGGTCCAGCTGGAGGTCGTCGATAACCGTACCGCAGCCGAGAACGGCCCGTCCGCGGCCGCTGAGCTGGTCAACAAGGGCGTGAGCATCGTGCTCGGCTCCTACGGCTCCGGCGTGTCCATGGCCGGCGGCACCGTGTTCGCCGAGGCCGGCGTGCCCGCCATCGGCGTCACCTGCACCAACCCGCAGGTCACTTCCGACTGCGACGTTTATTTCCGCATCTGCTTCCTCGATCCGTTCCAGGGCACGGTCCTCGCGAACTATGCCTACAAGGAGCTCGGCGTTGATACCGCTTACCTGCTCGGTATGCTCGGCAGCGACTACGATCAGGGCTTGATCTACTACTTCACGCAGGCCTTTGAGAAGCTCGGCGGCAAGGTCGTTGCCGAGAACTTCCCCGAGGGCAATGCCAACTTTGTTTCCTACATCAACAACGCCAAGGCTGCCAACGCAGGCGTCATTTTCTCCCCCGTCTCCATCAACTATGCGCAGCTGATCGTTGAGGCCGCCGCCGCGCAGGGCTTCGAGGGCACGATCCTCGGCGGCGACACGCTCGACAGCAACATGGTCGTTGAGGCCGCCAAGGGCAAGGATGTCGATGTTAAGATCACGACCTTCTATCAGGAGGGTGGTAATCCCGAGTTCGACGCCGGCATCAAGGAGTGGATCAATGCCAACGCCGACGCCAAGACCAACAACGGCGGCAACGACATGGTCTCCGCCGTCACCGTCATGGGCTACGACGCTTACTTCACCGCGCTCGAGGCCATCAAGGCTGCCGGCAGCACCGCTCCCGCCGACATCCTTGCTGCTCTGCCCGGCGTGACCTACTCCGGCATCTCCGGCGAGATCGCCTTCGACGACATCGGCGACGCCAAGCGCGACGCGGCCTACATCAAGACCGCCAACACCGAGACCGGTGCGTGGGACTTCGTGAAGATCCAGGGCATCGACTGAGAAAAGCCCACAAATCTCTCCACAAGCAGCAAACTTGGCGGGGCTTTCGCCCCGCCAAGTTTTCCCCGTTTTCCGCTTTCCTCTGATATCCTACCAACAGGAGGTTTTCCATGCAGGGAATTTTACCGTATCTGATCAGCGGTATCTCTGTGGGAGGTCAGTACGCGCTCATCGCCATCGGCTACACGCTGGTCTACGGCATTCTGCGCCTCATTAACTTTGCCCACGGCGATGTCTTTATGGTGGCAGGCCTGATCATGGTCTACACCACCGCGTCCATGCCCATGTACATTTCAATCCCGCTGGTGCTCATCTTCACCGTCATTCTCGGCTTTGCCATCGAGCGCGTGGCCTATAAGCCGCTGCGCACGGCGCCGCGTATGTCGCTGATGATCAGCGCCATCGGTGTGAGCTACCTCATCCAGAATCTTGCGTTCTACCTGACCGGCGGCCTGCCGCAGCCGGTCAAGACGCCCATTCCGTGGATCTCCGACACCGTGACGATCTTCGGCGCGTCCACCAAGCGCGTCACGGTCGTGACGCCTCTTCTGACCGTCGCGCTCGTCTTTGCGCTCGTCGCGCTCATCAAAAAGACCAAGATCGGCATGGGAATGCGTGCCGCCGCCAAGGACTTTGAGACGGCGCAGCTCATGGGCGTGAAGATCAATTCCGTCATTTCCATGACCTTTGTCATCGGCTCGTTCCTCGCCGCGGTCGGCGCGATGCTCTACTTTACGAACTATCCCACGGTGGCGATCACCTCCGGCGGTATGCCCGGCCTGAAGGCCTTCGTCGCGGCGGTGTTCGGCGGCATCGGCTCCATTCCCGGCGCGGTGGTCGGCGCGTTCCTGATCGGCCTTTGCGAGGAGATCATCAAGGGCCTCGGCCAGTCCACCTTCTCCGATGCGTTCACCTTTGCGCTGCTGATCATCGTGCTGTGCGTCAAGCCCACGGGACTGTTCGGCGAAAAGGTCACGGACAAGGTGTAAGGAGGGGTGAAGATGAAAAAGAAAACGATCGGCAAAGAGTATATCTTCACCGCGCTCATCCTGTTCGTCGTGCTGGCGGTCACGATGGCCCTCGACTCCCAGCTCCCGAGCTATCACATTGTGATCAAGGTCATCAAAAAGGCGTCGGTCTATTCCCTCGTCGCCGTTTCGATGAATCTGCTCAACGGCTTTACGGGCCTTTTCTCCCTCGGTCAGGCGGGCTTTATGCTCCTCGGCGCGTATTCCTACGCGGTGCTGTGCATCCCGGTCGCCAAGCGCGCGGGCGTATACCAGTATTTTGACGGCGGTATCGTGAAGTTCTCCCTGCCGGAGATCTTCGCGAGCTTCCTCGGTGACAAGGTCGGCTCGGCGGTCGGTATGATCCTCGCGCTGCTTGTCGGCGGTCTGATCGCGGCGTTCTTCGCCTATCTGATCGGTCTGCCCGTGCTGCGTCTGAAGAGCGACTACCTCGCTATTGCGACCCTCGGCTTTGCCGAGATCATGCGCACCATTATCCAATGGAACGCCATCGGTCCGCTGACCAACGCCTCGAACCTTCTCAAGGGCTATCCCGATTTCAGCAGCGCGACCGCGTACCTGCTGCTCATCGGCGTGTTCATCGCGTGCGTTGTGCTGCTGGTGAACTCCACCTACGGCCGCGCGTTCAAGGCCATCCGCGACGACGAGGTCGCCGCCGAGGCGATGGGCATCAATCTCGCCCACCACAAGCGCCTTGCCTTCGTCATTTCCTCGTTCTTTGCGGGCGTCGGCGGCGGTATGCTGGCGATGTACATGGGCGCGGTGCCGGCGATGTCGTTCCGAAGCAGCATGACCTATGAGATCTTGCTGCTGGTCGTCATCGGCGGCATCGGCTCCATCACCGGCAGCGTGCTCACGAGCTTCCTCTACATCGCGGCGCTCGAGTGGCTGCTGCGCGGTCTGGATACCGGCAAGTTCCTCGGCATCACGGCACCGGGCCTCTTCAAGAACGGCTTCCGCATGGCGGTCATCTCCGTCATCATCATGGTCGTTGTGCTCTTCTTCCGCAAGGGCATCATGGGCGATAAGGAGTTGCCCGATCTCCTGCGCCGTCATACAAAGAAGGGAGGCGGCGAGAAATGAGCCAAAACGTTCTGCGTCTCGACAATATTACGATGCAGTTCGGCGGCGTCGTCGCCGTCGACAACCTGAGCCTTGAGGTCAACGAGGGCGAGATCGTCGCGCTCATCGGTCCCAACGGCGCGGGCAAGACCACCGCGTTCAACACCATCACGGGCGTTTACGAGCCGACGAACGGCCAGGTCAGCTTCATGGGCGAGCCGATCGTCCGCAACCATCCGCAGGGCAAGATGAAGCAGAGCTACAAGGGCAAGGAGGCCGAAAAGTTCCTCTCCGCACCCGTTCTGGACCCCACGCCCGATAAGATCACCAAGCTCGGCATGGCGCGCACGTTCCAGAACATCCGCCTGTGGAAGTCCCAGACCGTGTTCGACAATGTGCTCATCGCCAAGCACATGCTGCGCACGAGCAATGTCTTTTCCGCCACCTTCCGCCTCAACCGCGCCGAGGAGGCGCGCCAGCGCGAGGAGGTCATGGAGCTTCTGCGCATCGTGGGCCTGGAGGATGTAAAGGACGAGCTGGCGACGTCTTTGCCCTACGGCAAGCAGCGCCGGCTGGAGATCGCCCGCGCGCTGGCGACGCATCCGAAGCTTCTGATGCTCGACGAGCCTGCTGCCGGCATGAACCCGCAGGAGACGAACGAGCTGACCGAGTTCATCGGCCGCATCCGTGACGAGTTCCACATGACCATCCTGCTCATCGAGCACCACATGGACCTCGTCATGGACATTTCCGACCGCATCTACGTCATTGACTTCGGCGAGTTGATCGCCACCGGCACGCCGGAGGAGATCCAGAATAACCAGCGCGTCATCGACGCCTATCTGGGGGTGGAAGAGGATGCTTAAAATTCAAAACCTTCAGGTCGCCTACGGCGGCATTCAGGCGCTGCGCGGCATTGACATGGAGGTGCCCGACGGCAAGATCGTCACCCTCATCGGCGCGAACGGCGCGGGCAAATCCACCACGCTGCGTACCATCTCCGGCCTTGTCAAGGCCAAGTCCGGCTCCATCACCTACAACAACGAGCAGCTGCTCGGCAAGCCCATCAACGCCATTCTCGCCGCGGGCATCGCGCAGGTTCCCGAGGGACGGCGCGTGTTCCCGGACATGACCGTACTCGAAAACCTCAAGATCGGCGCCTACCTGCGCAAGGATAAGGAAGAGATCGAAAAGGATATCGAGTGGGTGTATGAGCTCTTCCCCCGCCTGAAGGAGCGCAACTGGCAGCTTGCCGGCACGCTCTCCGGCGGCGAGCAGCAGATGCTGGCCGTCGGCCGCGGGCTGATGTCCCGTCCGAAGGTGCTGATGATGGACGAACCCTCCCTCGGCCTTGCGCCGCTGGTCGTGCAGGGGATCTTTGATATCATCCGCGAGATCAACCGGCAGGGCGTGACCATCCTGCTCATTGAGCAGAACGCCAACATGGCGCTCAAGATCGCCGACCTTGCCTATGTGCTCGAGACCGGCACCATCACCATGAGCGGCACAGGCGCGGAGCTGCTGGCCGATGAAAAGGTCAAGGAGGCCTATCTCGGCAAGAAGCGCGGCAAATAAGCCTTGCGAAATCTTGACACGATTCGGGAAAAAGCATACAATGACCGTCGGCAGAAATGCCGGCGGTCATTTTTTCGGAAAAGGAAATCAGAGGAAAGCGATTATGGTATACCTTGCAGTCGCGCTGAGCGCAGCGCTCGGCGGCTTTGTTCAATCCATCACGGGCTTCGGCGCGGCGGTCGTGATGATGACCATTCTGCCGTACTTTTTCACCATGGTGGTCGCGCCGTCGGTCTCGACCTCCATCTGCCTCGGGCTGACGGTCACGCTGGCGTGGAAGCTGCGCAAAAGCATCGACCTCAAGCTCACTCTGCCGCCCACGCTGCTTTACGCGGCGGCGAGCGTGACGGCCATCCGCTTCATCGGCTCGATGGACCTGCGCGTGATGACCATGGTGTTCGGCGCGTTCCTGATGCTGCTCGGCGCCTATCTGCTGCTGACGGAAAAGAAGGCCGCCATCCGCGTTACGCCGGCGGTCACCGTCGTCTGCGGCCTGCTCGCGGGCGTCTGCGGGGGACTGTTTTCCATCGGCGGGCCGATCATGGCGATCTATTACCTTGCCGCCACGGACAGCCGCGAGAGCTATCTCGCCAACGCGCAGGCCAACTTCGCCGTGAATAATGTAACGTCCATTACCACGCGCGTTTTGAGCGGCTACTACACGCTCGACCTCCTGCCGCTGACGCTGCTCGGCGTGGCGGGCGTGGTCTGCGGGCAGCGCTTCGGGCTGAAGCTCGGCGGAAAGCTCAACGCCGTGCAGCTCCGCCGTCTCGTCTACGCCTATATCATTCTCTCCGGCGCGGTCACCGTCGTGCAGCATCTATAAAAGAAAAGAGCGCCGAAGGCTAAGCCTTCGGCGCTCTTTGGCACGCCTGAGCGGATTCGGACCGCTGGCCTTTCGCTTAGGAGTCTCGCGATACGATTCCATCCTCGGCAAAATGTGTGTAAATCTTGCGAAAATTCCGGTTTTTACAAATTTTACGTTCCATTTTATCTGAGGCATCCATATGGAATTATATTCTCCAAATATTGGCGTTAGCGGATTGTTAGCGCCGAGTTTGAGCGAAATGCCTCCGACAAAGGAGGATCACTTATGTGCATAACCACTGGTAATAACACCTGCGATGCTATGGCTAAATTGCATCTGTGTGGAAACATTATTCCGCAAATCTGGCACAAGACTATTGTATCGGAAAAGACGGGGAAGGCTGACTTGATCGCTATCAATATATTGGCTGATATCGCCTATTGGTATCGTCCCGCCGAGGAACGAGATGAACTGACTGGCGAGACTGTTGGATACCACCCCAAGTTTGCGGCCGATATCTTGCAGCGCAGCTACGACGATCTCGCGGAACACTTTGGCATCAGCAAAGGACAGGCCAAATGCGCTGTTATCCGTCTGGAGCAGTTGGGTGTTGTCCGACGGGTGTTCCGCAAGATTTCTGTCGGCGGCATATCAATTCCCAATGTGCTCTTTTTAGCCTTGAATGTGGATCGCCTCCGTGAACTCACCTATCCTGACGGAGACACCACTGGTGGAGAAAACGCAGAGATGTCAAATCAATTGGATAAAGATGTGTCGGAAAATCGACACACCTCTGTCGAAAATGCGCCTACTCCTCCATCGAAAAATCATCAGACAAATACAGAGAATACAACAAAAATTTCCACAGCGATTTCTCCAGAGATTACTCACTCCTTCAACACCGTGGCAGATGGAGCGAGTGAGCCTATGCCCGCAGAGAATATTCAAAATTATCTGGACGCCCGTCACCAGTTATCCGCAGACTGGTCAAGCCAGCCTCAGGTCATGCGGAAAGCTATCGAAATTGCTGCCGAATGGGACTTTCGACAGGTCAATGGTTTCTCCATCACCAAGGATGAGTTGGAACACCGCCGCATGGCAACGCTGTCACTAATGGTCTCGGTTCTAACGGAAATGTGCTGTGCTGTCAAGCCATGGTTCTGCCAAGGCATGCCCGTCGACCGTACGGCGGTTATTGAGCGTGTTAACTGTGTCATGCACGCTGAGCGTGGATCCCTTGAGTCCTTTGCTGAGTATTTTATCGAAGCATTCATTGATGCTACGTCCACTACCGTCCCTAGTAACAGTAAAGCCTATATGCGCGCCCTTCTATGGGATCATCTGACACGCTATTTGGTGGAGTGGAAATGCGCCAATCCATAGAGCGCAATGTCCCTTTAAATCACATGGCACGACACCTGCCTTGAGGCAAGTATCGTGCCGAGTGATTCGTATGAGATTGCCTCTCCTCTCACAGCGTGTTCTCGGGCCATGGCTCTGCGGACAGTGCCTCAAGCGCCTCTAGGTCCACATTCGGCTCCTCTCCCGGTAGGGAGGCCGACACATTTGCGACACTGCGGCTCAGCCACGCGAAGAACTCGCGAAACTGAAGTCCGTTCAGACGGACAGGCCGCTGTCTTGGACTGACCTTCGCCAGCATCTCCATATCGGCATCGTTTCCGATCCCAACCGCTACCACAGACAGCTTGCGTGCTGTGCCGAGTTCACGGATGCGCTCCGTTGTTTCCTCCCACACCTTTCGGTCGCCATTGGGGTGTCCGTCGCTCATCACGACCAGAATAGGCTGGTAGTAGTCCACTCCTGTCGCCTTGTACTGCGCTTTGCGCTTTTCCAGCAGATAAAGGCCGAGGGACAGCCCCTCTCCCATGCAGGTCATTCCGCCGGCCTCCATCTCCGGTACCTGCAGTCTGTCAGCCGTGTCGAAGTCGGCAACGCAGTCAGCACTGTCGTCAAACGACACCACAGCCGTTTCTGCAGAGCAGCGCGTCAGGTCATCGCTCTTCATCTCTGCCATGTACTGCTGAACACCAAGGTTCAGCTCGTGGATGGGCGCACCCATCATGGAGCCACTGGTATCCAAACACAGGAGCACAGGTACGCGGGGCGTCGGGTTGTCCACCAGATCTCTCAGACCGGAGAGCATTGCATTGTAGTTCATCATAGGGGATCTCCTTTCAGATTCGTATCATCGTATCATGTAGTAGATGGGTTTCCATATAGAGATCGACTCTCCGACCGGACTATTCAGGTTGGGTCACTAGTTTTTTCGTCGGCTTTCGTCGGATTTCCTTTGGGCATTCCCAAAACAGATCCTAACGGACCGAACAGCAGTGTACCAACCGTCGATGCGGCATGGTCAATTCTTGTCGTCGAGCCATCCGATTTCTTTGGGCTCATCGTGCCCCCTTTTTTCCCTGTTTCAAAAGGCATCATGCAGTCTCCTTTCCTTTCTCATTTTGGCGAACCGCCTCCGCACCATATGCTTTTGCATATTGCCGGATCGCCCGCCTGCGTCGATTTCTGTTTCCGGTTGCGATGCCAAGGATGCTTGCCCTGTCTCTCGGTGTCATGCGGCTCCACATACCGGATCGGCCCGCGTTTTTCACTAGGAGAGCCATGCTGCAGTCATCCTGTGTTCTTTTCGCTATGATGCGTTCCATCACCGCCTCCAGCATCTCCTGCGACGTCCCACTGCTCAGCAGCTGTAAGCGCAGAAAAGGCTTGGAGATCAGCGGAGCCAGTTTTCTTTTCCCCTTGTGGTACAGCGCCGCTTCACAGCCGTCCGACATTAGGAAGAATCCCTCGATCCTCGGTTGGACACCCCGAAGCGCTCGGGAATGCATCAGGGCGTCCGGAGAGGTCACGAATGTTGTCGTGTTCGCAAATTCTCCGTTTTGCGGTGCCGAAGCGACCAAAAGCTTCCCTGATTTCCGGTAGCCAATCACGCCGTCTCCCACATGGAACAGCAGATAGGCGTCGCCGCGTACCGCCACAGCCAACAGGGTACAGGCGAGTTGGCCGCACTCCGCGTTGAGTTCCCTTGCACGCTCGCGAATCCGGTCACGGACGCCGGAGAGCAGAAAATGCCGTACTTCGGCTGAACTCTGTGCACTGAAAAGCGCGTCAAAGTTCTCGCACAGCAGCTCGCACACCGCTTGCACCGCACATTCCGCCCCCTCATGCGACAGGGCTGCCGACCCAGCACCGTCCGCTAATGCGATGGCTGTTACCCCATTTCGCTCCATCGACAGGACGCGATCCTGGCAGGGCATTCCCTGTCTTTGATGTCCGCGACCTGTTACGCGGTCAGTCTGTGTTTGCCACATTCTCTTTCCTCCTCTCAGAGTTCCATGCTGCCGGAGAAGCTCATGCTCCCCAGCTTACGGCGCAGTCTTCGGCAGGTCGGACAGCGGCGGGGCAGGAACATCCCCTTCTCCCTGTAGTAGTCCCTCTCGCTCTCCATGATGTCGAAGGCGTTGCCGCACTCGGCGCAGGTGCGGCGTTCCCACACGGTTCTCGCCGCAGGATCCGTGACCTTCCAGCGTGTGGGGAAGATCTCGGCCGATTCCGGATCCTGAAGCTTGCCCTCCTGCAGCAAGCGGAGGTAATACCGGAAGGCCGTAAGCCACTGCTGGGTCGTGCGCCTTGTCTGTTCTGTGCTGTACGCGCCGCCGTTCTGGAAGGTACCGTAGAAGTACTCCTTGAGGTAGCGCGGCAGATGGCTCCACAGGAAACGCCATGCCCCCTCGGGCGTTTTGTCGCTGTGGTTGTCTCCGCAGGGGTAGGGGAAGTCCATCGCGAGGATCGCTTCGCTCAGGTCGCCGCCGCCCTCTTGGGCATAGGGGGATTTGCCGGGCAGCATGAGCATGAACAGGAGCGTTGCGACAGCAAACGCCTCATTTCCCTCTGTACGCAGGAAGTCCGCGAAGTTCCGCTTCTGGATCTCGGGAGCCGTGAAGCGGACCGTGCCGACGGGGCAGGGATAGCCTCCGATCTGGTAGCTGTCGCAGTCCACGAACCACACCTCCGTTGGGGACACCACAAGGATGTTCAGCGGGTTGATGTCGCCGAGGATGATCCCGCGCCCGTGCAGAGCGCAGATCTTCTCGAGGATCGTGATGCACAGCTGCACCATGTCAGCCTTCTTCCAGTTGGGGAAGTGCGCCTCCAGCGCAGGCCGCGTGAACAGCGCGCGCTGAAGCTCCGTGCCGCGGGCGCGCTCCATGCGGTAGCCCACGAAGTTTCCCTCCGCGTCGCGCAGCAGCTCCTTCGGCCAGCACACGCCCTCACAGCACACTGGCTCCGCCGTCATGCGCTCGAGCTTTTCCCTGCGTCCCACCGTCAGCTTGCCGCGGTGGTAGATCTTGGCGACCGTCCCGTCGCTAAGATCGTAGATGCTGCCCTCTCCGCCGGTGGCGAGCTTCTCGCCAAGGCAGAGCGCCGTGCTGCCGAACACGGCCTCGCCACTTGCGGGAACGTGCGACACCGGAATCTGCGTTTGGTCCTCTGGGATCAGCGCCGCCACGGAGCGCGACTCCCAGCCGCTGCGGGAGCTGCTGCCCGCGAAGCGCTGCTCCTGCGTGAGGTAGCGCGACAGGTAGCCGTAGCGGTTGATGCGCCCCACGGTCAGGCGCTTGCCCTGCACCGACTGCAGGCGGTTGAGACCCAGCAGGTCGTTGGAGAGTCCATCGTCCTGCGTGATGACCAGCAGTTCCGTGCTGGTCATGAACCTCGTTGCCACCTCCAGCAGCTGCCTGTCGGCGAAGCTCGCCTCCGCTTCGCCGCAGATGACCGCCGTTCCCTCCGCCTTCCGCTCTGCGAGGATCTTCACCGCTGCCGTGATGCGTTCCCTCAGCTCCGGCTTTTTTGTCAGCAGACTGCGAAGCTCCGCCAGCACACTCGACGGAACGAACAGCCGCTTGCCGTTCACACGCAGCAGCGGCGTCAGATGCTCCATCAGCGTCGGGAACTGCTCGTTGAGCAGGGAACAGGTGTCGATCAGGAAGGTGTAGCGCGCCGCCAGCCGCTCCAGATTCTCCTGCGCCTTGCGCCTGCTGTCCTCCTGACGACCCTCGAGAAAGCTCAGCAGAGCCTCTGTGTCCGCACCGGTCAGCAGTCCGCCTTCCGTCTGCACGCCGCTCTCGCTGAGCAGCGCCATCATGCCCTTTTCGTCGAGTCCCATGGCTCGCGCGGCCTGACCGGCCGTGATCGTTGCAGTATTCATCATGATTTTATTTTCCTTTCATCTTTGTTCTCTGATAAGTTATCGGATCGTTTTCAAAGCTTTTCAGGGCTGGTTGAAAATTTGTTTCAGCGTCCGTGTTCATTCTGCCTTCCCTCACTATCTTATCATCTGCTGTTCTGCACTTTTCAGGGCCAATCAACAATTTCCCGCTAACCTCTGTTTTTCACGGGCGTTTTTGTCCCTCAAAAATAGGCGGTTAGCGGAGCCGACAATCAAATTACACTCTCGTTTTCTGTATAACAGGCACAAAACGCCTTGCATTTTTTGCTGTCCTTGTGTTATACTGAGCCTGCGGGTTGTATGGAACCGACAAATGTGCTGATACGGGTTTGTATCCTTTTGCTGATGCAACCCGCACCCCTCGCGGGGACGGCAACTAGCGAGGACTTCCATCGTTTGTCCACGCACAAAGGATGCAACCCGCACCCCTCGCGGGGACGGCAACCTAGAATCGTAGTCCATTACATCACCTTATTCTGCGATGCAACCCGCACCCCTCGCGGGGACGGCAACCAGAATCGGCGGTAACAACAACAATCTTCTGACGATGCAACCCGCACCCCTCGCGGGGACGGCAACTTACTGATAGAATCCCAATAATTATTCCAAGTTTGATGCAACCCGCACCCCTCGCGGGGACGGCAACTGGTTGTAGTCGATGTCGAAGTCATCGAACATAGAGACGATGCAACCCGCACCCCTCGCGGGGACGGCAACGCGTGCTCCTTGAGCCACGCCTCGCACGCTTTGGTGATGCAACCCGCACCCCTCGCGGGGACAGCAACGTATAACCGCAGGTTTCCGCAAAGAACTTCATGGATGCAATCCGCACCCCTCGCGGGGACGGCAACTTAGAGAGAATGATACTGATTGTAAACATACTTCGATGCAACCCGCACCCCTCGCGGGGACGGCAACGTTCGTCCCGTTTGGATAGCAGACCACGGAATCATTTCAAGATGCAATCTACGCCCCCCTACGGGGACGGCAACTTCCGTGCCCTTTGGTAGATATTGGGGTATTGCTGTGGATGCAGCCCGCGCTCCCCACGGGGACGGCAACAGCGTGATGAAGTTATTCTTCTTACGGACAACGCCGATACAGCCCGCACCCCTCGCGGGGACAGCAACGTGCCGCCTGCGGTGCTGTACAAAGCGGGGCTGTCGATACAGCCCGCGCCCCTCGCGGGGACGGCAACGGAGCCTTTGCTCCATCATCGAAGTTTAAATTGCAGGATGCAACCCGCACCCCTCGCGGGGACGGCAACGTGCCACTTTTAGCGAATCAAGAATAACTATTCCAGATGCAACCCGCACCCCTCGCGGGGACGGCAACCCCTTCGCAGGCGGTCACGATGCCCGTGTGGTTCGGATGCAACCCGCACCCCTCGCGGGGACGGCAACTCAATCATCCTCTTGATGACCGGCTCGGTGTTGCCACGATGCAACCCGCACCCCTCGAGGGGACAGCAACTGAATGGTGTTCTTGTAGAACTTCTTGTAGTTCAGATGCAGCCTGCACCCTTACGAAGACTATGGAAAAAGAGACAGGAAGCCATGGCTTCCTGTCTCTTTTTCCCTTCTTGGCTCAGTCCCACAGCAGGTCCCACAGCGACTTAATGCCGCTGCCCACAGCCACCGCGGCCCCCACCGCTATGGCACCAGGAACCCACAGAGGAGCCGCGGTTCCGGCGAGTACTGCGGCCGCAGCGGTAGCTGTCGCACTCGCCGCAGCCGTTCCTCCTGCCGCAGCCAATCCACCGCCCGCCGTTTCCTTTGCCACATTGGCAGCGAACTCACCGCCGTCAATCTCTCCCTTTGCCAGCTTCACGCCGGAGGACACCGCTTCGATCCCTCCGGAAATCACCGCCCCCGCGCCGCCGGATGTCAGAGCAGCCTTTCCCAGCGAGGCCATCTTCAGTCCATCGCCGAGCGTCTGCGCCGCGATGCGTCCCGTGTCCGTGCTGGAGATTCCGGTGGAGGTCATCTTCTGCGTAACGGCCGTTCCCCGCTTCGCCATGCTATGGACGGCCTTCTCGTAGGCCATGACCGTCTCCTTGGTCCCCATCAGCTTGGTTCCGGCGTACTTGCCATGCGCGGCCTGCCTTGCCACGCGGTCCGCCGTATGCACCGCATCCTTCAGCTGCGCCCGACCGACCACCGCGCCGCCCTGCTTGAGCAGCACATCGTCCCGCACCGCCGTGACGGACTTACTGAGGGTTCCTCTCGCACCGTTTGCCAGATTGCCCGGTTTCATGGTGAGAGCGTCCCTGTAGAGGATCTCGTGCACAACGCCCTTGAGCTGCGGATTTTTTCCGCCGGAGCGAAGCACGGCCTCCACTCCCACCTTTGCCTCGTAGGCGCTTCGGCTTGCCGCCATAGCGGCGCCTGTCTCATTCTTCAAGTTCATGTTCCATTCCTCCTGCTGTTTCTAAATGTTTGGTTCTAAAAGGAAATCGTCATCGAATGATCTCATTTCAGGGCAGCGAAATAGAACTTTTTCAAAGGAAACGCACCGCACGAATTTTCGTGCGATGCGTTTTCACTATTGTAGGTCGGCTCACAGCCGCCGGGTGCGCACATCCATGCGCAGCAGCTGCTCCCAGCCGGCGTGGACGTAGGCGAACTCCTGCTCGCGCCGCCCATCCGGCAGTGTGCGAATGCAGCCCGTGGCCCTTCTCTCGCTCACCGCGCGCAGCACCGGCTTGTTGCCCGCCAGCGTGAGCAGCTTTGCCAGCAGCTCGGGCGGCAGCACCGCCGCCACGGCATCCGCCTGCTCCAGCAGGGGCAGCAGCTGGGCGACGTCTGTGACGGTCTCCTTCCAGGGCAGAAGCTCCGCGCCGCCCATGACGCGGTCCAAGTCCGCACGCTGCTCCGCTGTCATCTCGTGGCGGGACACCCAAAGCACCTTCTTCATGCCTTTCACCTCCTGTTGCCCCGGGTCCTCTTCCTCAACTACATATCGTCCTCTGGCCGGATGATTTCAGAGCAAAGGGGAGCGCATTTCTGCGCTCCCCACTTTAGGTATGTGTGATGTGTACAACGCCGCCCATATAGCAGGATAAAGGGCTGGCGTCGCAAGCGCCGCCGCAGCCGCCACTTCTGCCCGCAGTGCGGGCAGTTGACGGGGGTTTCAACGCAGGCGGTTGTGGCGTCTATTCGGAAGATTTTTTGTGTAATTGGCGTCTGACGTCCGTGAAAAGCCGATGAATACAGACTTTTCGACGGCGTCTTAGTGAGAAAGAAGGCATTTTATGAGTGATAACAAGGATCGCTTGACCTACCGGCCGGAGCCGGAGACCAAGCAAAAAATAGAGCGGTGGTATCAGGAAGATAACTGCCGCAGCAAAAACGAGTTCATCGAAAAGGCGGTGAACTGCTACGCAGATATGCTCGCCGCAGGCGAAAGCACCACGCTGCCCCGTGCGGTGCAGTCTGCCATCGACAGTCGGCTGAAACTCTTCGAGGATCGCATCGCATCGCTGCTCTACAAGCAGGCAGTGGAGATGGACATGGCAATGTCCATCCTCCTGCAAAGCCTCAATGTGAGCGAGGAAGTGCTGCGGCAGGAACGGGCCAAGAGCATCGCCGCCGTCAAGCGCACCAACGGTCAGCTGCGGTTGGAGCAGAAGCTCCGTGAGCTGGAGAGCGAAGCATGGCAAGGCTGATCGTCAAAAGTCCGTACATCAAGTGCGGCACTGGGCAAAGCGCTGGCGGGTACCTCAAGTACATCGCGACGCGGGAGCGGGTGGAGACCATTCCGGATGACCGTCCGCCCACCAACAAGCAGACGCAGCTCATCGCAAAACTGGTGAAGGATATGCCATACTTGTTCGTGAAGAGTTCAGTTGCCTTGAATTTATCATGAACAGGGACACGATCAACTGGATTCTGAAAAAACTGAATACAGGAGGTCGAACATGGAGCATTTACCAAAGAAAATCCATCAAAACGGCATCAGCTACACGCTGGTGGGAGACTACTACATTCCCGATTTGAAGCTGCCGGAGGAAAGCCGCCCCATTGGACGGTGGGGCCGGATGCACAAGACGTTTCTGCAAGAACACCGGCCCGGCCAGTACAATGCACTGCTTCTGTTGGGAAAACTCTGGACATATCTTGCTGACCTGAACGAACAGGCCGCTGACCGACTGGCGTGTATCGTCTCGCAGATGCAGGAGGCAGAGAGTGTCACCGAGGAACTGAAAGCCCGTGACCAGCTTGCGTGGGTCGGAACCATGAACAGCATTCGCAGCCGGGCAGAGGAAATCATCCTGTCTGAGATGATTTTTGTCTGAGGGAGGTGGACGCATGATTCTGGAAGAAATGTATAACGGCAGATTTTATCCATGTGAAACGGTGGTCGCTGATTCACCGAGGTTCAAGCAGGCAGTCAAAGCCAGCGCCGCCCTGATGGATGCCTTATCGGAGCGTCTGAGCAAAGAGGACTATGCACTGGTTGAAGAACTGCGGGAGCAGGTGGCAATCGCTCAGTGTGAGGAAAACGAAAGCCGCTTTAAATACGGCTTTTCGGCGGGGCTGCTTGTCCAGCAGGAAGCCTATGCGCAGGTGTCGCAGAAAGACAAAGAATAGCATCTTCAATAATGGCTGTTCCCAAACTGGGAACAACCACCACAACAGAATACAGCTTCACAAAAGCCATTTGCCAATCAACCGGCGGATGGCTTTTTTGCCGCTCAATTTCACTTCCGCTTACGTCTGGCCTTGCGGTTGGGCGGGATGGGGCTGGCCTTTCCTCTCATATTGTTGGGGCTTTTGAGCTGCTTGGACAGGCTCAGTATCCGCAGGAACGCCGAGAAGTCCTCCGAGGAAATCTTCTCAAAGGGTATCTGCAACTTATCGCAGAACTCGTGGATCAGCATTTCTGTATCGCTGCCCTGTCCTATGGCCTGCTCAAATTTTTTCTTCACATCATCCAGCGTGGGCTGCGGGTCGGCGGTGGTCTTGTCCTTGCGGTGTGCTTCCCGGATGTCCCGGACGATGCTGTCCAGATCATCGTGCATAACGTGGCTGTAAAAATCGCTTTCCTGCACCTGCCCCAGTTCCAGCGTCCGCATATAGAGGTCATCTTCTCCGGGCGCATACTTGCTCATGACGGTCTGCCGGGTGGCCTCCAACACCAGATTCATCTGCTCCACCCGCATATTGGCGATCTGGTCGATGCAGATTTCCATATCTATCATCAGCCGCCGGAAATTCGGGTGGGTAGCCAGTTCGCAGAGAAGCCGGTTGTTGATTTTGCCGCTGCTCAAAAGTTCCACCATATCATCACTCAGATGCAGAGATTGAAGTTCTGTGTTGGGGTGATTTTTATTTTCCGTCAGCCCCATCAGATAGTCGGTGGACACGCCGTAAAAGTCCGCCAGCGTTGCAATCGCAAACGGGCTGATGTCCTTGTAGTCATCGGTTTCGTATTTTCCCAGCGCGGATTTAGACAGGCCGGTCTGCTCCGCCAGTTGTTCCAGCGTCAGGTGCTTGTCCACCACCCGCAGGTCTTTGAGCCGCTCCGGGATTGTCAGCTTTGCGTACATCCAAAGCCCCCTCTCTCGTTATCGTTTTTCAGTAATTACACCCATTATAGCACGATTCCATAAGCGTGGAAATATGCGGATTTCAAGCGTTTTTCCGACGTTTTGGATATACGGGAAAGAGCCTCTTTTTTCGGTAAACTGGTTCTTGCAGACAGGCACAGAACCTTGAAAATCGAATGACCGGCTGCAAGGGGGTATGGCCTCCGGGGAAGTGACGCCAGGACAGAAATCGAGCGCACCAAAGAGGCCAATACGCCGGGAAAAATTCCGGGCAGGAGCGGCTTGCAGGCAGACCGGCAGACAGAAACAAGTTTATCAATCATGCGGGGCGCATGGCTCCGCAGCAAAGAAACGGAGGAAATCATTATGACACTGAGTATGAAAGAAAAGAAGATTCTCTACGCTTACGGCTGTCCCAGCCATCACAATACAGTGACACGGCTGAAATGGCTGACGGCACTGACAGTTGACCCGGAGGCCAAACGCCGGATGCTGGGGCTGACCCGGAAGGTGGAGACGGAGGTGGGCGAAAGCTGGTACGAGGATTTTTACCACCATCTGCGCATGGAGATGGACGAGTACCGCCGTCTCAAGCGCAGCCTGCGTGTGCTGAAATCTTACACTGATTATGAGGAGGATCTGTATGAGGAAGCTGTCTAAGTATGAGAAAGAAACCATCATCAACTGGAACGAGGCGGAGAACCTTGCCAGCATCTACACCTTCAACGCCAGCTTGAAGCGCAGGCTGGCTGATTTCAGCCGGAAGTACCCTCTGCTGTGCCGCTTGGAACGCAGTACGCCGGAAGGTAGCGTGACCTATGTGATGGACAAGTCACGACTTTCGATCCGGCTGGTGCCGCCGTACAGCGAAGAACGGCTGGCAGCTGCAAGGGAGTACGCAAAAGAGCATGGCTTTCAGGTCATACAGACAGAAGAAAAAATCGCTTAAAATGAGGGCGATTTACGAAAAAATATCGGGTCTGCACCCGCTGTTTTGATCGGCAATTTCCGCAGGCGTATTCTGTATCCACTTCTCGCCTATGGGCGTAAATGTACGGATACGGAGCCGGTGAAACTGGCAAAAACCGCTTCTGCGGTGAAGGCCAGCTTCGCCGGTGCGGGAGTACAGAGGGCAGCCAGCCCTTTGTGCCGGGGTGCAGGGGCGGCAGCGCACTGCTGGGGTCAAGGGGCAACGCCCATTGGCAGGTTAAGGGCGGCAGCCATTATCGGGTCAAGGACGAAGTGCCTTGGCGGGTTGAGGGCAACCGCCCCATCGGGTCAAGGGTGAAACGCCTTGCCCAGGGAGAGTTGATGCCTGCGTCAACTCGTACTGGGTATTACCTGACGCAAAATTCGCAGGATTTGCGGCTTCGCCGCCCCTTCCCCGGCCCCAGAACATCTTCGCAGGAAGGAGGAAATCTGTTTGAAACTGACACGACACAATGGGCGCTCCGGCAAGCATGGCACCTATAATCCCCGCCACAATGACCGCCGGTTCGATGTGGAGAACAGCGAACACATTGACGCAGAACGGGCAAGGCAAAATGTCTACTGGGACTGCTACCGGGGCTTTACGACACACGAGTTCCGGGAGAACCCGGAGCAGCCGGATTTCAGCTTTGAGGAAATCGAGCGGATGTACTACAACGAGCATTACGGCGGCCATGTGGAGGCCCAGAACGCCCGGAATGAGAAAACCCGGCACACGGAGCGCAACCGCACCGTGGAGGACTTGCTGAAAAACAACAAGACCTGCCCGGAGGAAAGCATCTACCAGATCGGCACGATGGGAGAATCCGTCCCGCCGGACACGCTTTTTTCCATCGTCAATGAGTTTTATGAGGAATTTGAGCGCCGCTTCGGTTCCCATATCCACATCCTGGACTGGGCGCTCCATCTGGACGAGGGGACGCCCCACATCCATGAGCGGCACGTCTTTGACTGTGAGAACCGCTACGGGGAACTGTGTCCCCAGCAGGAAAAGGCGCTGGAAGAACTGGGCATCCCTCTCCCAAACCCTGAGAAGCCCAAAGGCCGGAACAACAACCGCAAGCAGACCTTTGATGCGGTTTGCCGGACGATTCTGTTTGACATCGCCAGACGGCATGGGCTACATCTGGATCAGGAGCCGTCCTACGGCGGGCGGGACTATCTGGAAAAACAGGATTATATCCTGATGAAACAGAAGGAGCAACTGGCGGCGCAGGAGCAGAAGCTGGAAGAACTGACGCTCAAAATTGAGGACGTGGAGACACTGTTAGATGATGTTTCCGATGCGGCCTATGACAAGGCGGTGGAGGTGGTGACCGATACCGTCCGGCAGGAGACGCACAAGGAAGATATTCGTCTGGTGGAGGAATCGAAAAAATGGGTGCTTTCGCCGGAGCGCAAAGCTCCAAAGAAGGAACGTGAGTATGCCGCTGAGCGTCTGGATGGGGTCATTACCAAAATCAAAAACGCCATGCAGCACGCTCTGGCGAAAATCCAGCGGACGCTGATGCAGCCGGAAGTCAAGCAAGCCGGGAAGGAGCAGGTCAAGAAGAAAGCCAAAGAATCCATTATGGATATTCTGGCAAAGGCAAAAATTAATGCTGACCGGGATAACCGGGAGCGTTGGGAACGTGAGGGGCGAATCGCCCCGACCAAAAAGAACGATATAGAGTTGTAAGGCATCTGATTTTCTGTGAAAACCGGATGCCTTTTTCTCTGTCTGGAGGTGAGAAAATCGAATGTGTTTGAAGCGGTGAAGCAGGCTGTCCCCACAAGGCAGGCTGCGGAATCTTATGGGATACAGCTCGGCAGGAACGGGATGACCTGCTGTCCCTTCCATGATGACAAACATCCCAGCATGAAGGTTGACCGCCGGTTCCACTGCTTCGGCTGTCAGGCGGACGGGGATGTGATTGATTTTACCGCCCGTCTGTTCGGGCTGAACAAGAAAGATGCGGCCTTGAAGCTGGCGGAGGATTTCTCGGTCGGCTTTGACGCTAAAGGCCATGACCCGCCCCGCAGGAAGCCGGTCAAGCGAAAAATCAGCGAGGAACTGCGCTACCGGCAGGCGGAACAGAAATGTTTCCGGGTGTTGTGCGATTATCTGCATCTGCTGGAACGCTGGGAGAAGGAATATGCCCCGCAGACGCCGGAGGAAGCATGGAACCCGCTGTTTGTGGAGGCCCTGCAAAAAAAGCCGTACACGGAGTATCTGCTGGATATTCTGCTGTCCGGCAGTATGGAGGAACGGGCCTGCGTGGTCGCTGAGTATGGAAAAGAGGTGAGGAAGATTGAGCAGCGAATATCAGAGTTTACCGCCAGCCACCCGGCAGGCCGTCATGAGCGCAGCCGAAGCTTTAGCGCCGGAGCAGAGCGTTGACGAGGTGCGGGAAGGCCTTTCTGTCACGGAGAAGGGCCAGCCCGCCAACACCATCGGCAACTGCCGGACGGTGTTCTCCCATGACCCTCTCCTGCGGGACGCCATCCGGCTGAACCTCCTGACTGACCGGGTGGACATCGTGCGGGATTTGGGCTGGCGCAGGAACACCAGCGCCCTGACGGATACGGATGTGAAGTATCTGCTTCTCTATTTTGAGCAGAACTACGGCCTGACCAGCGAGAAGAAAATGACGGCGGCGCTCTCCATCGTGGCGAATGAGAACTGCTACCATCCCATACAGGACGTGCTGAACGGCCTTGTGTGGGACGGGACGCCCCGCATCCGCTCCTGTCTCCATCACTTCTTAGGTGCAGAAGTCAGCGATTATGTAGAGGAAATGTTAAAACACTTCCTGCTGGGAGCCATCCGGCGGGTGTTTTCTCCCGGCTCCAAATACGAGGAAATGCTCTGTCTGGTGGGCGGACAGGGGGCTGGCAAGTCCAGCTTCTTCCGCCTGCTGGCGATCCGGGACGAGTGGTTCTCCGATGCCCTGAAAAAGCTGGACGATGACCGGGTATTTTTGAAGCTGCAAGGCCACTGGATCATTGAGATGTCAGAGATGCTGGCCACCAGCAGCGCCAAAAGCATAGAGGAAATCCGCTCGTTCATCAGTCGCCAGAAGGAAACCTACCGCACACCCTATGAGGCCCAGCCCAAAGACCGGCTGCGGCAGTGCGTGTTCGGCGGTTCATCCAACACGCTGGACTTCCTGCCCCTTGACCGGGCCGGGAACCGGCGTTTCCTTCCCATCATGATTTACCCGGAGAAAGCGGAGGTTCACATTTTGGAGGACGAGGACGCTTCCAGAGCCTACCTGTTGCAGGTCTGGGCGGAGGCCATGACCATCTACCGCAGCGGGAAGTATTCCATGAAATTCAGCAAGTCCATCCAGCGGCAGCTTGTGGAGGTGCAGAAGGATTTCATGCCGGAGGACACGGAGGCCGGTCAAATACAGGGCTTTCTGGAACATTATACCGGCAGCATGGTCTGTTCCAAACAGCTTTTTAAGGAGGCATTGGGCCACACCTATGACGAGCCGAAGCGGTGGCAGCTTCACAATATCAACGAGATCATGAATACAGTGGTGACGGGCTGGAAGCCATTCTCCAATCCCCGGATGTTCGCCGGATACGGCAGGCAGAAGGGCTGGGAACGGGACGTTTCCGGCAACGAACTGCCCGGCAACGAAGATGGATTTGTGGAACTGAGCGAGGAAGAATGCCGCCAGTTGGAGCTTCCGAAGGAGTGGATCGCCTGAAAATGGCGGTCTGTTGCCGGGATGGTTGCCACTTGGTTGCCGGGTTCGTTGCCGGGGATTTCCCTGTCTGGATACGGAAAAAGCCAGTAAATAAGGGATATTTTAATATTTATCATTATCTCCGGCAACGAAAGCAACGAGATTTTTCAAGAAAATTCACAAAGTAAGATTTGCAGGCCAGACGGTAGTTTACAGGTTTTTAGAGGTTCGTTGCCGGACTTCGTTGCCGGTGCTGCCGTTCGGCCTGTCTCTCTATGGAGGTAGCCTATGGAAAAAAGCAAAAATCAGAAGAATAAAGTCCGTTTTGTGGTGGTGCGGGAGTTCTCCGGGGAGAAGTCCATGCGGGAAGCCTTTGAGCAGCTCATTGAGCGCCAGACCTGCGAACACTTCGAGGAATGGCGTCGTCAGCGGGAAATGGCAGAAAAAGCTGCGTAAAAACGGTTGATTCAGGGACGGGGACATGGTACTATAATGGTATCGTGTCCCTGTTCATAGAAGGAGAACGCTATGAGCAGGAAAAAACAAGTCTATGAAAAAATCACCGCTCTCTACTGCCGTATTTCTCTGGATGACGGCGGCGACAATGAGAGCATGAGCATCAGCAACCAGAAACTCATGCTCCGGGACTTCGCAGAAAAGCATGGGATGTTCCAGTATGAGTATTATGTGGATGACGGCTATACGGGTCGCAATTTCAACCGCCCCTCGTTCCAGCGCATGATCGCTGACATTGAGGCGGGGAAAATCGGCTGCGTCATCACGAAAGACCTATCGAGGCTCGGTAGGAATTATATCGAAGCTGGCAGCTATATCGAAATCTTTTTCCCCAAACACAATGTACGCTATATCGCCGTCACGGACGGTGTGGACAGCCTGACCCGTCAGGAAATGGACATCACGCCCTTTAAGAATATCCTGAACGATATGTACAGCCGGGATATTTCCAAAAAGGTGCTGGCGGGACGCATGACCCGTTCCCGGCAGGGAAAGTTCTGCGGCGGGCAGCCGCCTCTTGGCCTGATGCGTGACCCGGAGGACAAAGGGCATCTGATCCTTGACCCGGAGACTGCGCCGGTGATCCGAAAAATCTATGATATGGCACTGGACGGCTGGGGCTGTATGCGGATCGCAAAGCAGCTCATGGATGATAAAATCCCCATCACCAGAGTAAAAAGCAATACAGAATGTGACGTGAACTACTATTCATGGGGGAGCGCAAGGATCAGCCATATCCTGAGAAATCCCTTTTATAAAGGCGCACATCTTGTCTGCCGGACACACCAGAAAGGCATCCGCTCCAACACTTATGACATTATCCCCCGTGAGGATTGGGAGGTCATCGAGGGCTGCCACGAAGCGATTGTGACGCCGGAGGAATGGGAACAGGTACAGGACATCATTGACCGCAGGCCAACCATTATGAAAGGCAACGCCTGCCCCTTCTATAACCTGTTCCACGGGCTTGTCTACTGCGCCACCTGCGGGAAGTCCATGCAGGTGCGGTATGAAAAGGTCGGCAGAACCGGGAAGAACCGCTTCACCGGCGAAATGCGGGAGCCGATTGACAGGGCATACTATATCTGCCAGACTTACAACCGGCTGGGCAAGAACGCCTGTACCAGCCACAAGATTGAGGCAAGGGATTTGTACAATCTGGTGCTGAAGGATATACAGGAATTGGCGGCGCAGGCCATGAAGGACGCCGATGCGTTCTACCAGCGGCTCAGCAGCCGGATGGAGCGCCGGTATCTGGTGGACGCTTCCCAGACAGAGAAGGAACGGAAACGGCTGGAAGACCGGAATCAGGAAATTGACGGGATGTTTTTGAGCCTGTACACCGATAAGGCCAAAGGCGTCCTCACCGAGCAGCGGTTTATGAAGCTGACGGCGGCGCTGGAACAGGAGCAGGAAGCCAATCAGAAACGCCTGCACGATCTGGCGGTGATGCAGAGCCGGGCGGACGCACAGGAAAGCGAAGTCCGAACCTTTATCAAGGAAATCCGGCGCTATGCCGCCATTGCGGAACTGGACGAGTCCGTACTGAACCGGCTTATCAGCAAAATCCTGATCGGCGAGGTTAAGAAGGTGGACGGTCAGAAGGTGCAGGAAGTCAGAATTGTTTATAACTTTGTCGGGGAAATCCCGGAGATTGCAGCGTAAATAGTTTGCCCCATCTCTCAACCATTGAGGGATGGGGCTTTTCTCATTCAGTATTCAATCACCAGTGTTTCCTCCCGTCCATCCGGGAACGTGTAAACAAACTTTGCTGCTGTATCTTTGCAAGCCCAAAAGAACAGATCGTTGCACTCCATGTCCAGCTCCACATTACCCTGGAAAGTGTCGGTCAATTGTATGGTCTGAAAACAAGGAAATCGCTCCGTATTGGTGCGGGAAAGCTGTTGCCGTAAAATCTCATACATCCCTTTCTTTGTAACAGGATTTTCTAAAATGTAGCGATAGCGGAACCGTTCATTGCTAAAGCGGTTGCTATTGATTACCCGAAGCAGATAGTCGGTAAACTTTGGTGGCATGATGCTCTCAATACTTACCACAACTTTTCGCTCCGGGCTGTTATGGATTTGAGTAATCAGGGAAGAAAGCACCTGCGGAGATAAGATGATAAAATCCATTTCTCCCTTGATAATTAGCGTGTACTCTTTCATTTCAGGCCCCTTTTTCATACGGCCAGTGTAACCGACACTGGCCGTATATCAGAACACATCAATCAGTTGCCCGCAGCCTTTCCACAATACTTTGCTTCTCCAAATTCTTAAAGCAGATATAGGGAATCACGATTGCAAATACAATCAAGATCGGCGTACAGATTACCAGCGGCAACAGCGTGAAATGGAATGTGGAATAGCCTCCGGCTACCAATGCTCGAACAATGACACCTACTGTTAATGAACCCAACACATAGGAAGCAAGCAAAGTCATACCTGCATAATAAAGTCCTTCAAACATGAGCATTTTCCGTAGTTGTCGTTTTGTCATTCCGATACTTTGAATCATTGCAAATTCTCGTTTTCTTGTGATAATGGCTGTTACCATACTGTTTATAAAGTTTAGGACACCAACAAGTGCAATAATAATGCTGACTGCATATCCCATAACAGCAGCAGCACGGGTTTCTGCTTCGTATTGCTCTATCATGGTTTGTCGAGAAACCACATTCATGCCAACCGAGCTGCCTTGTTGATAATCTTTCAATAGTGAGTAGGCTTCGCCCATATTTTCATCTGCAATATTGAAATAATATTTTCTAAGATGGTTCTCCGGCCATAGTTCTTGAAAGGTATCTGCCGGTAGTACAAGCGGTAAATCAAAGACAGGGTGGGTGCCATCTACCATTGGTTGCAATGGTATTAACACAGCCATAACCTCAAACTCCCTGTCTGATATTTTGATTTTTTCCCCAACAGAATAGGTTGGAATATCGTTTCCGGCTTCAATCGCCGGGCCGATTGCCAGACAATAATTACCCGATGCAAATTTATCTGCATCATAAGTGCCAGATAAAAGGTAATTGTCGTTGGTGGCTGCCTCCAATATAATTCCGTCTGCACCATAGACCGTATAGTTACCGCTTTCGCCCGCCAGCGCAAGATCAAACCCCTCTTTCCATGCAGGGAAAGTTGGGTCATAGGACGCAAACTCTGCCAGCCGTTCCTCGGTATAATATGTTTTCAGGTTGTTTCGCGTCTGTTCATTTATCGTAAAGTTTACTTGTCTTGAATATAACCGTCCTGTTTGTTCAACGGTTCCCAAAGCCTCAATATCAGAAAGCAGTTCATCATTGATCGTCTGGCTCGCCGGATCATATCCGCTGGAAATATTGTTGGTCGCATCATCTATTTCATAATCAGCCACGGTCAGATCCATCAGGTATTTTTCCACATCAAAGCTGGCGTTTTTTGCATAGAAGAAACTCATTAGCACAAGGCCCAGCGTAAGAGAACAGATTACCATAACTGTCCGTTTTCGGTTACGCCACAAATTTGCCAATGCCATTTCATAGAGTGAAGCTCCACCTTTTGATTTTTTAGTTTTCTTTTTATAGTTTGGGTCAGCATCCGTATAGCGCAATGCCTCCATGGGTGACACTTTTCCAGCCAAACGAGCAGGAAGCATACAGGATATAACTACTGTGATATAAGAAAACAGAGCTGAACCAATAAAGATAACGGGATTTGCTGAAACATCAGGCTTTATGTCCGTAGTTGTAATGAGAGCTGGAACCAGTACAATTCCTAAAAGATAACCAACAATCAAACCTGCTGGAATAGCGATCAAGGATAATCGGTTGCCTTGGCCATAAATCAGTTTTTTAATTTGCTTTTTTGTCATGCCCAGCGTTTTCAATTTTCCATAAAATTGAATATCCGAAGCTACGGAAATTTGGAACACATTAAAAATAATCAAAAAACCTGCCAGAAAGACCAATACCATCCCACCATACATTGGCAGGTTTTCTATAAAAATACTATGCTGTATTTCAGAGGTATAAGTCATATTTGTGCTAAACTCGATCCCAGACAGATTACATTCTTCAAGAACGGATGTGGTCTTAGCGTCAATGTTTTTACTGTCAGAAAAAGATATTCCCATCATACGCAGACCGCAAATCTGTCCGTCAGCCGGAGTAGAAACATGATTGCAGGCGTCCAAAGCAAAGTCCTCGCTGACCCACGCCATACTCGCATAGACAGAAAGATTACCCTCCCACCAGCCACAAAGGGTAAATGTACTGGTTGTGATGTCAGGCGAAGTTATATCTTTTCTCCATTCCAAAGTTACAGTCTGCCCCAATTCCAGCGGCAACCCTAAACGCTCTATGGTTAAGGTATCCAGTGCGATTTCATCCGCCTTTTCGGGCATTTTTCCGGTAGTAGGATACGCAAAATCATCTTTTGCATATTGGTTATTGGCATAGCGGATTTCTACCTGCCGTCCGGTAAGTTGTTTGTTTTCAGCAAGTCCAACCACAATCGACTTTCCATAGGTTACTACATCGGGATGACTTGCAATCTGTTCAATTTCTGCGTCCGTAATGTATTTCGTCGTTGCATGGGCGCTTGTTCCGGCCTGTCGAAGATACATTTCTTCCATATTCTGTCCCATGCTCTGCGCCAAAGTAAAAAGAGTGGTAAACATCATGGTCGTCAAAAGGATTGCCAGTACCGCAACCAGATTTCGTCCTTTATTTCTCCTGAAACTTCGGCTTGTCAGAGTATGAATCACAGTTTTTTGTTCTTTCATGGTATCACCGCCTTACTCTGCGATCCTGCCATCTTCAATACGGATGGTACGATCTGCCTGTGCTGCAATTTCCGGGTTATGGGTAATCATTACAATGGTCTGATGGAATTTCTGGCTGGTAACTTTCAAAAGTTCGATCACTTCATCACTGGTCTTGCTGTCCAGATTGCCGGTCGGCTCGTCGGCAAGGATAATCGCGGGTTTGCTGGCTAACGCTCTGGCAATGGCGACGCGCTGCTGCTGACCGCCGGAAAGCGTGTTGGGCATATTATAGAGCTTCTTTTCCAGTCCCAGTAAAGCCACAATTTCTTTGATGAAGTTTTCGTCCGGCTTTTTCCCGTCGAGCTGAATGGGCATAACGATATTCTCATACACATTCAAAATAGGAACCAGATTATAGTTCTGAAAGACAAAACCGATCCGCTGGCGGCGGAACACAGTCAAGTCCTCGTCTTTCAGCTTGCCCAGCTCGTAATTATCTACCCTGACAGCGCCAGAAGTGGGGCGGTCTAATCCCCCCAGCATATTCAGCAGGGTTGACTTGCCGCTGCCGGATGTGCCGATGATGGCAACAAACTCGCCCGGCTCAATGGAAATGCTCACGCCGTCCAGCGCCTTAACAATATTCGGCTCGGTGCCGTATTGCTTTGTCAGTTGTTTGGTGCTTAAAATACTCATGTTCTATAACCTCTCTTTGCTTTATTGTGTTTTATCTTCATTATATTCGGGTAAAAGAAAGGCACAATGGAAAATGCGTAAACTAACATCTACAACGAAAAAACTAAGTCTGCACAAAAAAGAAACGCCGCTTCGTGAAGAAGCGGCGTTAATCTGTTAAGGAATCGGGATCAGGATTTTCAAAAGGTAAGTTCCATCCTCCTGACGGAAACTGCACTGTCCGTCATATTTTTCAACGGCTTTTTTGATATTGGGAATCCCAAAGCCATGTACGAAACGGTCTTTCTTTGTGGTTTCCTCGGCTGGCTGTGTTCCCTGTAAGGTGTTGTTTTCCACCGTGATAATCAGCATATCCCGAACACGCTCGGCCTTGACCGTAATCAATCGTCGATCTTCCGGCAGCGGTTCGCTGGCCTCCATCGCGTTATCAATGGCATTGCCGAAAATGGTACTGATGTCCAACGGCTCCATGAAGTCAATCCCATTAAAGTCTACCATTGCGGAAAAATCAATCTGCTTTTCACGGGCTTTTGCCGCTTTATCCTTAAGAATGATGTCAAGAAACTCGTTTCCTGTATGCACATAGTCCTCATAGTCTGCAATTTGAGAGCGGAGCGTTTCGGCCATCTGCCGGGTTTCTGCTGTATTCTGCCTGCTTTCCATGACAAGCAGGTGATTTTTCAGGTCGTGGTAGATGGAGCGTACCCGTTCTTCATCTTTCATCTTATCCTGATAATAGGCATATTGCTGTTGGAGCTGTGCAATTTGTATCTTGTCCTGCTGCTCCTGCTCTCGGAGATAGATGATATTTTTAACATACAGAAAAATCGTTATAAAAATAAAGGGCATAACTGTTATGAAAACATATAGCACGGAATCTCCCGCTTTATTCATATTCAAATGCTGGAAAGCATTAAACACAAACGGCAAAAACGCTACAACAAAAATACCTGTAAGCGGTAAGAAATCTTTCGGGCTGATTCGATAACGAAATTTTCTGCATATTATGTAGATAACAAAAAATGATACAATCCGAATAGACAATGTAATCACATAAATTTCCCAACGAAGCAGCGAAATCCCGTCTACTAAAACAAACATCTGATCCTGATAAATCCAGTGAGCTATCAGCATACCAATACTTTCCGATAGCATCGTAGTTGCAATATAATTCAGTTCTTCAGCAACAGCACATTGATAGACAGAATCTCTATAACAAACTTTCAAAAGGACAAGATAAATCGTAAGAAGAAAAGGCGCTTTGAGTGCGCCAAGTTCAGAAAACCATGTCAATGTATACGCACACAAAAAACTTATACCTGTTATAAGCCATCTATTTACAGAAGCACGATACCGTGGTTCTTTGCAAAAACAAATACTGAATAAATACAGTCCCAAAGATTCTGTCAGCGTTGCTGTTATGTCGAGCACTTGATATAACCACATTACAGCATATCCCCCCAATAGTCCGTCAGCCGTTCCATAAATTCTTTCCGTTTCGGCTGGCTGATGGGAATGATCTCGCCTGTAATCAATTCAATGTCCAGCTTCTTGATGCCTTTCACATAGAACAGATTGACAATGTAGCTGGTATGGCAGCGCACAAAGTCTTTGTCGCAAAGCTCCCGTTCCACTTCTTTCATGCTCTTATAGCAGATAATATTTTCCTGCTCGGTATGGAACATCAGATTGCGGTTATATGTTTCAACATATCGAATTGATTTTAGCGGCACCTTATATTTGCCGGTATCGTTGGTAATCACCAGAGAGGGGGTATCTTCTTTCTGGCTGCGCTCCAAGAATTTGTCCATTTCTGATTTGAGCCGGGCATATTTCATGGGCTTAATGATGTAGTTCGTCGCATGGTATTTATATCCCTCAAGCCCATACTGTGTAAGAGTAGTGAGAAAAATAATGCCCACGGTTTCGTCCATTTGCCGGATACGCTCGGCAGCATGAAGTCCGTCCACCACCTTCATTTGAATATCAAGGAAAATCAGGTCTATGGTTGGATCGTATTTTTCAATCAGCTCCATACCGTCATAGTACGGGGTAATCTTTATGTCCCGTCCTGTTTCCTTGCTGTATTGGTTCAGTAAATCGGTCAAATACTGAACAAAGTCTTTTTCATCATCACAAATTGCTATATGCAGCACTGTATCACCTGCTTTCGTTATACCGTCTGTCCTTTGGCTTCTCTGCCTCCTTGGGGATCAGCCAGACACCGGCCATTTTGACAGCACCGGGGATGCGTCCATCGGTGCAGTAATAATTTATCTGTCGGGACGAAACGCCCCATTTTTCGCTTGCCTCTTTGAGCGTCATGTAGTCCATATTCGCACCTCCGACAACATTTCTTATTATATTTCATCAGCTCGAAGAACGCAAGGCAGGAAATGTGAATAGATGTTGAATACGCTGCTATCGAAGAAGGATTTCTTTGATAGCTTTTTTTAATTCATCACTTGACATTGTGGCAAAGATTTTCCTGACGCACAAGAACTGATGGAGTACGAGGACTACACGGCGCACCCAACAAAAGCAACAGCATCCGCACTCATCATGCTGACGCTGGAGGAAAACTGGGACAAGGCGCAGAGCATGGAGGGCTACGCCAAGTACATCGCCCTGCGTCCGAGAGCGGAGCGGCTGGGGGAACACGGTCTCTTCGGTGATGACGATGCCGTTGACCTCGCCGCTGTCGCGGATGAATTGGATCACTACACCGGCAACGTGTGGACGCACATCATCTCCCTCCACCGGGAGGACGCGGAGCGGTTGGGGTATGACCATGCGGACGCATGGCGCACATTACTGCGTACCCACCGCAACGACATCGCCGCGGCAATGAAGATCCCACCGGAGGACTTTCGCTGGTATGCCGCCTTCCACGATGAGGGCAATCATCCTCACGTCCACATGATGGCGTGGTCGGCAAAGCCGAATCAGGCGTACCTGTCCAAAGATGGGATACGGCAAATCAAGTCCACGCTTACCAACCAGATCTTCCGTCAGGAACTGCTCCATGTCTACGAGCAGAAAAACAAATCGCGAGACGAACTGGTTGCGGAAACACGAAAAGCCATGCTGGAATTGGCGAAGGCCATGCGGGAGATGACCTGCATCCACCCGGAGGCAGAGCAGATGATCTGGGATCTGTCGCGGCAGCTCGGTCAGGTCGGCGGCAAGAAAACCTACGGCTATCTGCCGAAGCCAATGAAAAAGCTGGTGGACGAGATCGTCGACCAAATGGCGCGGCTGCCCACCGTGGATGCGTGCTACCAGACATGGTGGGAACTGCAATGTCAAGTGGAGGATTACTACTCCGAGGGAAAGAAACGGCTGCGTCCGCCGCTGTCTCAGCAGAAGGAGTTCCGCCAGATCAAGAACGCGGTCATTCGTGAGGCGGAGCATATTCGCATGAACAGGTTTTCCTTCGAGGACGAGGAAATGCAGGATGACGGCGAACAGATCAGTACCTACGGCATGAGCTATGAATGTCAGGATCTGCAAAGCGTGGCCAACGATGAGAGCTTTCCCTTGGTGGAACGGGATGAAGCGGCGGAGCAGTTGGAGCAGCTTGCGGAGGACGGTGACGCCTATGCCCAGTACATCATCGGCACGGCGTACCGTGACGGCGGACTGCTGATACCCGACATGGTCAAAGCACAAAAGTTCTTGGAACGCGCAGCCGAGCAGGACTTGGACGCGGCACAGTACGCCCTCGGCAAGCTGTATCTCTCCGATGATGCCGACGTGCACGATTCTGCCAAGGGCATCTATTGGCTGAAACGCTCGGCGGACAACGGCAACGATTTCGCCGCCTACCGGTTGGGCAAGGAATATCTCAGTGACAAAAATACGATAAAAGATGCCGAAACAGCAGTGTCATATTTGCGGCAGGCCGCGGATAACGGCAGCGCCTACGCCCAATACCTGTTGGGCAAGCTGACCCTCATGGGCGAGGGCATTCCGAAGGACATGGACGCCGCCTACGAATGGTTCGCGGCGGCAAGAGATAACGGCCACGCCTATGCGGAATTTTTCTTGAAACGCATGGAGCGTGGCGAACAGGAGCCGCCCCCCGTCCTGTTGTCAGCCACCCGGCTGCTCTACCACATGGGCAATATCTTCCGGGACAACGCCCCGGCTCCCGCTGCCAACGGCGTCCAAATCGACCGCAAGCGGCTGGCGCGGCTGCGGCAAAAGCGCGTCGCCCTCGGTCACAAGCCGGATGACCATGAGTTGGAACAGCAACAGGGATTTTCGATGAAATTCCATATGTAAAGCGGGTCGAGGCGTTCAGTTTTTGCGCCGCAATAGTCAAAGAAACATTTCGGAAAACAGTAGCTTTGTGCGCCGGGTTGTGGTATGTGTTGTGGTTGCCAAAAAGGAGGTGCCGCAATGTATGACTACATGAAAGCCCTGCAAAAGCGTTTCGACCGTCAGTCGCATCCAGACTTGGACGCTCAGGTCGAATACGCCCAAGAGGAACTGCGGCGGGACATGGACGCCGCGGGGCGGAAGAAACTGCTCCGTCTGCTGGACGCGCAAAACACATTGCTGGTTGAATCCAAGCTGATGAGCTTCACGGCAGGCTTCAAGCTGGCGTGGGGCATGGCGAAAGAACTGGAGGCAGATGGGCTCTACTCCTTCGAGAAAGAGGAAGAAGAGCACATCTGCCATCCGGTGGAACAGGAGGACTGAATGGCGAAAAAACGTGCAAACGGTGAAGGCAACATTCGCAAACGCGCAGACGGACGTTGGGAGGGGCGATACACAGCAGGCTACCACCCCGAAACCGGAAAGCGCATCATCAAAAATGTGCTGGGTAAGACGCAGGCGGAATGCAAGGCGAAGCTCAGTGCCGCAATGGAGGCTACCAGAGGAATCGACGTCAGCCGCGCTGATGAGTACACGGTAGCAACTTGGCTGCGTAGCTGGTATGAGATCTACGCAAAACCGAATATCCGCATCTCAACAGCAAATCGCTATCAACTGATGGTCGAGCAATACACGATTCCCCGCATCGGCAGCATCAAACTGACAAAGTTGACTTCCCATGACTTACAAAAGCTCTACAAGGAGCTGATGGAAAACGGACGTATCGCCCGCAAGAGTGGTCACGGCAACCCTGGTCTCAGCAGCACCACAGTTCGGAGTCTGCATCTCATGCTGCATAGCGCCTTCGAGCGGGCGGTCAAGGAGCGCCTGATCCTGCGGAACCCGACCGAGGACTGCATCGCGCCGAAGGCTCAAAAAATCGAAATGCAGATTCTTCCGCCTGAGCACATTAAGGATTATCTGGAAGCCGCTGACAGGAGAGGACTGCTCCCCATGTTCTATCTGGAGCTGGTCACGGGCTTGCGGAAGGGCGAGATCACGGCGCTTCTCTGGAGTGACCTCGACCCCCAAAACAAAACCATCTCCGTCAGCAAACAGTATGTGAAGAATCCCAATGGCGAACTGACACTCTCCCGTCCCAAAACGGAAACCTCAGTTAGAAAAATATCCATTCCTCAAGATGCCATCGATCTGCTGATAGCAGAGCATAGCAAGCATCCTGAGAATCCCTACATGTTCCCCTCGCCGGCAACCGGTGAGATGTACTATCCAGACTCCGTCGTAAACCTGCACAAGAAGATCCTGAAGGACGCCGGGCTGCCACACATCAGATTTCACGACCTCAGACATACCTTCGCAACGCTGGCATTACAAAATGGAGTGGACGTCAAAACCGTCAGCAGTATGCTCGGCCACTATGACGCCGGATTCACACTCCGTACCTACACCCACGCTACGAGGCAGAAGCAAGATGAGGCCGCACAGACCATGGGCAGTTTTATGGCGCAGGTCATGTAAGCAGAAAAAACAAAAATACCGGAGAGAAGGCAAAAGCCTCCTCTCCGGTACTCTTTAAGTCTTTCTACGCATTCGTTGTGTGGGTCACGGTGTGGGTCAGGCGGTTGACCCACATTTTGACCCATACCTAAAAGTGCATTTTTGTGACGAAAAACACCCAAAATCCGAAGATTTCAGGTGTTTTTTGGAGCTGCTGACCAGATTTGAACTGGTGACCTCATCCTTACCAACCACCGTAGAGCCTTCCAGCCCTTGCTGTATAAGGCTTTGCGGTGTTTTTTTGTCCAAAAAGGATGAGGTCGCAGCCTGTTTGTTCCATTGTTTCCGTCCGCTCATTTCCCCGTGTGGGTCACGGTGTGGGTCAAACAACTTTCAGGACGCGAACGAGGGGCGCACCTCCGACAGCGGCAAACCAAGCCGCTGCGCCCTGTCCCGCTCATAGGTGACGCGGGTCACTTCTTCAATAAAGCTTTTCTCCTTCGGTGTGGCGCTTGCCCAACGCACACTGTATTTGCGGCACAGTTGAAAGAATATCTCATAAAAACGTTCTTCCTCTGCATCTTTGCGGCAATACCACGCCGCATCAGACGCCGGTCTGATTTTATTCATATCCATGCAAAGCACCTCCTCGCAGAAAATCAATCCAGATAGGTGAAGAAAATTCGTTTGGCAGCTTCGTCCGCAATCAAATACCTTGGCGCGGAAGATTGAAAGGTTGGAAGTAAAACGGCCCCAAAGTCTTCCTCATAATGCTTCGCCAAGCTCGTCGTCTTCGCTTCAAGCACCACATCGCCGGTCAAACCGCTGTCAATGGACAGCTTGATGCCATAGGCGATCAGCAGCCTCCCTATCCCTCTGTACTTCTGGGTTCCTCCGTCGAGCGTAGGATTTGACTCAGGCTGTGCCTCCATATACACAATGTGTACGACCAGCGCAGTCGGAAGGACCTCATATGCTGCCAGAGCAATCAGCTCATCTCCAACTCTGGCTGCGTATTTTTCGTAATTTTCGTCGGCCAGATATTCGCTGGCCCAGGAGGTCTGCCACAAGGGTTCTCGGTCTGTCAACGCAGCATCCTGCGGCGTCATCGGCTCAATAGCCACCGGCACTTGTCGATTCATTGCATCGTAAACAAATGGTCGAAACTGCACAGCCCTCACCTCATAAACAGTATACCACGGTTTTTGTGAAAAATGAAGTGGGAAATTAAAGCTATCCGCAATCACGCTTTTTGTTTTAAAAACGCACCGCTGTAACCTGCTAAAAAGTCAAGTCCTAATTCAAAGAAAAGTTATTGGCAGGAAAAGAGTATAGCAAAGCAGAGGCGGCAAAACGGAACGCTTGGCCGCCTCAAATAAAGTATTGGGGATCTCAGCTCATTCTATTGTCGGCAAGCTGCGGTAGAGCTCTGTGACCTTGCCATAATAGACTCGGAGGAACTTATTCAGGCCAGCCACCATAGCGAGTTTACCACTCTTCCCCTCGCCGCGTTTTTTCTCAATGAATGTAAAGATCGGGTCGTTTGCCGGCTTGTGCATCACATAGCTCTGCATGACTTCGTACCCGGTCTTACGCAGATAGCGATTTCCCCGCTTGGAGATATGCCGGTTATTCGCGCGGAATTTGCCGGACTGGTACGGCGGCGCATCGATGCCGGCGTATGCGATGAGAGCCCGCTTGCTGTGAAAGCGTCGGACATCTCCGATCTCCGCGATCAGGCGCGGAGCCAGCGTGTCCCCGATGCATGGCATTTCGCGCACGAGAGAATATTCCGGCAGAGTCTTGGCGAGAGCCTGCATCTGTGTTAAAATAGCGTCACGGGACGCCTCCACTCAAAGTAATCAATCAGCTCTTGTGCGGTATCCTCCCAAAACACCAGTCGGAAAGGATCATAGGAACCCACATGGCTTGCGCCGAACTCGCGGATATAGTATTTTACCCTCTCTAAACTTTTTACAGAGACAAAATGTAAGGGAGAAAAAACTATGGCTGGAAGTACAAGCAATATCGGCTTTGAAAAACAAATCTGGGATGCGGCTTGCGTCCTACGCGGAAACATCGACGCATCCGAATACAAGTCCGTCGTTCTCGGATTGATTTTCTTGAAATACATTTCTGATCGCTTCGAGGCAAAGTACAAGGAACTGCATGAAGAAGGCGATGGATTTGAAGAGGATCAGGACGAATACACTGCCGAAAACATCTTCTTTGTCCCTGAGAATGCACGATGGAGTGCGATTGCTGCTGCCGCTCACACGCCGGAAATTGGCACGGTGATTGATGATTATCAACGCTGACCTTGTGGACTGTATCGTCGCAATGCCAACGCAGCTTTTCTACACGACGCAGATTCCGGTATCGCTCTGGTTTCTTGCAAAGAACAAAAAGCAGAAAGGCAAGACGCTATTCATCGACGCACGGAAACTCGGCACTATGGTTACGCGGAAGCTGCGCGAACTGACGGATGAAGACATCAAGAAAATTGCTGATACCTACAATGCCTTCGTTGATGGAACGCTTGAAGATGAAAAGGGCTTCTGTGCTGTTGTCACTACGCAGGACATTGCAAAGCAGGATTACATTCTCACTCCAGGGTGGTATGTCGGTATGGCTATTGCGTGCGTGGTATAGGAGTTGCATATATGAGAAGTTTCTGCTCCGACAGAAAAAAGGTTCGAGGACAAAGGCGCAAACTCAGAAAGCTCCTGCGTGATATTGACGGGTTGACACCATTTGAAAGCGAATCAAACAGATTGTATGAGCATTTTCATGTCCCCAGTGGGACATGGCTCAACTCTCCAAGTACTGCGGGATCGGTCAAAACAGCGTTCTGTAAAGCGTGGCTGGAACAATGTCAGCGTTTTATTCAGGCGAAACCAACGAATCTATCATTCTGCAGAGTTGTTGCCGTTCTCTGCGAGCCGCTGCTTGGAGAGTCCCAAATCGTTATATTTTATAGTCAAGAGTATTTTGAGACTTTCTGGAAGCGGAACTACAGTGATCAAAGTTGGCTTCCTCTCAACAAAGGAAGTTCCTTTACTGCGAAGCGTGGCATTACCACCGCCCTTACAGAAATGGGATATGAAGAGACACTTCTTGTTGATGGAAAAACTATAAAATCTACGCTGTGGTTCTATGGAGAATTGGACCCTTGCAACCTGGGCAATAATACACATTGACTTCAAGTTACATTTAGGAGGTGTTCGTATGAAATGGTAATGGTCACATTTTTGCAGCGTCATGCGCGCTCATGAAAATGCGCTGCTCCGCCTTTCCTCCACGTGATCGTTTCTTGAAATTCTGCTGTAGACTCAAAAATAATAAGAGGAGGCAACAATGAAAACTTTACGGCTTCAAAGCATTTTCGCTCGTGTCACTGCCTGCATGGTTTGTCTGGCACTTTCCCTTACTATGATCCCATCTGCTTCCGCAGCACAGACAGCCACCGCCCCTTCGTGGATCGACAAGTCCGAGTATGTGACCTTCTCCGATGGCGCGGCTTATCAGTCTGATATGTGGAACACCATTACCACTCTGCGAAATTACGCACAATCCGGCGGAGAAGCACCGGCATACGGAAAAACGTATTATAAAGAATGTGAAACATTGAGTCGGTCTACCTCTCCCAGCGTCCAGTTTGAGTTAGGACTGATCAAACTGAAGTTTGCTCTCAATGCCGTGGCCAAGGGGAATCGTGTCCCCTCCAGCACTGCTTTTGAAATGGCATGTTATTACGCGGGGGCAAACGATGAAGCTGCCGTTTATCAGGCGTATGTATGGAATGCCCGCCTCAATATGCTCAGCTGCGACCTTACCACCGCATCGGATGGCAATGTGAAATGGTTTTTTGGTGCTGTGGAGCACCTGCTGGGGTATGAGCAGTTTACCATGGCGGAGCTTTTGGATTGGGGTGCCGACAACGGTGTTCCCACTGCCGGATTGAAGGCAGTCAAGGATCTTGTTTTTGTTACGCTGGACGGAGATCTGGTTCATCCGGGTCATGTGCGGATCAGCAGTGATTATATGGATACGGCAGGGGCCTGCATCCGGAACGATCAGGTGATGGTGCCGGTGCGCCGCCTTGCGGAACTGATGGGTGCAGTGGTAGCGCAAAATACAACTTCTGGGCAAACCATCGTGTCCCGGGCCGGTGATACGATCACACTTACACCTAACAGCAAAACTGCTTACATCAACGGAGCAGCGACTACGCTGACAGTGGTGCCATTTATGGAAAGTAACCAGATCTATGTCTCAGTAGGCGATCTGGCAGATTGGTTTGGACAGACCGTTACACGAAGCAAAGACAAGCAACTGATTGAAATTACGGAAGATAAGTCTGTAGCCGGAAGCTCTAATTTGGAGCAATGGGCAATCAGCATGGGCGCTCTGCTCCTCTACGAAAACAATCCCAAGGAAGCAAATCTGTTTGGCGGCAAAGTACGCTATGGTGCGATGGCTGTGGGGAGCGCGGTTACAGATCGGATCCACACCACAGGCCCGGACTTTGGCCGCACGCCGCTGGCGACGGATTGGGGCATCACAAACAGAGAAGGATTGTTTGCTCAAGCCAAAGCACTTATCGCATCGAATACAACATGGGATCTGTGCCGCGTAAGCCATCTGGCGCAGTGGGGATATCTGTCCGGATATGTGACCTACGCGGAAGCACTGGCAATGGTACAGCCTGCCGCCGAAACGCTTTACAGCCGCTATAGCAACTGGAAGCAGCTCCAGAAGGACTATCTGGAAGGATACATGAAATGGGCAGGTTTGAACGGCAATGTCTGGACAACAGAGCGTGGAAAACTTTATGATACGATTTTGAACGATCCCAATATGAACGGCGTTTTTGATAACACGCTGTTCCGAACGGGTGTGATCGGACTTCCTGAACTGAGCTTTGACTCTAACGGCGGCTCTGAGATCACGGGGATCACGGCGAAAACCAGTAAGTCGGTCAAACTGACCTCTTATGTGCCGACCAGAGCTGGCTTCGCCTTTTCCGGATGGTTCTCCGACAAAGAACTGACTAAGGCCGTCAGCGAAGTAAAGCTTGATCGGGATACAACTGTCTACGCAAAATGGATCGAAAAAACCGACCTTGGTTTTACCGATGTTGCGGATAACTCTCCCTTTAGAGCCGCCATCGGCTGGGCTGTAAAAGAGGGGATCACCAACGGAACGAGTGCAACCACCTTTAGTCCCGGCAATACATGCACAACGGCGCAGATCTTGACATTCCTGTGGCGCGCCAACGGTTCTCCCAACTCCAACGCCGCTTGTCCCGCATCTGATGTGGCAGAAACCAGTCCGTTCTACAAAGCACTGTGCTGGGCCAACGAGAAGGATCTGATGACCAAAGGCAGTGGAAGCACGCCTTGTACCAGAGCCGCTGCCGTTACATATCTTTGGAAGCTGGCTGGAAGTCCTAAGATGTCCGTGAATAGCAGTTTTACCGACGTACCTGCCAGTGCTGATTTTGCTCAGGCTGTTGCATGGGCGGTGGAGCAGGGCGTGACCAACGGTGTCAGCGCATCGGAATTTGCGCCTGACAGCACCTGTACCCGTGGGCAGATCGTGACCTTCCTTTATCGTAACTTGCTTGATTGAGTATTTTGCCCCCGCTTTCAAATTTTCTCTGCAAACACAGCCAAGCGAGATGTAGCAACAATGTTGCTACATCTCGCTTGGCTTTTTTGATGTCGTCGGATATACTATGACCAAGAAAACAATCAAGTGAGGAGGAATCCGAAGTGGAAAACATTGTGACAGCGCCCAAGACGGATATGTTCCGTTTCCGCATCAATCCTGAGATCAGAAAACAGGTCGAAGAGGTATATGCTAAAAACGGTTTGACCTTTACGGAGATAAAGACAAATAGCCTGCATAGAAGACGGTTTAAAATCTGCCTTGCAATAAACAAAGAGGACGCCCCCGGCAGCGCAGAAATTGCACCGCAATAGACAAAGAGTACGACTACCACCCTATCCTCTCTATACAACAAATCCGTAGACTGTAAAAATCATCTTAAATGGATTTTACATTTCAGGTGCCATTATTTGAACAAGGTATGATAGGCCTTGTGAGAAATGAGTGGAAAAAAGTTTTTCTGCCGGTGCTATTGACAACGGTTCTTCTGGCAATCGCCATGAGTGTGTTGTCCTGCACAATTTACCAAAACTATGTACTGCACTACGATTTAGAGGCATGGGAAGTTGGAACAGAACTGTTTTCTCTGCTTTATCCGCTATTTGTTGTGATGCCGCTATGCTGGAATTTGTATTATGAGCGCAAAAATAACTTCCTGCTCTATGTCATGCCGCGAGTGAAAATTAAGAAGTACCTGACTGCCAAATGGATTGCATATGCGCTGGGAACTCTTTGTATTATTGTGATTCCCTATATACTATCGGCGGTGTTTGCCATCTATGTGAAACCGCCAGTGGTTCCTTTCGTTGAAAATCCGTTTAGCCATATATTTGAAAACGCATTTATGGAATGATTTTCGGTTGAAGCCATGTCTGGGAACCATTGCAATTACTACTCTTTTGGAGTTTTACTCATGGCTGTGTCTCTTGAAAGTAGAGGTAATCGTATGAAAAAGGCATTCTTTTTGGGGTCTCTGCTTGTAATAGGGATTTTTTCTGCATTAGCTGTGAGAGCGCCATGAACGGCCAACAGATAGCCCAACTCATAACGGCGCAGAAGCGGAAAGTGAAGATAGCGGAACCATTGATGGCATTGAGTGGGAACTAAAAGACGGAGTATTAACGATAAGAGGCGAAGGCGCTTTAAGGGAAACACCTTGGAGTGAAAACGTTGATCGCATCCAAAAAGTCATTATAGCCGCCGTTGGAGATTCTAATAGTCTCTTTACTCGATACCACAAGCTGCCGGGTATCCTATGCTTTGTGACTTCTGTGTGCAGACGCCCGAGATCACGGCATTCTATCACATGGTCGGCAACTTTAATGTCCTGTTGCGTTTTGCAGTTCCTGATGTGAAAACGCTGGACGCTCTTGTCGGTAGAATCAAGACCTTCGGAGATTCAAGAACCTCAATCGAATTGTAGACCGTGTTTGAAAAAGCCGATGCGATCGGTCACACAGTAGAGCCTACATTCGCTCTATTACAACTCAGCAGGGGCGCCGCGCACGGCGTCCCCTGATTTTGCACTGTAGGCCTTACCTTGACAATCTTCCGCGCCCGCCTTATACTGATAACAGGCGAAAGCCAAATCTCGCGGCTTTCCGGTGAGGTCCACACCCCGGTGTGACCTCAGGCATTCATGGACCCCGTAGGGCATTATGACCACCCTGTACGCAGGAAGTTCCATGAAGGTCGACAGTTTTTGGCGCTGTACCGGCAGCGCGGGTGTGTACCTTTCCGTTGAAAGCGGAAAGGACACAAAATGAACGACTATGTCGTTATTATCTATAACGGTGAGCAAGTATCAGTGCCAAAGGAGGTCGCGGACTTCCTTGAGCAGGATCGGAAACGGCAGCAGGCGCAGGACAGACAGGACGCAAGGCACCTGAGTAAAAGTGAGTTTGAAACGGTGCCGTCCGGTTCGGATTGCGTCAAGCGTCCCGTGGAGGATGCGGCGCTCAGGAACCTCCAGCTTGAAAATCTGCGGAAGGCCATTGCAGAACTGGATGTGCAAGGTCAAAACCTGCTCTCCCTCCGATACAGCGATGCGCTGACGATGGATGAGATCGGTCAGATCTACGGCATCTCCAAAATGGCGGTATCAAAGCGACTGAAAAAGCTGCACGAAAAGCTGGGAAGCTCTGTCTCATGACAGGGCTTCCCAGCTTTTTTGAAAAAATTTCTGTTCTCTGGTTTACAAACGCGCTCTGAGTGTCCTTATAGGTGAGAGACAAATTTTCCGACTGAGTTGGCCGCAGTCATGATCGTCTCACCTGAACACAAGGAGCGTGTATGACCATGAATTCATTTGAACAAAACACACAGCAGCTTCTGCGCTTCCTGACCTCCCACGCTGAGTGGGAGGTCATTGACTACATCCGGCAGGAAATACAGCATGACGCACCGGACAGTGTCCCGACCGCAGAGGAACTGCTCACTTTCTTCCAATCCCCGGATGCGCCGACTGAGCTGGACACCTACCAGCAAATGTTGGTGACCGATAAGCTGTTGGAGTACGCGGAGATCAGTCTGCGCACCCTCTGCGACCTGATCCGCTATCAGCAGCTCAAGGAATTGGGCGTTGTCCATTCCGCAAAGGAGTTCATTCAACTCTTCCATCCCGACGAACAGGAGGACACACCATGAATCAATTTCCCAGTAAAAACTATTTTACACTGCCGAACGAAATTTTTTCGCTGGGGCTGGGCGCAGGTGAGATCGCGGTCTACGCCTACCTCCGCTGTCTTGAAAACCCCAGCACCTACCAGTGCTGGCCCAGCTACGCCACGATCGGAAAAGCTATTGGCCGTACTAAAAATACGGTCATGCAGTATGTCGATGCGCTCTCGGAGAAAGGACTCATCTCCACAGAGCCAACCTCTGTCCTGACAAAATCCAGGATCAAAAAGAACGGCAATCTGTGCTATACCATCAGGCCGATCCATGAGGCCGTTGAAATTTTTCACACGCGTCAACTGTCTGCGGTTGAACGAACAACAGAGCGGCGGCAAATTCATCGCAAGCTGTCCGCGGTGAATTTGTTGCCCGGTGCATAAGGAAAGGAAGGACAGAATGAAGCATTCCATCTACACAAGCTATGACGAGCTTCCGCTGATGCTCTCCGTGGCAGAAGTCGCCGCAGTGCTTGGGATCTCCCGTGCCGGTGCCTATGAGTTGGTGCATGGCAACGAATTCCCCGCGCTCAAAATCGGCAGCCGGATCGTTGTTCCAAAGGATAAGTTTCTCGCATGGATCGACGCAAACAGCGGTTCAAAAAACGCACCGCTGTAACTAAAGAACAGGCACTCAATTTTCTGTGTGTCAACGAAGCGGCTGAGCAAAACCGTGAAACCCATCAATGCGGTAAGAGAAACAGCAATGGGATCACGCAGCCCAGCGGGGCCGCGACGCCTCGGGACAGCGACGCGCATAAGCGCATCGCTGTCCCGCAGGCTTTCTGCGTTCTTCGGGAGCACCCCCGGCCAAGACCCAAAAGCGGCAAAGTTTGCCGTTCTGATACCCGGCCGCGCAGGGTTTCCGAACCGCGCAAAACGCTCCGAGGGTAGTGATACCACCCCCCATAAAAAACGCCCCGTGTTTCGCCGTGTAAGCCGCTGTGTGCGCGGTTAGGGGGCCGGGTGGCGTGTGTACCCGCTGCATCCCCTTGAAACGAACGTGAGCCGTTTGTGCCGGAGGTCTTGAAGTCCGTGTGGCCAATACATTGGAAACGTTGGTATGACTGCGTTTCCTGCGCTTTTCGAGCCTTTTTCGAGGACGAAAAAGAAAGCAGGATAAACGGCTGGCGTCGGAACCGACGCTCTGCCCAATCACTTCTGCCCGCAGTGCGGGCAGTTGACGGGGGGTTCAGCGCAGGCGATTGTGGCGTCTATTCGGAAGATTTTTTGCACGATTGGCGTCTGCCGTCCGTGAAAGGCCAATGAATACAGGCTTTTCGGTGGCGTCTTAGTAAGAAAGAAGGCATTTTATGAGCGATAACAAGGATCGCTTGACCTACCGGCCGGAGCCGGAGACCAAGCAAAAAATAGAGCGGTGGTATCAGGTAGATAACTGCCGCAGCAAAAATGAGTTCATCGAAAAGGCGGTGAACTGCTACGCGGATATGCTCGCCGCAGGCGAAAGCACCACGCTGCCCCGTGCGGTGCAGTCTGCCATCGACAGTCGGCTGAAAATCTTCGAGGATCGCATCGCGTCGCTGCTCTACAAGCAGACGGTGGAGATGGACATGGCAATGTCCATCCTCCTGCAAAGTCTCAATGTGAGCGAGGAAGTGCTGCGGCAGGAACGGGCCAAGAGCATCGCCGCCGTCAAGCGCACCAACGGTCAGCTGCGGATGGAGCAGAAGCTCCGTGAGTTGGAGAGTAACGCATGGCAAGGCTGATCGTCAAAAGTCCGTACATCAAGTGCGGCGCTGGGCAAAACGCCGGTGGGTATCTCAAGTACATCGCGACGCGGGAGCGTGTGGAGATCATCCCGGATGACCGTCCGCCCACCAACAAGCAGGAGCAACTCATCGCAAAGCTGGTGAAGGATTTCCCTGACGCAAAAGAGCTGATGGAGTACGAAGACTATCTCTCACGCCCGACAAAGGCAACGGCGTCCGCGCTCATCACACTGGCGCTGGAATCGAATTGGGATCGGGTACAGGGCATGGAAGGTTACGCCAAGTACATCGCCCTGCGGCCCAGGGCGGAACGGTTGGGGGAACACGGTCTCTTCGGAGATAACGATGCCGTTGACCTCGCCACTGTCGCGGACGAATTGGATCACTACACCGGCAACGTGTGGACGCACATCATCTCCCTCCATCGTGAAGATGCGGAGCGGCTTGGCTACAACCACGCGGAGGCATGGCGCACATTACTGCGTACCCACCGCAATGATATCGCCGCGGCGATGAAGATCCCGCCGGAGGACTTTCGCTGGTACGCGGCGTTCCACGACGAGGGAAACCATCCCCATGTCCACGTGATGGCGTGGTCGGTGAAACCCAATCAGGCGTACCTGTCCAAAGATGGGATACGGCAGATCAAGTCCACGCTCACCAACCAGATCTTCCGTCAGGAACTGCTCCATGTCTACGAACAGAAAAGCAAATCGCGAGACGAACTGGTGGCGGAAACACGAAAAGCCATGCTGGAATTGGCGAAGGCCATGCGGGAGATGACCTGCATCCACCCGGAGGCGGAGCAGATGATCTGGGACCTGTCGCGGCAGTTCGGTCAAGTCGGCGGCAGGAAAACCTACGGCTATCTGCCGAAGCTGATGAAAAAGTTGGTGGACGAGATCGTCGACCAAATGGCGCGGCTGCCAACCGTGGATGCGTGCTACCAGACATGGTGGGAACTGCAATGCCAGGTGGAGGATTACTACTCCGAGGCAAAGAAACGGCTGCGTCCGCCGCTGTCTCAGCAAAAGGAATTCCGGCAGATCAAGAACGCCGTCATCCGTGAGGCGGAGCATATCCACATGAACAGGTTTTCCTTCGAGGATGAGGAAATGCAGGATGACGGCGAGCAGATCAGCACCTATGACATGAACTACGAGTGTCAGGATCTGCAAAGCGTGGCCAACGATGAGAGCTTTCCGTTGGTGGAACAGGATGAAGCGGCGGAGCAACTGGAACAGCTTGCGGAGGACGGTGACGCCTACGCGCAGTACATCATCGGCACGGCGTACCGCGACGGCGGACTGCTGATCCCCGACACGGTCAAAGCGCAAAAGCTGTTGGAACGCGTCGGCGAGCAGGACTTGGACGTAGCGCAGTACGCCCTCGGCAAGCTGTATCTCTCTGATGATGCAGATGTGCACGATCCTGCCAAGGGGATCTATTGGCTAAAACGCTCGGCGGACAACGGAAACGATTTCGCCGCCTACCGGCTGGGCAAGGAATATCTCAGCGGCAAAAATACGATAAAAGATGCCGAAACAGCAGTGTCATATTTGCGGCAGGCCGCGGATAACGGCAGCGCCTACGCCCAATACCTGTTGGGCAAGCTGACCCTCATGGGGGAGGGCGTTCCGAAGAACATGGACGCCGCCTACGAATGGTTCGCGGCGGCGCGGGATAACGGCCACGCCTACGCGGAATTTTTCATAAAACGCATGGAGCGCGGCGAACAGGAGCCGCCCTCCGTCCTGCTGTCAGCCACCCGGCTGCTCTACCACATGGGCAATATCTTCCGGGACAACGCCCCGGCTCCCGCTGCCACCGGCGTCCAAATCGACCGCAAGCGGCTGGCGCAGCTGCGGCAAAAGCGCGTCGCCCTCGGTCACAAGCCGGATGATCACGAGCTGGAACAGCAACAGGGATTTTCAATGAAATTCCATATGTGAAGGGGGGCAAGATGTTCAGTTTTTGCGCCGCAATAGTCAAAGAAACATTTCAGAAAACAGTAGCTTTGTGAGCGGAGTTGTGGTATGTGTTGTGGTTGCCAAAAAGGAGGTGCCGCAATGTATGACTACATGAAGGCTCTGCAAAAGCGCTTTGACCGTCAGGAACACAGTGAATTGGACAAGCAGGTCGAATACGCCCAAGCGGAACTGCGGTGGGACATGGACGCCGCGGGGCGCAGAAAGCTGCTGCGGCTGTTGGACGCACAAAACACATTGCTGGTTGAATCCAAGCTGATGAGCTTCACGGCGGGCTTCAAGCTGGCGGCCGGTATCGCCGGAGAGCTGGGAACGCCCTTCTCCTTCGATGCCGACGAGGAAGAAAAAGCAAAGGAGATGATCACGAATGGCTAAAAAACGCGCCAACGGCGAGGGCAACATTCGCAAACGGTCTGACGGGCGTTGGGAGGGGCGATACACCGCAGGCTACCACTCCGAAACAGGAAAGCGCATCATCAAAAATGTGCTGGGTAAAACGCAGGCGGAATGCAAGGCAAAGCTCAGTGCCGCAATGGAAGCTGCCAGAGGAATCGATGTCAGCCGTGCGGATGAGTACACGGTAGCAACTTGGCTGCGCAGCTGGTATGAGATCTACGCAAAACCGAATATCCGCATCTCAACAGCAAACCGCTATCAACTGATGGTCGAACAGTACACGATCCCCCGCATCGGCAGCATCAAACTCACCAAACTGACCTCGCGCGATTTACAAAAGCTCTACAAAGATCTGATGGAAAACGGTCGCATCGACCGCAAGAGCGGTCATGGCAATCCAGGGCTCAGCAGCACCACGGTTCGGAGTCTGCATCTCATGCTGCATAGCGCCTTGGAACGGGCGGTCAAGGAGCGCCTGATCCTGCGGAACCCGACCGAGGACTGCATCGCGCCAAAAGTACAAAAAATCGAAATGCAGATTCTTCCACCAGAGCATATTAAGGATTATCTGGATGCCGCCGGCAGGCGAGAACTGCTCCCCATGTTTTATCTGGAACTGGTCACAGGCTTGCGGAAGGGTGAGATCACGGCGCTTCTCTGGAGCGACCTCGACATCCAAAACAAAACCATCTCCGTGAGCAAACAATATGTTAAGAACCCCAATGGCGAACTAACGCTCTCCCGCCCCAAAACGGAGACTTCGGTCAGAAAAGTCAGTATTCCACAGGAGGCTGTCGATCTGCTGATAGCGGAACATGGCAAGCATCCTGAGAATCCCTACATGTTCCCCTCGCCGGCAACCGGCGAGATGTACTATCCAGATTCCATCGTAAATCTGCATAAAAAGATACTAAAAGATGCGGGACTGCCACACATTCGCTTCCATGATCTCAGACACACATTCGCAACGCTGGCACTACAGAATGGCGTGGATGTGAAAACGGTCAGCAGTATGTTGGGTCACTATGATGCAGGCTTCACGCTGCGTACCTACACCCACGCCACAAGGCAGAAGCAGGACGAGGCCGCACAAACGATGGGCAGCTTCATGGCGCAGGTCATGTAAGCAGAAAAAAGGCGCAAAAATACCGGAGAGAAGGCAAAGCCTCATCTCCGGTGCTCTTTGACTCTTTCCGCACATTTCGTTGTGTGGGTCACGGTGTGGGTCAGCAGTTGACCCACATTTTGACTCACACCGTTTTTGGCGTTTTTGCAACAAAAAAGCATCGAAAACCGAAGTTTTCGATGCTTTTTGGAGCTGCTGGGCAGATTCGAACTGCCGACCTCATCCTTACCAAGGATGCGCTCTACCTACTGAGCTACAGCAGCGAGTGGCGACCACGAAGGGACTCGAACCCTCGACCTCCGGCGTGACAGGCCGGCGTTCTAACCAACTGAACTACATGGCCGTATACGCACGGTGTCGAGTCACTTCGACTCAACAAATTAATTATAGCACTTACAACGCCTGTTGTAAAGAGTTTTTTCTGGCAGGGGCAGAAAGATTCGAACTCTCGACACGCGGTTTTGGAGACCGCTGCTCTACCAGCTGAGCTATACCCCTGTATGGTGGGCCTTCGGGGACTCGAACCCGGGACCGATCGGTTATGAGCCGACTGCTCTGACCAACTGAGCTAAAGGCCCGTTTGGACTCCCTGAGCCAAATTCAAAAGGAAACAGCGCCGCCACCATGTGGCGGCGCTGTTCTGGCTCCCCCTGTTGGGCTCGAACCAACAACCCCGCGGTTAACAGCCGCGTGCTCTACCATTGAGCTAAGGAGGAGTGTTGGCGCTACCTATCTTTCCGGGCCGTTTCCAGCCAAGTATTGTGGGCAGAAGCGAGCTTAACTTCCGTGTTCGGGATGGGAACGGGTGGACCCTCGCCCTAATCAGCACCAACTATTTATGTCATCGGGTCGCCCCGAAAACAACTTGTATTATATCCACAGGCTCATGCCTTGTCAAGACCTTGGTGACCCGTACCGGATTCGAACCGATGTTAAAGGCGTGAGAGGCCTCTGTCTTAACCACTTGACCAACGGGCCGTTTTGGTACACCTTCAGGGACTCGAACCCTGGACACCCTGATTAAGAGTCAGGTGCTCTACCAACTGAGCTAAAGGTGCATATACCAGGGATTCCTTGTACCCTGAAAACCGAACAAAGAAAAACTACTCATGCCTCTCAAGGCCTTTGCCTGCTTCTTTCGTAGGTCAAGCCCTCGGACTATTAGTAC
>CEAR01001830.1_pt1 | contig 61074 bp, 68 predicted proteins | sample 557461 | NCBI WGS metagenome assembly CEAR01 (sample SAMEA3182075, study PRJEB8094) | gut metagenome | biome: human; feature: gut; material: Stool; isolation source: human stools | place: Canada | collected 2012-03-14 | reverse complement strand
TTGCGGTCTGCTGCGCGCATAATTTGTCCGTCTGTAACGGACAAATTCCACACTGGCAGCCCGAGAGGTATTTTCTCTCACGCACATGTCGCGAGAGAAAATGATTTTATTTCTTTGCCGCCTGCGGGCGGCAAACTCTGCGAGGCTTTTTAATACCGTAAAACCGCGAAAAAACAGCGTTTGCCGCTTGCGTAGGGCGGGTATTTTATATATAATAAGGTGAATCAATAGAAACGGAGGGCGTGCCATGCTGTTTAAGGTGCTGGCCGTGGGCGATGTGACAGGGGAGAGCGGCGTGGACTTTCTGCGCCGTAGGCTGCGCCCGCTTAAAAAGGAAAAGAACATCGACTTTGTGGCGGTCAACGGGGAAAATGCCGCCGGAAACGGCCTGCTGCCCGCTCATGCGGAGGACATTCTGGCTGCCGGGGCGGATGTCATCACCCTGGGTAACCACACCTTCGGCAAGGTACAGGTGGCGAATTTTTTGGAGGAGAACCCCTATATTCTGCGTCCTGCCAACTTCACGGGCCGGGCGCCGGGCCGGGGCTGGGCGGTGTATGACTGCGGACGGGTGCAGGTGGAGGTGCTGAACCTCATTGGCCGCTGCAATTTGGATTTTAACGCGGAAAACCCCTTTACCACTGCCGACCGCATATTGAAAAATGCGGACAAGCCCACCTTTGTGCTGGTGGATTTTCACGCCCAGGCCACCAGCGAGAAGCTGGCGATGCGCTACTATCTGGATGGCCGGGTGTCCGCCCTGTGGGGCACCCATACCCATGTGCCCACCGCCGACGCCGGGGTTTGTGAGAAGGGCACCGGGTACATCACCGACCTGGGCATGACCGGACCTGCCCGGTCTGTTTTGGGCATTCGGCCGGAGCAGTCGGTGGAGTTTTTCCTGGGCGGTCTCCCGGGGCGGTATCAGACGGCGGAGGGGCCCTGCAGACTACAGGGGGCCCTGTTTACATTGGATAGCGGCACCGGCCTGTGCGTCGGTGTGGAGCGTATAGAAGTTTCGTAAGGAGGAAAAATTATGTCCGTTGAAAAGGTGAGAGAATATTTGAAGGGCTACGGCATGGCCGAGAGAATGCAGGAGTTTACCGTGTCCAGCGCCACGGTGGAGCTGGCGGCGGTGGCTGTGGGCGTGGAGCCGGCCCGTATTGCCAAGACCCTGAGCTTTAAGGTGGACGAGACGCCCATCCTGGTGGTGGCCGCCGGGGACGCTAAGGTGGATAACAGCAAGTATAAGCATTTCTTCCACACCAAGGCCAAGATGCTTACCCCCGAGGAGGCAGTGGAGCGCATCGGCCATGCGGTAGGCGGGGTGTGCCCCTTTGCTCTGCCGGAGGATGTAAAGACCTATTTGGATGTGTCGCTGAAGCGGTTTGACACGGTGTTCCCCGCCGTGGGCAGTGCCGCCTCGGCTATTGAACTTACCTGCGACGAGCTGGAGCACTGCTGCGGCGCGAATTTCGTGGAGTGGGTGGATGTGTGTAAGGGCTGGCAGGAGGAGCAGGCATGAAGCTCCTGCACGCTGCCGACCTGCACTTAGACAGCGCCTTTGCCGGCCTCAGCGACCGGGAGGCCGCCCTGTGCCGGGAGGAGAGCCGCACCACGGTGCGCCGCCTGGTGGACTGGGGCAACGACCATGGAGCGGATGTGATGCTGCTGGCCGGAGACCTTTTCGACTCCGATCGGCTTTACAGTCAGACGGCTCAGACCTTGGCCCTGGCCCTGGGGCGATTTCGGGGCAAGATTTTTCTGGCCCCGGGCAACCACGATTTTTACGCCCCCGGCAGCAGCTATGACACCGTGGCCTGGCCGGAGAATGTGCATATTTTCACCGCCCCGACGGCCCGGACGGTAGCCTTGCCGGAGCTGAACGCCTCTGTTACCGGGGCGGCCTTCACCGCCGCCGAGGAGCGCACGGGCCTGGATGGTGCGGCCTTCGGCGGAGACGATGCCCCCATTCGCCTGGGTGTTCTCCACGGTGAGGTCACGGCGGGGGAGAGCCGGTATCGCCCCATTTCCCCGGTGGAAATAGAAAAAACCGGCCTTACCTATCTGGCCCTGGGCCATGTTCACCGCTTTGGCGGCGTGCAGCGGGCAGGGGCCACCGCCTACGCCTATCCCGGCTGCCTGCCCGGTCGGGGCTTTGACGAGACCGGGGACAAGGGCTTCCTGTTCGGCGAGGTGACTGAAAAGGGCGCCGACCTGGACTTTATCCCCTTTGCCCGGCGGCGCTACCTGAGTGTCACGGCGGATATTACGGACCGGGACCCGGCGGAGACTGTGCGCCGGGCCTTGGGACCCGGCTGCGGGGGCGATGTATGCCGGGTTTTGCTCACCGGCGCCCGACGAGAGGATTTCTCCCTGAGGGCTCTGGAGGAGGAGCTGACGGGCCTTTGCGCGGAGCTGACCTTTTCCGATGAGACCTATCCGGAGGAGGATATTTGGGCTCGGTGCGGAGAGGACTCTCTGCGGGGGCTTTTCCTGCAGGAGCTGCGGGGGCGCTACGATGAGGCATCAGAGGAGGAGAAGAAGGAGATCCTCCTGGCGGTGCGCTTCGGCCTGGCGGCCCTGGATAATAGAGACTAAATAACCTGGCGAAAAAACTTCGTTTTTCTGCCAAGGGGTTTGCAGCCTGCTGCGCGCATAATTTTGCCGCATAGCGGCAAAATTCCACACTGGCAGTCTGAGAGGTATTTTTCCCCACGCGCATGTCGCGGTGAAAAATGATTTGAATTTTTTGCCGCCTGCGGGCGGCAAACTCTGCGAGGCTTTTTGAAAAGCTGCGTTATAAGAGGTGTGTATGAAGAAGATTCTCATGGTCGGCACCGGAGGCACCATCGCCTCGGAGATGACCGCCGAGGGCCTGGCCCCGGAGCTGAACACGGAGCAGCTGCTGGAATTCATCCCGGACATCGGGAAGTTCTGCCGGGTAGACTGCCTCCAGCTTTATAACCTGGACAGCACCAATATCCGCCCCGCGGACTGGCTGGGCGTGGCGGACATCCTGCACAAAAGCTACGATGCCTACGACGGCTTCGTTATCAGCCATGGCACCGATACCATGGCCTACACGGCGGCGGCCCTGAGCTACCTGGTCCAGGGCAGCGCCAAGCCCATCGTCCTCACCGGGGCCCAAAAGCCCATTTGGTTCGACGGCACGGACTCCAAGCGCAACCTGACGGACGCCTTTCTATACGCCTGCCGGGGCTGCGGGGGCGTGCAGATCGTCTTTAACGGCAAGGTGATTTTAGGTACCCGGGCGCGAAAGACCTTTTCCAAGAGCTTTCAGGCTTTTTCCAGCGTCAACTACCCGGATCTGGCGGTGCTGCAGGATGAGAGACTGCTCCAATATATCCGCACGGAGAGCCTGCCCCGGCCCGTTTTCTATGATAAGCTTTGCGAAAATGTGGGCCTGCTGAAGCTGATCCCCGGCACCAAGCGGGAGCTGGTGGAGTTTATGATGGAGCGCTATGACGGCATCGTGGTGGAGAGCTTCGGCGTGGGCGGCCTGCCGGAGTATCCCGGGGAGGAGTTTTATCCCCTGGTGCAGCGGGCGGTGGAGCAGGGCAAGATCGTGGTGATGACCACCCAGGTACCCAACGAGGGCAGCGACCTGTCGGTGTACCATGTGGGCGGACACCTGAAAAACACCCTGCACCTGCTGGAGGCCTTCGACATGACCACCGAGGCCGCTGTGTGCAAGCTCATGTGGATCCTGGGGCAGACCCGGGAATTTGAGCAGGTACGGGCGCTGTTTAACCGCCCGGTGGCGTGGGATATTCTCACCCAAAGCTGAAAACCGGGGCTGGCTGCGGCCTTGACAATCCGCGCCCTGCGCGATACAATATTTAGTTAGAATACATCTTTTTGAAAATTATTTTATAGAAAAAGTTAGGAGATACATCATGGCTAAAGACCAGAGAAATGTGGAAGCCATCACCCCCATGGAGGTGGACTTCGCCAAGTGGTACACCGATATTTGCCTGAAAGCGGAGCTGGTGGATTACGCCTCCGTCAAGGGCTTTATGATCCTGCGGCCCTACGGCTATGCCATTTGGGAGAATATTCAGCGCATCATGGACGGAATGTTTAAGAAAACCGGCCATGTGAATGTGGCTATGCCCGTGCTGATCCCGGAGAGTCTGCTGAAAAAGGAAGGGGAGCTGGTAGAGGGCTTTGCCCCGGAGGTGGCCTGGGTCACCCACGGCGGCAGCGAGAAGCTGGAGGAGCGCCTGGCCTTCCGGCCCACCTCCGAGACCATGTTCTGCGACCACTGGCACAATGTGCTCCAGAGCTACCGGGAGCTGCCCATGCTCTATAACCAGTGGTGCTCCGTCATCCGGTGGGAAAAAACCACCCGACCCTTCCTGCGCTCCCGTGAGTTCTGGTGGCAGGAGGGCCATACCATCCACGAGACGGCGGAGGAGGCCATTGCCGAGACCGAGCAGCAGCTGAACTGCTACGCCGACTTCTGCCGGGATGCTCTGGCTATGCCTGTGGTCAAGGGCCGCAAGACCGAGAAGGAGAAGTTCGCCGGGGCCGAGGCCACCTACACCATCGAGGCCATGATGAAGGACCATAAGGCCCTCCAGTCCGGCACCAGCCACTACTTCGGCGACAAGTTCTCCCGGGCCTACGATGTGACCTTTACGGGCCGGGACAATAAGCTGCAGTACCCCTTCCAGACCTCCTGGGGCACCACCACCCGCCTCATCGGCGCCTGCATCATGACCCATTCCGACAATAACGGTCTGGTCCTGCCCCCGGCGGTGGCACCCATTCAGGTGATCGTTCTGCCCATCGCCCAGCATAAGCCCGGCGTATTGGATGCCGCTGCGGCGCTGCGGGACCGGCTGGAGAAGCTGGGCCTGCGGGTGAAAATGGACGATAGCGAGCAGTCTCCCGGCTGGAAGTTCGCCCAGTACGAGATGAAGGGCGTGCCCCTGCGGGTGGAGATCGGCCCCAAGGACATGGAAAAGCAGCAGTGCTGCGTGGCCCGCCGTGATACCGGCGAAAAGACCTTCGTGCCCCTGTCTGACCTGGAGGGCGCCGTGCAGTCTCTGCTGCAGGACATCCACGATAACCTCTACGCTATGGCCGAGAAGAACCTGGAGGACAACACCTTTGACTTCACCACCTGGGAGGAGGTCAAGGAGATGGCCCAGGGCAAGGGCGGTTTTGCCCGGACCAAGTGGTGCGGCAGCCTGGAGTGCGAGCTGGCTATGAAGGAAAAGGCCGGTGTTTCCAGCCGCTGCATGCCTCTCAAGCAGTCCGGCACCACCGGCAAATGCCCTGTGTGCGGCAAGGAATGCACCACAGACATTTACTGGGGCGTGGCGTATTAAGACACCTGGCGAAAAATCTTTGATTTTTCTGCCAAAAGGCTTGCAGCCTGCTGCATAAGGCCGATGCGGACTACATTTTGGGCCTGCCGGAGGGGCTGAAACGGCCCCGGTAAAAATTTCGGCACCCCTTACAAAAATATTTCAAAATTTTATAAAAATGAGACGAAAACCCCCTTGACAAAAAGGGGGTTTTCCTATATTATAAGCACGTACGCGCATCATGGGTGCTGCACACCCGGGAGCGTTTACAAATGCGATGAACCGGGAGATTGCTCCGCAAGGAGGTAACTTTCGGGGAGTATGTCCGATAATCGGGCGGCTGAGAAGAACCTCTACGCCAGCGTAGATCGCTGTGCCAGAGTGACACCGGCCGGAGTTCGTGCCGGTGTTTCTTATGAGTCGGAATGATACGCACGGGTGAGCGTATAGAAATTCTTCTCGCCGTACGGAACGCGGCCCTCGCAAAACACAAACCGTACGAAAAATGGAGGAACAAACCAAATGGCAAAAGAAATGATTCGCATTCGCCTGAAGGCCTATGACCACCAGGTCATCGACAAGTCCGCTGAGCAGATCGTGGAGACCGCCAAGCGCAACGGCGCCACCGTGTCCGGCCCCATCCCTCTGCCCACCAAGAAGGAGATCGTCACCATCCTGCGCGCTACCCACAAGTATAAGGACAGCCGCGAGCAGTTCGAGCGCCGCACCCACAAGAGACTGATCGACATCACCAATTCCAACCCCAAGACCGTGGAGGCCCTGATGAACCTGGACCTGCCTGCGGGTGTGGAAATCGAGATCAAGCTGTAATTATACCTTATATAATATAGCGTATCTCAAATTGACCCCTGCGCCGGAGTGCGCAAAACCATTTATCATTGCTTGCAAGCCCATCGTCCGTCGACTTGCGTGAGGCGGGCGGGGTTAAGTCGGCAGAGCAAGCGGCCTGTACCCAATGCAGACCGAACTATGCCGACCAATAACCTTTAAGGAGGATCATACATGAAAGCAATCATCGGCAAGAAAGTTGGCATGTCTCAGATCTTCGACGAAAACGGCAAGGTCATTCCCGTCACTGTTATCGAGGCGGGTCCCTGCACCGTCGTTCAGAAGAAGACTTCCGAGAAGGAAGGCTATGAGTCTGTCCAGCTGGGCTTTGAGGATGTTCCCGAGCGGAAGCTGACCAAGCCCGAAATGGGCCACCTGAACAAGGCTGGCGTGGCCCCCAAGAAGTACCTGCGCGAGTTTAACCTGGAAAACGCCGCCGAGCTGAACATCGGTGACATCGTCAAGGCCGACACCTTCAAGGAGGGCGACTTTGTGGATGTGACCGGCACCAGCAAGGGCCACGGCTACCAGGGCCCCATCAAGCGCCACGGCGCACAGCGCACCCCCATGAGCCACGGCGGCGGCCCCGTCCATCGTCATGCCGGCTCCATGGGCTCCACCACCGATCCCAGCCGTATCTTCAAGGGCCACATCGGCGCCGGTCAGATGGGCTGCGATACCGTCACCGTCCAGAACCTGGATGTGGTGAAGGTGGACGCTGACCTGAATCTCATCGCTGTTCGCGGTGCCGTGCCCGGCCCCAAGGGCGGCCTGGTTCTCATCAAGAGCACCGTCAAGACCCACCGCGTCAAGAATGTGGAGGCCGGTATCAGCAACAACCCGCAGAAGGCTTCCGGCCGCAATCCCCAGAAGGCCTCTGCGCGTAATAAGTAAGGAAAGGAGTGCTTGAACAATGTCTACTATTAAAGTTTTGAACATGGCCGGCGCAGAAGTCGGTACCGTGGAGCTGAAGGACAGCATCTTTGGCATCGAGCCCAATGCGTGCGTCGTTCACGAAGTGGTGAAAAATCACCTGGCAAACTGCAGACAGGGTACCCAGAGCGCTCTGACCCGTGCTGAAGTTTCCGGCGGCGGCAAGAAGCCCTGGCGTCAGAAGGGCACCGGTCACGCCCGTCAGGGCAGCACCCGTGCGCCCCAGTGGACCCACGGCGGCATCGTGTTTGCCCCCAAGCCCCGCAGCTATTCTTATGTCCTGAATAAGAAGGTCAAGAGACTGGCTATGAAGTCTGCTCTGTCCGCCAAGGCAGCCGCAGGCGAGATCATCGTGGTGGATTCCATCAAGATGGACGCTATCAAGACCAAGGACTTCCGCACCTTCCTGGGCGCCGTTAAGGCAGAGGGCAAGGCTTTGGTGGTCACTCCTGCCAAGGATGAGATCATCGTTAAGTCCGCCCGCAACATCCCCGGCGTGGAGACCGCTATGGCCAACCTGATCAATGTCTATGACATTCTCAAGGCCAAGTACCTGGTCATCGACAAGGAAGCCCTCGCAGTAATCGAGGAGGTGTTCGCATAATGGCAACCGTATACGACATCATTATTCGTCCCATCATCACCGAGCGCTCCATGGCTGCTACCGGCGAGAAGAAGTATGTCTTCGAGGTAGCTCCCACCGCCGGCAAGATCGAGATCAAGGACGCCGTGGAGAAGATCTTCGGCGTGAAGGTGGCAAAGGTCAACACCATCAACTACGATGGCAAGGCCAAGCGCCTGGGCGCCGGCCGTCCCGGCAAGCGCAAGAGCTGGAAGAAAGCCTATGTCCAGCTGACCAAGGATTCCAAGACCATCGAGTTCTTCGAAGGTATGGTCTGATAACGGAAGGAGTGTAAAGAATGTCTATTAAAACCTTTAAGCCGACCACACCCTCCCGCAGACACATGACTGTCAACGGCTTCGACGGCATCAACAAGCACGCCAAGCCCGAGGCAAGCCTGACCGAGGTCCTGAAGAAGAATGCTGGTCGCAATAGCTATGGCCGCATCACCGTCCGTCATCGCGGCGGCGGCGAGAAGCGCAAGTACCGTATCATCGACTTCAAGCGCGACAAGATGGACATGGAAGCCACTGTCCTGCAGCTGGAGTACGATCCCAACCGCAGCGCCAACATCGCGCTGGTGCAGTATGAGGATGGCGAGAAGCGTTACATCATCGCTCCCGTGGGCCTGAAGGCCGGGGACAAGGTCCTCTCCTCCGCCGCTGCCGACATTAAGCCCGGCAACTGCCTGCCCATCGCCAACATCCCCGTTGGTACTGTCATTCACAACATCGAGATGCATCCCGGCCGCGGCGCCCAGCTGGTTCGCTCCGCCGGTGCCTATGCCCAGCTGATGGCTAAGGAGGGCGACAACGCCCAGGTCCGTATGCCCTCCGGCGAGGTGCGCATCATCCGCACCAACTGCAAGGCCTGCATCGGCCAGGTGGGTAACCTGGAGCACGAGAATGTGCAGATCGGTAAGGCCGGCCGCAAGCGCCACATGGGTTGGCGTCCCACCGTCCGCGGCTCCGTCATGAACCCCTGCGACCACCCCCACGGCGGTGGTGAAGGTAAGTCCCCCGTGGGTCGTCCCGGCCCTGTCACTCCTTGGGGCAAGCCTGCTATGGGTTACAAGACCCGCAAGAAGAAGAACCCCACCGACAAGTTCATTGTCAAGCGTCGTAATGTGAAGTAAGGGAGGCAAGAGAATATGAGCAGATCTATTAAAAAAGGCCCGTATGTTGCCCCGGAGCTTCTCAAGCGGGTCGAAGAGATGAACGCAAAGGGCGAGAAGAATGTGCTGAAGACCTGGAGCCGCAGCTCCACCATCTTCCCCGCATTCGTGGGTCACACCATCGCAGTGCATGATGGCCGCCGCCATGTGCCCGTATATATCCAGGAGGATATGGTGGGTCACAAGCTGGGTGAGTTCGCTCCCACCCGCACTTTCCGCGGCCACGCAAAGTCTAAGTAAGAAGGAGGATGCAGAATACAATGGAAGCTAAAGCCTATTTGAGATATGTCCGCATCTCTCCCCGCAAGGTCCAGATCGTCTGCGATCTGATCCGCGGCAAGGATGCCAAGACGGCCATGGCCATTCTGATGCAGACCCCCAAGGCGGCCTCCGAGCCCCTGGTGAAGCTGCTCAAGAGCGCCTGCGCCAACGCAGAAAACAACTTCAACATGGATCCTGAAAAGCTGGTGGTCACCCAGGTGTTCGCCACTCCCGGCCCCATTCTCAAGAGAATGATGCCCCGGGCCCAGGGCCGTGCTTATCGCATCAACAAGAGAACCTCTCATGTGACGCTGGCCGTCGCTGAGAAAGAGTAAGGGAGGGAGACAGTTTTATGGGACAGAAAATTAATCCCCACGGCTTCCGCGTGGGCGTCATCAAAGACTGGGATTCCCGTTGGTATGCCAGCAATGAGAAGGTAGGCGACCTCCTGGTAGAGGATCACAAGATCCGCGTGTACCTGAAGAAGCTCCTGTATGCAGCCGGTGTCTCCAAGATCGAGATCGAGCGCAGCAGCGAGGTTGTCACCATTTACCTGCATGTGGCCCGTCCCGGCGTGGTCATCGGCAAGGGCGGCACGCAGATCGAGGAGTATCGCAAGAGCGTTGAGAAGCTCATCGGCAAGACCGTGAAGCTGAACATCGTTGAGGTCCGCAACCCCGATATGGACGCCCAGCTTGTGGCCGAGAACATCGCCGCTCAGCTGGAGAAGCGTATTTCTCACCGCCGCGCCATGAAGAATGCCATGGGCCGCGCCATGCGCGCCGGTGCCAAGGGCATCAAGTGCAACTGCTCCGGCCGCCTGGGTGGCCGTGAGATCGCCGGCAGCGAGCACTATCACGAGGGTACCATTCCCCTGCAGACCCTGCGTGCCGACATTGACTACGGCTTCGCTGAGGCTGCCACCACCTTTGGCCGCATCGGCGTGAAGGTGTGGATCTACAAGGGTGAGGTGCTGAGCCAGGCTCTGCGCACCACCCCCCGTACCCTGGACACCAGCAAGCCCTACCAGGAGCGCCGTGAGCGCCGTGGCCGCCGTGACGGCGACCGTCGTGGTGGCTTCCGTCGTGACGGTCAGAACGGTGGCTTCAACCGCGACCGTAACGGCAGCCGTCCCCAGGGTGGTTTCCGCAAACCCGCAGAAAAGAAAGAAGGAGGCGCTCAGTAATGCTTCTGCCTAAGAGAGTTAAGTACCGCAGAGTACACCGTGGCCGCCTCACCGGCAAGGCCACCAGAGGCAACAAGATCACCTACGGTGAATTTGGCCTCGTAGCGCTGGAGCCCGCATGGATCACCAGCAACCAGATCGAAGCCGCCCGTATCGCCATGACCCGTTATACCAAGCGTGGCGGTCAGGTGTGGATCAAGATCTTCCCCGATAAGCCCGTTACCGAGAAGCCCGCTGAGACCCGTATGGGTTCCGGTAAAGGCTCTCCCGAGTATTGGGTAGCCGTTGTTAAGCCCGGCCGTGTCATGTTTGAGATCGCCGGTGTTTCCGAAGATGTCGCCCGCGAGGCTCTGCGTCTGGCCAGCCACAAGCTGCCCATCAAGACCAAGATCCTCAAGCGCGAGGACATCGCAGCCCAGGAAGTAGGTGAATGAGATGAAGGCAACTGAAGTGCGTACTATGAGCGTTGAGCAGCTCAATGAAAAGCTCGACTCCCTGAAGAAGGATCTGTTCTTCCTGCGTATGCAGCACGCAACCAATCAGCTGGACAATCCTCTCAAAATCGCTGAAACCAAGCGTGACATCGCCCGGGTGAAGACCGTTATCCGTGAAAAGGAGGAGAAGTAATATGGAAGAAAAGAGAGTTTCCTCCCGCAAGGTCAGAGTTGGCAAGGTAGTTTCCGACAAGATGGACAAGACCGTGGTCGTGGCCATTGAGGATCGTGTCGCTCACCCTCTGTATAAGAAGATCGTTGGCCGCACCTATAAGCTGAAGGCCCACGATGAGGAGAACACCTGCGGCGTAGGCGATATTGTTAAGGTGATGGAGACCCGCCCCCTGTCCAAGGACAAGCGTTGGCGCGTGGTCGAGATCGTTGAGAAGGCTAAGTAAGGAGGTAACCGAGAATGATTCAGCAAGAGTCTTATCTGAAGGTTGCCGATAATACCGGCGCCAAGGAGATTAAGTGCATCCGTGTCCTGGGCGGTTCCAAGCGCAAGTACGGCAACATCGGCGATGTCATCGTCGCTTCCGTGCGCAAGTCTACCCCCGGTGGCCAGGTTAAGAAGGGCGAGGTCGTCAAGGCTGTCATCGTTCGCAGCGCCAAGGGCGTTCGCCGTGCCGACGGCACCTATGTCCGCTTTGATGAAAACGCCGCCGTCCTCATCAAGGACGACAAAAACCCCAGAGGTACCCGTATCTTTGGGCCCGTTGCCCGCGAGCTGCGTGACAAGGACTACATGAAGATCCTGTCCCTGGCTCCCGAAGTAGTTTAAGGAGGGGCCGAAGAAATGAATAGTCTGAAAATCAAAAAGAACGACAAGGTCGTCGTCCTGTCCGGCAAGGACAAGGGCAAGACCGGCAAGGTCCTGGGCACCGTGCCCAGCGAGGCCAAGGTCGTCGTGGAAGGCATCAACATGGTCACCTGCCACATCAAGCCCCGCAAGCAGGGCGAGGAGGGCGGCATCGTGAAGCGTGAGGCTGCCATCTATGCCAGCAAGGTGCAGGTCGTCTGCCCCAAGTGCGACAAGGGCACCCGCGTGGCCTACAAGGTCACCGACGGCAAGAAGGTCCGCGTCTGCAAGAAGTGCGGCGCTGAGCTGTAAGAAAGGAGAGAGGTAAAAATGGCACGACTGAAAGTAAAGTATACCGAAGAAGTGGCTCCCGCTCTCTTCAAGAAGTTCGGCTACAAGTCCACCATGCAGATCCCCAAGATCGACAAGGTGGTCGTGAATGTCGGCTGCGGCGAAGCCCGTGAAAATCCCAAAGTTCTGGAAGCTGTCTGCAAGGACCTGGGCCAGATCACCGGCCAGAAGGCCATCGTGACCATCGCCAAGAAGTCCGTTGCAAACTTCAAGCTCCGTGAAGGCATGCCCGTGGGCGCCAAGGTCACCCTGCGGGGCGACAAGATGTGGGAGTTCCTGGATCGTCTGTTCAATGTGGCTCTGCCCCGTGTGCGTGACTTCCGCGGCATCAGCGCCAACGCCTTTGACGGCCGCGGCAACTATGCTCTGGGCGTCAAGGAGCAGCTGATCTTCCCCGAGATCGAGTACGATAAGATCGACAAGATCCGTGGTATGGACATCGTCATCTGCACCACTGCGCAGAGCGACGAAGAGGCCCGCGAGCTGCTGACTCTGGTCGGCGCTCCCTTTGAACGCTGATTAGGAGGAGAAAAAAATGGCAAAGAAGTCTATGATCCTGAAGCAGCAGGCTCCCGCTAAGTTCTCCACCCGTAAGTACAACCGCTGCAAGCTGTGCGGCCGCCCCCACGCCTACCTGCGTGACTACGGCGTGTGCCGTGTCTGCTTCCGCACTTTGGCTTACAAGGGCGAGATCCCCGGTGTCCGCAAAGCTTCCTGGTAAATTTTTTCCGCCATACTTCGTTGGCGCGGCTCGGCGTACACAAAGTACGCCTTCGCCTTGCCGCCTCGTCTGACGAAAAAAATTCCAACTCCGATACTGCTCTTTATAATAGGAGAGCAGCGTCCTGCGTGAGAATGTTCTCCGCAAAACCGTGTCCAAGAGCGTAGGTGACGCTCTGGCAATAAAAGGATGGCGAAAGGTCACTGTTAATTAAACATCGGCTTCCGGTGCGCTAAATTAACAGTGATACCTCGCTGCCTCAACAGGAAGATTTCCTGTAACTCTAAATTAGGAGGATAACCCATTATGCACATCACTGATCCTGTTGCTGATATGCTCACCCGTATCCGCAACGCAAACAATGCCAAGCATGAGACCGTGGATGTCCCCGCTTCCAACATGAAGAAGAGCATCGCTCAGATCCTGCTGGACGAGGGCTACATCAAGGCCTACCAGGTCATCGACGACGGTACCCAGGGCACCATTCACATCACCCTGAAGTACAACGCCGGCAAGGAGAAGGTCATCACCGGTCTGCGTCGTGTTTCCAAGCCCGGCCTGCGTGTGTATGTCGGCACCGACGAGCTGCCCCGCGTTCTCCGCGGCCTTGGCATCGCAATCGTATCCACTTCCAAGGGCGTCATGACCGATAAGGCTGCTCGCGCAGCTCATGTCGGCGGTGAAGTCCTGGCATTCGTTTGGTAAGGAGGTATTTGAACAATGTCGAGAATTGGTAGAATGCCCATTACCGTCCCCGCCGGTGTGGAGGTCTCCATTGCTGCGGGCAATGTTGTCACCGTTAAGGGCCCCAAGGGCACTTTGGTGCAGACGCTGCATCCCGAGATGATCCTGGAGCAGGAGGGCAACATCATTCATGTTAAGCGCCCCACCGACGACAAGGCTCACTGCGCTCTGCACGGCATGACCCGCGCTCTGCTGCACAACATGGTCGTTGGCGTCAGCGAAGGCTTCAAGAAGGAGCTGGAGATCAACGGCGTCGGTTACCGCGCCGAGAAGAAGGGCAACGAGCTGGTTATGAACCTGGGCTATTCCCACCAGGTCATCGTGCCCGAGATCGATGGCATTACCATCGAGGTCCCCGCGCAGAACAAGGTCGTCATCCACGGCGCCGATAAGCAGAAGGTCGGTCAGTTCGCTGCCGAAGTCCGCGAGAAGCGTCCTCCCGAGCCTTATAAGGGCAAGGGCATTAAGTATGTCGATGAAGTCATCCGCCGCAAGGTCGGTAAGACCGGCGCTAAGAAGTAAGGAGGTGTGCCGATATGATTAAAAGACCCAATACCAACGCTCAGCGTCTCAAGCGCCACAAGAGAGTGCGCGCTAAGGTTTTCGGCACCGCCGAGAGACCCCGTCTGAATGTTTTCCGCAGTGAAAAGAACATCTATGCCCAGGTGATCGACGATGTGGCCGGGAACACCCTGGTCTCCGCGTCCTCTCTGGATAAGGCCATCGAAGGCAACGGCGGCAATAAGACCGCAGCCCGTGCCGTGGGCAAGCTGGTTGCCGAGCGCTGCAAGGCCAAGGGTATCGATACTGTCGTGTTTGACCGCGGCGGCTATGTGTACCACGGTCGCGTGGCCGAGCTGGCCGAGGGTGCCCGCGAGGGCGGCCTGGAATTCTAAGAGAGGAGGATAACTGACAATGGCAAGATTTGAAAGAGAACAAAGCGAGTATATCGAAAAAGTAGTTGCTACCAACCGTGTATCCAAGACGGTTAAGGGCGGTCGTGTCATGAAGTTCTCCGCTCTCATGGTCGTGGGCGACGGCAAGGGCAAGGTCGGTTACGGCCTGGGCAAGGCCGCCGAGGTTCCCGAGGCCATTCGCAAGGGCATTGAGGATGCTAAGAAGAACATGATTCAGGTTTCTCTGTCCGGCAGCACCATTCCTCACGAGGTTACCGGTGAGGCAGGGGCAGGCCGCGTGCTGATGAAGCCCGCCGCACCCGGTACCGGCGTTATCGCCGGCGGTCCCGTGCGTATCATTATGGAAGCAGCCGGCGTGAAGGATATTCGTACCAAGTGCCTGCGCTCCAATACCGCAGTCAATGTTGTCGCCGCCACCTTCGAGGGCCTGAAGGCTCTGCGCACTCCCGAGGAAGTTGCCAGAACCCGCGGCAAGAGCGTGGACGAGATCGTGGGCTAAGGAGGAGTTTGAAAAATGGCTAATCTGAATATCAAGCTCGTCAAGAGCCTCAATGGCCGCCTGGAAAAGCACATTGCTACTGCTCATTCCATGGGCCTGCGTAAGATCGGTGACACCACCGTTCAGCCCGACAACGCTCAGACCAAGGGCAAGATCGCCAAGATCGGCTATCTGCTCCAGGTCACCGAAGTAGAATAAGGAGGTGCGAGAGGATGAAACTCAATGAACTGTCCCCCGCAGTCGGCTCCACCAAGGAGGCCTACCGCAAGGGCCGCGGCGCCGGCTCCGGCAACGGTAAGACTGCCGGCCGTGGCCACAAGGGCCAGAAGGCCCGCTCCGGCGGCGGCACCCGCATCGGCTTTGAAGGCGGTCAGATGCCTCTGGCCCGCCGCATTCCCAAGCGCGGATTCAACAACATTTTCGCCAAGCCCCTGGAGATCATCAACCTGTCCGCTCTGAACAAGTTCGAGGACGGCGAGACTGTGAACGCAGAAGCTCTGCTGGCCAAGGGCATCCTGAGCAAGTGCGAGTATGGCGTCAAGGTTCTCGGTAACGGCACCGTTACCAAGAAGGTGACCGTGCAGGCCGCTGCTTTCTCTCAGGCTGCTAAGGATGCGATCGAAGCAGCAGGAGGAAAGGCAGAGGTGATCTAAGGTGATTCAGACGATTCGCAAGGCATGGGGCATTCCCGAACTTCGCAAGAAAATCATCTTCACCGCACTGATCCTTCTGATCTTCCGCATCGGCAATGCCATCCCGGTGCCCTATGTGGACACCACCTTGCTGAATGATTATATCAATCAGCTCAGCACCACCGTCCTGGGCCTGTACAATGTCATGTCCGGCGGCGCCTTTGCCGAGGCAACTGTCTTTGCACTGGGTGTTCAGCCCTACATCAACAGCTCCATCATCATCCAGCTGCTGACCATCGCCATTCCGGCCCTGGAGCGTCTGGCCCGTGATGGCGGCGAGGAGGGCAAGAAGAAGATCCAGTCCATTACCCGCTATGCTACTGTGGCCATCGCCATCCTGCAGGGCTGGGGCTACTATATGCTGATGAAGAACTACGGCATCCTTACCAATACCGGCGTTTGGGCCGCGTTGGTCATCATTGCCTCCTTCATCGCCGGCTCCTCCTTCGTTATGTGGATGGGCGAGCAGATCACCGAGTTCGGTATCGGCAACGGCATCTCCATCATCCTGTTCGCAGGCATTCTGTCCCGCGTACCGGCCATGGTCTCCTCCATGATCTCCGGCCTGCAGACAGGCAGCCTCCAGTGGTGGGCCGCCGTGCTGGTGGTTATCGGTATCCTGGCTCTGATCGTGCTGATCACCTGGGTCAACGGCGCCGAGCGCCGCATCCCGGTGCAGTATGCCAAGCGCCAGGTGGGCCGTAAGATGTATGGCGGCCAGGCATCCACCCTCCCCATGAAGGTGAATATGTCCGGCGTTCTGCCCATCATCTTTGCGCAGTCTATCGCCATGATCCCCTCCACCATCGCCGCTTTCTGCAAGCAGCCTGAGAAGGGAACCTTCTGGTATAGCTTCCTGAACGCCATCGATACCAAGTCTGTGCTGTATATGATCTTCTACTTCGTGATGATCATCGGCTTCAGCTATTTCTATTCCACCATCCAGTTCAACCCCATTGAGATTTCCAACAACCTGAAGAAAAACGGCGGCTTCATCCCCGGCTTCCGGCCCGGCAAGCCCACCGCAGACTTCATCAAGAAGGTCCTCAATAAGGTCACGCTGTTTGGCGCCATCTATCTGGGTATTGTGGCCATCCTGCCCCTCATCATCGGCAAGGCTGTCAACAATGCCGCTCTGTCCATCGGCGGCACCTCCGTCATCATCGTGGTGGGTGTTGCGTTGGAGACCGTACAGGCTCTGGAGTCCCAGATGCTGATGCGTCAGTATAAGGGCTTCTTGGAATAAGAGGTGTTTTTATGAAACTGATCCTATTAGGTGCCCCGGGTGCCGGTAAGGGGACCCAGGCTGACATTCTCAAGGTCAAGCTGAATATCCCCACCATATCCACGGGTAACATTCTGCGTGCAGCCGTGAAAAACGGCACTCCCACCGGTCTCAAGGCCAAAGAGTACATGGACGCAGGCAAGCTGGTGCCGGATGAGGTCATCATCGGCATCATCAATGAGCGCCTGCAGGAGGCCGACTGCGCCAATGGTTATATTCTGGACGGCGTGCCCCGCACCATCGCCCAGGCCGAGGCCATGGAGCAGGCCGGCATCAGCTTCGACGCTGTGGTAGCCATCGAAATCCCCGATGAAAAGATCGTCGCCCGCATGGGCGGCAGACGGGTCTGCGAGAACTGCGGCGCCAGCTATCACATTGTAAACATCCCCCCCAAAAAGGACGGCGTGTGCGATGTGTGCGGCGGCAAGCTCGTGCAGCGTAAGGATGATAACCCCGAGACGGTCCGTGACCGCCTGGCGGTTTATCATAAAGAAACAGAACCGCTCAAGGGTTTCTACGAGGCCCGGGGGATTCTGAAAACTGTGGAGGACCAGTCCACTGTGGCCGGTACGACGCAGGCGATCTTGGAAGCACTGGGGAGATAAGCTATGATCACCCTAAAGTCAGCTCACGAGATCGAAGCGATGCGCCTGGCGGGAAAAATTACCGCGGCTGCCCGGGCCTTGGCTCGGGAAATGGTAAAGCCCGGCGTAACAACCCAACAAATTGACAAGGCAGTGTTCCACTTTATCCGGGAGCAGGGGGCTATCCCCTCCTTCCTGCACTACAACGGTTATCCGGCCAGTGTATGCATCAGCGTCAACGATGAGATCATCCACGGCATCCCCGGCAAACGGGTGCTGCGGGAGGGTGACATTGTCAGCGTGGATGTGGGTGCATACATCGGCGGCTACCATGGCGACTGCGCCGGCACCTACCCCTGCGGCCAGGTGTCCGACGAAGCCCTGCGCCTTATCCGCGTGACTCAGGACTCCTTCTTTGAGGGCCTGAAGTTCGCCCGGGAGGGCTGCCGCCTGTCGGATATATCCCATGCAGTGCAGACCTTTGTGGAGGCAAACGGCTATTCCGTGGTGCGCGAATATGTGGGCCACGGCATTGGCCGGAATATGCACGAAGCGCCTGAGGTGCCCAATTACGGCAAGCCCGGTCACGGCCCCCGCCTTCTGCGGGGCATGACCCTGGCCGTAGAACCCATGGTCAACGCAGGCACCGCCGCCATCAAGCAAATGCCTGACGGCTGGACGGTGAAAACCGCCGATGGCAAGTATGCCGCCCACTATGAAAACACCATCCTGATCACAGCCGGCGACCCGGAGCTTCTGACGGATCCCGCAGAGTCATTGGTGTAAGCTATGGACATTGTCAAATCCAACATCGTAAAATCCACTGCCGGACGGGACGAAGGGGACCTCTTCTTCGTGCTGGATACCCAGGAGGAGTTTCTCCTGCTGGCAGACGGTAAGCGCCGCCGGGTAGAAAGCCCCAAGAGGAAAAAGCGTAAGCATGTTTCCTTTGTGGGCGAGAGCCACAGCGTCGTTGCCGAGAAGATCAGGAGCAGCGAAAAAATCACAAATAGTGAGCTTCGTAAAGCCTTAGCTGCCTGCACAGGCAGCGGTAATCAAGACCAGGAGGGATTATAGCTTGGCAAAATCCGATATGATCGAAGTGGAAGGCGTAGTGGTCGAATCCCTGCCCAACACCACATTCCAGGTAGACATTGGAAATGGACACACCATATTAGCGCATATTTCCGGAAAGCTCAGAATGAATTTCATCAGGATCTTGCCCGGTGACAAGGTGACAGTGGAAATGTCCCCTTACGATTTGACTCGGGGCCGGATTACCTGGCGTAGTAAGTAGGAGGTTTATCAAAATGAAAGTAAGACCGTCCGTGAAGCCCATGTGCGAGAAGTGCAAAGTGATCCGCCGCAAGGGCCGTGTTATGGTCATTTGCGAGAATCCGAAGCATAAGCAGAGACAGGGCTAAGAAGAAAATGGAGGTGCTTTAAGAGTATGGCACGAATTGCCGGTATTGACCTGCCCAAGGATAAGCGAATCGAGATCGGTTTGACCTATATCTATGGTATTGGCAGAAAGAGCGCACAGGACATCCTGGCGCAAACAGGCATCAACCCCGACACCCGCGTGAAGGACCTGACGGAGGCCGATGAGGCCAAGCTCCGTGAGGCCATTGACCAGAGCTACACCGTGGAGGGCGATCTGCGCCGCCAGGTGGCCCTGGACATCAAGCGTCTGACTGAGATCGGCTGCTACCGCGGTATGCGCCATCGCCGCGGCCTGCCTGTCCGCGGTCAGCGCAGCAAGACCAACGCCCGTACCCGCAAGGGTCCCAAGAAGACCATTGCCAACAAGAAGAAGTAAGGAGGGAAGATAGAATATGGCTAATGCTAAGACCGGCAAGAAGGTTATCCGTCGCCGCCGTGAAAAGAAGAATGTCGAAAAGGGCCAGGTCCATATCCGTTCTTCCTTCAATAACACCATGGTAACTGTTACCGATGCACAGGGCAACGCCCTGTCCTGGGCCTCCTCCGGTGGTCTGGGTTTCCGTGGCAGCAAAAAGTCCACTCCCTTCGCCGCCCAGAGCGCAGCCGAGACGGCTGCCAAGGCCGCTATGGAGCATGGCCTGAAGACCGTTGAGGTCTTTGTCAAGGGCCCCGGCCAGGGCCGTGAGGCTGCCATCCGTGCGCTGCAGGCCGTGGGCCTGGAAGTGACCATGATCAAAGATGTCACTCCCATCCCCCACAATGGCTGCCGCCCCCCCAAGCGTCGTCGCGTGTAATCGGAACAAGGAGGATAATTAGATTATGGCTAAGAATATGCAGCCTATCGCCAAGCGTTGCAAGGCGCTGGGTATTTCTCCTACCGTCATGGGTTACGCCAAGAAGGACACCAAGCGCAACCCCGGCGGCCAGATGAGAAAGAAGAAGAGCGAGTATGCCATCCAGCTCAATGAGAAGCAGAAGGTGAAGTTCGTCTACGGCATCCTGGAGAAGCAGTTCCGTATGTATTACGAGAAGGCTACCGGTATGCCCGGCAAGACCGGCGAAAACCTGCTGAGCCTGGTGGAGCGTCGTCTGGACAATGTGATCTATCGTCTGGGCTTTGCCATGACTCGCCGTGAGGCCCGTCAGCTGGTGAGCCACGCTCACTTCACCGTCAATGGCAAGAAGGTCAACATTCCTTCCTACCTGGTGCGTGTGGGCGATGTCATCGAGGTCAAGGAGAGCAGCCGCTCCTCCGTGGCTTTCAAGCGTTTCACTGCTGAGGATGCCCCCCTGGTCACCGTTCCCACTTGGCTGGAGCGTGACAAGAACGCCCTGAAGGGCACCGTAACCAGGATGCCCGCTCGTGATGACATTGATATGCCTATCGAGGAACACCTCATCGTCGAGCTGTACTCCAAGTAATAGGGTCGAAGCCCTCAACCAGAACTGGAACCGAATACGGTGCGGAGCCACAACTCCGCCCAACTGAAATGAAGGAGGGTACTGCATGATCGAAATTGAGAAGCCTCAGATCGAGTGTATCGAAACACCTGGCGATGCTTCCTATGGAAAGTATGTGATCGAACCCCTGGAGCGCGGTTACGGAACGACTCTGGGCAACGCCCTGCGTCGCATCCTGCTCTCCTCCCTGCCCGGCACCGCAGCCACCAGCATCAAGATTGCAGGCGTTCAGCATGAGTTCTCCACCATCCCCGGCGTAAAAGAGGATGTCACGGAGATCGTTCTGAACATAAAGAGCCTGCTGACCAAGCTGCACTGCGACGGTGGAAAGACCGTTTTCATCGAGGCCACCGGCCCCTGTGAAGTTACAGCCGGCGACATCAAGCCCGACGGCGAGGTGGAGGTCCTGAATCCCGAGCTGCACATCGCAACCCTGGATGTAGGCGCCACCCTGAGCATGGAAGTGACCTTGAGCCATGGCCGCGGCTATGTGTCCGCCGACCGGAATAAGGCTCTGCGTCCCGGCGTCATCGGCGTCATTCCCATCGACTCCATCTATACCCCCGTGTATAAGGTCAATTACACGGTGGAAAAGACCCGTGTCGGCAATATGTCCGATTTTGACAAGCTGACGCTGGAGGTATGGACGGACTCCACCATTTCCGCCCGGGATGCTGTGTCTCTGGGCGCCAAGATCCTCTGCGACCACTTTGCTCTGTTCACGGATCTGTCCGAAAATGTGGGCGGCGAGCCCGTCATTGTGGAGAAGTCCGGCGATAGCCAGAGCAAGCAGCTGCAGATGACCATTGAGGAGCTGGACCTGTCTGTGCGCAGCTTCAACTGCCTCAAGCGAGCCAACATCAACACCGTGGAGGACCTGATTTCCAAGACGGAGGACGAAATGATGAAGGTCCGCAACCTGGGACGCAAGTCTCTGGAGGAAGTCATCAACAAACTGGCCATGATGGGTCTGCATCTGGCCGGCGAAGAAAACAACTAACCTGCGCGCCCCCGCGCAGTAAGATCCTTACAAGGAGGAAACAGAAATGCCCGGAACTCGTAAGCTCGGTAAAACTACCGATCAGCGTATGGCGATGCTCCGTCAGCAGGTCACCGATCTCCTGGATAACGGCCGTATGGAAACCACCATTACCCGTGCCAAGGAGATCAAGCCCCTGGCTGAAAAGATGATTACCCTGGGCAAGAAGGGTGATCTGGCAGCCTATCGTCAGGCTTTGAGCTTCATCACCAGAGAGGATGTGGCGCACAAGCTGTTCAAGGAAATCGCTCCTGAATATGCAGAGCGCAACGGCGGCTATACCCGCATTGTTCGCACCGGCGTCCGCCGCGGCGATGCAGCCGAGACCGCCATCATCGAGCTGGTCAAGTAAGCGCAGTCCAAAATAAAAAAGCCCTTTGCTATGATGCCTGCGTCATAGCAAAGGGCTTTTTTTATGTGGGCCGCCCCTAAACGGAAAAAACTATGCACCGGGCGGACAGAGTCGTCCGCCCCTACAATCCATTCCGTAGCGCCGGCCCTTGCGGACGCCTGCCAACTACCGCACTCCTTGTAACCCCTCCGTAGGGGCCGATGCCTACATCGGCCCGCCCCACCGCACTCCTTGTGATCCGTAGGGGCGGGGTTCTACCCCGCCCGTCTCCCCGTACAAAATCAAACTTGTAGGACGGGCTGCCCTCAGCCCGCCGCCCGGCCTTGTACCACACCCATTGTAACCCCTCCGTAGGGGACGATGCCCACATCGTCCCGCCCTACGCACTACTTGTAATGTGTCATTGCGAAGCCAGTGCGCACACTGGCTGTGGCAATCCGCGCCCCGTCCCCTTGCCCCCCCTTGCCTAAGGGAAGCTTTTTTCCGTTTCCCCTTTCCGCTTTCACCTTATTTCCCCCGCCTTTACATTTCTGCCCCGCCGTGCTATACTTTTTCCATCGGCTCGCCGATCGGACGGGCCATATTTTTTCGGGAAGGGGCACGGAGCCATGGACCGCAGTCAGCTATATATTTCCACCGTGGCCACCGGGTGCGACGAAGCCGCCGCCCGCTACGGCCTGGGCCTAGAGATCGCGGAGTACTGTACCGCCGCCAATCTGGACGCCCCCACGCCGGAGGTGGTCAGCGCCGTGGCCGGACACCGACAGGCGGCGGACCGGTTTACTTTCCACGCCCCGTTCAATGAGCTTTGCCCGGCGGCTATTGACCCCTTGGCATTGGAGCTGTCCCGGCACCGGTATGCCCAAGCGGTGCAGGCGGCGCAGGGCTGGGGCTGCCGCAAGCTGGTGGTGCACTCGGGATTTATTCCCCGGGTGTATTTTCCGGTGTGGTTTGTGGAAAAATCGGTGGAGTTTTGGCGCGACTTTTTGACGCAGATCCCGGAGCGAATGGTCCTGTGCCTGGAGAATGTCATGGAGCCCTCTCCGCAGATGCTGGTGGACATCGTCCGCCAGGTGAATGACCCTCGCCTGCGGCTGTGCCTGGATGTGGGCCATGCCAATGCGGAGCTGTCCCTCACTCCGGTGGAGGAGTGGGTGGAGCGATGCCGTCCCTGGCTGTCGCACCTGCACCTGCACAACAACGCCGGAGGCTGGGACCTTCACGATCCCCTGGAGCGGGGTACTGTGCCCATGGAGGAAGTCCTGGAGCTGCTGTCTGGGGACACGAGCCTGACCTACACACTGGAGACCCTGGAGGCCGGGGGAAATGTGACCTGGCTGCTGGAAAAAGGATTTTTGAAGCTATGAATTACGAAGAAATGCTCCGCCGGGAGCTGGCCCTTATCACCCCCGCCGACGAAGGCGCCATGGCCCGGGCCGCCGTGTACCAGGGCACTCTGGCCAAGCCCCCCGGCAGTCTGGGAGAGCTGGAAAATATCTACATTCGCTTGTGCGGCATCACCGGGACCCTGGCCCCCGGCTATACGCCCTGCCGTATCATCGTCCTCTGCGCGGATAACGGCGTGGTGGAGGAAGGGGTGTCTGTCACGCCCCGAAGCGTTACGGCGGCCCAGGCGGTGAATATGACCCGCCACTGCACGGGCATGAGCGCCATGGCCCACCACTTTGGCGACCAGGTGCAGGTGGTGGATGTGGGCATCGCCGACGAATACCACTGTCCGGAAATTGTAAACCGAAAAATCAGGCCCGGGACCCGCAACCTGGCCCGGGAGCCTGCCATGACACGGCAGGAGACTACCCAAGCTGTTTGGACGGGCATGGAGCTGGCCCGCCGGGCCAAGGCCGAGGGCGTGGCCGTTTTGGGCGTAGGGGAGATGGGCATTGGCAATACCACCACCTCCGCTGCGGTGCTGGCTGCCCTGACGGGGCTGCCTGTGGAGGCGGTTACGGGCCGGGGAGGCGGCATGACCGATGCGGGCTTCCTGCGGAAAAAGCAGGTCATTACCCGGGCCTTAGCCCTGCATAGACCCGATAAAAACGACGCCCTGGATGTTTTAAGTAAGGTGGGCGGATTGGACTTAGCGGCCATGTGCGGTGTGTTTTTGGGCGCAGGAAGGTATGGCCTCCCGGCGGTCATTGACGGGTTCATCTCCGTTGTGGCGGCCCTGTGCGCCTACCGCCTGTGTCCTGCCGTGGGAGACTATCTCTTTGCCTCCCATCTGTCCCGGGAGGTAGGCTATACCGCCGCCATAGAGGAGCTGGGCCTGGCTCCGTGGCTGCATCTGGGGATGCGCCTGGGGGAGGGCAGCGGCTGTCCGATAGCCTTTCGGGTCTTGGAGGCCGCCTGCGCTGCCGCCCGGGGCATGGCCACCTTTGAGGGTGCCGCCATTGACGACAGCTACTTGAACGAAATTCGCGGAAAGGACTGTTTCTGAATGACCGTGTTCCTCTCCGGCGGCTGCAAAAATGGGAAATCCACCCTGGCGGAGCAGATCGCCGTGCATTTGAGCCGGCCGGGCCGGCTGTATTATCTGGCCACCATGATCCCCCACGACGAGGAGGATCGGGCCCGGATTGCCCGCCATGTAGAGAGCCGGGCGGGGCTGGGCTTCCAAACGGTCGAATGCGGCCTGTCCCTGGAAAAGGGACTTCAGGATGCGGACCCGGAGGGCAGCTACCTGCTGGATAGTGTCACGGCCCTGCTCTCTAATGAGATGTTCCGCCCGGACGGGTCCGTAGACCTGGCCGCTCCGTCGCGGGTGGCCCGGGAGCTTACGGCCCTGGCAGGCCGCCTGCGGCACATCGTATTTGTCAGCGACTACATCTATTCCGACGCTCTGGCCTACGGCGAACTCACCGAGGCCTACCGCCGGGGTCTGGCGCACATCGACCGGACCCTGGCTGCCGCCTGCGACACGGTGGCGGAGGTGAGCTTCGGAGGGCGGATCGTGTATAAAGGAGAAATTCCCGTATGAAAAAATGGCTTACAGGTTTTTCCATGTGCTGGGGGATGTTCTGCGCCATACCCAACCCGGTGCGCCGCTGGGATGAGGGGTGCTACCGCCAGATGCTCCTGTGCCTGCCCTTTTTGGGGGGGATGCTGGGGCTTATTTGGGCGGGGATCGGCTTTTTGCTGGTGCATATTTCGGCCCCAGGGCCTATTTTTGCCCTGTGCATGACCGCTGCACCCTGGTGCCTGACGGGGTTCATCCATTTGGACGGATTCATGGATTGCAGCGACGCAGTGTTATCCCGCCGGGATAGAGCCCGGCGCATCGAGATATTGAAAGATCCCCATGTGGGCTCCTTTGCCGTCATCTGTCTGGTGCTGCTGGCCCTGACCGGGTACAGCGTGTGGTCCTGCCCGGTGGAGAGCGGGAAGCTGTGGGCGCTGCCGCTTCTGTGCGCCGCCGCCCGGGGCGCCAGTGCCGCCGCGGTGCTGGGGTTTGCACCCCTGGAAAGTAGCGGGTATAAGTCCATGGAGCACGGCGCCGCCCCGGCCATAGGGGCCCTGGCTCTGGTCGCCGCAGCCGTGACCTTGGGCGTATGGGTGCCCGGGCAGGGCATTTTGGCGCCCCTCTCGGCTGCCGTTGCCGCGGGGGTCGTTATACTGCTGCTGCGGCGGAATTTGGGCGGCATGTCCGGGGACATCTCCGGGGCGGCCATCACCCTGGCAGAGCTGGCAGGCAGCGCGGCGCTGCTGCTGTGAAGGAGGAAAAACCATGGATCTGATTATCGGCGGGGCCTATCAGGGCAAGCTGGATTACGCCCGGGAGCGGTTTCATCTGGATACGGAGGACCTGGCCTTTTATGAAAACGGATATGATACCACCCGGCGCTGCCTCTGCTATCTGGAGCAGGCGGTGTATGACGCAGTGGCGGCGGGGCGCCCCTTTGAGCTGCCCCCGCTGCGGGCGGACGCCGTGGTGATCTGCACGGATGTGTCCTGCGGCGTAGTGCCTATGGACAGGGTGCAGCGCCTGTGGCGGGAGGAGGTGGGCCGGACCGTGTGCGCCCTGGCCCGCCGGGCAGACAGCGTAACACGGGTGTTCTGCGGACTGCCGCTAAGGCTGAAGTGAATAAAGTAAAAGCGTCACGGCCGGAAATCCCGGCTGTGGCGCTTTTTGCTGGGGAGAATTACAGGGCGGGCGACTGCGAAGGGCGCACCCTCGAGCCCGGCCGGGCATAGTATGACCAGGAGAGGCATTCCTCTCAGCAAAGGAGGCAGATCAAATGATTCATCTTCGTGGCGCGTCCTTTGTCTATCAGGCGCCCGACGGGGAGGTGGAGGCTCTGCGGCAGGTGGATATGGACATTGCCCCAGGGGAATTTTGCAGCGTGGTGGGCCCCTCCGGCTGCGGCAAATCCACGCTGCTGTCTGTGATCTCGGGGCTGGAAAGACTCACCTCCGGCACGGTGGAGGTAGACGGCGCAGCGGTGTGCGGCCCCTCTGATAAAATCGGCCTCATGCCCCAGCGGGATCAGCTTTTCCCCTGGCGCACCATTCGGGACAATGTGACCCTGGGCCTATCCGTGCTGGGCAAGCGGACCCCGGAAAACCTGGCCTACGCCGACACCCTTCTGCGGCGCTACGGCCTGTGGGACTTTGCCCGGAAGCGGCCCGCCCAGCTCTCCGGCGGTATGCGCCAGCGCTGCGCCCTCATTCGCACCATGGCCACCAAGCCGAAAATTCTCCTGCTGGATGAGCCGTTTTCGGCGCTGGATTTCCAGACCCGGCTCTCGGTGTCCTCAGACATCAGCCGCATCATCCGCCGGGAGGGCAAGACCGCGCTTCTGGTCACCCATGATATTTCCGAGGCCATCAGCCTCTCGGACCGCATTTTCGTGCTCAGTGCCCGGCCTGCCGTGGTGAAAAATGTCCACGACCTTGCAAAGCTTCGGGGGCTTTCCCCTCTGGAGCGTCGGGACACAGAGGCGTTCCACACTTATTTTCAGGCCATTTGGAAGGAGCTGGATCACCATGAATAGTCCCTCCCAGTCGCCGGGCCGGCAGGCGTATCTGTTGGCGGTGCGGCGGCAGAAGCGGCAGGTGCGGCTGTGGCAGGCGGCCCTGCTGGCGGGCCTGCTGGCTCTGTGGGAGCTGAGCTGCCGGGTGGGCCTGTCCGACGGCTTCCTCATCAGCAGTCCCAGCCGTATGGCCGCCACCTTCGTCTCCCTTTGCCGCGGCGGCGACCTGTGGCGGCACATAGGCGTTTCCTGCGGAGAGACGGTCATCGGCTTTCTCTCCGGCACCGCCCTGGGCACGGCGGTGGCCATCTGTATGTGGTGGTCGGGGAAGCTGGCCCGGATCTTAGACCCGTATCTGGTGGTGCTCAATGCCTTGCCCAAAACGGCCCTGGGCCCCATTTTCATCGTATGGATGGGGGCAGGACAGGGCGCCATCATCGTCATGACCCTGGCCATCTCCCTGATCGTGACCATACTGAATATGTACCAGGGGTTTCTCTCCACGGATGAGGAAAAAATTCGGCTGCTGCGCTCTTTGGGAGCCAACCGCCGTCAGATACTGTGGCTTTTGGTATTCCCGGCCAACGCCCCCACCCTTTTTTCCACCCTGAAGGTGAATGTAGGGCTTTCCTGGGTGGGTGTCATCATGGGCGAGTTTCTGGTCTCGCAGGCCGGACTGGGGTATCTCATCGTGTACGGCTCCCAGGTGTTCAACATGGATCTGGTCATGACCAGCGTGGTGATCCTGGCGGTGGCGGCGGTGGTGATGTACCGGCTGGTGCTGTGGGTGGAAAAAATCTTAAATCGTTTTTGGGGGAAAGGATTATGAAAAAGATTCTTGCATTCCTGCTGGCTGCACTGATGATCGTTCCGGCCCTGTGTGCCTGCGGCAAGAAGGAGGAGACCCTGGTGCGGCTGAACGAGGTGACCCACTCGGTGTTTTATGCGCCCCAGTATGTGGCCATGAGCCAGGGGTTCTTTGAGGCCGAGGGCCTGAAGGTGGAGCTTACAAACGGCGGCGGGGCCGACAAGGTGATGACCGCCGTTGTCTCCGGCCAGTCGGACATCGGCCTGGCAGGGCCCGAGGCCAGCATCTATGTGTATAACCAGGGCAAGGCGGACCACACCCAGATCATCGCCCAGCTCACTAAGCGGGACGGCTCCTTCCTGGTGGGGCGGTCTGACGGGGAGTTTTCCTGGGAGGACCTGCGGGGCAAGACCGTCATCGGCGGGCGCAAGGGCGGCGTGCCGGAGATGACCCTGGAATATGTGCTGCGCCGGAACGGCCTGACCCCGGGCGTGGATGTGACCGTGGACACCTCCGTGCAGTTTAACATGATGGCCGGGGCCTTCACCGGCGGTCAGGGGGACTATGTGACCCTCTTTGAGCCCACGGCCACCCAGGTGGAGGCCGCCGGCCAGGGCTATGTGCTCACCTCCATCGGCCTGGAGAGCGGCGAAATCCCCTACACGGCCTACTTTGCCAACATCAGCTGGCTCCGGGAGAACGCCGACACGGCCCAGCGGTTTGTAAACGCCATTGCCAAGGCCCAGAAGTGGGTGCAGGAGCACACGGACCGGCAGGGGGCCGAGGCCATCTGCGACCAGTTCCCGGATACCGATCTGGCGGAGCTGGAGGCTGTCACCGCCCGGCACCGGCAGATCGACGCCTGGAATGCCACCCCGGTGATGGAGCGCCAGGCCCTGGAGCGGCTGGAGACGGTGATGGAGCAGGCCGGTGAGCTGCGCCATAGCGATTGGGTGCCCTTTGAGGAGCTGGTAAACAACACCTTTGCCCAAAACGCCATCGGCTGACCTGGCGAAAATTCCCGCCGCCCGGGGCCTGTCCCGGCGGCGGGACTGCTCTTTTTCGGAGGTTTTCCACATTTTTCGGCGGAAATTGTGGACAAACACCCCGGTTTGTGCTATCTTTATTTTGTATTAGTATCATCAAGTGCGTTTTACTTGTTTGGGAAAGGATGAAATATCGCTGTGACAGCCTCTGTGACAAAAGTGAATACCGTCAAGCGGCTCATTTCCGCGCTGCTGGTCTTGCTGCTTCTGGCAGGCATGATTATTCCCGTGCTGGGCAGCGTGGGAACGGATGCGTATGTCAATGACGACGAGGTCAATGTCCGCACCGGCCCCGGCACCGGGTACAGCTCCGTGTATTTTAACGGCTCCGATGCCATTCAGCTCAACAAGGGGCAGTATGTGCGGGTCATCGCCGTGCAGCGGGGCAGCGATGGGTACGACTGGTATCAGATCGTGTTCGTCTACAAAGGCTACACCAAGGTGGGCTATATGCGCAGCGACTTCGTCACCTACATCGGTGATGACCGGGCGTACCGCAAGTATCTGGACGAGCAGGGCTTTCCCAAGAGCTACCAGCCCTATCTCCGGGCCCTGTACGCCGCCAGCGGGGGCAAGTGGACCTTTGTGGCCTACAAGACAGGGCTGGACTGGACCAAGTCCCTGGAAAACGAGTCCACCCTGGGCCGGGCGCTGATTTCCGGCTATTATGATGCGGCCCAGCGTTCCACGGCCCCCGGCGCCTACGACAGCTCCACTGGCGTGTGGGTGGAGTTTGAGCCGGGTTGGTACGCTGCCAGCCGGGATACGGTGGCCTATTACATGGATCCCCGCAGCTATCTGGTGAACGGCACCTGCGTCGCCTTTGAAAAGCTCTCCGGCGGCGAGAACGCCACCCATGCGCAGATCAAGAAGGTCTTGGCCGACTGCGTTTGGGCCACGGACGAGATCATCGACGAATTTATCAAGGCCGGGTCCAAGGAGGAACTGGAAAAGCAGAAGCAGGCGGATATTCAGCGCCTGCGCAGCGAGGGCAATACCAGCGCCGCAAACGCCCTGGAGAAAGTCACCGTCACCGGGGTCAGCCCCTTTTACCTGGCGGTGAAGGCCCGGGGTGAGATCGGCACCGGCGCTACCAAAAATGCCACCGGCTACCCCCTCAGTGACGGCAAAAAATACTATAATTTCTTCAACATCGGCGCCTACGGCGGCAGCGACCCCAACTACAACGGCATTCTCTATGCCCAGAGTAAGGGCTGGGACACCACCTACAAGGCCCTGCTGGGTGGCGCGTGGTTCATCTTCCGCAACTACATAGAGGACGGCCAGGACACCACCTTCCTCCAGCGCTTCAACTTCACCCCCCTGTATACCTATAGCTACCAGTACGCCACGGACATCACCTACGCCTACAAGTGGGGCGGCTGGCAGACTTATGAGGCCTACGCCAAAAACGGTCTGACGGACACGGAGCTGACCTTCTCCGTCCCCATTCTGGAGAATATGCCCGCCGTGACCAAGCTGCCCACGGCCAGGTACGAGGACGAATATGTGGACCCGGAGCCCGAACCTGAACCTGAGCCCAATCCCAATCCCAATCCCGAGCCCAATCCGGAGCCCTCTGAGCGCTATGACTATGTGAATGAGCTGAACCTGCGTCTGTCGGATTCCTACCTCTCCGGCTTCACCCTGGGTACCCCTGTTAGGAGCCTGATTTCCCAGATCAAGTCGGTGAATAAGAATGCCACCGTCACCGTCACCGCCGGGGGAGCGGCCGTTGCGGGCAGTGCCCTGGTCGCTACCGGTCAGGTGCTGACCATCCAGGACACCGCCGGGACCTATACCTACACCTGCGTGGTGTATGGCGATGCTAACGGCGACGGACGCATTGCCGCCACGGACCTGCTGGCGGTGAAGAAGCACATCCTGGGCACCCAGACTCTATCCGGGGCCTATGCCCGCGCTGCCCAGCTCTCCGGCAGCAAGATCGCGGCCACCTCACTGCTGGCCATTAAGAAACACATCCTGGGCACTGCGCCCATCGTGCAGAAATGATAGGTGACCTATGAAACTACTGAAAAAACCTCTTGTGAGCCTTGCGCTGCTGTGCGTCATGCTTTTCTCCCTCCTGCAGGTGAGCTATGCTGCGGGAATGTCTGTGTCCGCCGGACAGAGCACCGTCAGCGTGGGCCGTACCGTGGCCTTTACCATCACCGTGCCTGCCGGGTCTGAGGCGTGGACCTATTCCGTGGCCTATTCCGCTAACCTCACATTGGAGTCCGGCGACCTGGCCCCCATGGGCTTTGAGGGGGATAACCGCACCAACCAACTCGTGTTCCGGGCCAATGACACCGGCACCGGCTCCGTGTGGATCTCCGCCGGCTCCTACTGCGTGTCCGGCGTGGACTATGATGCCTCCGGCAGCGCCTCGGTGTCCATCGTCTCCGCTTCCACCCCCGACGACAGCGAGCCGGACTACACCCCCAGCACCCCGGGCAAGAGCGGCAACAATGCCCTCTCCGCTCTCACCGTCAGCGCCGGGACCCTGACCCCGGCCTTTGACCCGGCTGTGACCGAGTATACCCTCTCCCTGCCCCAGGGCACCGAGAAGCTCACGCTCACCGCCACTCCCTCCGACTCCAACGCCACCGTCCAGGGTGATGGGGAGCTGACGCTTCGGGCGGGGGAGAATACGCTTCCCCTGGTGGTCACCGCCGAAAACGGCGATACCAAGACCTATACCGTCACCGCCAAGGTGGCCCAGGCCCCCACGCTGTTTCTCAGCTTCTCCGGGGCCAAGCTGGGGGTTGTGAAGGATGTGGAGGGGGTCACCCCGCCCACGGGCTTTACCGCCGCCGAGCCTGTTTCCCAGGGAGGGGATACCCTGCCCCTTTGGGTAGATGCCAACGGCAAGCACACCCTGGTCTACCTGGTGGACGAGAAGGGCGTGGCCGGGTTCTACCTCTATTCCCGGACCGAGGGCGTTCTGTCTCCCTATCTCCCCCTGGTCTGTGGCGGCGCTACCTATATTTATACCGGCATCCCGTCGGAGAAAGCCGCGGTGCCCGGTCTGAAAGCCGCCACCGTGGAGGCCTTTTCCCAGACCCTTTCCGGCTGGCGCTATGAGGATGCGGCTCTGTCGGATTTCCTGGTCCTCTACCTGATGGATGACAGCGGCCAATACGGCTACTACACCTATGACACTAAAAACGCCACCCTCCAGCGCTTCAGCGGCGCGGTGTTTACCGACAGCGGCGAAACCCTGGCCGTGCCCATGCTGTATGTGTACATCGCCGGCGGCGCAGCGGCGCTGCTGCTGATTTTGATGCTCGTCTTTGCCTGCGTCTCCGGCAGCCGCGGGCGGAAGCTCCGGGCCCTTGCATCTGAGCAGACGGAGCCCGCCGAAGAAGCCGCTCCCGAGGCCCTGCCGGAGGAAACACAGACCCCGGAGGAGAGCCCTGTGGAGGAAGCGACGCCTGCCCCGGAGGAGGAAGCGGAAACCCCGGCAGAGGAACCCGTTCCCGGGGAGGAAGCTGAGCCCGCTGCCCAGGAGCCGGAGACTTCCGAAGAGGAAGTCGTTCCCGCTGCCGAGCCTGCCGCCCCGAAAGTCCCGGAGCCTGTGACCCCGGAGGCAGCCCCTACCGCAGAGCCTGCCCCCACCCCGGAGGAAGCCCCCCCGGCCCAGCCGGAGGAGGCCCCCGCCGAGGATAAGTCCCTGGAGGACACCCTGCGAAAGCTGCCCCTGGATGAGCTTCTGCAAGACATCCGGGACCTGTAAAATCAAAAAACCACCTGGCGTATCCGATGTAGATGCGCCAGGTGGTTTTTGTATAAAAAGGTCTCGAGTTTACCGCGTGCAAGCGGGCATATTCTGCTTTTATCCCATCAGACCGATAAAGAAAATCGCCAGAATCATAATGGGCAGCACGATCATAAACAGCCACCGCATCCACCCGGCCACCTTCATGCCCTTGCCGGTGTTGGCCTCAGCCTGGTAGTTTTTGAAGCCCCAGCCCCAGCGGGTCACGCAGAAGAGCAGGTATACCAGCGACCCCAGAGGCAGCAGAATGCTGCTGACCAGGAAATCCTCGCTGTCCAGCACATCCCGGCCGCCGATGGGGTGGAAGCCGCTGAGCACATTGTAGCCCAGCACACAGGGAATGCTGGCGATGAGAATGAGAGCGCCGTTTACCACGGCGGCCTTCTTGCGGCTCCAGCCGAACAGATCCATGCACGAGGACATGATGTTTTCAATGACCGCAATGACCGTGGAGAAGGAGGCGAAGGTCATAAACAGGAAGAACAGCGCCCCCCATACCCGGCCCCCGGCCATGTTGGTGAACACGCTGGGCAGGGTAATAAAGATCAGGTTGGGCCCGGAGTCCACCTCCACGCCATAGCTGAAGCAGGCGGGGAAGATGATAAGGCCCGCCATAATGGCCACAAAGGTGTCCAGTCCGCAGATACGGGCGCCCTCGCTGAGAAGGGTGTGGTCCTTGCTCATGTAGCTGCCGAAGATCTCCATGGCGGAAATGCCCAGGCTCAGGGTGAAGAAGGCCTGGTTCATAGCCGCGGCAATAACATTGCCCAGGCCCACGGAGCGTACATTGTCCATGTTGGGTACCAGGTAGAAGGCAATGCCCTCCCGGGCGCCGGAGAGGGTGAAGCTGTGAATGGCCAGCACCACAATCAGCACCAGCAGCGCCGTCATCATTACCTTGCTGACCCGCTCCAGACCCTTGCGCAGCCCGATGCTGCACACCAGCACCCCTGCCGCCACCGTAATGGCCATCCACAGGCCCATTTCCATAGGGTTGGCCAGCATATCGGTAAAGACCTTGGCATTGGCCTCGCTGCTCATGCCGTGGGCAAAGGTGCCCGTGGCGAACTTGAAGAAGTAGTCCAGCATCCAGCCGGATACGGTGGTGTAGTACATCATCAGCAGGTAGCAGCCGAGAATGGCGAACCAGCCGTGTATGTGCCACTTGCTGCCGGGCTTTTCCAGGGCCTTGTAGCCCAGCACCGCGCTCTTGCGGCTGGCGCGGCCCACGCCCAGCTCCATGGTCAGCACCGGCAGGCCCAGCACCACCAGCATGATCAGGTAGATCAGCACGAAAAATCCGCCGCCGTTCTGCCCCGCCACGAAGGGGAAGCGCCACACATTGCCGATGCCGATGGCGCACCCGGCGCTCACCAGCAGGAAGCCCAGTCTTGACTTAAAAGATTCTCTTTCCACGATGTTTCTCTCCTGTTTTCGGGCGGGCGCTGCAGGGGATCATGTTAAGAGCCCGCTAAAATAGTATAACAATAGTATCATAGGGAGAAAATTCATCTTTGTCAAGTTTTTGCAAATCGGGAAAACGCTGATAAAATCGCCCTGAAATTAGCGAAAACAACGAAAACGAGCCCAAAACCCGGCCCGATCCGCCCCCCGCTTCCCGAGGCAGCCCCTTTCCCCGGAAAAAGCAAAACAGGGGCTACCCAAACGGCGCGATTCGTGGTATAGTATATTCTGTATAAGAATCGACACATGGGAGGGTGAGGCGTGAAGAAGTGGAAGAAGAAAATGGCAGTTTTGGTGGCGAGCCTGGTGCTGGCCCTGGGGCTTTGCGGCTGCGCCCTGGAGACCTCTGCGGAAAACCTGTTTACCCTGCCGGAGGTGCCGGTGGAGTACACGGGCCTGTCCAACACCCTCAACACTTATTTGAAGAGCGGCTACGAATATATAAACCCCACCGGCGGCAGCAATATGCAGTCCCTGCAGATGATCGACCTGGACGGCGACGGCAGCAAGGAGGCGGTGGCCTTTTTCCGCTGCGCGTCGGACGAGAAGCCGCTGAAGATTCTGTTTTTCCGGTCGGAGGAGGAGTCGTTCACCCTCTTTTGCACCATTGAGTCCGGCGGCACCTCCATTGATTCCATTTCCTTCCGGGACTTTGACGGCGACGGCAAGCTGGAGGTGGCTGTGGGCTGGCGCATTAGTACAGAGGTGCAGACGGTGGCCGTGTACCGCCTGCGGGGGAATACCCCCGAGGTGATGATGCAAAGCGGATACAGCCGCTTTGTGGTGGACGATCTGGACAGCAACGGCCTGTTTGACCTGCTGCTCCTGCGCACAGATGCCGACGGCGCCACCCTGGCCGAGCATTTCCGCTGGCGGGAGGGAGAGCTGCGCAGCGGCAGCCCGTGTCGCCTGAGCTGCACGGCGGCGGAGCTGAGCCGGGGCAGCATCGTCTGCGGCAAGCTGGACAGCCAGAGCAACGCCGCCTTCATCACCGGCGTGGACGAGGGCAACCAGGCCATGACCGACATATTGGTGAGCCGGGAGGGCGAGCTTAAAAATGTGACCCAGAGCCGCAGCACCGGGAAAACCGATGTCCGCTATGCCTTCAGCCAGCTCCGTCCCCAGGACATCAATAACGACGGCATCATCGAGATTCCCTATCCCGCCGACAGCACCGTTCGCTCGGCGGCCCGGGTGTTCTGCTGGTATCGGTACAATGACCGCGGGGACAGCGTCTGGGTCATGGACACCTATCACAACCAGCCCGACGGCTGGTATCTGACCCTCAGCGAAGACTGGCACGGCTGCATGAAGGGCACCGACATCATAAGCACCGACAAGGGCTCCTGCGTGACCCTACAGTGTAACGGGGAGGCGGTGCTGTACCTGTACAGCTTCAGCGGCGAGGACCGGGACCGGGAGGCCCGCAGCGACGGGCGTACGCTGCTGATGCTGCGCTCCAACATGGCGTATGCCTTGCGCATCACAGAGACGGGCGAACGCATCGGCGTGAGCAACGAGTGGGTCAACAGCCATTTCTATTTGATCTCGACGGCCTGGGCCGCCGGAAACTGAGAGGAGAGGCAGAGACAATGAAAAAAGTACTGGTTTTAGAGGATGAGAGCAGCATCCGCAGCTTCATCGTTATCAATCTGCGCCGGGCGGGCTACGATGTTATCGAGGCCGAGAGCGGCGAGGAGGCTCTGGAAAAGCTGCAGCAGAACCCGGACATCCGGGTGGCCCTGCTGGACATCATGCTGCCCGGCATCGATGGCTTCGAGGTGTGCCGCCGTATCCGGGCCACCAATCTGCGTATCGGTATCATCATGCTCACGGCCCGGTCTCAGGAGATGGACAAGGTCACGGGCCTGATGACCGGCGCCGACGACTATGTGACAAAGCCCTTTTCTCCGGCGGAGCTTACGGCTCGGGTGGACGCCCTCATGCGCCGCTCCGGCATGGCCGAGGAGATGTCGGGCCAGCTCACCCAGCCGCCCTTCGTCCTCAACACCCGCAACCGCACCCTGGAGAAGGACGGCCGGCGTATTAAGCTCACCCAGATGGAATACGCTATTATGAAGATGTTCATGGAGAACCCGGGCAAGGCTCTGTCCCGGGAGGAAATTTTGGACCTGGTATGGGGCCGGGATTATTTCGGCGAGCTGAAGATCGTGGATGTGAACATCCGCCGTCTGCGGCTGAAGATTGAGGATAACGCCACCAATCCCACCTACATCACCACGGTATGGGGGTACGGCTATAAGTGGGACGCATAATGCAGGACAGGAGCGCCGGGGATACCGCTAAGGTCAGCCACGGCCGCAAGCGGCGCATGATGGGTATGCGCCGCCGCTGGATCATCACCAGCGTGTTTCCGGTCATCACCATTCTCATGCTCATTGCCGCCCTCAGCTCGGTTGTCCTGGTGACGAGCTATTACAGCAATGCCCGCTTCGCCCTGGAAAATAAGGTCCGGGCCGGAGTCAGCTATTTCAATACCTATGCCATGGCCAACTACAGCGAGTATTACCGCAATGCGGTGCTCTACGCCGGGAATTTCGACGAGGCGGACACCATTGAGCTGCAGTTTTTAGACCGCAATGGCCGCGTGGAAATTTCCAGCCGGGGTCAGACCGTGGGCATCACCCCGGAGACCCCGGAGGTGCGCCGGGCCCTGGATACCGGAAGAATGGATTCCTTCACCGGGCGGGACCCCCTTACCAGGGAGAATATCCTGGCCGTGTCCGCACCCCTGGAGTATGACGGCGGCGTGGTAGGCGCTTTGCGCCTGGTCACCTCCACCCGGGAGCTGGATAAGCAGGTGGCCCTGCTGGCCGTAGCCGTCATGGGCCTGGCAGCCGTCATCAGCGGCGTGGTGCTGTGCGTGAACCTGGTGTTTATGCGCCGGATCGCCGCCCCGGTGGCGGAGGTGACCGAGGCCGCCAAGCGCATTTCCGATGGCAGTTACGGCATCCAGATCCCCAATAAATACGAGGATGAAATGGGGCAGCTGGTGGACAATATCAACCAGATGTCCCTGCAAATCAGCCGGAGCGAGAAGATGCAGACGGAGTTCATCTCCTCCGTGTCCCACGAGCTGCGCACCCCCCTTACCGCTATCAACGGCTGGGGCGAGACCCTCCTGGCCGACGACGGCGGGGACATCCAGCAGCTGCGCCGGGGCGTGCGGATCATTCTGCGGGAGTCCCGCAGGCTCACCAACATGGTGGAGGAGCTGCTGGAGTTCTCCAAGATAGAGGATGGCCGCTTTACCCTGCGGGTGGAGCAGATGGACCTTCAGGCCGAGGTGGAGGACGCTATTTACACCTATCGGGAGCTTTTCCGCCAGGACGGCATCGACCTGGAGTATCTGAATGCCGGGGAGATGTTCGAGCAGCCCATCACCGGCGACCCGGAGCGGCTGAAGCAGGTGCTGTGCAATGTGCTGGACAATGCCGCCAAGCACGGCGGCTCCGGCAAGCGCATCACCGTGTCCATGGAGCAGGAGGGAGAGTACTATGCGGTGCGGGTCCGGGACTATGGCCCCGGCATCCCGGAGGCGGAGCTTCCCTATGTGAAGCAGAAGTTCTATAAGGGCAGCTCCAAGGCCCGGGGCAGCGGCATAGGCCTGGCGGTGTGCGATGAGATCATCCACCGCCACGAGGGCACTTTTGACATCGGCAATGCCCAGGGCGGCGGCTGCGTGGTCACCATCCGCCTGCCGATTTCCCGCGAAGAAGAATAAAAACGATAGAACAAATGTTGCATTTCCCCCATGGCTGTGCTATACTGTGGGGGAAGCAGAGAGGACTTACTGACACATGGCAAAACGCGAAAAGAAAGAAACCTTCCGTACCTCCATCGGCGGCCAGGCTCTCATTGAGGGCATCTTAATGCGCGGCCCGGAGAAGCAGGCCATCGTGGTCCGGGCCCCGGAGGGCCTGGTGACAAAGGTGGAGGAGCTGAAGCTGGTGCGGGACAGGTACCCCATCCTGGGCCTACCCATTATCCGGGGCGTGGTGACCTTTTTGGACTCTATGGTCAAGGGCATCAAGGCCCTGATGTTCTCGGCGGACTACTTCCCCGACGATGCGTCCGCCCAGCCCTCCAAGCTGGATACATGGCTGGAGAAGCATGTGCCGGCGGAAAAGCTCCAGAGCGTGCTGGTAGGCGTGTCCCTGGTGCTTTCCCTGGGGCTTACGCTGCTGCTGTTCATGCTGCTGCCCACCTTTGTGGCGGGCCTGTTCCATGCCCAAAGCGCCTTGGTCCACAATCTCATCGAGGGTGTCATCAAGATCGCCATATTCCTGGCCTACCTGATCCTCTGCTCCAAGCAAAAGGATGTGCACCGGGTGTTTCAGTATCACGGCGCCGAGCATAAGACCATTTTCTGTTATGAGGCGGGCCTGCCCCTGACGGTGGAAAACGCCCGCATCCAGCCCCGGCATCATCCCCGCTGCGGCACCAGCTTCCTGTTCGTGGTGATCGTGGTGTCCATCCTGTTCTCCTCCCTGGCCTTTACCCAGGTGGAGTGGCAGAACCTGTGGGTGCGTATCGGGATGCATCTGCTGCTGCTGGTGCCGGTGGTGGGCATCACCTATGAGTTTAACCGCTTCGTGGGCCGTCATGATAACGCTGTCACCCGGGCGCTGTCGGCTCCGGGCATGTGGCTGCAGAATTTCACCACCTTCGAGCCCGACGACTCCATGCTGGAGGTGGCCATCGAGGCCCTGAAACTGGTTTTGCCCGACGAAAAAGGCAAGGACGCCTGGTGATAATCTCTGGCGAAAATTCCTGCGGAATTTTCTGCCAAAAGGCTTACAGCCTGCCGCGCGCATAATTTTTGCGCCGGGCGCAAAAATTCCACACTTGCAGTCTGAGAGGTATTTTTCTCCACGCACATGTCGCGGCGAAAAATGATTTGAATTTTTTGCGTCTGCGGACGCAAACTCTGCGAGGCCATTTTAGACTTTGCAAGTTAAAAAATTCCAAATTTCCACAGAAAGTGACAACGAATAGTATTATGGCCATTACATATAACAATTTGTATATGGATATTCGCCAGCAGCTCCGCCTGGCCGGAATACGAGCCTCCACCCTGGAGGCCCGGGAGCTGGTGTGCTTTGCCGCCGGCAAGACCCGCCAGCAGCTCCTGCGGGACGGGCAGCTCTATGTACCTCCGGTGGTGGAGGAGCAGGTCCGCAGCCTGGTGCAGCGGCACCTGGCCGGGGAGCCGGTGGCCTATCTCATCGGCGAGTGGGAGTTTTACGGCCTGCCCCTGGACATCGACCGCCAGGTGCTCATTCCCCGCGCAGACACAGAGACTCTGGTGGACTGCGCCCTGCCCTTTCTCCGGGCGAATCCGGGAAGCCGTGTGCTGGACCTTTGTACCGGGTCCGGCTGCGTGGGCCTGGCGGTGGCCAGCCAGGTGCCGGACTGCCGGGTGACCCTGGGTGATCTGTCTGAGGGAGCCCTGCGGATCTGCCGTCAAAATATCCGCCGCAACGATCTTTCCGACCGGGTGGCCCCCCTGCAGATGAACGCCATGCAGTCCCCGCCCAGCCGCCTGGGTACCTTCGACTGCCTCCTCTGCAACCCCCCCTACATCCCCTCCGGCGACATCGCCGGCTTAGACACCTCCGTGAAGGACTACGAGCCCCGCAGTGCCTTGGACGGCGGGGAGGACGGCCTGGACTTTTACCGCGCCGTCAGCAGCCTCTGGCGGGAGGCTCTGCGCACCGGCGGAATGCTTCTTTTCGAGGTGGGCATCGGCCAGGCGGATGATGTGCTGCGCATCATGCGCTCCTTTGGCTTCGGGGATCTGGAGATCACCCCCGACCCCGCCGGCATCCCCCGGGTGGTGCAGGGCATTCTTTACGATGAAATTTAACATTTAGTGCGAAAAAGCCTCGCAGAGTTTTCCGCCCGCAGGCGGAAAAAAATTAAAATCATTTTTCACCGCGACATGCGCGTGGGGAAAAATACCGCTCAGGCTGCCAGTGTGGAATTTTGAGCCAACGGTTCAAAATTATGCGCGCAGCAGACTGTAAACCTTTTGGCAGAAAAATCCAAAAGATTTTTCGCCAGTATTTTATAGGAGGAATGGATCATGGCAGCAAAGAAAGAGCCCACCGCCGCCGCGGTGGTGGACAAGTCCGACAAGAAAAAGGCTCTGGAGGGGGCCATGCAGCAGATCGAGCGCCTGTACGGCAAGGGCTCCATCATGCGCTACGGCGATAACGCCGAGACCAATGTAGAGGCCATTCCCACCGGTTCCCTGGCCCTGGATGTGGCTTTGGGCATCGGCGGCGTTCCCAAGGGGCGCATCATTGAGATCTACGGCCCTGAGTCCTCGGGCAAGACCACCCTGGCCCTGCACATTTTGGCCCAGGCCCAGAAGAAGGGCGGCGAGGTGGCCTTCGTGGACGCCGAGCATGCCCTGGACCCCACCTATGCCCGGGCCCTGGGCGTGAAGATCGAGGATATGCTCATTTCCCAGCCCGATACCGGCGAGCAGGCCTTGGAGATCACCGAGGCCCTGGTGCGCTCCGGTGCCATTGATGTGGTGGTGGTGGACTCCGTGGCGGCCCTGGTACCCCGGGCGGAGATCGAGGGCGAGATGGGCGACAGCTTCGTGGGCCTCCACGCCCGGCTCATGAGCCAGGCTCTGCGCAAGCTCACCGGCGTCATCGCCAAAACCAATACCGTGGTCATTTTCATCAATCAGCTCCGGGAGAAGGTGGGCGTCATGTACGGCAATCCCGAGGTCACCACCGGCGGCCGGGCTCTGAAGTTCTATGCCTCCGTGCGCATTGATGTGCGCCGTGTGGAGACCCTCAAGGCCAATGGCGAGATGATCGGCAACCGCACCCGGGCCAAGGTGGTGAAAAACAAGGTAGCCCCTCCCTTCCGTGAGGCGGAGTTTGACATCATGTACGGCGAGGGCATCAGCCGCACAGGGGAGATTCTGGACCTGGGCGTGAAGCTGGACCTCATTCAGAAGAGCGGCTCCTGGTTCAGCCTGGGCGAGGTGCGCATGGGCCAGGGCCGGGACGCAGCCAAGCAGTATCTAGTGGACCACCCCGACCAGTGCGACGCCGTGGAGCAGGAGATTCGCAAGAATTTCCACAAGCTCATGAGCAACCAGTCCAAGGTAGCCGCCCGGGCTGCCGGCCGGGCCGTGGATGTGTCCGCCGACGATTTCGACGATGCGGATTGAGCGCGTGGAGCCGTCCAAGCATAAAAAGAACCGGATACTGGTCTTTTTAGAGGGCGGCCAGCTGCTGAAAATAACCGAAAATGAACTCCTGCACCATGACCTGCGCCCGGGCGCAGACCTCTCGGAGGAGACGGTGGAGGAGCTGCAAAAGTCCGCCCAAGCCTCCCAAATGAAGGCCCGGGGCGCCCAGCTCACCGGCAGCCGTATGCTGTCAAAGAAGCAGGTGGTGGAGCATCTCACCCGCCGGGGCGGCGACAGGGAGACGGCGGAGGACACCGCTCTCTGGCTGGAGGAGCTGGGCGCGGTGGACGAGGCGGCCTACGGCGCCGCCATTGTCCGGCATTACAGCGCCTCCGGCTACGGTCCCGGCCGCATCCGCCAGGAGCTGAACCACCGGGGCATCCCCCGAGACCTGTGGGAGGAGCTTCTTTCTCAAATGCCCCCGGCGGAGGAAGCGGCGGAGCGTTTTCTCCGGGCCCGCTGCCGGAATAAAACCGTGGACGAGGCGCTTCTTCGCAAGCTCTCCACCGCCCTGCAGCGCCGGGGCTTTTCGTGGCAGGATATCCAGGCCCCCCTCCGCCGCCTGGAGTCCGAGATTCAGGAATAAAGGAAGATAAAAACCGTGATCGTATCATTTATATCCCTGGGATGTGACAAAAACCGTGTAAACACCGAGCAGATGATGGCTCTGTGCCTGCAATCGGGCATGACGGTGCAGGAGGACTGCGCCGGCAGCGATGTGGTGGTGGTGAACACCTGCGGCTTCATCGACAGTGCCAAGCTGGAGGCAATCGAGACCATTCTCTCCGTGGCGGAGCTGAAGGCGGCGGGCCGGGTGGGTAAAATTTTGGTCACCGGCTGCCTGAGCCAGCGCTACCAGGCGGAGCTTTTAGAGGAGCTTCCGGAGGTGGACGGCATCATGGGCACCGGCAGCTACGGCGACATCGTTTCCGCCGTGGAGCAGGTGGCCGCCGGGCAGAAATTCAGCCACTTTGCCGACATCAGCGGCCCTGTGGAGGAGCTGCCCCGAGTGATCTCCACCCCCATGCACTATGCCTATCTGCGCATCGCCGAGGGGTGCAGCAACCGCTGTGCCTACTGCATTATCCCGGCCCTGCGGGGCAAGTACCGCAGCCGCCGGATGGAGGACATCCTCACCGAGGCCAAGGCCCTTTCTGACAGCGGCGTAAAGGAGTGCATCGTCATCGCCCAGGACATCACCCGCTACGGCATCGACCTGTATAAAGAGAAGAAGCTGCCGGAGCTGCTGCGGGAGCTGTGCAAGCTGGACTTTCACTGGATTCGCCTGCACTATCTCTACCCCGACAGCATTACCGATGCGCTCATAGACACCATCGCATCCGAGCCGAAAATCTGCAAGTATATGGACATTCCCATTCAGCACTGCAACGACGACATCCTCCGGGCTATGCGCCGCCGGGAGACTAAGGCGGGTCTGCACCAGCTGTTTACAAAGCTTCGCAGCCGTATTCCCGGCCTGGTTCTGCGCACCACCGTCATCACGGGCCTGCCCTATGAGGACGAGGCCGCCTTTGAGGAGCTGTGCGACTTCCTGCAGGAAGAGAAAATCCAGCGGGCCGGCGCCTTCCCCTATTCTCCGGAGGAGGGGACCCCGGCAGCCAAAATGCTCAACCGGGTGGATAGCGACGAGGCCCAGAGTCGCGCCGAGCTGGTGATGCAGCTGCAGAGCCAGGTGATGGATGCGTTTAACGATACCCGCCTGGGCGCTACCCTGGAGGTGCTGTGCGACGGCTTTGACTCCCAGGCCATGGCCTACGCGGGCCGCAGCTATGCCGAAAGTCCCGGCATCGACGGCGTGATTTATTTTACAGCGGATCGGGATGTTCAGTCCGGCCAGTTCGTGTCCGTGCGTATTACGGGCACTATGGACGGCGATCTCACCGGCGAAGTGATAGAAACGGAGGAATAACCTATGCCCATGAATACAGCCAATAAGCTGACCCTGCTGCGGGTCTTTCTCATCCCGGTTTTCCTGGTGGTGATGTACTGGGGCTTTCCCGGCTACCGGTATGTGGCCCTGGCCGTCTATGTGGTGGCCTGTCTCACGGACCTGCTGGACGGGTACATCGCCCGGCACTATAACCAGGTGTCCGACTTCGGCAAGTTTGCCGATCCCCTGGCGGATAAGTGCCTGGTCATGGCAGCCCTGTGCTGTCTGGTGGAGTCCGGGGAGTTTTACGGCTGGATATTGGCCGTGGTGCTGCTGCGGGAGTTTGCCGTCAGCGGTATGCGCCTGGTGGCCGTGGAAAAGGGACGGGTCATTGCCGCCGGCTGGTCCGGCAAGGTCAAGACCGCCAGCACCATGGTCTGCATCTGCCTGATGCTCTTCGGCATTCCCCAGGTGCTCAATTATGTCTGCCAGGGGGTCATCCTGGTGACCACCGTCTACTCCGGCATAGAGTACTTCGCCAAAAACTGGGATGTTTTCAAGGAATCTTGACACCAAGGGCAAAGCCTGCTAAAATGGCTGTAAACTATATAGCGCGTTGATCGGAAAGAGTACGCGCCACAGCTTTTCCAAGAGAGGGGCGGTCACCGGCTGTAAGCCGCCCTGTGAAGCGGTGCGGAAAGTGCGTCCGGGAGCGCGGGGGATGCAGATGCCCTCCGCCCGGCCTTGCGTAAAAGGCCCCCATTGAGTGATAAACGAGAGTGGAACCGCGATTTTTTCGCCTCTCATGCCTCCGGGCATGGGAGGCGTTTTTAGTTGGAGCCAACCCGTAGGGGCGGACGCCTCTGTCCGCCCGCCCAGCCTTGCACCGACTCCTTGTAAAAAACCCTGTCATTGCGAACCAGTGACCGATGTCACTGGTGTGGCAATCCGTATCCCCCGTAAAATCGTCTATATAATAAAACTGCAACCATAAAGGAGACCTGACCATGTATCTGTATAATTCCGCCACCCACAAGAAAGAGGAGTTCAAGACCCACACCCCTGGCCATGTGGAGATGTATACCTGCGGCCCCACCGTCTACCACTTTGCCCACATCGGCAACCTCCGCAGCTATATCATGGAGGATGTGCTGGAGAAGTACCTTCGCTACGCCGGATACGATGTGAACCGCGTCATGAACATCACCGATGTGGGCCACCTGACCTCCGACGCCGACGAGGGCGAGGACAAGATGCTCAAGGGCGCCAAGCGTGAGCATAAGACTGTCATGGAGATTGCCAAGTTCTACACCGATGCCTTCTTTGCCGACTGCCGCAAGCTGAATATCAAGCGCCCGGATGTGGTCCAGCCCGCCACCGGCCTCATTGACGATTATATCAAGATCATCACCAAGCTTCTGGACACCGGCTATGCCTACCTCTCCGGCGGCAATGTGTACTTCGATACATCCAAGCTGGAGCGGTACTATATCTTCAACGACCACAACGAGGAGGACCTGGCCGTGGGCGTTCGGGAGGGCGTGGAGGAGGACGCCAATAAGCGCAATAAAAACGACTTCGTCCTCTGGTTTACCAAGTCCAAGTTCGAGGATCAGGCCCTGAAGTGGGACTCCCCCTGGGGCGTGGGCTACCCCGGCTGGCACATTGAGTGCTCCGGCATATCCATGAAGTATAACGGCGAGTATCTGGACCTCCACTGCGGCGGCGTGGATAACGCCTTCCCCCACCACACCAACGAGATCGCCCAGTCCGAGAGCTATTTGGGCCATCCCTGGTGCCCCCACTGGTGCCATGTGGCCCACCTGAATACCGAGGGCGGCAAAATGAGCAAGTCCAAGGGCGAGTTCCTCACCGTCTCCCTCCTGGAGGAAAAGGGCTACGACCCCCTGGCCTACCGCTTCTTCTGCCTGCAAAGCCACTACCGCAAGAGTCTGGTATTCTCCTGGGAGAATCTGGATAATGCCACCGTGGCCTTTCATAAGCTCATTGCGAAAATCGCGGCCCTGGACCCGGGTGACGGCCCCGTGGACGAAGCCGCTGCCGCAGAGCTGAAGGAGAAATTCACCAAGGCCATGGATAACGACCTGAATACCTCCATGGCCGTTACGGTGCTGTATGATGTGCTCAAGGCCAAGACCAATGGCGCTACCAAGTGCGCCGTGCTGGCGGATTTCGACAGCGTTCTGGGCCTGAAGCTGCCGGAAAAGGCGGCTGAGCAGCGCAAAAAGCTGGCCCAGATGGCCGCCCGCCCCGCTGCCTTCACCGTGGTTAGCGAGAGCGGGGAGGAGGATGCCCAGGTGGAGACGCTGATCCGTCAGCGCCAGGACGCCAAAAAGGCGAAGGACTTTGCCGAGGCTGACCGCATCCGCGACGCCCTGAAGGACATGGGTGTGGAAGTCACCGATGTTCCCGGCGGCGCCAAGTGGAAGCGCATCTGAGAAAAACCCAATAAATCAGAAAAAATCGCCCGGAGCCTATCTCCGGGCGATTTGCCATATATACTGTTAGGAACATCCTGTAGGGCGGGGTGCCCTCACCCCGCCGCCCGCCTGCGCTGCGCCTCTTGTAACCCACCCGTAGGGGCGGACGCCTCTGTCCGCCCGCCGGGTTTGTACCGCATTTCTTATACTGTGTCATTGCGAGACCAGTTCGCAAACTGGTCGTGGGGAGCGAGCCGAGCGCTGCCAGTGGCAGAAGAAGCGAGGTGAGCGAGTGGCCGCGGTCAAAATTTCAAGTGTCCGCCGTAAGGCAGCGCAGAAATTTTGGGCACCGCAACAGGGACATCCGCTTCCCCCGTCCCCTCGGCCCCCTTGCCTAAAGGGGGCTGGCACGGCGAAGCCGTGACTGGGGGATTCCTCCCCACATCAGTTTCCCGCAAACGAACACCCCATACCCCGCACGCATCATGATTTCACCTATTTCTTCTTTTTCGGCAAATTGGCCAGGGTAACGAATACCAGGATCACCACAACCCCCGCCGCCTGCACCGGGGTAAAGGGGTCGTGCAGCAGAAGCACCCCCGCCAGCACCGACACCACCGTGCCGATGTTGCCGATCAGGGACGCTTCGGAGTTTGTGAGAGTGCCATTGGCGAAGTTCAGCAGGCCGTAGGCACCCACAGAGGACACCGCGCCCAAAAACCATACGCTGCCCCAAAAGGCCCCGGACCGCAGCGCCGGGAGAAACAGCTCCGCCATCTGTCCCCGTCCCTGTATCAGCGCCGCCGGGACGAACACCAGCATCCCCATCAGGAACATCACATAGGTCACCTCCAGCGGGCTGAACCGCTGGGAGGCCCGGCGGCTCAGGGCGTAGTAGCCCACATCGCACACCAGGGTCATCAGCAGGCAGAAGGAGCCCAGGAGGCTCATCCGGCTCTCCCCGCCCGTTTCCACCAGGGCCACGCCTGCCACGCAGGCCACGGCGCACACCACCTGCAGCTTGCTCACAGACTCGTGGCTTACGAACACATCCACCAGAATGCAGATCACCGGCACCACCGCCAGCACCGTCCCCGTGACGGCGGAGGAGGTGTAGAGGATGCTGTAATTTTCAAATACCAGATAGAAAACCGGCTGCACCAGTCCCAGCAGGATCAGTCCGCCCAAGGGCTTGCCCTTCAGGGAAAAGGAGAACCAGGCCCGTCCCCGGATGCGTCCCACCAGGGCGTTGAGACCCACCACCAGAGACAGCGTCACCACTGCCGCCACGAACCGGAAGCACAGCAGCACCATCGGCGCCGTGATGGACAGCGCGATGCTGGAAAACATAAAGCTGAAGCCGAAAATCACAAAGGCAACGCACGCCGTAAGCACGGCCACCGTATGCCTGCGGGAACCGGACATAAAAAACACGACCTTTTTCCTCAAAATTAACTCTATACTAACATAGAAAGTCATGCCCTGCAAGGACATAAATCCCGCCCCGCCGCATATACTGTCAGGTATAATAAAAAAGGGGAGGGAAGCGCCATGGAAAAAGACAAGAAAGACATCGACGATATGATCTATGAAGACGAATGGCAGATCAGCCAGCGGTAAATGAAATAGGGCAAATCGTCCTGAAAAGGAAGGCCATCGTACCGGCCAACCCTCCGTAGGGGCCGCCCCTGTCCGCTCGCCGGGTTTGTACCGCATTTCTTATAATGTGTCATTGCGAACCAGTGACCGATGTCACTGGTGTGGCAATCCGTAACCCCCGTCCCCTCGGCCCCCTTGCCTAAAGGGGGCTGTCACGGCGAAGCCGTGACTGGGGGATTCTTCACTTCGCCGCACCTCTTGAAACAATTTCGTAGGGGCGACCCTCGCGGTCGCCCGCCTGTCTTGCACCGCACCCCTTGCAAAAATCCCTGTCATTGCGAGGGCGCACCACGCCCGTGGCAATCCGCCCCCAAAAAAACGCCGAGCCGCTGCAAAAACTGCAGCGGCTCGGCGCTTAAAAGAGGGTAATCTATGTACGACTTGTTTACTTACTTAGCGGCTCCGGCCTGCTTGGCGGCGTCGGCCTCCTTGGCCTCCTCCTCGGTGTCGATGGTGGCCATATGGTCCAGCATCCGCACCACCTGGCAGCTGTAACCCCACTCATTGTCGTACCAGGCAATGAGCTTCACAAAGTCGTGGTCCAGCATCAAGCCGGCGCTCTCGTCGAAGATGCAGGGGCAGGGGTTGCCGATGAGGTCCGTAGACACCACCTGGTCCTTGGTGTAGCCGATGATGCCCTTCATGTTGGTCTCACTGGCGTGGCGAATCTCATAGCAGATCTCGGCGTAGCTGGTGGGGCGGGAGAGTCTGGCGGTCAGGTCCACCACAGACACATCGGCGGTGGGCACCCGGAAGGACATACCCGTCATCTTCCCCTTCAGGGAGGGGATGACCCGGCCCACGGCCTTGGCCGCGCCGGTGGTGGAGGGAATGATATTGTTGAGGATGGAGCGGCCGGTGCGCCAGTCGCTGCCGCCGCGGGAGTCCACAGCCTTCTGCTTGGCGGTGGAGGCGTGGATGGTGGACATGAGGCTCTGCTCAATGCCAAAGACCTCGTGGATCACATTGGCCAGGGGAGCCAGGCAGTTGGTGGTGCAGCTGGCGTTGGAAACCACCTTCATGTCCGGGCGATAGAGCTTGCTGTTGATGCCGTAAACGAAGGTGGGGGTCACCTCGTCCTTGGCCGGAGCGGTGAGAAGCACACGCTTGGCGCCGCCCTTGAAATGGCGGGAGGCCTTCTCGGTGGTGTTGTTGGCGCCGGTGCATTCCAGGATGTACTCCGCCCCGCACTGAGACCAGGGGATCATGGCGGCGTCGTTCTCGCTGAACACGCGGATCTTGTGGCCGTTCACCACCAGATTGCCGTCCAGGTTCTCCACCGTGCCCTCAAAATTGCGGAATACGGAGTCGTATTTCAGCAGGTAGACCATGTAGTCGATGTCGGCCTTGCGCAGGTTGATGCCGCACACATCGAACTTCTCCGGATTCTTCATCAAAATGCGCAGGATCACCCGGCCGATACGGCCAAAACCATTGATACCAATTTTAATCGCCATAGCAAAAGTACCTTTCTTCATCCTCAAGACTTGCCCCCGACGGAGGCGTTTTCATCTAAAATCATTATATCATGCCCACGGCATTTGTCTTGTGCAATTTTTAAAAATCATTGACGAAAATAATCTCTTTTTTAAACTCCTTTTATAAGAATTTAACAAAAATTTCAAAAATCATACCCAAACATTCCATACATCTCAAATGAGCAAATCCAATTTTTACCGTAAATTCCGCTCCCGCCGGACACCCTCTTTTTTTGTAACGCTTTCGTAAATAATGCAGCCTCCTTCTTGCAAAAAAAAATCCCCCATGCTAAACTTACCCTTATATAATGTGTCAAAAAGCCTCCCGGAGCCTGCCTATGCAGGCGGCACACTTTTTGCCGGAAAACCCGGAGGACTTTGGGCGCGCTGCGCCCAAAAAGAGGAGTGGATCGGATGCCGAAATTCAGCGTAAAAAAACCCCTTACGGTGTTTGTGGCTGTGCTGGCCATATTGGTGCTGGGTGTGGTGGCGTACCTGAAGATGACGCCGGACCTGATGCCCAATATGGACTTCCCCTATGTGGTCATTGTGACCACCAGCCCCGGTGCCAGCCCCGAGACCGTGGAGGCGGACATCACCAAGCCCATGGAGCAGTCCATGGCCACGCTGAATGAAATAAAGCATGTGACCTCCTCCAGCCAAAACAGCGTCTCCATGGTGGTGCTGGAGTTTGAGCAGGGCGTGAACATGGACTCCACGGGCGTGGACATCCAGCAGAAAATAGCCGCCCTCCAGGGCGGCTGGGATGATACCGTGGGCACTCCCTATGTGCTGAAAATAAACCCCACCATGCTCCCGGTGGCTGTGGCGGCCGTGTCCAGCGACAAGATGGATGTGGCGGAGCTTTCCGAGTTTGTAGACAGCACCCTCTCCGCTAAGCTGGAGGGCATCACCGGCGTAGCCAACGTCTCCGTCAGCGGCGTATTGCAGCGGCAGATGAATGTGATCCTCAGCCAGGAGAAGCTGGATGCCCTGTCCGAAAAGCTGGCCGCCGCCGTCAGCGCCCGGTTAGACGCCTCCCGGGACCAGCTCCGGCAGACCCGCCAGCAGCTTTTGGACGCTAAGGAGGCCATCCGCACAGCAGAGGAGACGGCCATTTCCCAGACGGCGGAAAAGGCCCTTTTGGCCGTCCGGGATAGCCTCCGGGAAATGGATATCCAGGAGCAGTCCCTCCGGGAAAGACTGACCCTGCTTCAGGAGCTTTTGCAGCGGAAAACCGAGTTGGAGGCAAAAAAGGCCGGCTACGATGCCCGCATTGCCGCCATTGAGAATAACCCCCTCCTGACGCCCGAGCAGAAGGAGGAGAAGATCGCCGCCATCAAGGCCGAGAGCGAATATATCCGCATCACCTCCGAGCTGGCGGAGATCGACCTGCGCCTGAAGGCCCTGGGTACGGACTGGGACCATCTGCGGGATGAAATCGAGAAAACAGCGGAGCAGCTCCGTCAGCTCCAGGAAAAGATCCGGCAATTCAAGTCCGATAACGCTGTCCTGGCTGACCTGGTGGAGAAGATCACCTCCGGAGCCATGACCCTGGCTGAGGGGGCCCAGCAGCTCATTTCCGGCAGCGTTCAGATAGACTTGGCCCTGACCCAGCTGGATTCGGGCCTGGCCACACTGGAGCAGAGCCGCTCGGCGGCCCTGGCCCAGACGGACCTCTCCGGTATGCTGCAGCTGAGCACCGTTTCCGCCCTGCTTACGGCGCAGAACTTTTCCATGCCCGCAGGCTATGTCCAGGAGGACGGCGTGCAGTATATGGTGTCCGTGGGCGATACGATCACCACCCAAGAGGACCTGCGCCATTTAGTGCTGCTGGACCTGGGCCTGGAGGGGGTAGACGCCATCCGCCTGGAGGATGTGGCGGAGGTATTCGTCACCGATAACAGCGATAAGATCTATGCCAAGCTCAACGGCGAAAACGGCGTCACCGTCACCTTTAATAAGCAGTCCAACTATGCCACGGCGGAGGTATCCAAAAACATCTCCAACCGCTTCGACCAGCTGGCGCAGGAGTACGACGGCCTGCACTTCACCGCCCTCATGGACCAGGGGGATTATATTCGCATCATCATCGGCTCCATCTTTTCCAGCCTGGCCTGGGGCGCCCTGTTTGCCATTTTGATCCTGTATCTGTTCCTGCGTGACCTGCGCCCCACGGTCATCACCCTGGTCTCCATCCCCATCAGCGTCATTTTCGCCGTGGTGCTCATGTATTTCTGCGGTGTCACCATCAACATGATCTCCCTGTCGGGCCTGGCCGTGGCGGTGGGTATGCTGGTGGATAACTCCGTGGTGGTCATTGAGAATATTTACCGGCTCCGCTCTCAGGGCGCCAATGTGCGCCAGGCGGCGGTGGCCGGAGCGGGCCAGGTGCTGGGGGCCATCACCGCCTCCACCCTGACCACCGTGTGCGTGTTTCTGCCCATCGTGTTCGTGGAGGGCATTACCAAGCAGCTCTTCACAGACCTGGCCCTGACCATGACCTTCTCCCTCCTGGCCAGCCTTCTGATTGCCCTGACCCTGGTTCCGGCTATGGCGGCGGGTATGCTGCAAAAGCAGAAGCCCATGAAGCCGGGCCTGCTGGATAAGGTCTATCCCGGCTACCGCAAGGCCGTGGCCTGGTCCCTGCGCCACAAGGCTGCGGTGCTGGGTACGGCGGTGGTGCTGCTGGTAGGCTCGGCAGCTTTGACCATTCACCGGGGCTTCGTGTTCATGCCCGAAATCGACCTGAACACCGTCAGCGCCACCATCACCATGCCCGAGGGCTGCGACCATGATAAGGCCGCCGAGCTTGCCGACGAGGTGACCCGCCGGGCGCTGACCATTGACAATGTCCAAACCGTCGGCGCGGCCATGTCCTCCAGCTCCGCCATGTCCATGATGAATATGGGCGGCATGGGCGGCACCGGGGGCGACTACGATGTTACGGCCTATATCATCGTCCCGGAGGGGGAGAGCGGCAACGCCGCAGGCCGGGAGCTGGTGGAGCTGTGCAAGGATATGGAGTGTACCGTCTCCTATGCCGGCGCGGCGGACAGCATGACCCAGATGCTCACCGGCAGCGGCATCACCCTGCAGGTGTACGGCGATGATATGACCGCGCTCCAGGAGGCCGCCAAAATGGCCGGAGAGGCCCTGGAGGGCGTTACCGGTGTAGAGAGCGTTTCCAACGGCTTGGAGGATGCTGTCCCCGCCATCCATATCACCGTGGACCGGGAGAAGGCCATGACTCACGGCATGACCGTTGCCCAGATCTATATGCAGGTGGCTCAGGCCCTGTCCGGCACCACCACCGGGGCGGACATGACCTTAGACGGTCAGGATATGACCGTCACCATCGGGCGGCCCCAGGAGCAGCAGGTGACCCTGGATAACCTTATGGACCTGGAGATCACCCCCGGCTCCTCTACCGGCAGCGCCATGAGCTCTATGTCCGGCGGCACGGGCAGCTCTATGGGCGGCTCCTCCCTGGGCAATTCTTCTCTGGGCAGCTCCGCTGCGGCTACTGCCTCCGCCGATAGCTTCAAGCTGGGCCAGGTGGCTACCCTGGAGCGCACCGTGAGCCTCAGCACCATCAGCCGCCAGGAGCAGCGCCGGTGCATCACCGTCACCGCCGCTGTGGATGAGGATCACAATGTGACCCGGGTCTCCTCCGAAGCCATTCGGGCCGTGGAGGCTCTGACTCTCCCGGCGGGCACCACTGCCGAGTTCAGCGGAGAAAACGAGACCATCATGGAGGCCATGCAGCAGCTCCTGCTCATGCTCCTGCTGGGCATATTGCTTGTGTACCTGGTGATGGTGGCCCAGTTCCAGTCCCTGAAGTCTCCGTTTATTGTCATGTTCACCATCCCTCTGGCCTTCACCGGCGGCTTTATCATCCTTCTTGTGTGCGGAGTGGAGCTGAGCGTGGTGTCTCTCATCGGCTTTGTGATGCTGGTGGGCATCATCGTCAATAACGGTATCGTCCTGGTGGACTATATCAACCAGCTGCGCCTGGAGGGCATGGACCGCCGGGAGGCCATCATTGAGGCGGGCGTCACCCGTCTGCGCCCCATCCTCATGACCTCCATCACCACGATCCTGGGTCTGCTGGTCATGGCCTTTGGCGGCGATGCAGGCACAGCCCTGATGCAGCCCATGGCCCTGGTCTGCATCGGCGGCCTGGTCTATGCCACCCTCATGACCCTTCTGGTGGTGCCGTGTATGTACGACATCATCAGCCGTAAGGAGCTGCGCAAGGTGTCCGAGAGCGACCTGTCCTACGAGGAAAAGACCCCCGCCGAAACACCGTAAAGCCCTTCCGCTCGTAAAAGACCCCCGGAGAAAAACCACGATTTTTATTCAAATACTGACCACCCGCTTGGCGGGTGGTCTCGCTTTTTTTGCGCAAAAAAACACCTTCACCGCGTTGCAAGTGCGGTGAAGGTTGGTGTCAATTCGGTGCCAATTCGGTGATGGTTTTCGGTGCCGTTTCGGTGCCGTTTTTACGCCGGACACACCAGAGCGCAAATGGCCTTGGCCGCGTCCCGGGGGAAGTTTTTTTCCCGGTTGCGGAGCATGGTCTCCGGGTCGATGGCGCCGGAGAAGAGACCCCGGATCAGCGGGGGCAATTCCGCCTCGTCCACAGCGGCCAGGGCATAGCCCCGGGAGGACATGAACTCCAGATTTCTGGTTTCACAGCCGGGGACGGCATCCAAATAGAGCAGAGGGACTCCGGCGGCCACGGCCTCGGTGGTGGTAAGACCCCCGGCCTTGGTGACCAGGGCATCGCAGCCGTGGAGGTACAGGGGCATCCGCTTGGTGAAGCCCACCACCTGGATCTGCGGGTACTCCTCCAGGGTGAGCTTGCTGCTGCGGTAGAGACGGCGGTTGCTGCCGCAGACCATGACCAGCTTGTCCTCCGACGGGGAGAGTTCCCGGGCGATCTTCTCCGCTGCCGAGCGCATGGGGCCTGCCCCCATGCTGCCGCAGGCCAGGACGACGACATGGCGTTTATTCTCCAGGTGGAGGGCGCGGCGGGCTGTCTGCTTATCCAGAGGGCGGATGAAGTCCGGGGAGACGGGGATGCCCGTGGCGTGGAGCCGGGAGGGGTCCAGCCCGGCGGCGGCAAACTCCTCCAGCAGCGCCGGGTGGGGGATGCAGTAGCCGTCCATATCCAGCTCACCCACGCCGGGGGAGCAGGTGTAGTCCGTGGCCACGAACCAGGCGGGAAGGGACAGATCCCCCCGGCGGCGCAGCTCGGTTATCATCATGGCCGGGAACACATGGACACAGATGGCGGCATCGGCCCCATCGGCCCGGAGGGCCTCCCGGAGGGGATCGGCCCCCTTGATGGACTGCTCATACAGAAGCGGGGAGGGATTTCGCTCCTCCAGGCGGTAGCCTACGCCGTAGAGCTTGGGGGCATAGCGGTAGGCAAAGTTGTGGCCCTTACTGATAAAGTTGGCCGAGGACTTAGGCAGGAAGGCCAGGGCATCCCGGATAACAGGGGTGTGGCCCCGGGCCGTCAGCTCCCGGCCGATGGCAGCGGCGGTGCTGTTGTGTCCGCCGCCGGTGGCGCAGGTGAAGATCGTCACTTTCATTTTGCTTTTCTCGCTTTCCGCATAAGGCGCAGCAGCCGGGGACGGTTATACCGCTGGATGATCTGAAAGGGGAGGTTTCCCAGAAGAATGTATACGGCCACGATGCAAACCATCCAGCCGCTTCGGCAAAGGGCGAAGGCGCCCAGAGACAGAAGACCCAGGCAGAAGTGGACGCACTCGGCCACGCAGGTCTCCTGCACCAGGAGGGCATAGTCGGTTTTCCCGTCGGGAGCAAGCTGCTTTTTGACCATATCGCCCAACAGGCGGCTCATGTCCGGCACCTTGTCCTTCCAGCGGTGGACGCCCAATTTGCGCCAAAACCGGCCCTCCTTTTCAAAGGGGGCGGAGGCCCAGGGCCATCGGTCACCGGAAAACCAGCGGCGGGGCAGGGCCTGGCCCACGGGGTGGGCCAGCAGGCTCAGGGCCAGAAGGTAGAAAACGCCTTTCAGAAGCGGCGGCATGGGGAGATCATTCCTTTCTTAAAAACAGAACGCCCAGGGTCTTGGGGCCGCAGTGGGAGGAGACGGTACACCCGGCCTGGGTGATGAACACCTCCCGGAAGGGGGCTTCGGCTTTGACCTGCTCTGTCAGCTCCCGCAGCGTTTCTTCGGACACCTGGCCGGAGTGGGTGATAAAGGCCCAGTCCTCCACCACGGACTTTCCCGCAAGGCGCTGGGAGATGTACTGGGGGTAGACCTTTTCGATAGACCCGCGGTATTTCTTGCAGACCACCAGATTGCCCTCCCGCATTTCCAGGCAGGGCTTCAGCTTCAGCACATTGGCACCCAGGGCGGTGACACCGCTGCAGCGGCCACCCTTCCACATGAACTGCAGGGTGTCCAGGACGAAGCTGGTGTCGCTGAGAGGGGCCAGACGGCGCAGCTCCTCCGCGATCTCCGCAGCGGGCAGGCCCTGGTCCCGGAGCTTGGAGCCCTGGAGGGCCAGGAGAGCCCCGCCGGTGGAGAGCTGGCGGCTGTCTACCACATGGATGCGGTGGGCTGCCTCCATTTCCGTGGCGGCCAGGAGGGCGTTTTGACAGGTGCAGGAGAGGTTGGAGCTGATGTCGATATGGACGATGTCAAAGCCCTCGTCCAGGATGGGGGCAAAGAAATTTTTGAATTCCTCCGGGCTTACCGCCGCCGTTTTGGGCAGGGTGCCGTCCTTTTGATAGTCGGCATAGAGGTCCAGAGCGGTGTAGCTGCCGTCGTCGGGGAAGGTGCGCTGGCCGCTCTGGATGGTCAGGGGTACGGTACGGATTTGGAAGCGCTCCAGCAGAGCGGGGGTAAGGTCGCAGGTGCTGTCATATGTGATGCATACGGGTCTGGACACGGCAAGGTTCCTCCTATGTCTTATATTACAGTATAACATTATAAGGGAGAAAGCTCAAGCGAAACTCAAAATTAGGGTCGTTTTTTGAGAGGAAATGTGGTAGGATGGGGGGAGAAAGAAAAATGGCCGTTGGAGAGGGAAAAGAGCGGTGCGAATCCGGGCCCGACAACGCAACACCTTGTAGGGTAGGGCCCATGTGCCCTGCCGGGAGTGCGGTACGGAATCGGCGGGCGGACAGGGGCGTCCGCCCCTACGGAAGCGTTACAGGGGGTGCAATGGGCGGGCGACCGCAAGGGTCGCCCCTACGATAGCGTTACAAGAGGTGCGGTAAGACGGGCCGATGTGGGGAGCGAACTGAGCGCTGCCGGTGGCAGAAGCAGCGAAGTGAGCGAGTGGCCGCGGTCAAAATTTTAAGCGTTCGCCGTAAGGCAGCGCAAAAATTTTGGGCACCGCAACAGGACCATCGGCCCCTACGGAGAGGATGCAAGATTGAGCGGCGGGCTGAGGGCAGCCCGCCCTACGGAGGGGTTACAAGAAGTGCCTGCATGCGGGCGGACAGAGGCGTCCGCCCCTACGGAAGCGTTACAGGGGGTGCAATGGGCGGGCGACCGCAAGGGTCGCCCCTACGGAGGGCTGCGATGAATGTGTGGGCTGGGTATCGGCCCTTGCGGAAGTTTTTTGACAGGGAGGGAATGGTATGTTTCGGATTTTGGTGGCGGAGGATGACGAGAGCACCCGGCTGCTGATGTGTGAGGTTTTGCGTCAGGCGGGATATGAGCCGTGCCCGGCCTGCAACGGCGTGGAGGCCCTGGAGGTGATGGAGCACTACCAGTGCGACCTGGCGGTGGTGGACATCACCATGCCCCGGATGGACGGCGTCGCCTTTACCCAGACCCTCCGGGAGGGGAACTGCGATCTGCCGGTGCTGATGGTGACGGCCCGGGTGACCCAGGAGGACAAGCGCCGGGGATTCCGGGCAGGGTGCGACGACTACATGGTAAAGCCCGTGGACGAGGAGGAGATGCTCTGGCGCATTGAGGCGCTGCTGCGGCGCTACCGCAGCACGGCGGAGCGGCGGCTGACGGTGGGCGGCACGGTTTTGGACCGCAGCTCTATGCAGGTCATCACCCCCGGAGGTGTTCAGCAGCTGACGGCCAAGGAATTTATGCTTCTATTCAAGTTATTGTCCTATCCCAGAACATTATTTACCAAGCGTCAGCTCATTGACGACATCTGGGATCTGGACAGCGAGGTGGATGAGCATACGGTGGAGGTATACATCTCCCGGCTGCGGGAGCGGTTCCGGGGGAGCCCGGACTTCGAGCTGCGGACCATCCGGGGGTTTGGATACATGGGGATGCCCAAGGAGGACGAGAATGCAAAGCAGTAGGGTGAAAAAAGAGAATCCCCCGGCCCGGCTCCTATGGACTATGTTTTTGCTGGTGCTGGGGCTGGTGGTGGTGTACGGAACCCTGGCTCTGGGCATTTTTGCCCTGGTGCAGCGGCTGGTGCGGCTGGACGAGAGCAACTACACCCTGGTATGGCCCATTCTCATCCTGACGGTGAGCGCCATTTTGGGCGTGGTGCTGGCCATATTCATTTTCCGGGGATATTTGGCGCCGCTGTCCCGGCTGATGCAGGCCACCCAGGCGGTGGCTGCCGGGGATTACTCGGTGCGGGTGGAGCTGCGGGGAGCCCGGGGCGAGGTGGCGGACTACATCCGCAGCTTTAACAAAATGGCGGAGGAGCTGGGGAGCGTGGAGATGCTGCAGTCAGACTTCGTGAACACCTTTTCCCATGAATTCAAGACGCCCCTTATCTCCATCCGGGGATTTGCCAAGCTCTTGCAGAACCCGGACCTCTCTGCGGAGCAGCGGGCCACCTATGCCGGGACTATCGCCCGGGAATCGGAGCGGCTGGCGGCCATGAGTACGCATATTTTGGAGCTGACCCAGTATGAAAACACGGAGATCGTGTCCGGCAAGACCCTATACAGCCTGGACGAGCAGCTGCGCCGGTGCATCCACCAGCAGGAGCGGAGCTGGCTGCAGAAGGGACTCACCGTGGAGGGAGACCTGGACCGGGCCGATTACTACGGCAATGAGGAGCTGGTAGAGCATATTTGGTCGAACCTTATTGCAAATGCCATCCGCTTTACTCCCGCCGGAGGACAGATCACCGTGGTGCTGCGGAAGGAGCCGGGGGCGGTGAGCGTGGCGGTGTCGGACACGGGCATCGGCATGGACGCGGAGACCCAAAGGCACATCTTCGACAAGTTTTACCGGGGAGAACAGGGCTCAGACAGCCGGGGGAACGGGCTGGGGCTTTCCATTGTGCGCCGGGCCGTGGAGCTATGCGGCGGCACGGTGGAGGTTTTTTCCCGGCCCGGGGAGGGGACAACCTTTACGGTGACGCTGGGAATGGAGGACAGAGGAGGGGGAAAAGAGAGGGGCTTTCAGGGAGGAAAATGAAAGTTAGGAAGATTTTTCTTGCAAAATCGGGAAGATATGTGCGATTATTTCTTGACGAAAGCCATATTATTATGTATGATAGAAATACCAATGTTTGGAGGAATGAAAAATGAAAAGAATTCTTGCACTTGTGCTTTGCACACTGATGACCGTCGCCTTACTGGCCGGATGCGGCTCTAAGAAAAACAACGATACCAACAACGACAAGACCTGGGTCGTGGCTACCGACACCACCTTCCGCCCCTTTGAGTACACCGACAAGGACGGCAACTTCGTGGGCATTGATGTGGACATCGTGGCCGCTGTGGCCGCCGACCAGGGCTTTAAGTATGAGCTGAAGAGTCTGGGCTGGGATGCCGCCATCGCCGCCTGCAAGTCTAAGCAGGCCAACGCCATGATCGCCGGCGCCTCCATTAAGCAGGACCGCATCGACAGCGGCTGGATCTTCTCCGACGGCTACTACACCGCTACCCAGTGCATGACCGTGCGCACCGACAGCGACATCAAGGGCTTCGGCGACCTCAGCGGCAAGGCTGTGGCCGTGAAAACCGGCACCATGGGCGCTACCTACGCCGAGAGCCTGAAGGACCAGTACGGCTTCACCCTGAGCTACTATGAGGACTCTCCCACCATGTACCAGGCCGTCATCGGCGGCCAGGCTGTGGCCTGCTTCGAGGACACCCCCATCATGATCACCACCATTAAGGAGAACGGCTACGACCTGAAGGTGGTGGAGGGCAGCGAGAATGACGGCGCCGACTACGGCGTGGCCGTCTTCGACGAGGAGAACCGGGCGTTTTTGGACCTGTTCAACAAGGGCCTGGCCAACATCAAGGCCAACGGCACCTATGACAAGATCATTGCCAAGTATCTGGGCTGATCTGACCCGCAAATAAAGAATAAGTACCGCTGTGCCGCTTGGGCGGCACAGCGGTACTATAAGGAAAAGAAAAGGAATGCCACATGACACATCTAATTGCTGATTACGGCAACATACTGCTCAAAGCAATGGGCCAAACGCTGCTGCTGGCGCTGTATGGCCTGTTTTTTGCCTGCATCATCGGCGTGATTTTCGGTATACTCAGCGTACTGAAAAGTAAGGTCTGCAACGGTATCGCATTCGTGTTTGTGTATCTGATCCGGGGCGTGCCGATGATTGTGCTGGCCTACTTTGTATACTTCGGTGTGCCGTTCTTTGTGAACAACTACACCTCCGGGAGCCTGCTGCTCAGCGCGCTGCAGGCGGGCACCATCTGCCTGGCACTGAACTGCGGTGCGTATATGTCCGAAATTATCCGGGCCGGCATCCAGTCGGTGGATGTGGGGCAGATGGAGGCGGCAAGAAGCCTGGGCCTGCCCTACTGGCGGGCCATGCACCGGGTGGTGATGCCCCAGGCCATCAAGACCATGATCCCCAGCATCATCAACCAGTTCATTATCACCCTGAAGGACACCTCTATCCTGTCCATCATCGGGTTCCCGGAGCTTATCAATGCGGCGAAGAATGTAAACGCCGTAGAGGGCAAGGTCTTTGAGATCTGGGCGATTGTGGGCGTGATGTATCTGATCGTCATCAGCATACTGTCCATCATTGCCAAGCGCTTGGAAAGGAGGCTCAATGCAGGCCGTGAACGAGGGTAACATTAAGATCCATGTTGAGGATCTGAAAAAGAGCTTCCACAAATTGCAGGTGCTGCGGGGCATCTCCACGGACATCTACGAGGGCGAGGTGGTGGTCATCATCGGCCCGTCGGGCAGCGGCAAGTCCACCTTCTTGCGGTGCCTGAATCACCTGGAGCAGATCGACAGCGGCAAGGTCGTTGTGGACGATGTGGACATTTTTGACCGCAAGACCAACATTAACACCACCCGGGAAAAAATCGGCATGGTGTTTCAGCATTTCAACCTGTTCAACAACATGAATGTGCTGCGCAACCTGATGCTGGCCCCGGTGGACCTGAAAAAGGCCACCAAGGAGCAGGCACGGGCCAAGGCTCTGGAGATGCTGGAGCGAGTGGGCCTGGCCGACAAGGCGGAGAACTTTCCCAGCCAGCTTTCCGGCGGGCAGAAGCAACGGGTGGCCATCGCCCGGGCTCTGTGCATGGAGCCGGATGTGATGCTCTTTGACGAGCCCACCAGCGCACTGGACCCGGAAATGGTGGGCGAGGTGCTGCAGATCATGAAGGCCCTGGCTGCCGACGGCATGACCATGGTGATTGTGACCCACGAGATCGGCTTTGCCCGGGAGGTGGCTGACCGGGTGCTGTTCATTGATGAGGGCTGCATCGTGGAGGAGGGGACGCCGGAGGAGATATTTAACCATCCCAAGACGCCCCGGGCCATTGATTTCTTGAATAAGGTGCTGTGAAGCGTATGATCCCCGGCCCGCGAAAACGCGGGTCGGGGGAAACTGTCGAAAAACCCTCCGGGTTTTTCCGACAAAAGGCTTGCGGTCTGCTGCGCGCATAATTTGTCCGTCTATAACGGACAAATTCCACACTGGCAGCCCGAGTTGTATTTTCTCTCACGCACATGTCGCGAGAGAAAATGATTTAATTTTTTTGCCGCCTGCGGGCGGCAAACTCTGCGAGGCTCTTTTGACACGCTGCCCCGACCCGCGAAAACGCGGGGCGGGGTTATTTTTTTGCAACAAGGGGAATGAGGGGCGGGGAGAGGCGTCCGCCCCTACGGAGGGTTTACCGATAGGATTTCGTAGGGGGCGATGCCCACATCGCCCCGCGTCCGTTACAAGGGGCGCGGAAGAGCGGGCGGGGAAATCGGCGAAGCGCCGCCAGTGGCGGATGAAGCGAGCCGGTTTCGAGGAAGTGCCCCGATTGGCGGGCACGACAGTGGCCGGGAATCGGTTGGCACGACGGTGGGCAAGAGAACCCCGCCCCTACGGAGTGTAGCGAGAAGTGCGGTGGGGCGGGCCGATGTGGGGAGCGAACTGAGCGCTGCCAGTGGCAGAAGCAGCGAAGTGAGCGAGTGGCCGCGGTCAAAATTTTAAGCGTTCGCCGTAAGGCAGCACAAAAATTTTGGGCACCGCAACAGGATCATCGGCCCCTACGGGTACATAGCAAGAGGCGCGGGGGAGAGCGGAACCCCCCAGTCACGGCTTTGCCGTGCCAGCCCC
>CEAR01024410.1_pt1 | contig 62920 bp, 56 predicted proteins | sample 557461 | NCBI WGS metagenome assembly CEAR01 (sample SAMEA3182075, study PRJEB8094) | gut metagenome | biome: human; feature: gut; material: Stool; isolation source: human stools | place: Canada | collected 2012-03-14 | reverse complement strand
GGCACAATGTTGTGTTTGTCGGCAGAGACCGAAGCGGTACGCTGAGATACGCCCATGTGCGAGGAACGGCAGACCCATTCAGACAGGACATTGCCGGGGCTGACAAGTCCTATCCGTTCCGCTATGAGGGAAACGGCAATCAGCTCTTTGTCTTTGAAGCACCGATTGACCTGTTATCATTCATCTGCCTTTATCCGCAGGACTGGCAGAAAAGAAATTATCTTGCCCTGGGCGGCGTTTCGGGCAAAGCTCTTGACCGTTTTCTTTCTGAACGCAAGGACACCCAAAAAGTGTTCCTCTGCCTTGACAGCGACACCGCAGGAAGCGAAGCCTGTACCCGACTGGCACAGTCCATTCCCAGCGAGATCGCCGTCATTCGCCTTGTCCCGGCAAGGAAAGACTGGAACGATGTTCTCCGTCAGCAAGGGGACATTCCCAGCCGCAAATTCATAGCCGAGACAATCACGCTGCGAGAGCTGCCCACCGCCCAGCCTGTCCCCATGCTCCGCATGGCAGATGTGGAGCTGACGAGCGTGGATTGGCTATGGTTTCCCTATATCCCCTTTGGAAAGCTGACGATTATACAGGGCAACCCCGGCGAGGGCAAGACCTACTTTGCCATGCGTCTTGCGGCGGCTTGCACCAACCGAAAGCCCTTGCCCGGTATGGAGACCCTTGAGCCGTTCAATATCATTTACCAGACTGCCGAGGACGGTCTGGGTGATACGGTCAAGCCCCGACTGATGGAAGCAGACGCAGACCTTGAACGAGTGCTTGTCATTGACGATAGGGACACGCCGCTGACCCTTGCCGATGAGCGCATAGCAAGGGCAATCCGTGAGAACAACGCAAGGCTTGTTATCATTGACCCGGTACAGGCGTTTCTGGGCGCAGATGTGGACATGAACAGAGCAAACGAGGTGCGCCCGATATTCCGCAGTCTGGGAGACATTGCACAGGCTACCGGGTGCGCTATCGTGCTGATTGGACACCTGAACAAAGCCGCAGGAACGCAAAGCACTTACCGGGGATTGGGGTCTATCGACATTACGGCGGCAGTCCGCAGTCTGCTTTTTATCGGCAAGCTGAAGGACAGCCCCACAACGAGGGTGCTTATCCATGAGAAAAGCTCCCTTGCACCGCCCGGACAGTCCCTTGCATTTTCTCTGGGAGACGAGAAAGGCTTTGAGTGGATAGGGGCTTATGACATTACCGCTGACGAGCTTCTTGCCGGGACAGACACCGCAAAGACCGAGAGCAAGACCGCACAGGCGCAAATGCTCATTCTGGAACTGCTTGCAAACGGAAAGCGTATGCCGAGTGCAGAGCTGGAAAAGGCAGTCAATGAGCGTGGGATTTCCTCACGCACCATGAGAACGGCAAAGAGCCGTATCGGGGACAGGCTTGTGACCGAGAAAGACAGCACAGCATGGGTCTGCTATCTCCGAGACTGACAACAGGAACACGGCAAGCGTGGCAAAGACGGCAAGGTTTTTATAGATACCTTAATGTTGCCGCCTTGCCTTGTTCCCTCATACCGACACCGCCCGATGATGAATAGTTACCGGGCACTTTTTCATTTACAGGAGGATTTTGAATGAACAATACTGCAACCAACACCGCCACTTGCCCGACTGTCAGAAAGCAGATTGGCAAGACCACCTATATCGTCCGTGTCCATTTCAGCGAGACCGCCAAGGAGACGATGGAGGACAAAATCAAGCGTATGCTCCGTGAGGAAGTCCGCAAAATGTGACTTCTTTGTGAATTTGATGAAAAAGTCCTTGACTTTTCGTCTCTGGCAAGACCTTAAAATCCATCCTCATTTCCTGCGGTGCCCGGCTTGCTCCCTTCGATATCAAGGAGCTGCGGGACCTGATGGAATATGACGAACTGGAACTGGATACCCTGGGCGACCAAAAGACAGCGCTGTTTGTGATCCTGTCAGATACGGACAGCACTTTCAATTTCGTGGCCGCCCTCATGTATAGTCAGCTTTTCAATCTGCTCTGCGACAAGGCGGATGACTTCTACGGCGGACGGCTGCCCGTTCATGTCCGTCTGATCCTGGACGAGTTTGCCAACATCGGCCAGATACCGAACTTCGATAAGCTGATTGCCACCATCCGAAGCCGTGAGATATCGGCTTCTATTATTTTGCAGTCGCAGAGCCAGTTAAAAACCATCTACAAGGACGCGGCAGATACCATCGTCGGTAACTGTGACAGCACCTTGTTTTTGGGAGGCAAGGAGAAATCCACGCTCAAGGAAATTTCGGAGTTGCTGGGGAAAGAGACCATTGATCTCTATAACCAGTCCGAAAACCGGGGCAGCCAGGTTTCCCACGGCCTCAGTTATCAGAAATTAGGAAAGGAGTTGATGACCCAGGACGAATTGGCAGTGATGGACGGCGGCAAGTGTATCTTCATGCTGCGGGGCGTGCGCCCGTTCCTTTCGGACAAGTACGACCTCACCCAGCACCCGAATTACAGATACACGGCCGACGCCGACCCTAAAAATGTCTTTGACATGGAACGGTACATGAAGAAGCAGCGTGCCGTGGTAAAACCCACGGACACCTTCGATGTGTACGAGATTGACGCAACTACTTAAACCCAAATCAAAAACATTTTTTAGGAGGATTATTTTATGGCATTTTTCAACAGTGCAGTTGGTGTTTTGCAGACTCTCGTAGTGGCCCTGGGCGCAGGTCTTGGTATCTGGGGCGTTATCAACCTTCTGGAAGGTTATGGCCAGGACAACCCTGCTTCCAAAAGCCAGGGTATGAAACAGTTGATGGCTGGCGGCGGTGTCGCCCTCATCGGCATCACCCTTGTACCTCTGCTCTCCGGCCTGTTCGGTTGATCGTCCGGCGGTGATCGCTTATGGGCGGCATACTCGACAAACTCGATGAATGGCTCCGAGGGCTGCTCATCGAGGGGATCACGGGAAACCTGTCGGGCATGTTCGATACGGTCAATACCAAAGTAGGCGAGATCGCCGGTGAAGTGGGACAGACGCCGCTGGCATGGAACAGCGGCGTCTTTTCTATGATCCGAAACCTCTCTGAAACGGTGATCGTTCCAATCGCCGGGGTTATCCTGACATTCGTAATGTGTTATGAGCTGATCCAGCTTGTGACAGAGAAAAATAATCTGCACGATGTAGACACCTGGATGTTCTTCAAGTGGATTTTCAAAACATTCTGTGCCGTTCTCATTGTGACGAACACATGGAATATCGTCATGGGTATCTTCGATGTCGGGCAAAGCGTTGTGAACAGCAGCGCAGGCGTCATCATCGGGAATACCTCCATTGATATCAGCAGCGTCATCACGGATATGGAGGCGCAGCTTGAAGCTCTGGGCACAGGAGAACTGTTCGGACTGTGGTTCCAGTCCCTTTTCGTAGGGCTTACCATGAACGCCCTTTCCATCTGTATCATGCTTGTTATCTACGGTCGCATGATCGAGGTGTATTTGACCACTTCCGTTGGACCGATCCCACTTGCCACCATGACGAACCGGGATTGGAGCCATACGGGGCAGAACTACTTGAAATCCCTGTTTGCATTGGCGTTCCAGGCATTTCTTATCATGGTGTGCGTGGGAATCTACTCTGTTTTGGTACAGAGTATCGCCACGGACGGAAATATCTCAGGCGCGATATGGGCCTGCATGGGCTACACGGTCCTGCTGTGCTTCGCCCTGTTCAAGACCGGCAGCCTCTCTAAGAGCCTGTTCGGAGCGCATTAAGGAGGCTTGATAAATTGGCGTATGTAACCATTCCAAAGGATTTGACGAAAGTAAAATCCAAAGTGCTGTTTGGGCTTACCAAACGGCAGCTTATATGTTTCGGAGCGGCGGCACTCATCGGAGTACCGCTTTTCTTTTTGCTCAGACGCACGGCCAGCAACAGCGCCGCCGCGTTCTGCATGATTATCGTCATGCTCCCGTTCTTTCTGCTTGCCATGTATGAGCGGCACGGCCAACCCCTGGAAGTGGTGGCCGGACAGGTCATCCGCTGTATGTTCATGCGGACGAAAGAACGGCCTTACCAGACAAACAATTTCTACGCAGCCCTGGAGCGGCAGGCCCAGGCGGAAAAGGAGGTGAAAGCCATTGTTCAGAAAGCGAAAGCCAGAGCCGCAGGCACGGCAGGCGGCAAAACCCACGGTAAAGCTAACCGCCGCGGAAAAGCGTGAGATCAGCCGTATCCTGGAAACCGCCAGAGGTGACGGCAGGGTACATTCCGCACAGGATACCTTACCGTTCCGCCAGATGTACCCGGACGGCCTGTGCAAGCTGGACGATCACACCTGGTCGAAGTGTATCGAGTTCGAGGATGTGAATTATCAGCTTGCGAAACCTGACGATCAGACGGCGATCTTTGAAGCCCTCTGCGATATGTATAACGCCCATGACGCTTCTATCGGGATGCAGCTCTCCCTTGTGAGCCGCCGCATGAACCGGGAGGATTTTGTGAAGCGTATCGAGATCGCGGCGCAGGGAGATCACTTCGACCATATCCGTGAGCTTTACACGCAGATGCTCCGCAAGCAGCTTGAACGGGGCAACAACGGTCTTATCAAAACAAAGTATCTGACCCTCACCATCGAGGCACGGGACAGCAAAACCGCACGGGCACGATTTTCCCGGATCGTCATGGACGCCCTTAACCATTTCAAGGTCATGGGTGCTTTGGCAAAGGAGCTTGGCGGCAAGGAGTGGCTGGAAATGCTCCACGGCATCCTGCACCCGGACGGGGAACGGTTTGCCTTTGAATGGAGCTGGCTTGCCCCTTCCGGCCTGTCGGTCCAGGATTTTATCGCACCTTCTTCTTTCCGCTTCGGTGAAGCAAGGAAGTTCACGATGGCGGATAAATTCTGTGCCGTGTCCTTTCTGCAGATCAGCGCACCGGAAATGGATGACCGTATGCTCACCGAACTGCTGGATACGGACAGCGGGCTGCTTGTCAGTCTCCATATCCGCAGCATGGACCAGAACGAGGCAATCAAAACGGTCAAGCGAAAGATCACCGACATTGACAGTATGAAGATCGACGCGCAGAAAAAGGCTGTGCGTGAGGGTTTCGATATGGATATCATCCCCACCGACCTTGCCACCTACGCAGGCGAGGCAAAGAACATCCTCCGTGATCTGCAAAGCCGGAATGAGCGAATGTTTTTGATGACCTTTCTGGTGGTGAATTTTTCGGACAGCAAGCAAAAACTGGAGAATGACCTTCTCCGTGCGGCAAGCGTGGCGCAGAAATATAACTGTTCCATGGTGCGGCTGGACTTCCAGCAGGAGGACGGCTTCGTGTCGGCTCTGCCCCTGGGTGTCAACCGCATTAAGATACAGCGCGGGCTTACCACTTCGGCGGTGGCGGTGTTCGTTCCCTTCACCACACAGGAGATTTTCCACGGCGGCGAAGCTCTCTACTACGGGCTCAATGCCACTTCCGGCAACATGATCCTTGCTGACCGCAAAAAGCTGAAAACGCCCAACGGCATGATCTTAGGTACGCCCGGCAGCGGCAAGAGTTTTTCAGCAAAGCGTTCCATCGTGGGTGTGTTCCTGAATACAAAGGACGATATTCTGATCTGCGACCCGGAGGCAGAATATTTTCCGCTGGTGAACCGTCTGGAAGGACAGGTCATCAAAATCTCTCCAACCAGCACGCAGTATGTGAACCCTATGGATATCAACCTCAATTACAGCGAGGACGATAACCCGCTGGCGCTGAAATCTGACTTTATCCTGTCATTCTGTGAACTGGCGGCAGGCGGCCGGAACGGTCTGGAGCCGGTGGAAAAAACGGTCATTGACCGTGCCGTGCGGATCGTGTACCGCCCCTATATCGCAGACCCCCGCCCGGAGAGTATGCCGCTGCTGGAAGATTTGTATGACGAGATCAAACGGCAGCCGGAGCCGGAGGCACAGCGGATCGCGGCGGCACTGGAACTGTATGTACATGGCAGTTTGAATGTTTTTAACCACCGCACCAATGTGGATATCAACAACCGCATTGTCTGCTTCGATATCAAGGAGCTGGGAAAACAGCTCAAAAGCCTGGGTATGCTGGTGATCCAGGACCAGGTATGGAACCGTGTTTCCCAAAACCGGGATCAGGGCAAATCCACCTGGTATTTCGTGGACGAGTTCCATCTTCTGCTGCGAGGCGAGGTTGGTTCCTGGAGCGTGGAGATTTGGAAACGCTTTCGCAAATGGGGCGGAATCCCCACGGGGATCACGCAGAACATCAAGGACCTGCTTTCCTCCCCGGAGATCGAGAACATCTTTGAAAACAGCGATTTTGTATACCTTCTGAACCAGGCCAGCGGAGACAGAAAAATCCTCTGCGAGCGTCTGAACATCTCCAATCAGCAGGCGGCACATATCAGCAACGCAGGCCCCGGCGAGGGGCTGATCTTCTTCGGCAATGTGATCCTGCCTTTTGTGGATGACTTCCCGAAGGACAATGAACTTTACAGCATTATGACGACAAAACTTGGTGAAACCGGGAAAGGAGAAAACGAACATGAATGATCCCCGCTATTTGCATACGGAAGAAAAACAGGAGGGCGAAACCTTCTTTGATGTGATGAATCGGCTGATTGCCAGAAGCAAGGCGGTCACGGCGGATATGGAGGCGGTCCTTGCGGAGCTGGAAAGTGAGATCGAACCGTTCCGTGCGCCGAAAGACCATGAATAAATTGACCCATGTGAGCCTGTTTTCCGGCATTGGCGGTCTGGACCTGGCGGCGGAGGCTGCCGGGTTTGAAACCGTCTGCCAGTGTGAGTGGGCGGATTTTCCGCACTCCGTCCTCTCCGCACGATGGCCGGATGTTCCCAGGTTCCGGGATATTACTACTTTTACGAAGGAGGCGTTTTTTGAAAAAACAGGACTTGAAACAGTTACCGTCATCTCAGGCGGCTTTCCCTGTCAGCCCTTCTCCACCGCCGGAAAACGGAAGGGCTTTGCGGATGAACGCTACCTGTGGCCGGAAATGTGCCGCGTTATTACCGAGCTGCGGCCCCGTTGGGTGCTTGGGGAAAATGTTGCTGGCTTCATCAATATGGGGCTCGACAAAACGATCTTTGACCTGGCAAAAGCGGGATACGCTGTTCTCCCATTCGTATTTCCGGCTTGCGGTGTCGGCGCATGGCATGAGCGCCAGCGAACTTTTATCGTCGCGGCTGATGTTTCCCACACCCCTTGCCTCCGACAACAACACCGCCAGGGACGCGGCAAGCCTGGATGTGTTCCTGTCGGACAATGGAATATTCCGCAAGCGGAACCGAAACGGGGCGATTTGGAGCCTCAGCCTGTCGGCTGCGGTATTCTATCTGACCCCGGTGGCGTCGGACGGTTTCCGCTCGACCTTGAAGCCGTCGGCCTTCGATCCTGCGAAGAAGGACGGGAACCTGTCGGCACAGATCATCTCCCAGGAACAACCGGTGTCCGAAACGGCGGCGCTGAACCCGGATTGGGTGGAATGGCTCATGGGCTTCCCGAAAGGATGGACGGACGTATCCTCTGGGCCACCGAACCGGAAGGAATCCCCCGCATGACCGAGCGCATGGATGACCGGGCGTTGCGGCTGAAAACTTTGGGAAATGCGGTCTGCCCGCCCCAGGCCTATCCCATTTTCCGTTATATCGCCATGATCGAGAATGGCACCTGCGGTGATCTCTGCCCCTATGGAAAGGAAGGTGACTGCCTATGAGGGAACTGAAAGCGACCGATAAGATCACGCAGAAAATGACCCGTGACGGTGCGGTATCGGAAAACCTTGCCACGGGAGAGGTGGAACATATCAGCAGCCGGGAGCCGGAAGCGGAACTGTCCGCTTCTTCGGAAGAATCCGCTGGCGCTGCGGCTGATCTTGCCCTGCGTGCGGCGGAACACCATGAGAAGAAAAGCGCACGAAAGGCGGAAAAGGCTGATACCCAGGCGGTGCGGGATGGTTCTGCCGCAAGGCAGCACCCGTCTTCCCGTCTGCAATTCACCGAGGAAGAACATGCCGATCCCGCACTTTGGAAATACATTGACCGTTCCGACCGTGCGGCGGACAGGCTGGATGCGGCAACGGCCGCTATCCCCACAAAGAAAGTTCTCCGTACCGAGCGTGTTTTTGACGAGACAGCCGGAAAAGGCAAAACGCAGCTTCACTTTGAAGAAGTGGAGAAACGCCCCAACGGACGCCTGCGGCACAATCCGCTTTCCCGGCCGGTCCATGAGATCGTCCACGCCGCCCATACGAAGGTGCATGAGGTGGAACAGGAAAATGTGGGTGTTGAGGCTGGACACAAGGGCGAGGTGCTGACGGAACGCGGGTTTGACTATGGAAAGGGCAAAGTCCGTGCCGCCGTCCACCATCACCGCACAAAGCCCTGGCGTGACGCGGCGAAGGCAGAGCAGGCTTCTTTTAAGGCAAACGCCGACTACCTTTACCAAAAGGCACTGCATGATGATCCTGCATTGGCGGCTTCTAACCCGGTATCCCGCTTTCAGCAGAAACAGCGGATCAAGCGGAACTACGCAAAGGAGCTGCGGCAGGCAGAGAAAACCGCAAAGAACACAGCGGCTACGGCGAAAAGTGCGGCGCAGAAAGCAAAGGACGCCTTCAAGGAAACATTCCTCTACATCAAGCACCATAGCCGGACGGTGCTGCTGGTGATCGGCATTGGCGCCTGTGTTGCTCTGCTGTTTGGCGGGGTATCTTCCTGTTCCATGATGGCGGGCTCCGGCGTGGGCGGCGTATTTACTTCCTCTTATCTTTCCGAGGATGCGGATATGCTGGCTGCGGAGGCGGCCTACTGTGAACTGGAGCAGGAACTTCAATATGAACTGGATCACTATGAGGCGCTGCACCCCGGATATGACGAATACCGTTTTGACCTGGACGAGATCGAGCATGACCCTTATGTGCTGATCTCTATTCTCACGGCGTTCCATGAAGGGGTGTTTACCATCGACGAGGTTCAAGCGGAGCTGCAAATGCTCTTTGAAAAACAGTACATACTGACGCAGACCGTGGAAGTGGAGGTGCACTATCGGACGGAGACACGGACAGACAGTGAGGGAAATGACTATGACGTGGAAGTACCGTATAACTACTATATCTGCAATGTGAAGCTGGAAAACTTCGATCTTTCCCATGTGCCGGTCTACATCATGGACGAAGAAACACTTTCCTTGTATGCGGTCTATATGGCAACGCTGGGAAACCGGGAAGATTTGTTCCCTGGCTCCGGCTATGTAGACAAGTACACCAAACCACCCACCACCTATGATATTCCGCCTTCCGCACTGGAAGATGAAACCTTTGCAGCGCTCATTACCGAGGCGGAGAAGTATATCGGCTATCCCTATGTCTGGGGCGGCAGCAATCCGAACACTTCTTTTGATTGCTCCGGCTTCGTGTCCTGGGTGCTGACGCAAAGCGGCGTCTGCAATACGGGCAGGCTGGGAGCCCAGGGGCTCTACAACATTTCCACCCCGGTATCCTCTGCCAACGCAAGACCCGGCGACCTGATCTTTTTCGTCGGCACTTACGATACACCGGGCGTTTCCCATGTGGGTATCTATGTGGGCGGCGGAAAAATGCTGCATTGCGGCGACCCCATTCAGTATGCAGATATCAACACAAGCTACTGGCAATCCCACTTTTACGCTTTCGGGCGACCGCCCTACAACTAAAAAACGATATGGAGGTAATTTGATTTATGGCAACGACACAGAAGATCCGCAATGACATTGCGAAAACCAAAGAAAAGATCGCGGAACAGCAGAAACGCCTTCGTGCGCTGGAGGCCCAGCTTGCGGAGGAAGAAAATCTGGAAATCGTCCGCATGGTGAAAGCCGTGAAGATGGATAACAAGGAACTGACCGCCTTCCTGAAAGCCTATGCCAGCGGTATGATCTCCCTGCCGGAAGGTATGCTGCAGGAAGCCAGCACCGCGAATGAAGAAACGGAGGGATACGAGGATGAAGCATAACTTTATGACAAAAATGGTATCGGCTCTTTTGGCGGTGGTGCTCAGCACTGCCGCTTTTTCTGTCACCGCCTTTGCCAGCGGCGGCGAGGAAAACACGGAGTCCGTGACCGAACAGGAAACGGCCGGTGATGTTTCTGATCTGCTTTCCGCTCTGGAAGGCAGCCAGATCACGGTATCCGTCACCGAGGACGGTATCCAGTTCAGTTCCGGCGAAAATGACTCCGGGCAGACCGGCACCGTCACCACGGACGGCGGCAATCTGAATGTCCGCACGGGTGCGGGAATGGATTATACCGCCTTCACCCAGCTTCCAAACGGAACGACCGTGAAGGTGATCGGCACGGACGGAGACTGGCTGAAGGTCATCCTGCCGGAGAAAGTCGGCTATGTCTATTCCGGCTACATGACGGTAAGTGACGGCGAGGCTGGTTCCGGGGAAGGTTCTTTCTCTCTGGATATGGAAACGCTGGAAAATCTGCTGGGGATGCTGGGCGACGGTCTGAATGGCGGTGCCGCTTTGACGCCGGACGGGAACCTGTCGCTGATTGACGATATCGGCAGCCCGACCGCCAGCGGCAAGCAGTTTATTACAGTGGAAACGAAGAACGGCAATGTGTTCTATCTCATTATCGACCGTGACGATGAGGGCGAGGAAACCGTGCATTTTCTGAACCAGGTGGATGAAGCCGACCTCATGGCGCTTACGGAGGATGGAGAAAAGGCGGAAACACCTATTGTCTGCACCTGTACGGAGAAGTGCCAGGCCGGAGCGGTCAATACCACTTGCCCGGTCTGCGTAAAAAACCTTAGTGAATGTATTGGCACAGAGCAGAAAGCCGCAGAGCCCACCGAGCCAGACAATCCGGAGCCTGAAAAGAAAAGCAATGCCGGGGCGCTCCTGACAGTGCTGCTGATCCTTGCAGCCGGAGGTGGTGCGGCGGTCTATTTCCTGGTGCTGAAACCGAAGCAGGGAAAGAAAGTTCCCGCTGATCTGGATGATTTCGACCTGGAGGATGAAGAAGAATATCTGACCGAGGACGAGGAAACGGAGGAAAAGAATGAGTAAACTGATTATCGCAGAAAAACCGAGTGTGGCAAAATCTATCGCGTCGGCCCTGGGTGCTTCATCCAGGGCCGATGGCTTTTATGAGGGCAACGGCCTTCTCGTATCCTGGTGCGTGGGGCACCTGGTATCCCCAATGGATGCGGGCGGCTATGACGAGCGTTTCAAGAAATGGCGCTATGATGATCTTCCCATTCTGCCGGAGCCGTTCCGCTATGTGCTGGCACCGGGCAAGGAGGACACCTTTGAAAATCTCTGTGCCCTGATGGACCGCCCCGACGTGGATACCATCGTCAATGCCTGTGACGCCGGGCGCGAAGGCGAGCTGATCTTCCGTCTGGTGTATCAAATGGCGGATTGCCACAAACCGATCCTTCGCCTTTGGATTTCCTCGATGGAGGACAGCGCCATCCGGGAGGGATTTTCTGATCTGCGCCCCGGTGCCGATTATGAAGCCCTATATCAATCAGCACTCTGCCGCCAGAAAGCGGATTGGCTGGTGGGGATCAACGCCACGCGGTTGTTTTCCGTTCTCTATCACCGTACCTTGAATGTGGGTCGTGTGCAGACGCCTACGCTGGCAATGCTGGCGGAGCGTGACGCGAAGATCACGCTGTTCCACAAAGAAAAATATCATCTGCTGCGCCTGACGCTGGATGGAGCCGAAGCAGTGTCGGAGAAATTCACCGATCCGGCAGAGGCGGAACAGGCAGCGGCCATGTGCAAGGGTGCGGCCGTCACCTGTACCTCTGTCACGAAAGAGCAGAAAAAAGAACAGCCTCCGAAGCTCTATGACCTTACCACCTTGCAGCGTGAGGCAAACCGCCTGTTCGGATACACGGCGAAGCAGACCCTTGACTACGCCCAGAGCCTCTACGAAAAGAAGCTGCTGACCTATCCCCGCACGGACAGCCGGTATCTGACCTCCGACATGGCAGAAACGGCTTCCTGCGTGATCCACCTGGCGGCAAAGCTGCCGCCCTTTGATGGCTGCGGCAACTTCTTTCCGCTGGTGGAGGCCATGATTTCCGACAAGGACGTATCCGACCATCACGCCATTATTCCCACGATGGAGATTGAAAAAGCGGATTTGAAATTGCTCCCCGTTGGTGAACGGAACCTTCTGCTGCTGGTCTGCTGCAAGCTGCTGTGTGCGTCGGCAAGTCCTTACGAATACGAGGCGGTCACAGCAACTTTTGACTGCGGCGGCCATTCCTTCACCGCAAAGGGCAAGCGCATCCTTGCCGAAGGCTGGCGGGAAATTGACCACATTTTCCGTTTCTCTCTGAAAGAAAAGCCGAAAGGTGAAAACGACAGTGAACTGCCCGATTTTACCAAAGGGCAGACTTTTGACGGTGCGGAGGTTTCCGTCACTGAGCATTTCACACAGCCCCCAAAACCATTCACGGAAGATACCCTCCTGTCGGCCATGGAGAATGCGGGCAAGGAGGATATCCCCGATGAAGCCGAGCGAAAAGGGCTTGGCACGCCTGCGACCAGAGCTGCCATCATCGAAAAGCTGGTGACAGCCGGATTTGTGGAGCGCAAGGGCAAAAACCTGATCCCCACGAAAGCAGGTATCAACCTTGTCACGGTCCTGCCGGAGCCGCTGACCTCTCCCATGCTGACAGCGGAGTGGGAGCAGAAATTGACGGAGATCGCAAAGGGCAACGCTGACCCGGATACCTTCATGGACGGTATCCGCACGATGGTTCAGGAGATCGTTTCAACCTATTCCTGCATTTCCGAGGACGGCAAAAAGCTGTTTGCCCCGGAGAAGGAAGTGATCGGCACCTGCCCCCGCTGCGGCCAGCCGGTCTATGAGGGAAAGAAAAACTTTGCGTGTTCGGATCGATCCTGCGGTTTCGTCCTCTGGAAAAATGACCGCTTCTGGACAAGCCGTAAGAAGGAGCTGACAAAAAAGATGGCGGCGGACCTTCTGAAAAAGGGACGTACCAATGTCAAGGAAATGTGGTCTGAAAAGAAACAGGCCACTTATGACGCTGCGGTGATCCTGAACGACACGGGCGGCAAGTACATCAATTTCAAGCTGGAATTTCCAAAAAGAAAGGAAGGTGTCAATGGCAGAAAATAAGACGTTGGAACATTTACCCGAAGTGAGGGCGGCGGTGGCTGCCCTCTCCCCGGAGGATCGGGAGGTGCTGGCGGCGGTGCAGGTCTCGCCCTTCAAGCTGACAGCGCCGGAGCAGTTCAAGGAGTTTGCGGCCAACATCGACTATTTCGTATTTGAGCCCAATATCCACGATCTGAATGATCTGGGCTGGCGGTATCTGGCGCAGCACATGGATACACCGTTACCCACGGAACTTCTGAAAGCAATCGACCCTGTTCCGTTTGGCAAATACGCCATGCAGGAGGAACAGGGCCATTTTACGGAACACGGATATATTTCTCTTTCCGGCGACGAGTGGGTGCATGAACGCCCTGCGGAGCCGGAGAAAAAGCCCTCCATCCGGGAACGGCTGGAACAGGGCAAGAAGGAATGTGCGGAGAAAAGCAAGGCGCAGCCCCATAAGGAAAAGTCTGCGCCGGAACTGTAAGGAGGTGCTGATATGCCATATTACGATCACAACCAGGATTATCCCTTTGCCGCCTTTATCACCAATCTTGGGAAATATAACGAGGGCGAGCTTGTGGGCGAGTGGGTGAAGTTTCCCACCACCGCCGAGGAATTGAAGGAAGTGTTTAAGCGTATCGGGATCGGCCAGAAGGATGACTTCGGCCAGCCCTATGAGGAATGGTTCATCACGGACTATGACTGCTATGTGGACGGTCTTTACAGTAAGCTGGGTGAATATGAGAATCTGGACGAGCTGAATTATCTGGCATCGAAGCTGGATGAAATGGATCAGAGCGACTATGCGAAGTTCCAGGCCGCTATGGAGATCGGTGACTATACCAGCAGCCTGCAGGAGATCATTAACCTCACCGAGAATCTGGACTGTTATGAGATTTACCCCAATATCGAGGACTATGACGATCTGGGCCGCTATTACATCGAAGAACTGGACGTTATGCAGGTGCCAGAGCATTTGCAGAATTACATCGACTATGAGGCCTACGGACGGGATGTGGCGTTGGAAGAAAACGGCACTTTTACCGATCAGGGTTATGTGTGGGATACCAGAGAAGCCTTCCGTGAGTATTATGACGGCGAGCGCGGCAGTATCCCGGAGGAATACCGGGTGATGACTTTTCAGGACGATCTTCCCGAAGAAGAAAAATCTGAGTGGGCTATGGATATTGCCTTTGATATGGACGAGTTTTTCCGTCAGAACGATCCGCAGTATGCGGCAGAGCACCCGGAGGCACACGCCGCAAAGGAAGAACTGTATGAAAATCTGATGGCAGGGCGCATTTCCGCTCTGGATGAAAAGCTGGCGGCGCTGGGGCAAACGCAGGAGGACTATCTTCCTTCGGAGATTGAAAAGTTCAAGGATGCCACGGGCTATGAAGAATTTCTTGATTTTGACCCAGCGGAGGTCAAAGCCGCTTTGGATGACCCGGAGAAGTCCCATGCGGATGAAATGCTGTCCGCTGCGGAGAAGGTTGCCTCGGAAAAGATGACTGTGCTTGTAGTGGAGCCTATGAAGGAACCCTATGTGAAGGAGATCGACCCCGATCTTCATTCCCTGCAGGCGGAGGTCGGCGGAGACATTGGCGCAACTTATCCCTATTCTGACCCGGTGGCGCTGGTTTGCAATGATGAAGGAAAGCTCATCGGGCTTGATCTGAACCGTGGGCTGCGGGATGAAGATGGAGAAATTTATGATATCGTAGCAGGAACATTCCTGGTGGTTGGACTTGGTGAGGAAGATTTTGCGTCCCTGTCCCCGGAACTGATCCAGAAATACACAGAGCAGTTCAAAACGCCGGAACGATTTATGCAGATCAATGGCAATATCGTTGTTCTCCCTGTCCCGGCAGAGAAGCAAGACCTCGCTTATCTGCCAGACCGTTTTGAAACTGGCGAGCGTGTGCAGACACCGAGGGGCAGCTTTCAGGTGACGGCTATGAGCCGGGAACAGATGGAGGCGGCCGGTTACGGTGTCCACCATATTTCCGATGATGGAAAGTATCTTATCATGGGAAATGGTACACGGGCCTTTGCCGTGGCAGCGGAGCAGCCGGAGAAGGACAATCCTCTCCGCACCGCTGAAATGACGCTGGAGGATGACTACGGCATGATCGACGGCGTTATCAACAACGGCAGACGCGGCGAGGAATTGGAAAAAGCCCAGGGGTACGCAGAGCGGACGACGCCGGAGAAGTCTTCCATCCGTGAGCGGTTGGAGGACGCCAAGCGGGAATGTGCCGAGCATAAACCCCAGGAGGGCAAGAAGCCCGGCCGTGATGTGCCGGAGCATGACTGCCTATGAGCCGAAGCAAGAAATGGCGGTTGGAATGGGCGTTCTTCCTGGGTGACAACGGCAGGCGGCAGTATAACCATATCTGTAAAAAATGTGTTCACGGCTGCAAGCAGAGTTTCCGGGCGTGTCTGGTCGCTTGTCCGCATTACAGTTCCAAACGGTCTAAAATCTGTGAGGATATGGGTGGAAAAAACACAGAATAATTCCCTGTATCCGTATTTTCAAAGGTAGCCTTTATGATTTTTCATGTGTCGGTCTGCTTGCTGGCACATGAAGAAAAAGGCTTGATTTCAAACACTTTCTGTCACGCAAAACGGGAGTACAGCTTTTCGGTTCGTCCGATCGGCTGTACTCCCGCTTTTCTTTTTAATCAAATTATTTGAATAGGGGTACAAACTGTACCTCAGTTAGAGAAGGATTTCCATAGTATTTTTTTAGGATTGGATAGGAAAGGATGGATAGCCGCCGTAGTAGGCGTTGTGGGAATGTGCGTAAACTGCCAGGATTGTGAGGCTGTGGGAAAGTTGTTTGCAGACCTGTGGGAAAAGGCTTGTCTTTTCCCATCAGGCTGTGAATGGCTTTTCCATCGGCACGAGCGGCAGTTTTCCATATTTCCATGACGCAAAAAAATCATCCAACGATCAGCCGGTACACTGTCAGCGGCACATACCACACTGCCACAATCAGCCGCCATGCCAGAACGAAACCGCCGATCACGCCGCCGATAATGAAGTTCAACGCAAACAGGGCGATCCCTCCACCCAGGGAGCCGCCGCCCGGCACGATCCAGAGACACATCCGATGAAGTCCAAACGGCAGCCCGCAGAGTATCCAGAGCCATACATAGTCAAGCTCTCCGTTCTTCATGCAGGCGGATTTGAAGATACAATACAGGATCAGCGCCACAATTACGGGCAGTACGCTTTTGAAGAAAAATGCTTTGATTGCTTCGCTTCTTGTCATCGGTAAAACCTCCTTCCGCAGTTCCATTATACAGGATGCCAGGAGCTACGCCCAGCGTCTTTTAGAGAAAATTATTCAAGTTCATGCCGCCGCTGTTGTTCCTGTTCCTTTGGAACGGCCAGCAGCGCATCCACATTTTGCTTGACGGTATCGTATTCCTGGGCTTCGGTTCTTGCGGTTTTGTACTCTGTAAGGAGCCGTTCCTTTTCTGCGTTGAGATTAGCAAGCTCCGTTTTCATGCTTTCCGTTGTCGGCAGCGGCACAGCCCCCAGCCGTTTCAATTCTCTGGCGGCCGCTTCAAAAAGGATGATCTCGCTCTCATGCCCCCGCAGAAACTTTTCTTTGTCATTTGATTTGCGGTATCGGTCATAAAGCGGCTTTAGCTGACGGTAAGTTCCGGCATGCTTCATCACAAGGGCAAGTTCGGCACTTCTGCTTTCTATCCGCTTGATCTCTGCATGAGTGGTATCCCTGCGTGCGGATACTGCGGTCAATTTGCTTTCCAGTTCTCCATAACTGCTTATCCCGTGTTCCGTCAGGAAATTCATGGTCTTGGCGGCCTGTTTCAGATTGTTCAGCTTCGCCCAATGGGTGAAGCCTGCACTCTGCTGTGCCTTGATGTTGTTCTGGATATCAATGAGCAGGCTGATCTTTCCGTTCCGCTGTTTCGGCTGGCGGGAAGGTCTGGAACGTCCGGCAATCCGGGCGGCAAGGGCTTCTTCGGTGTAGTCCACACCCAGGGTTTTCAGACGGGTGAATCGTTCCTGATCCGGCGCTCTGGCGGAGATATATTTGCCCCGCTTGATCTCATAGCCTTCTCTCTGCAGGCGACGAAGCAGTTCTTCTAAATCGGAACAGGCTGGCAGAAGCCGGTCAATGGCAGCTTTCAACTTTGCCTTATAGCTGGTGCCGTTCTGTGCAGCCTGATGTTCAATATAGCTCTTGCCCTTGTCCTGTCCGGGGATGATGACAGACAGACCGTGTTCCTTGCAAAGCCGGTCGGAGGTGCGGCGGATATAGTGATAACTCCGCTTGTTGGAATGATAGTGCTTGTGATCCGCAAAGCTGACCGCATTGAAAATCAGGTGGTTATGAACATGATCTTTGTCTATATGGGTGGTAAGTACAAATTCATACTTGCCGCCCAGGATTTCTTTTGCAAGCTCCATGCCGATCTCATGGGCCTGTTCCGGCGTAACCTCCCCAGGCTGAAAGGCTTGGATCAGGTGACGCCCCAGGTTCGTTCCCTTGTCGATGGCATGGCGGCGGGTCCAGGAAAATTCGATATCCGCAGTTTCGGCGGCACAGCCATAGGAAGAAACAAGCAGCTTTCCGTCCGTCTTTTCCGGGTTACAGATATAGTCAATGGCGGCTTTCAGCGTTGACTTGATAGGATGTGTCTTTGTAACTGCCATATCTCATCCAGCCTTTCCCGTATCTCGTCCATGTCGGCCTGATACGCAGGACCTCCGGCGTTGATCCGCTTGGCAATCTGGTTGATATTCCGACCAATGGCGGAAAGCTCTTTGGTAAATGCCTTGATATCTGCGGTGTCCGTATAGATGATATATCCGTCAATCGCCATCTTGCGGAGGTAAGCGCCATATCTGCGTGTGGGTAACTGGCTCATTTTTTCGTCTATGAGCCGTTTTTCGTCCTCCGTGACATAGAATTTTATTTGAATATTTCGCTTTCGGTTTGCCATGCGCCGCCTCCGTTCTTTATAAGGGTTTGGGACTATCCCAACAAGCAATTTTGAATTTTCGGGTAAGGGACCTGAAAATCTCAAAATTCGCAAGCGGGTACTCGCTTGCTGTGCTTGCTACCGTATCTTATCCCTACTTATAAAGCGTTGCGGAAGCCCCAAAATGCCCGCAAAATAAGAAAAACAGAGGATGTTCAGACACCCTCCGTTTCTTCATTCGGCTTTTCAATTTTTAAGGCCCCGTCAATGGCACCTTCCACGATAGGTAAATACTGTTCCGGGCAGAGCTTTAACTTCTGTCCGACCCGCTGACGCAGCTCGCTTTCCTCCCGCATAACCTCTGGATTGAAATACCGCTCCATCGGCAGACCGCAGATTCTTACAAGCTGAATGATGACCGGCAGGCTGGGGATCGTGCCCTCATTTTCGATGTTGGCAAGATACCTGGTATCAATGTTCACCTTTTCGGCTAAATCTTTTCGTGCAAGGTTCTTCGCCTTCCGTGCTTCTTTTACATCCGCACCGAAGGTTTCAAAGCCAGGGCAGTCTTTAACTTTTGCCATTCAACATCACCCATATACATTCTATATTTCATAGTTTGCACATGGAATGATGCTATATGCTTCTTGTCTACATTTTATAATTCAGCACAAAATCAGACGAGCGCCAGAGTAAACTCTGGCGCTCATTTTACTTTCGTTGTGCGTTTTTTCTGTACTCTAATGGTAACAATCCAGTGCTTTTTCGGAATAATTCTGCAAATCGGCTTGAAGTGGAATAGCCTACTGTTTGGGCAACTTGTCCGACTGTCAGCTCTGTATATGCCAGCAGATATTCTGCTTGGCTCATGCGCCGCTGTTGAACATATTCCGTGATGGTGCAGTCGTAGTATTTCTTAAAACAGCTTTTGAGCTTTGTCGTTCCCATACAGGCAATCTGTGTTAGCCGCTCCAGGGGAATATCAAAAGCATAGTGGTCGCTAAGATAAGCGGCAACTATTTGGAGATTTTCTATATCCTGTTGAGAGAGCTTATGGGCTGGTTTATCAGGATGCTTCTTCTGATATTCCACCACCATTGAAACAGCTTCTGCGACTTTACCCTCATAAAAAAGTTTTGCGGCAATCCCTTCCCCGCGATAGTCTTTGATTTCTGTGAGTAACCGTGACATTTCTGGAAAGTCGGAAGTTTGGTCGATCTTCCGAAATGCATCCACAGGATTGATCTGTGCCTCTGGGTACAGTTTTTTCAGGTAGTCCTCATAATATGCCGGTGCAATCTCAATCCCAACCGAACGGATTGGAATATTTTTATGTATCAAAGCCTTGTATGGAGCGTAGCCTCCAATAAATGTTTTGATACAACCGGCAGACAGCCTACGGTATGGAGATAATTCCTCCCCGGAAATAGAGTCATACCGAGTGATACTCAGACATTCCGGCAGGGAACATTCCAACATGAAATCTTCGTGGAAGGAAAAGTTGTGGATTTTAATATCATATAGGTCTTTCTGTCCATAAGTCCAGTAGGAGCCTTCTCCAACTTCGGGAGAAAGTTTCCAGCAGTCACCTAATGCCCCATATTGCTGGTTGTCTGGGTCATGGATAAAACCGTGTTCAATCAGCAACGGTGTATAAAACTGGTCAATAATTTCAGACATGAAAACAGACCGCCTCCTTTTTGCAACGATTAGACGAACTTTTGAAAGGAACAGACGAACATCGCCGGGGCCTATTGAATGTTGTTCGATAAATGCGTATTGTATTAGACAGTGGTTAGAACTATCTAACCGAAGAATATCACAAACCACTTGTCGAGTCAAGACAATGAAAGGTAGGAGGTCAAAATGAGTAATCAAGTAAATTCTATGAACAAAGGTCTGACAGTGAAAGACCTTGTAACAACAGGTATTTTTACTGCACTGTTATTTGTTTTTGTATTGGTGGGCGGTGTCTTTTTTGCAACGAATCCTGTACTTACTTTTTTCATGCCGGCAGGAGGTGGGCTGCTTGCTGGCCCCATTTATCTTTTGCTGATTGCAAAAGTACATAAGCGTTGGAGCCTTTCTATAATGGGCGTTATCATGGGTATTATTTGGTTCGTGACCGGTATGCACTGGGCTTTTGCATTGGGCTATCTGATCATGGCGATTGTCGCGGACTTTGTTGCTGGTGCAGGGCAGTACAAAAGCAAAAAACTCAACAGCCTGTCTTATATCCTGTTCTCTCTCGGTGGCACTGGTTCATATATCGTGTTCTTTGTTGATCCCAACGGCTGGGCGCAGACCATGCTGGGTAATGGAACCGAACAGAGCTACATCGACACCATGCAGGCAACTGCAAATACCGGCATCCTGATTGCCATGTTCGCTGCTGTTATCATTACATCTGCAATCAGCGCTTTTGTAGGCTGCAAAATGCTGAAAAAGCAGTTTGAAAAAGCAGGTATTACAGAATGAGCGGTAAACGCCACAAGAAAGGGCTTTGGCTCGACCCACGGGCCAAGCTCTTTCTTATTCTTATATGTGTTTTATCGTCCATGTTCGCTCCTTCACTTGCATATCAATTTGTCCTTGTTATGCTGATTGCGATATTGGGTGCTTTCTTTGGAAAGTGGAAATATGTCATTAAGGCTGTATGCTTTTATGCGGTCATCTGTGTCCTGACAGTTTGGATCATGGCAGAAATGACAGGCACGCTGCGGACAATGTTTATTGCCTTTTTAGGATTGTTTCATAAGGTCTATGCGTGCGGAACCTTGGCTGGGATTGTTCTGACTACTACAAAAGTCAATGAGTTCCTGTCTGCTATGAACCGTGTCCACGCACCCAAAAAGTTAGTAATTCCTATGGCAGTTATGCTGCGGTACATTCCAACTATTCAAGAGGACTGGCGATATATCAAGGACGCTATGCGGATGAGAGATGTTTCACCTTCTCTGGCGGGCTTTTTAGCACATCCGGGCATGACGGTTGAGTGTATTTATGTGCCTTTGTTGATGGCAGCTTCAAAAGCAGCGGATGATCTTTCTGTTGCTTCTGTCACTCGTGGAATTGAAAATCCCAATCCACGCACCTGTCTTGTCCAGATAAAATGCGGAGTTGCCGATTGGGGTGTTATGGCCGTTGCCGTAGCTTATCTGATTTTTGAATTATGTGTGCGGGGAGGTGTGATTGGTTGATTGAGTTTGAAAATGTATCGTTTTCCTATACGGGGCAGGAACATGGTGGGCTGCATGACATCAATTTGAAAATTTCGGACGGAGAATGCGTCCTGTTCTGTGGCCGCAGCGGGTGCGGAAAAACAACGATTACAAGGCTGGTGAATGGACTAATCCCTCAGTTTTATCAGGGAGAGCTTCATGGCCGTGTGCTGGTAGATGGTCAGGAAATCAGCAATATCCCTATGTATCAGATTGCCGCTAAGGTTGGCTCCGTTTTCCAAAATCCACGGACGCAGTTTTTCAATGTTGATACAGACAGCGAGATTGCCTTTGGAATTGAAAATGAAGCTCGCCCTCCTAAGAAATTGGCTGAGCGAGTAGAGCAGACAACTGAAGATTTGCGTATTCAAAAGCTACGGAACAGGAATATCTTTGAGTTGTCCGGCGGAGAAAAGCAGAAAATCGCCTTTGCTTCTGTTTATGCCATGAACCCACAGATTTATCTACTGGATGAACCATCATCTAATCTGGATATGACTTCAATCCAAGAACTAAAGGAACATTTGCGGCTGATAAAAAAACAGGGCAAAACAATTTTGATAGCGGAACATCGTCTGTACTACCTGACGGAGTTGGCTGACCGAATTGTTTATCTGGAAAAAGGAGAAATCAAAGGAATATACACCCCGGAAGAATTTCGGCAGCTATCTGAACCTGACCGTGAACACATGGGGCTGCGGGCTGTTGATCTACAGGCGGTATTCCCACCAAAAGCCCACTTGCCTGCGCCTACCCCTGTATTGGAGCTGCGGAATGTGACGCTCCGTTACAAGAAGCAAACCATTTTGCATGACATTGGACTATCCGCCGGAAGGGGCGAAGTGATTGGCATAGTTGGACATAACGGAGCTGGAAAAACTACATTTTCCCGCGCTCTCTGTGGGCTTCACAAAGACTGTGATGGACAATTCTTGTGGGAAAGAAAGCCGATTGAGCGTAAGGCAAGGCTAAAACGCTCCTACATGGTTATGCAGGATGTGAATTATGAACTTTTCGCTGACAGTGTGGAGGCAGAGTGTTCCTTTGGTATACGCAATCCAGATCAAACACTGGTAAATGCAACTTTGGAGGAATTGGGCCTTACCCCATACCGGGAGCGCCATCCAAACACGCTTTCCGGCGGTCAAAAGCAACGAGTAGCAGTAGCTGTCAGCATGATTTGTGGGAAAGACTTGCTTGTATTTGATGAACCGACCAGCGGTCTTGACTTTGACAGTATGACGCAGGTGGCGGGACTGATCCGGCGATTATCCGATATGGGAAAAGTCATTTTCATTGTCACCCATGATTTTGAGTTTGTCTGCCGTACCTGTTCTCGTGTCTTGCATTTTGACGAAGGCGAAATGCCCGATGACGTATCAGTTACAATGGAGGCCCTTCCGAAATTGAGAGAGCTTTTCTCTGTTTCAGATGGAAAGGAGAGGTAGTCTATGAAGCAGAAAAAAGAAAACAGTATGGCATTGCTGCTCCATTGGGCCGGAGAACAGAAATTTTGGTTGTTTCTGGCAATCCTGCTGTCCATGTGCAGCGGGCTGTGTATTATTGTCCCATACATTGGGATTTACAGGTTGATGGATGCCACATTTAACAATGCCTGCACAAAAGAACTTGTGGTACAGACTGTGGCAATGATTGCCGCCGCTGTCACCCTGCGTTTTGCATTATTCGGCTGTTCCGGCGTGGCAGCCCATAAAGGCGCATACGGCGCACTGTTCAAAGTGCGCTGCATGGTTGCGGAACACATGGCCAGAGCGCCTTTGGGGGCCTTGAATGAACGGCGCACCGGGGATATAAAAACGGTTCTGAATGAAGATATTGAAAAGCTGGAGTTGTTCCTAGCCCATAACCTTCCTGACCTTGTGTGCTATCTGGTTGGGCCGGTAGTCATCTTTATTTACCTGATGACCGTCAATATTCCTCTGGCATTGATTTCCCTGGTTCCGCTGATCCTTGCTGTTGTTGTAATGGGGATGATGTTCCGCAACACGGATGACCTGATGGAACGGGCCAATCGCTCCATTACCACACTGAACTCGGTTATGATTGAGTACATCAGCGGTATGAAATTGATTAAAGCCTATAACATGGGGAGCAAATCGTTTCAAAAGTTTTCAGACGCTATCCAGGAAGAAAACGCCATGTGGAATGAAACTTCCCGGCGCATGGGGCCACCTTATGCGGCCTTTGTTGTTATCATCGAATGTGGGATGTTGCTGATGGTTCCAATCGGCGGAATGTTTTTCCTCAAAGGCTCACTGGCGGCCAGCGCATTTTTGCTGTTCGTCTATGTAGGTTCCATGTATCTGACGGAAATCCGCCCCCTGCAAGAACTGGGGACTAATTTTGCTAATGTACTGAACGCTGTTACCAAGACCAAAGAAATCCTGGATATTCCGATTTATGAGGGTGGAACGGACTTTCCCCAAAATCACGATATTGAACTTCGTAATGTCCGATTTTCCTATGACGGCAAGACCGATGTACTGCAAGGCGTCAACCTCAAAATCAATGACGGGGAACGCGTGGCTCTTGTGGGACAGTCTGGTGCCGGCAAAAGCACTGTGATTGAACTGATCTCCCGCTTCTATGATGTGCAGGAGGGCGAAGTGCTGATTGGTGGAAAAAATGTCAAGGAGCTTGACTACGATACCATTCTGAAAAATGTAGCCATCGTATTTCAAAAGACATTCCTGACCCGTGACAGCGTTTTAGAAAATATCCGAATGGGCAGCAACGCCACTCTGGAAGAAGTGCGGGCTGCTGCAAAAGAGGCGCAGATTGACGATTTTATCATGTCCTTGCCAGATGGATATGACACGAAAGTGGGCAGCTTTGGCTCTCGCTTCTCCGGCGGTGAAAAACAGCGGATTGCCATTGCCCGCGCTATCCTGAAGAACGCCCCCATTTTGATTTTAGACGAAGCCACAAGCGCCTCTGACCCGGAAAATCAGATGGAGATTGATAAAGCTATTCAAAATCTATGCAAAGGCAAAACAGTCATTGTAGTAGCACACCGTTTGAGTGCTTTGAAAATGTGTAACCGGGTGGCTGTGGTGGAAAACCATACAATTACCAACGTTGGCACCCATGAGGAAGTTCGGAAGAACAACGCCTACTATCGAAAAGCGTGGGATGACTACGAAACAGCCCGGAATATCACTTATCAGTTGGAGGGAGGCGAGCAGTATGAATGAGCACGATGTATTGAAAAAAAACCGCAATTTCTATATTGGTGTCGGCGGAACCGTTCTGGAAGGACTTCTCTCCGGCAGCCTGTTTATGCTGCTTTACTCTGTTATGCAGTTTTTGTGGTCGGGTCAATTTGACATGAACCGCGTTCTGGCTCTGACCGGTATTATTGCAGTGGTTTTTCTTCTCCGTATCCTGATTTACAGCTACGGTTATACCAAAGCGCAGATTGGCGGTGCGGAGGTCAGTAAGAATATTCGGCTTTTTATGGGTGACCATTTGAAGCGCATCCCACTGTCCCGCTTTACGCAGGGGCAGACCGGCGATTATATCAACACCATTACAAGCGACGTAAACAACTACGAAAAAATCCTGACCCATAAAGTCGGAGATTTCGCAAAGAATTTTGCCCTGTCATTGATGTTGATTGTCTTTGTTATGACGCTCTATGTTCCGGCAGGAATTATCCTGCTGATAGCCGATCTTCTTTTAATCCCCGGCCTATGGCTTTCTTTCCGCATGGTACGGAAATATGGAAAAGAAAAGAACGATATTTGTGCGGAGAACGTCAGCAGCATTGTTGAGTATGTTTCTGGTATTCAGACTTTCCGAGCTTATGGTGTAGGCGGTATGAAGAACAAAACTGTTATCAACGCCATGCGGGAGTTTTCCCGGATCAGCTTTGTGTACGAATCAAAAGTGCTTCCTATTGGTGCGGTCTTTGGTATTTTGAGTTGGCTGTCCTGCCCGCTGGTTATCTTGCTGGCCTATGCACCCTGGGTCGCAGGGACACTGAACACGGTGGACTACCTTTTGATTTGTATGCTGCCCCTGTTCTGTGCAAAGCTGGCTAACTCGATTTTTGTAGATCTCACCAGTTATAAGAACCTGATGATCTCAAAAAACAAAATTGGGGGTGTAATGAATGAGCCGGAGGAAACTGGCAGCATGGAGCCGCTTCACACAGCTACCCATGAAATCACCTTTGACAATGTAGATTTTTCGTATGTGCCCGGTGAGCCGGTACTGAAACACGCTACTTTTACGGTGCCGGATCAAAAGCTCACGGCCATTGTCGGGGACTCTGGCTCCGGCAAATCTACTATTTTGAACCTGATTGCAAAATATTATGAAGCAACGAGCGGGACGATTTCGATTGGCGGTAAACCCATTAACCATATTGCCGCAGAGCGTGTACTGGAACAAGTTTCTATGGTAGACCAGGACGTATTTCTTTTTGATGATACCATCCGGGATAATATCCGCCACGCTCGCCCTAATGCTACGGACACGGAAATCGAGGCTGCCTGCCGGGAGGCTAACTGTGACAGCTTCATCCGTAAGATGGAAAAGGGATACGATACGCCGACTGGCGAGAATGGAAATCTTCTCTCTGGCGGTGAGCGTCAGCGAATTTCAATAGCCCGCGCCATCCTGAAAAATAGCCCCATCCTGCTTTTGGATGAAGCAACCGCATCTCTTGACATTGAAAATGAGCTTGCCGTAAAGCAGGCCATCGCCAATCTGCTAAAAGAGAAAAAGACAGTGGTAATGATTGCTCATACCCTTTCCATTGTCAAAAATGCAGACCAAATCCTTGTAATGGGTGATGGTGGGATTGCTGAATCGGGAACCCATGAAGAATTGCTTGCGAAAGGCGGAAAATATGCTGCTATGTGGAACGCAGAGCAAAAAATATCAGCTTGATAGAAGCTAAAGAAGAATAATTGCATAGCGCATGAACCTGCCCCGACTACGGGGAAAGAAAAAAACCGCTGGCTGGGGCAGGTGATTTTGCGCGCTCATTTTAAGTTATTACCCTAACGGTGGTTTTGAGAAATCAGAGCCGCCGTTTCTTTGCGTTTACACAAACCAATGACGACTTGCAGGGACACGGTAGTCGATGGGAGGTTATTTTACCGTGTCCTTTTCTCTTTTTCGTAGTATCCATGATTTGCACCAGCTAAAAAAAGCGTAGTCCCTCCATCGGAGCCATCCGGCTTTGAATGTGAACTATACCATGTAAGCAATCATCCTTATAAAACACTTCCGCGCCCTGCAGGTCCGTTGCGACTTGCTGGGCGCTTTTTGCTGTTTTCCGAGGACAAGCCCGCCTCGAAAAAAATTTTTGAGAAATTTTCAAAAAGGAGGCTTTTAGCGGGTAGCGAGCGGCTTTGCGTTCGCCTTGTTAGCGGAAAGGGAGAAACCCACCTCATTCCCCCAGGAAAGGGGGTGAAAAGATGGATATGATCCCCCGCAATGACTATGGCGAGCGGTGCCAGTTCGATGCTTACTGCAAGCTGGTACTGTACCATGAGGCAATCGACTACCTTCGGGAAATGCAGAGGCGCCGTGACAGGGAACTGTCATTCAGCGACATTCCGCAAATGGAGATGGACAAGCTCTGCGTTGTAGATCATTACCCCAGTGACAGATTTACATTCTCGTCCCACGGGTATGATCTGCATATCGAAAACGAGCTTGTAGCTGACGCCTTCGCCGGTTTGTCTGTTCAGGAGCAGAGTATTTTGATTCTGCATTTTGTTCTGGACCTGCCGGATCAGGAAGTTGGCCGCCTTGTTGGAATGTCTCGCAGCGCCGTTCAGCGGCGAAGGGCAAAATCATTGACCGAGCTGCGGATCAAGTTGGCCGCACTCATGCCGAAGGGAGGTTGAAGGTATGAAGAACCCCACTTACAAGGGCAAGGAGCTTCTTCCTCTTTCGGTGATTGACGCCGCCCGTGACGGGGACTCTCAGGCTGTGGATCAGGTACTCCGGTATTATGAGGGCTATATCAATAAGCTCTGCACCCGGACGCTTTACGATCCTGACGGCCAGCCCCATGTTCGGGTGGACGAGTACATGAAGCGCCGATTGGAGATCAAGCTCATTCATTCCATTGTCAGCATGAGCTGACAAGCCCGGTCTGAAAGCGGAAACAGCTTACCCTTTCCCTGTTTCTCTCTTTCGTGACCGGAGGCAGCACCTTGACAAAGAAAGCCCGTTGGGAGGCCAGCGCCGCAGTATAAGGCAAACGGATACATTCCTGTTTGTGCCGAGCCATACGGTCGGTGCGCCATGACCTCGTTTCAAGTCCGCAGGACGGGACCACTGTAACGGGCGAGCGAACAGCACCAAGCCGCAAAGCAAGCGTGGCAGCTTGCGGGCGATGACACACGGGCAGGGTCAAAGATACTCGCGCATTGAACGCCCACAAAGCATTGTGCGCCGCACCCATCAGCATGGGCCGGGGTTAGACTCCCGTGGAGCTGTGCCAGCAGCCGTCCGTAAGCCTACTTTTCTTTTTTGAAAGTTTATGGATAGATCGTAAACTTTTCAATTAGCAGCAGACAAACACGGAGCAGCACGGTAAAATAATAGTGGAAGTTATATTACCCACACATATTCGTGCTGTTCCTTTTCATAACTGAAAGGGGGTTCTCATGTCTCAAACATGGAACGGCACGAAGAAAGAAACCCCTGAAAGAAGGACGTATACGGTTGACGATATTGCTCAAATCCTAGGCATCGGAAGAACTTCCGCATATATCCTTGTAAAAGAAGGGCACTTCAAAATCGTGCGAATTGGTAACGCCATACGCATTTCCAAGCGGTCATTTGACGAGTGGCTTGACTCCCTCGACCTGTGATCCAAGAAAGGAAGAACGATATGGCATCTATTATCAAGCGAAAGAAAAACTATTCCGTTGTTTACAACTATGTGGACGAAAACGGAGAAACCAAACAGAAGTGGGAGACCTGGCATACCCACAAAGAGGCCTTGAAGCGCAAGGCAGAAATCGAAAATCAGCAGCACACGGGAACTTTTCTCCCGCCAAGCAATCAGACGATCACCGAGTTCCTTTATGACTTCGTATCACTTTACGGAGAAAAGAAATGGGGCGTGTCTATGTATGACAGCCAAACAGCGCTGATTGCGAACTATATCAATCCGATCATCGGTGATATGGAAGTACAGGCGGTTACGCCCCGTGCGGTTGATGGTTATATCCAGACCTTGCAGAAAACCAAGTCAGTGTCTACCAAAACCCGAAAGGCCGTTACCACTTATGTCAGCGACAAGACCATTGAAAAGATCATCAAGCTCCTGCGGTGTGCGTTTAAGCAGGCGGTACGATGGGAAATCATTGCAAGAAATCCCTTTGACAATGTGATCCTCCCGAAAACGGAGTATGCGAAACGGGATATCTGGACGGCGGATATGATCCGTCTTGCTCTGGACAAATGCACGGACAGCAAACTCTATGTGGCAATGAACCTTTCCTTTGCCTGCTCTCTGCGTATGGGTGAAATCCTGGGACTGACCTGGGAGAACGTCCATATTTCCGATGAAGATATTGCGGCGGATAATGCCTATGTCTACATCGACAAGGAGCTGACACGGGCTTCCAAACGGGCGATTGAAACGCTGGGTGAAAAGGATATCTATTACATCTTCACTCCGCTCATGCCGAACACCAGCACAAGAATTATTCTGAAAAAGCCGAAAACCGATTCCAGTATCCGTAAGGTGTGGCTGCCGAAAACGCTTGCCTACATCCTGCGGGAATGGAAGAAGTCCCAGGACGAGTTGAAAGGCTTCCTGGGCGACGAGTATCAGGACTTCGATCTGGTGGTGGCACTTCCCAATGGACGGCCCTGCGAGGATCGGATCATCCTCAAAGAGTTTGCAAAGCTCCGTGAGGACGCAGGGCTGCCGAAGGTGGTCTTTCATTCTCTCCGTCATTCCAGTACCACCTACAAGCTGAAACTGAACCACGGCGATCTGAAAGCCACCCAGGGCGATACAGGCCATGCCGAGATCGACATGATAACCAGTATCTATGCTCACATTCTGGACGAGGATAGAAAGGTCAATGCTCAGAAATTCGAGACAGCCTTCTATGCCAAGCCTGATCTCCGCAATGTCCGTCCGCCGGAGGAACCGGCAAAATCGGAACCTGCGACCCTGGACCTTGAAAGCCTTGTGGAGCAGCTTCAGAAGTCGCCGGAGCTGGCGAGTGCGCTCGCAGCCCTGATAGCGGCGCAAGCCCCGGCAAAGTGATCCGAAAAATCGAATTAGCAAAACGCAGAATTTTCTTAGCAAATTTTTGAAAAGCGTTCGAGTCCAATTAGCAAATATACATCATGCGGCGTATAAAAATCTCCCGGTAACGGAAGTGAAATTACCGGGAGAAGGAGGAACAAAAAAACGCTGCAAACCCCGAAAAAAGGCTTGCAGCGGTGCTTTCTGGCGTCCCAGAGAGGATTTGAACCTCCGACCCCACGCTTAGGAGGCGTGTGCTCTATCCAGCTGAGCTACTGAGACATTTATAAGTTTTATGCAATTTTCAAGGCTCGAAGGAATCGAACGATCTGCCGCTTAGGAGGCGGACCCTCTATCCTGGTGAGGTACGGAGGCATTTATGAAACTTTAGCATTTTGCGAACAGACAGATAATCGCTTCTTGCCAAAAGGCGATGGCCGAAACATATCTTAGGAGGGACTCTATTCGGCTGAGCTACTAAGATAAATTTCAACTTCTTTATTTTACACGCCGGGGGGAGAAATGTCAATGGATACCGCGAAAAAATGCGAAAAGCTCTTGCATTCTTCCTTATAAGAGCATATAATACAAAGGTTAGTGCGGAAAAAAGCACAAAGATACAGAATCCAGCCATGAGAAAGGGGCTTTTACCATTGCAGAACGAAAAATTGAGAAATGTTGCCATTATTGCCCATGTTGACCACGGCAAGACCACCCTGGTGGACGAAATGCTCAAGCAGGGCGGTGTATATCGGGAGAATCAGGAGACCGTAGACCGGGTCATGGACTCCAACGACCTGGAGCGGGAGCGCGGCATTACCATCTTGGCCAAAAACACCGCCATTCGCTACGGCGACACGAAAATCAACATTGTAGACACCCCGGGCCACGCCGATTTCGGCGGCGAGGTAGAGCGTATTTTGAAGATGGTTAACGGCGTTATCCTGCTGGTGGATGCCGCTGAGGGGCCCATGCCCCAGACCCGCTTCGTCCTCAGCCGTGCCCTGGAGCTGGGCCACCGGGTTATCGTGGTGGTAAACAAGATCGATCGGCCCGACCAGCGCATCCACGAGGTGGTGGACGAGGTGCTGGAGCTGCTGCTGGATCTGGACGCCACCGACGAGCAGCTGGATTCCCCTATGCTGTTCTGCTCCGCCCGACAGGGCATTGCGTCCTATTCCCCCGATGTGCCCGGCACAGATCTGAAGCCGCTGTTTGACACCATTATTGATTATATCCCCGCGCCGGAGGCGGATGTGGATGAGCCGTTCCAGATGCTGGTGTCCGCCATTGATTACAATGAGTTCGTGGGCCGTATTGCCATCGGGCGCATTGAGCGGGGGACCCTGAAGCAGAATCAGGAGATTGCCGTGTGCAACTACCACGACCCCGATGCGCCGGCCAAGAAGGCCAAGGCCGTGAGCCTGTATGAGTTTGAGGGCCTGGGCAAGAAGCCGGTCACGGAATCCACTGCGGGCAACATCGTTGCCCTCAGCGGTATTGGTGATATTACCATCGGCGACACCATCTGCGATCCCGGTGCTGTGGAGCCGCTGCCCTTTGTGAAGATCTCAGCCCCCACGATGGAGATGACCTTCTCCATCAACGACTCACCCTTTGCGGGCCGGGAGGGCAAATTTGTCACCTCCCGTCAGCTGCGAGAGCGGCTGTTCCGGGAGACGCTGAAGGATGTTTCCCTGCGGGTATCTGAGATTCCCGGGGCGATGGACGCCTTTAATGTGGCGGGCCGGGGCGAAATGAGCCTGTCTATCCTTATTGAGACCATGCGCCGGGAAGGGTATGAGTTCCAGGTATCACCTCCCCGGGTGCTGTATGAGACCATCGACGGCAAGAAGTGCGAACCCATCGAGCGCCTGGTGGTGGATGTGCCCGGCGAGTCTGTGGGCGCGGTTATCGAGAAGATCGGCGCCCGGAAGGGCGACCTGGTGGAGATGACCCCTGTGGGAAACCGCATGAAGGTGGAGTTCCTGGTTCCGGCCCGGGGCCTGTTCGGCTACCGCAACGAGTTCCTTACCGATACCCGGGGCGAGGGCATCATGGCCAGCGTCTTTGACAGCTACGCCCCCTATAAGGGCGAGATGAACCGCCGGAATACCGGGTCCCTTATATCCTTTGAGACGGGTGAGTCCATCACCTACGGGCTCTTTAACGCCCAGGAGCGGGGTACACTCTTTATCGGCCCGGGCGTGAAGGTGTACGAGGGTATGGTGGTAGGCGTGTCTCCCAAGCAGGAGGACATCACCGTAAATGTCTGCAAGAAAAAGCAGCAGACCAACACCCGTGCCTCCGGCTCCGATGATGCGCTGCGGCTGGTGCCGCCTCGGAAGATGAGTCTGGAGCAGTGCCTGGAATTTCTGGCGGATGATGAGCTGCTGGAGGTCACACCGGATAATCTGCGTATCCGCAAGACCATCCTCAACCACGAGAAGCGCATGAAGGCCGCCCACGGCAGCAAGAAAAAATAAACAAGAGGGCCTGCCCTGCAGGATTCTCTGCCGGCGTGCCGAAAGCATCTTTTCGGCACGCCGTTTCTTCATTTCGGCAGCCTCTTTGCTGCCCATTGACGGGAAGAAAAAAACAGTGTACAATGCAAAAAACAGATCGGCATGGAGTGAGAAAAAATGACACTGAATGAGATGAAAATCGGCAGCACGGCGGTGATTCGCCAGGTAGGTGGTGAGGGGCCCCTGCGGTGCCGCCTTTTAGACATGGGGCTCATACCGGGCACGAAGGTCACGCTGCAAAAAGTGGCGCCCATGGGCGATCCTATTGAGATTCGCGTACGGGGCTATGAGCTGACGCTGCGTGTGGAGGACGGACAGAAGATTCAGGTGGAGGAGGTAAAGGCATGATCTTTGCGTTGGCAGGCAATCAGAATTGCGGCAAGACCACGCTCTTTAACGCCCTTACCGGCTCTAACCAGCATGTGGGCAATTTCCCCGGTGTAACGGTGGATCAGAAGATAGGGGAGATCAAAGACGGCAAGAGCGGCTCGGTGGTAGATTTGCCGGGCATCTACTCTCTGCGCCCCTACACCCAGGAGGAGATCGTGACCCGGGACTTCATTCTCAAGGGAAAGCCCGATGGGATCATCAACATCGTGGATGCCACCAATATTGAGCGGAATCTCTACCTTACACTGCAGCTGCTGGAGCTGCGGGTACCCATGGTGCTGGCCCTGAATATGATGGATGAGGTGCGCGCTAACGGCGGGACCATAGATGTGCAGGAGCTGAGCCGCTGCCTGGGCATTCCGGTGGTTCCCATCAGTGCGGTGAAGGGGGAGGGTGTGTCGGAGCTGCTGAATCAAGCAGTACACACCGCCCGCACAAAGACTTTGCCCAAGGTATACGACTTCTGCTCGGAGGAGTCTGCGGTGCATCGGTGCATCCACGCGGTGGTGCATATGATCCAGGACCATGCCGACAAGGCGGACATCCCGGCGAGATTTGCCACTACGAAGCTCATTGAGGGCGATGAAAACATTCTGCAGCAGCTGCAGCTGGATCAAAACGAAAAGGAGCTGCTGGAGCACTGCATCGTGCAGATGGAGAACGAGAGCGGTCTGGACCGCAACGCCGCCCTAGCGGATATGCGCTACAGCTTTATTGAAAAGGTAGTGGAAATCTGCGTGGTGAAGTGCCACGAGAGCAAGGAGCACCGCCGCTCTGTGCAAATGGACAAGGTGCTCACGGGTAAGTATACGGCCCTGCCGGTGTTTTTCGGCGTGATGTTTCTGATTTTCTACCTGACCTTCAACCTTATCGGGCAGAATTTGTCGGATTTTCTGAGCCTGGGCATTGACAAGCTGACCATGCTGGCCGATAAGGGCCTCACGGCCTACGGCATCAATCCGGTGGTGCACAGCCTGATTATAGACGGCGTTTTTGCCGGTGTAGGCAGTGTGCTTTCCTTCCTGCCCATCATTGTGACGCTGTTTTTCTTCCTGTCCATTTTGGAGGATACCGGCTACATGGCCCGGGTGGCTTTTGTCATGGACAGGCTCCTGCGGAAGATCGGCCTTTCCGGGCGCAGCTTTGTGCCTATGCTCATCGGCTTCGGCTGCACGGTGCCGGCTATTATGGCCACCCGTACCGTATCCTCGGATCGAGACCGGAAAATGACCATTTTGCTGACACCGTACATGAGCTGCTCGGCAAAAATACCCATTTATGCGGTGTTTTCTGCCGCCTTTTTCCCAAATCATGCGGCCCTGGTGATGATCGGTCTGTATGTGACAGGTATCCTGCTGGGGATCCTTTTGGCGATTGTGCTGAAGGACACAGCTTTCCGTGGGCAGCCGGTTCCCTTCGTGATGGAGCTGCCCAACTACCGTATGCCCTCAGCCAAGAGCGTAGGTCTGCTGCTGTGGGAAAAGGCCCGGGACTTCCTGGAACGCGCCTTTACCGTTATTTTCCTGGCTACCATCATTATTTGGTTTCTGCAGACCTTTGACACAAAGCTCAATGTGGTCACAGACAGTGCCGATAGTCTCCTGGCCCTGGTGGGACAGTTTATCTCCGGCATATTCAGACCCCTGGGCTTTAACGACTGGCGGGTTGCCACGGCACTGATTTCGGGATTTACAGCTAAGGAAGCGGTGGTGTCCACCCTGGCTGTGCTGCTGAATACCAGCACGGCCAATTTGGGAGCGGCCCTGGGCACCCTGTTTACGCCGCTGTCGGCACTGTCCTTCCTGGTATTTACGCTGCTGTATACGCCGTGCATTGCGGCGGTGACCACCATTCGCCGGGAGCTGGGCTCCTTCTGGAAAATGCTCGGCGTGGTGGTGCTGCAGTGCTCGGTGGCATGGCTGATGGGTATGCTGGTGTATCAGATCGGAGGGCTGCTATGAACGCATGGGACTGGATGCTCCTGGCCGCTGTTCTGGTGGGGGCCGGGTTTGCCCTGGCGCATTTGCTAAAGAGCAAAAAGAGCGGCTGCTGCGGAAACTGTCACTCGTGCGGCGGCTGCTGCGAAAGAAAATAACGGAACGGGCAGATGCTTCGGCGTCTGCCCGTTTTTCATGGGGACTGGCACAGTTTTGCCCCGGGAGACATAAAATATCCAAAGGGGTGGATGCTATGCTGAATCGATTTACACAACTGCGGCGCAAAGAGGTCATCAACCTCTGCGACGGCTGCCGGCTGGGCTGCGTGGGAGATGTGGAGGTGAAGTTGCCGGAGGGAGAGGTCCGAGCGCTGATCGTGTTCGGCCCGTGCCGGTTTTTCGGCCTGTTCGGTAGGGGCGAGGACTACTACATACCCTGGGACTGCGTGCAGAAATTCGGGGATGATATCATCCTCATTGACAAACCGTTCCGCCGTCCGGAGGGGCCGGGGGACCGAAAGCGCCGCCGGTGGGGATAAGGCGGAAAAAACCGCAGAAAATACAGAAAATCAAGAAAAACTACTTGCATTTTAGATTTGTATGTGGTATTATATTTCAGCATTCCGCACAGGTTTGGACTCTCGGTCGGTGCCGAAACGGTTGGCCGGGGGGAGGAAAAGCCTGGAGGGTAAAACTAAATTTCAAAGGAGAACGAATCAAAATGGCAAATCAGAATGTTGTTTCCATGAAGGCTCTGCTGGAGGCCGGCGTACACTTCGGTCACCAGACCCGCCGCTGGAACCCCAAGATGGCTCCCTACATCTACACCGAGCGCAACGGGATCTATATCATCGACCTGCAGAAGACCGTGAAGAAGCTGGAGGAGGCTTACAACTTCGTGCGTGAGCTCAGCGAGTCCGGCCAGAGCCTGCTGTTTGTGGGCACCAAGAAGCAGGCCCAGGAGGCCATTAAGGACGAGGCCCTGCGCTGCAATATGTACTATGTGAACGCCCGCTGGCTGGGCGGCATGATGACCAACTTCAAGACCATGCGTACCCGTGTGGACCGCCTGAACCAGCTCAAGACCATGCAGGCCGACGGCACCTTCGATATGCTGCCCAAGAAGGAAGTTATCAAGCACCTGGGCGAGATCGAGAAGCTGGAGAAGTATCTGGGCGGCGTGAAGGAAATGAAGAAGCTGCCCGGCGCTCTGTTCATTGTGGACACCCGCAAGGAGCGCAACGCCATCGCTGAGGCACACCGCCTGGGCATTCCCGTTGTGGCCATTGCCGATACCAACTGCGATCCCGATGAGATCGACTATCCCATCCCCGGCAACGATGACGCCATCCGCGCCATCAAGCTGATCTCCTCCGTCATGGCCAATGCCATGATCGAGGGCCGTCAGGGCGAGCAGACCGAAGAGGCTGCCGCTCCCGCCGAGGAAGCCGCCGAATAAGCTGATTCCTTTTACCGCTGAACCAACGGGGCAGGGCGTGTCCCTGCCCCTTATTTTATGAATCATTGAACTGGAGGATATAAAAATGGCTTTTACTGCTGCTGATGTTAAGAACCTGCGTGAAATGACCGGCGTGGGCATGATGGACTGCAAGAAGGCTCTGGTGGAGACTGACGGCGATATGGACAAGGCCGTAGAGTACCTGCGTGAGAAGGGCCTGGCCAAGGCCGCTAAGAAGGCCGGTCGCATCGCTGCCGAGGGCATGAGCTATGTGTGCGTGGAAAACGGTGCTGCTGCCCTGGTGGAGGTGAACTGCGAGACCGACTTCTGCGCCAAGAGTGACGCCTTCGTGGCCTTCGTGAAGGATATTGCCAAGACCGTTCTGGAGTGCAATCCCGCCGATGTGGATGCGCTGATGAACTGCAAGTATGTGGGCACCGATCTGACCGTGGCTGAGACTATGCCCGAGAAGGTTATGTCCATCGGTGAGAACCTGCAGATCCGCCGCTTTGTCCGCGTGGACACCAACACCTCCGTGGGTTATGTCCATGCCGGCGGCAAGATCGGCGTGCTGGTGAATCTGGAGGTGGAGGGCGGCATCGACGCCACCGAGATCGGCAAGAATGTTGCCATGCAGATCGCGGCCCTGAATCCCCGCTTCTGGGATAAGTCCCAGGTGAGCCAGGAGGTGCTGGACGAGGAGAAGAAGGTGGCCCTGGCTCTCATGGACCAGGATCCCAAGATGGCCTCCAAGCCCGCCCAGGTCAAGGAGAAGATCGTCATGGGCAAGATGAACAAGTTCTATCAGGAGAACTGCCTGCTGCAGCAGGAGTTCGTCCGGGGTGACCTGTTCACCGGCTCCGTAGAGGGCTACATCGCCGACGCAGCCAAGAAGCTGGGCGGCTCCGTGAAGTTTGTGAACGCTGTGCGCTTCGCCACCGGCGAGGGCATCGAGAAGAAGCAGGAGGACTTCGCCGCTGAGGTCGCTGCCCAGATGAACATGGGCAAGTAATTCTTGCTATAATACAAATTGAAAGGACGGTTCCGAGAGGGACCGTCCTTTTTAAGACTGGCGAAAATTCCTGCGGAATTGTCTGCCAAAAGGCTTGCAGTCTGCCGCCTGCGGGCGGCAAACTCTGCGAGGATTTTCTGTTAACAAATGAATCCTGTCATTCCGAGGGAGCAAAACGACCGTGAGAGTCCGTATTCTCCCTCGAAATGACAGGCTTTTTTTGCGCTTTATCACAGCTTCTCCAGCTGCTCCGGGGTGTCGATGTCGATGAGCTGGGAGGAGGGGACCTCCAGGAGCAGCAGATCGTCTTCATGGGCCAGGATCACCGAGCGGCCGCCGCAGTCACCGGTGAGGGCCATCAGCTCCGGAAAGAAGCGGGCAGGGAAGAGGCAGGGGTTTCCCCGACGACCGTTATGGCCCAGGCCCACGATACGATCCGGGTGGGCGGCGGCAAAGTCCAAAAGCCGAGACACCGTCTCCTTTTGCAGCTTGGGTTGGTCCGCTACCAGAAAAAGCACCGCATCGCAGTCCTCCAGGGCCGCCAGACCAATGCGTATAGACTCGCTCTGTCCCCGCTCCGGGTGGGGATTGTGTAGGGATGTGAAGCCGTATTTTTCCGCCGGTGCCGCCACCTGGGGGTACTGGGTCACTACCACCACCCGGTCCAGCTTATCTGCGGGAATAGTGGAAAGGGCGCGATCTATCAGCGTTTCCCCGCACCCCAGCTCCGCCGTCAGCTTGTTTCCGCCAAAGCGGTGGCCAAAGCCTGCGGCCATTAAAACACATCCGATTTTCATAGGCAACACTCCTTTTCCGTAGTATACCCAAATTTCCTCTTTCCTGTCAACGGAATGTATCATTATTTGCAAAATAGAATCACGGTGTCCCTTTTCAAAAGGCGTTTTTTATGGTACAATGCATGATGGTAATATGTAATTAATATATCCTTTTATAAAAAATGCATAAGGGAGGCTATACAATGCCAGCAACGAAAATCGGCGACAAGGTCATCCGCGTGGATGCCATTGAAAAAGCCCGGGGCGAGGCAACCTATGTCTGCGACATGACCCTGCCGGATATGCAGTACGCCTACATGGTCCGCTCCACGGTCCCCAGAGGCACCATTGACGCCATCCACCTGCCGGAAATGCCCGAGGGGTATTATTTTATTTCCGCCAAGGATATTCCCGCCCAGGGGAAGAACGAGCTGTGGATGATCCAGAAGGACTGGCGCTGCTTTGCTGAGGATTATGTGCTGTATGTGGGTGAGACCATCGGCCTGGTGGTGGGCCCCGACCGGGCTGTCCTGAAGGATCTGCGAGATCAGATCAAGATCGACTATACCGAGCAGACCCCTGCCGTGACCATCGATGAGGGCATCAGCAGCGTGGGAGGCCCCATGTTCCCGGAGAAGGGCAGCAATGTCATGTGCGAGCTGTTCTGCCAGAAGGGCAGGCCCATGGAGGAGGTTTTCGCTGAGGCGGACGAGATCTTTGAGGAGACCCTGACCACCCCTTACCAGGAGCATGTCCACCTGGAGACCAACAGCGCCATTGCCGACTATGAGGATGGGAAGTTCGTGTTCTACGCTTCGGCGCAGTGCCCGTTCTACATCCGCAAGTCCATTGCCGGTCTGCTGGATATTCCCTATGACGACATCATCATTCGCCAGTGCACCACCGGCGGTGCCTTCGGCGGCAAGGAGCATTTCCCGGATGTGCTCTGCGGAGCGCTGCTCATTGCGGAAAACAAGATCCGCAAGCCCATCAAGATGGTTTTTGACCGGGAGGAGGACACCCAGTTCAGTGTGAAGCGCCATCCCTCCAAGTGCATCTACAAGACCGCTGTGAAAAACGGCGAGATCATCGGCACCGAGGGCCATATCTACTACAACTGCGGCGCGTACCTCTCCTCTTCCTTCGTGGTGCTGCAGCGGGGCGTGTTCCATGCCAACGGTGTGTACACTATCCCCAACACCTATCTCAAGGGTGAGGGCATCGGCACCAATACCTTCCCCACCTGCGCTTTCCGGGGATTCGGTGCGCCCCAGACTCTGTTCTGCTTCGAGACCCACCTGACCCACCTGGCCCACCATCTGGGCGTGGATCCTCTGGCGTTCAAGATGCGGTACCTGGCCAAGAAGGGCGACGAGACCACCACCAATGGCCACATCATCGAGGATGTGAAGCTGCCGGAGATGATCGATGTCATTACGAAGGAATCTGACTACTGGAATAAGATCAAGGAATATAAGCCCGGCTGCGGACGGGGCATCGGCGTAGCACTTTATAACCACGGCGGCGCTTTCACCGGCAACGGCGAGCAGGCCATTATCAAGGGCCACGCCCGGCTGACTAAAACCGGCGACAAGGTGGAGATTTTCGTGGGCTCCACGGAGATGGGTCAGGGCTTCCGCACCACCCTGCGCAAGATCTGCGCCGCCACCCTGGGCATTTCCATGGACAATATTGAGTATAAGAATCCCGATACCTCCAAGGTGGTGGATTCCGGCCCCACCGCCGCTTCCCGGTCTACGATGGTCGTGGGCCGTCTGGTGGAGCGGGCCGCGCTGGAGATGAAGGAGCGCTGGAACGAGGGCGATTTCTCCACCGAGGTGGAGTATGAGCATCCCGAGGGCTACCCCTGGGATCAAGCCACCTTCCGGGGCGATGCATACCTGGGCTACGGCTGGGGGGCTGTGATCGTGGAGGTGGAGGTGGACAAGCTCACCAATGAGGTCAAGACCCTGGGTGTGTGGTCCTCCCATGAGATCGGCAAGGCCATTGACGAGCTCATCGTTCACGGCCAGGTCAACGGCGGAATCCTGCAGTCTCTGGGTTACGGCTCCATGGAAAAGCTGGAGAACAAGAAGGGCTATTTCAAACAAAAGAGTATGTCCGACTATGTTATTCCCACCTCCATGGACTTCCCCAAGCAGTTCTGTCACATTCAGGAAAATCCTTATCCCTGGGGCCCCTACGGAGCCAAGGGTATGGGCGAGCTGGTGTTCAACGGCGCATCTGCGGCCTATGTAGACGCGGTGGAGCGGGCCTTGAACTGCAAGTTTACTTCCATCCCCATTCCTGCTGAAGATATTGAGGAGGCGCTGAAGAATGTATAACGATGTTCGATTTACGCTGAACGGCAAGCCTGTGGTCTACACCGGTAACCCCCTGCGGCGGCTGCTGGATGTGCTGCGGGAGGACTACGGTCTCACCGGCAGTAAGGAGGGCTGCGGCGAGGGCGAGTGCGGCGCCTGCTCCATCATTAAAAACGGCAAGCTGGTGACCCCCTGCATCATCCCCGTAGGCGCTATTCAAGGTGCTGAGCTGCTGACCATTGAGGGTATCCGCGACACCGAAAAGGGTAAGTGCATCATCGAGGCCTATGCCGAGGGAGGCGCCGTCCAATGCGGCTTCTGCATCCCGGGCATGGTAATGGCCACCTATGTGCTGCTCAATGAGAACCCCGACCCCACAGAGGATGAAATCCGCCTGGGCATCAGCGGAAACCTCTGCCGCTGCACCGGCTATGACCTGATCGTGGAGTCTATCCATCTGGCCGCCGAGAAAGGAGCTGCATTATGGAAGAAGTAAAATGCTATATGCCGCAATCCCTGGCCGAAGCTCTGCAAATTCGTAAGGAGACCGGGGCCCAGCCCCTGGCGGGCGGCTCTGACCTGATGGTGGCCAACAACCGCGGCGCGGGTATCGTGCCGGGCTTTAAGAAGCCGATACTGATTATATCCAACCTGCCGGAGCTGAAGGGCATCCGCCGGCTGGACGATGGCACCGTGGAGATCGGCGCTCTGTCTACCTCCTGGGAAATTCACACCTCACCTGTGGCCCATCCGCTGCTGAAGGATGCCGCTTCCCGCATGGGAGCTGTGGCCTTGCGCAACAGTGCCACCATCGGCGGCAACATTGGCAACGCTTCCCCCAAGGGTGATATGCCGCAGCCGCTGATCCTGCTGGACGCGGAGGTGGTGCTGCAGAGCGTGGACGGTGAGCGGCGGATGAAGGTGGATGATTTCATCATCAAGACCAAGGTCACCGCCATTGGCGATGACGAGCTTATCACCAAGGTGGTCATCCCGCCCCAGGAGTTTACGCATATTTTCTTCCGCAAAATCGGTATGCGCCGCTCAAACGCTATTTCTAAGCTGACCCTTTCCGCTGCCGCCAATATTCGGGACGGCGTAGTGGCGGATTTCCGGGCCTCCTCCGGCGCCGCCGGCCCCAAGGTGGAGCGCAGCCGTGCGGTGGAGAGCTTGCTCATCGGACATGAGGTGGCGGAGCTTCCCGCCTTGAAGGGCGCATTCCTGGACGCCTGGTGCAACGATGTCATCGCGCCCCACGCTATGCCTGAGTACCGCCGCAACGCCACCCGGCGTATGCTGGAGTATTTTATCGATGCCCTGGTGGCCGGTCACCCGGAAGGCCGGGTAGAATAAGCAGGAGGAATGAACATGATCTATCATCCCACAACCCCGCTGGAGGCCGTGACGCTGCGCAAGCAGAATGCTGATACCACCGTGTATCTGGCCGGCGGCACCGACGACCTGCGCCTGAACGGAAGCGCCCAGGGAAAGGATCTCATTGATATTAACGGCCTGGGCCTGGACGATATTTTCGTGCAGGACGGCAAGCTCTACATCGGCGCCCGCTGCACCTTTAATCAGATCATCGAGAGTGATCTGGTGCCGGAGTTTATCAAGGAGGCCGCCCATTTCTGCGCGTCCTTCACCAAGCGCAACAGTGCCACCGTAGGCGGTAACATCGGCCTGCGCCGCCAGGATAGCTACCTGGCTGCGGCCCTGACGGCGGCGGACGCGGTGCTCAAGTCCATCACACCTCACGGCGAGGAGATGAAGCCCATCGGCGAATATCTGCAGAGCGGCTGCAAGCGGCTTATCGAGTATGTGGTGCTGGACGCAGACCGTACCGGCTGGGTCAAACGCTTCACCAACACCACCTCCAGCCATGCGGCTGTGACGGCGGCAGTGTCCGGGGGTATTTATGCCCTCAGCGTCTCCGGCAGTGACTTTGCCTATGGCACCACGCCGGACCTGGCGGATTCCATGGAATTCACCGACGATATTTCCGGCAGCGCTGCCTATAAGAAGTACCTGGCAAAGATCGTATTTACACTGGGGAGGTAAGGCAAATGGAAGTGAAATGCAGACTCAACGGTGAGAATATTATTCTGCGCGGCGAGCCTACGGACCGCCTGCGGGATGTGCTGTACCACACCGGGTGCTACTCCGTCCGCGACAGCGATGACGCCGAGGGCTTTGCCGGGTCCGACACCGTTATTTTTAACGGTCAACTGAAATATTCCAATTTTATCCTGCTCTATCAGGCAGAGGGCGCCGATATCAAAACGGCGGAGTCTCTGCTGGTGAAGGGCGAGCTGAACTATGTGCAAAAGGCCATGGTGGCTGCGGGCATCGTACAGAGCGCCTATAACGCCCCGGCGGCGGCGCTGATCCTCACCTGGCTGCTGGAAAAGCATCCCAATCCCACCCGGGAGCAAATTAAAGATGTGCTCACCGGTATTTTCATCCGCGATGCGGGCTACGAGCACTACTATCTGGCTGTGAAGCTGGCCTGCGAGCTGCGGGATCAGGGCGAGTTTAAGACGGAGATCGCCCCGTCCTTCCGCCCTCAGCTAGACATCATTGGTAAGCCTGCCGGAAAGATCGACGGTGCGGCTTTGGTTTCCGGTGAGCCTGTATTTGTGGAGGATAAGGTTCCGGCCAATGCCTGGTGCCTCCATGTGCTGCGCAGCCCCTTTGCCAGCGCCTATATTAAGTCCATCGATACCAGCGAGGCGGAGAAGCTGGACGGTGTGGCCGCCATCATCACGGCGGAAAACTGCCCGGATGTGTACTATATGCAGGCCGGACAGGGTACCCCTGAGCCGTCGCCTCATGACCGCCGCCTGTTTAACCGGAAGGTCCGCCATGTGGGCGACCGTGTGGCGGGCATTGTGGCCCGTACACCGGAAATTGCCGATAAGGCCGCGTCTCTTATCAAGGTGGAATACGAGCCTACGGAGGCGGTGTTCACCGTGGAGGAGGCTATGGCCCCGGGTGCGCCCCTGGTCCACAACGGCCCCGTGCAGTATAACGCCGGAGCCCCCGATGACCTGGAGGCGTACAATAAGCTCCAGGGCGATCCTCGGGAGGGAAAAGTGGTTTACCAGTTCCCCCTGCACGCAGACATTCATAAGAACATCGCCGCGTCCAATAAGGGCGGCATCGGCGATATGGAGAAGGGCTTTGCCGAGGCGGATGCCATTGTGGAGCGGACCTACCAGACCAGTCAGATTCAGCATACACCCCTGGAGCCCCATGTGTGCTATGCCCATGTGGAGAGCGGCCGACTGGTGCTGAACTGCGCCACCCAGGTGCCCTACCATGTGCGCCGCATTGTCAGCTGGGTTTGCGGCATTCCCGAGAATAAGATCCATGTTATCAAGGAGCGTGTTGGCGGAGGCTATGGCTCTAAGCAGGACATTTTGGTGGAGGAGCTTACCGGCTACGCCGCCTGGATCACCAAGAAGCCTGTGTATTACCGCAATACCCGGGCAGAGGAGTTCTACGCCAACTCTACCCGCCACCCCATGCGGGTCCATGTGAAGATGGGCGGCAAGAAGGACGGCACCATCACGGCCCTGTTTATGGAGGTTTGTGCCAATACCGGCCCCTACGGCAACCACTGCCTGACGGTGCCTATGAATAGCTGCTCCAAGACTATGCCCCTGTTTAAGGTGGACAATATGGCCTACGACTTGAAGGTGTACTATACCAACACACCTCCCGCCGGTGCCTATCAGGGCTATGGCACGCCCAAGGGCACTTACGGCATCATGATGGCCATGGCGGAGCTGGCTGATAAGCTGGGCGTCGACTACCGGACCATGGTGGAGAAAAACCATGTGGAAGAGGGCTATATGCTGGAGATCCTCAAGGGATTGGGCGAGGGCCGCGAGGGAGCAGTGGTTCCTGTGGGCTCCTGCGGCCTGGATGAGGCCATTGAGCAGGGCTGCGACATGATCGACTGGGGCAAGAAGGAAGTGTCGGATGATCCTGACTGGAAAATCGGCAAAGGCTTTGCCATGATCATGCAGGGCTCGGGTCTCCCGGGACTGGATCATGCTGAGGCTATTGCCAAGCTGGAGACCGACGGCACCGTCATCCTCAATAGCGGCGGCGCCGACTTGGGTACGGGCCTGGATACCATCTCCGCCAAGATCGTTGCGGAGGTGCTGAAGCTGCCTATGGACCACATCACTGTGGTTTCCGGCGACACGGATTCCTGCGCCTTTGATACCGGCGCCTATGCCTCCTCCGGTACCTTCTTCAGCGGCAACGCTTCTCTGGTGGCCACCACGAAGCTCAAGGAGCTGATTTTGAAGGAGGCCGCCCTGCAAATGGAGGAGAAGGTGGAGAATCTGGATGTCCGGGCCCCCGGCGAGGTGTATTCCAGGGCTTCCGGCGCCACCCTTTCTTACTACGACCTGGTGCATACCGCCACCAGCGGAACGGGCCGCGGACAAATGGTTGCCCACGGCAGCTTTGTCACCAATGCCTCCTCCGTACCCTACGGCGCGCACTTTGCACAGGTGGCGGTGAATGTAAAGACTGGCGAAATTAAGGTGCAGAAGTTCTATGCCCTGCAGGATGCCGGCACGCCTATCAATCCGGAGATTGCCCTGTGCCAGATGTATGGCGCGGTGATGAAGTCCATCGGTCATTCTCTGTACGAGGACATGAAGCTGGATAAGAGCGGCAAGTGCATCAACGCCAATCTCACCGACTATGGTGCGCCCATGATCGATGAGGCTCCGGAGGATTTCAAGTCCGTTCTCATTGATGTGGATGATAAGTTCGGCCCCTATGGCGCCAAGTCCATTTCCGAGATTGCCTGCAACGGTGCGGCACCTGCCATCGGCATCGCCATTCACGATGCCTGCGGCGTGTGGCTGCGCAGCTGGCCTATGACTCCGGAGAAAATCCTGAAGGCTTTGGGAAAGATCTGATTTTAGGGAAAAGCGATAGCGTCCCCTAAAAGCAAAAAAGTGTATCGAAAACCATTCCGAGCTACCAAAAGGGCTTGCCGTCTGTGCAAAGCAGATGGCAAGCCCTTTCGTTTCTTTTTTTCGATGTTATCGTGGATATGCAGGACTATACGCCGCCCTTTGGAGCTTGCCCAAAGTTTGGGATTGACCCGGCTCTTGTCCGGATTTCAAGACTCAAAGCCCAGCATAATTCCGCCGCGCTCGGCATAATAGCTGCACAGGCCCCGCAGCGGATAGCTCTTTACCTCTACTCCCGGGAAGCGGTGCTGAATCTCGACGCAAAGCTCCAGTGCAAGGGCTGGATTCTGACAATGTCCGATCCGAACGCTCCCGCCCTTGCAGCCAAGCCGTTCCATCTCGTGCAGCATGAATTCCTGGGTTTTCCGCTGCCCCCGGCATTTCCCCAGCATCTCAAGGGTACCTTCAGAGCTGGCCTGCCCAACGGCACGGATACCCAAAACGCCGGCCATGGTGGCAGCCAGCTTGTTAACCCGCCCATTCTGCGCAAGGTTGTGCATGGATTCCAGGGCAAAGAGCAGATGAGTGCGCTCGCGATATGCTTGGATGTCCCTGCACACATCGTCGAAGTCGGCTCCGGCGCACATCGCAGACTGCGCTTTTTCTATGAGAAGCGCGATCTCCGGCCCGGCCGACAGGGAATCCACAACACAAATACGGCGTGATGGATCGAGCTCCTCACAGTGCTTCTTTGCGGCACAGGCTGTGCTATAGCTGCCGGAAAGACTGCTGGTGATGGTGAAGGCGATCACATCGCCGCTGTCACCAAAGGCCTCTGTCCAGTCAGCAATATTCGGACATGCACTGTAAGACCGTCCCTTAGTGCTGCGCAGTACAGTGACCATCTCGTTCACATCCAGAAAATCGTCATCACGAAATTCCTCCGTGTCTGTGCGAATAGTGAGCGGAACACTGACGAAGTCTGCTCCGTCCAGCGTGAGAATGTCGCAGCTGGAGTCTGCGACGATACGAAACTGATTCATGGCGTGTCCTCCGAATAGCAAGAAGTAATTCACCCGATTTTGCAAATCGACACAGGCATTCTACCAGGTTTTTATCATTCCGTCAACAGCTTTTGAAAAACCTTTAAAAGAATTTCACAAAACTGTTGAAAGGACAACGGGAGCTGTGTATAATAACTGCATGGAAAAGGAAGTGAAGACTATGATAGAGGATATTAATGGCTTCCGTCTGCCGCGGTATACACAGATACCGGATGTCGGACTTTATCTGGAGCAGGTGGTGCGCTATGTCAACGCCCATCTTGCGCCGCTGGGAGAGCCGGAGCTGACAAGCTCCATGGTGAGCAATTATGTGAAGCAGGGCCTGATCCCCTCTCCTGTAAAAAAGTCATACACAGCGGAGCACCTCGCGCGGCTTCTGTTCATAGCCGTAGTCAAACCCGTTGTTCCGCTGGAGGGGCTTCGCTTGATGTTCGGTATACAGGAGGACAATTATCCTCTTCAAACCGCCTATGACTATTTCTGTGATGAATTTGAGAATATGCTCGGTGCGGCGTTCGGTATATCCCCTGCAAGAGATGGGATTGGCAAGACGCAGTCCGACGCAAAGGATCTTCTCCGCAATACGATCCTGGCCACCGTCAATAAGGTCTATCTGGATCGATACCTGGAGGATTATCAAAAGCGACGGGAGATAAGGAATGCACGTAATATCTGCTGAATTGGTGCAACGATTGAACCGTAATTGAATAAAAAACCCTTCACCGACACAGAGCAGCGCCCCATTTGTCAGATAAGTATGGAAAAATACTTGTCTGACAAATGGGGCGCTTTTGTGTGTCATAGGGAGGACCTATCGTGGTCGAGCCATAATTGATCCGCGGAGGCCGGGAAGAAAATGATCCACGCCCAATAAACAGCTATCCTTTAAGTGTGTTGAAAACTGGAGAGGAAACAAGCCGAATAATTAGGAGTGGGCTAATGCTTGTGGTAAAAGATTCTGCGGAAAAAGGCGGGACCGCGTATGCGATCGGCAAAGGTTCGCCCCCTCTCAGTCTGTCAATTGCGCCGCTCTGTAAGGCGGCTACCGTTTCCGATAGCCGCCTTGAGACCTGTTCGCTTTGTTAGCTGTTGTACTTTTTCTTTCGGCTTACAACCGCTGTGCCGATAACAGCGCCGCCGCTGATGAACAGAAGTGCGATCCATAAAACGAGATTGCTGCTGTCACCGTTTTTTGGCGAGGTAGTATTTCCAAAATTGTCGGTCTGATCAGTCGGCTTCGCCGCAGAACCCGTTGCGGGAATTTCAGCGGCGGCCTTCTTATAGCCACAGACGGTGCATTCCTCGTGTTTGGAGCCTCTCGTGGTTGCGGTGGCTTCCTTATCGATAACCCACTTGAAGGTGTGCGCCGCCGTGTCCTTCTTGTCACCGCAGGGGCATTCATGCCAATGGTTATCTGCGTCGGACTTCCAATCCGGTCCATAGCTATGGGTATGCGGAATTCCCTTGTATGTTACAATAACGGTCTTGTCTGCGTCCATGATAACCTCCAACATATTGGAGCGCACCTCTGCTTTAACACCATTCACCGTAACAGTGTCAATTTCATAGCCGGTGTCGGGCCTAAAGACCACTGTTTCATGGGAACCGGCCGCCAGCCCTGCTTTGCTTGCAGAAATCGTTCCATGCCCGCCATTCACCTGTGTTGTCAGGCTATAGGTCGTCTCGATCTTCTGCGTTTTCATCACATTAGAGGGAACTATATAGTCGTACTGTCCAACAGTGATTCTCAGCCTTGCAGAGGCAAGCAGGAAGTCGCCTACCTTGAACTCGGAGTGGGGCAGACTATATGTCACCTGGATGCTTTCCCCATTGAAACTGCCGGGATTTCCTGTAAGGCGGGCATCCTGATCAATAGCAAGGACATATTCAGCTTCACCGTCCGATTGTTCAATAATGCTTTCCATGCTTTCAGACATATCATATGTTACAGTATATGTCACGGGATAGTGTGCACCGGTTTTATTCTTTTCGATTGTATCAGGTCCATTTATGATCAGTGTGCCGTGGTTCTGCGAGGGCTGAACGATGGCTACAGCATGGCCGTTTCCAGACACATCCGGAAGCGTGATGTCTACATCTCCTGTGTCCGTCTTCTGAGCTTCATAAACCTGCACCTTCGAAGCATCGGGAATATTTCCGGTTTCATCCACCGGCAAGGTTAACACATAGAGCGGCAGAGCGTTCAGCGTCAGGCCGCCTATCGTCAGTGCAGCTGCGCCATCGCGCTGAACCCAGAGGGTGGTCAACGGATCATTCCAGCCCATGCTCTTTGAAGCATCGGTTAGAGCGGTCACATTTGCAGCACTGGTGTTCCCCAGCCTGATGTCAAGGCTCCTGTCATCCGGGGTGACGGTCTTAATCCCAGTCTGGAAATAAACTGCCTTATCTCCAACAGTTGCCTCGCGGGAAATATAGAGGCAGCGATCGCGCTTTCCATAGTCTTTACTGGTGACAGCCAAATCATTTGATATACCGCCTGTGATCTGATATTCGTCACCGACGGTGGCCTGCATGAGATTATTTTTGATGGTGCCGACATTCAGCTCAACCTTCGGCACCATACCGCTATAGTCACTGGCATCAAAGCAGACACCGCCGCCAAAGGCTGTTGTCGCGTTGTTCTCGATTGCGCCGCCATTCATAATGAACTGGCCGCCTCTGCGGACAAATACGCCGCCGCCGATCCGGTCAGCTTCGCTTTTTGCGCTGCCTGTTCCGGATATGTTGCCGGAGATTGTACCGCCGTTCATTGTGAAGGTGCCTTTGGAGATCATGGCTCCGCCACCTGTTTTCTCGGCTTTGTTGTTGCAGATCTCAGCGCCTTCATACATGGTTGCATTGTGGTTTCCACCATTATTGGACAGCACCACACCGCCGCCACGATCTGTACAAATATTACCGTTGATTTTCCCGTAAATGTATAAGTGCTCATCCGTTCCATTGATATAAACCGCGCCATAGTGTGCGTGATTGTTGAGAATCCTTCCGTTTTCTCCAATGGTCACCGCTGTGCCGCCTGCGGTTTGCAGGATATGGTTGCCTGTGGCATACACACTGCTGATTTCACCGTCAATCACGACGGTGCTGTTTTGTGCATAGATGACATTGCCGTTCAGCCTGGCGCAATCCGTGATTTTGGAGCCGCTTTCCATTTTGAAGGATTTGGCACCACCTGCACAGTAGATTATGCTGCCGCTGGAGATTTTCTCAATCAGTGCGGTGGAGGTCAGCGTTCCCTCTGCGTTGTTGCGCAGATGAATTGCGATGCCGTTATTCGTCTGCCACATTGCACTCTTGTTTGCAGCAATGTTGCTGATGGTGCCGCCGATCTCAACCTTCCCGCCGTCTGCATAAACTCCACGACCATCCATATTCCGGATCTTCGAGCCTTCCTCCATCACGAGTGTACCGCCCTGAAGCCAGATCGCACCTGCCGGACCGACTGAGTCTGCCCCAGAGCCTTTTGTTCTCGTATAACCAGCCAGGGTATCCTCTATCACACTGCCGCTTTCCATGACGATTTTTGCCTGGTCGGTGGCGCGTACAGCGGACATGCCGCCAAAGTTGCGCAGCACAGCACCCTTACCCAGTGTCACGGTGCAGGGCACAGTGGCGTTGGAGGCAATAATAGCGTCCTGCACATAAACCGTATTATCCTCGTTACTGTCACCGCTGACAGCCTGGGCGAATACAGTACCCTTGCGCATTCCTGCATCGTCCAGAACGATGTCGGAAAGAGTCAGGCCGACAAAACTCGCCGATGAAGACTGAACCTCAATCATGGCGGGGTTATACCAGCTGCGGGCTGTGTCACTTTGCTGCTTAAAATCAGCGCTGCGTGTAATGGTGAAAGGTCCGCCTTTTCCACTGGTGATTTTAAGACTCTTATCGTAAAAACGAGCACACTGATCCATGGTCAGATCGCTCATGACATAGATTGTTGCACCATCAGCCGCAGCATCCACCGCCTTAGCCAGCGTGGCGAAGGGGAGATCTTTTGTGCCGGTGTTCTGTGCATCGTTACCGGTGCTGCTGACATAGATATCTGTAGCGTCATTCTGTGTTGGCAGATTCGCTACCCTCGGCGCATTTTTCTGTTCTCCATATTCAGATACCGGTTCCTCTTTAACGGCCTGTCCCTTCAATGCAGAAGTCGGAGCTTTTTCCACCGACCAAGGGGCATTACCTAACTCCAACGCAAAAGTAGCAGTGGGTAGTAATCCCATTACCATCGCAAAGCAGAGAAAGACACTTAGCAATAGCTTTCGCATAAAGCATTCTCCTTTCCGTTTTTTGTGTTGTCTTGTCCGCCTCTTGCCTACCTTTGTAATTGCAAGCGTCCGATGAATCGGAAATCATTATTTGGCAAGCGTCTAACTTTTACAGGAAATTCGCTTGCCCGTCGTCATTGGCAACGCCTCCTCTCTGTGGGCTTTTGTGGCGTAAAGGGTACAAAAAACCTTTTTCCACAAGTATATAATCCAAGTATGTCATATTTTTATCAATTTTTCAACCATTTTTTGTAAATTTCGAGTAAAAAGCTTCACTTGCGCGGAAAACGATCCCCGCTCTCACGGAGATTTAGCTCCGCCATCGCGGACATGAGATCCGGGTGAGCAGAGGGGAAAGCGCCTCTGCTCACACAATGGTTGGTTGTGTATCTATAGCAAAGAAAAAAGACAGAGGGCTACAGAATGGTCCTCTGTCTGGCATAATCCTGTTTGGTGAGCTGACGGGCGGCGTGGCCCGCACAGGAGATGCCGTGCTCGGCCAGCTTGCGTCGGGCCGGGGGATAGACGGGATTGCCGATCTCCTCGCGGCTGGTGGCGGCGGAGGCGATATGGAATTGGCCGGTCAGTCCGGCCTTTTGCACCAGGTCCTTCATAACAAATTCGGCCATGGGACTGCGGCAAATATTGCCATGGCAGACAAATAGAATTTTCTTCATGTGTGGACTCCTTAAAAATTACTACATCGCCAGCTAAAATGACGAGGATAAAGCGGTCCAATTTCGGCTTTTCATTTCGTTAGAATGTGTTTAATTATAGTGAGATTATTGCTTTGCGTCAAGCAGTCAAAGGAAAGAGATAAGACGCATTAGTGAATGCCGCTTCTCTCTCTATATATATCCGGTGGGATACATTTGCCGCGATATACAGGCAGCCGCTCATTTAGAAACCGCCGCAGTTTATAGCAAATTGACATTTACTTTTCTTTGTGCTGCATCCGCCACAGAGTGGAGCGGCTTACGCCGAGTTGGATCGCCGCCTGACTTTGGTTGCCATGGACGCGGCGCAGGGCAATCTCTACCAGTTCGCGGGTCATCTCCTCCAGCGTACGATTTGTGTCAAATGTCGGAGCCTTGGCCGCAGGCTGAGGGGACTCTAACAACAATTGCTGTCGGACGCTTTCGGCGGAAATATAGGATCGCTCCGCCGTCAGCGTTAACTGTCGTATGACGCGTTTTAACTGGTCCATATTTCCGGGCCACGGATAGCTTTGCAGAAGCTCCATCGCCTCCGGAACAAAACCGATGACTTGATGGGCGCTTTCAGCATTAAACTCGTTGAGGTAGAGGCTGCACAGAGCCGGGATTTCAAAGACGCGTTCCCGCAGAGGAGGCATTCGCAGCGTCAAACAGGAGTATTGCTGGCGCAGAACCCGACAGATGGGACAGTCCTCAGCTTGAGGAGTATCTGTAACGACCGAAAACAGAAATCGATTGTTTCCTCCTGATAGGATATGCCGAGCCAGAGAGTCCGACTGTTCCTTCGTAAGACAGTTGCAGTTTTTAAAATAGAAAGTGCATCCGGCGTCGTATAGAGGGGAGTCCGTTCGCGTTAGAAAGCTCTTCCAGAATTTGCTGTCCGCCCGGTCGCAATCCACCACACAAAGGGGGTGGTCACGATGCAGACCGTTGGAATACAGAACATTTGCGGCCCGATCCTTGTGTGTGCTGATCTCACCAAGGATCAGCACAGGGGAACGGGATACCGCATAGCGCTGCAGATTTTGGTGAAGGGCGGAGTTGATGTACTTTTTGAAATACTGCGGAGAAATATCTTCGCAGCTGAAAAAGCTTACGACCTCACTGCGGGACATGTCCTCCGGTAGGGGCTCGGCCTGCAGAAAGAAATAGGAGGAACCCTCCAGAAATACTCGCTGACAGGAAATTTTCCACGGCTGTTCCTGAATTCGCCGGATTTGCACGCCGCCCTCCGCATCGTCCGCTTGTGCGGCGATTTTTTGCATCATCTTCCGCAGCCGGGGCTTTCGGGCAAGAGAGGGACTCTCCCAAAATGCCGTTAGGTCCTCCTGCAGAACAGCCAGCTCCCATTGGTGTTGACGGGCTTGACGCTCCAGCAGTGCGTCCCGGACACGAACTGCGGTCATCAGATGATGCAGCTGCAGCGCTTGACGGATCGAGTTTTCCAGACTTTCCACGCCGGAGGTGATCAGAATAGCGTCCAGCGAATGCTGCTTGGCATACTGCGTCGTCACCATATCTCCTATGATCAGGGTGACGCCTTGCTGAATCAGTTCATCTACCGTTTTTTCCAGCGTATCTCCCTGCGAGATCGAATAAATCGGCACTTCATATTGCAGCACGCTGCACAGGAGCGTTGCCATACGGGCAATGTTGGGATAGGCGACCAGGGCATAGCGGCCGGTGTAGTTTTCCGCCAGCTTTAAGGCGGACAGCACATCATAGCTGGATAGCTGGATCTCCACCACGGGGATGGAAACAACGGACCGCAGCACCTCCGCCGTGCCGCCGCGGGAGATGACGATATCAAACTCTTCCTCATCGATTTCCTGCACCAGACGCGCACCCTCGCCGAGGTCGCCGACCATCACCGTCAGGCGGACCTCCGGCCTGTCCTTGCAGATAAACAGCAGTATATTCTTCATACTCTCATAGGGCGCTATGACCAGGATCCTGCACGGGATCATGCGATTCACCACCTGTCTTATTTTGAAACATTTTTTTCTTGTTGCAGAATCAATTATACACCAATTACAAAAGTGTTGCAATATGAAACTTACTTTTTTGATTTCGCCATTGATTTGATTGAACCGCTGTGATAAAAAAGGGACAGAAAGTAAAAATATGGGGCGCAGACCCCAAGGGAGGTATATATGGAGATCAAAGGTATCATTGCCGCCATGGCCACCGCCATGTACGAGGATGGAAGCATCAATGAGTCCGAGATCCGCAATCAGGTGAACCGGCATATTCGAGCCGGGGTAGACGGTATCTTCTGCCTGGGTACCAACGGGGAGTTCTATATCCTCAGTACAGAGGAGAAAAAGCGGGTCATGCACATCTGTGTGGATGAGGCACGGGGACGGGTACCTGTCTATGCAGGGACCGGCTGTGTGGGAACGCAGGATACCATTGATCTGTCGCTGGCGGCGCAGGAGATCGGCGTAGATGTGCTGTCCGTTATCACGCCGTATTTCGCGGCGTTGAATCAAGAGGAGCTGTACCGTCACTATGCAGATATTGCCGCCGCGGTGACCCTGCCTATCGTGATGTACAACATCCCCATGCGCACCGGCTGCGCCATTGAGCCGGAAACGGTATCCCGGTTGGCGAAGGACTTCTCTAATATCCGGGGCGTAAAAGACTCCAGCGGAAAGTTTGAAAATATTCTGGCATACATACACGGTACAGATCCGGAGCATTTCTCCGTCCTTTCCGGCAACGATGCGCTGATTCTGAAAACGCTGCAAAACGGAGGTAAGGGCGGAATTACCGCAGTTGCCAATATTCTGCCGGAAATGATGGTGAGTATCTATCAGAATTGGAAGAAGGGCGACATGGTTGCCGCTGAGGCTGCCCAGCAGGCCATTCAGCCCATCCGTGACTGCTTCAAGTACGGCAACCCCAACTCGATTGTTAAGCGGGCAGCCAACCTGATCGGACAGCCCCTGGGTCCATGCCGCAAGCCGTTTGGAATGGTGAGCGAGGAGACGGACAGAGCCATTTTGGATACCATTGACCGATACTATGCGGCCTACAAGCGCTGACAAGGAGGTAAGGAGATATGATTAGTCTGAAGCTGCCTGTGTGTACCCACTTAGGGGAGGGCAGTGTGAAAGTTGTCCCGGAGATTATTCGCCGGGAGAACGCGAAAAAGGTTGTCGTGTTCACCGATCAGGGTGTGCGGCAGTCCGGCGTATGCGATGTGCTGCTTCGTGAGCTGGCAGATATTTCCTATGCGGTGCTGGACGATATACCGCGGGAGCCGAGCTACTTGGATGTAGAGAAAATCGCCGGGCAGCTGGAGGCAATGGCGTGCGATTTGATCGTAGCGATCGGCGGCGGCAGTGTGATGGACACAGCTAAGCTATGTTCCATTCTCAAGGGCGCCCCCTATACCATTCGAGATCTGCTGCAAGACCCTGCACAGGGGCGCAAGCAAGTAAAAACGGTGTTCCTGCCCACCACCTGCGGCACCGGGTCTGAGGCCACCTGCAACGCCATTGTAGCCATCCCGGAGGAGAGTGTGAAAAAGGGCATCGTCAACGATGCCATGATCCCGGACTATGCGGTTTTGGATCCGCTGACGATCCGCCGTCTGCCGAAATCCATTGTGGCAGCTACCGGTGTAGACGCGCTGGCACATGTAGTGGAGTGCTACACCTCACTGAAGGCTACAGATTTCAGCAATATGTTTGCCGTGACCGGCGCCAAGCTGATTTTCAAAAACCTGGTACGCGCCTATGAGGACCCGGACGATATGGAGGCCAAGACTGCCATGATGCTGGGTGCATTTTACGGAGGCGTGGCTATTACTGCCAGCGGCACCACCGCCGTGCATGCACTGAGCTATCCGCTGGGCGGCAAATTCCATATTGCCCACGGCGTATCCAATGCCATCCTGTTTGCGCCGGTGATGCGCTGCAACCGTCCCGCCTGCGAAAAGGAGTTGGCGCAGTTATGTGACGCGGTGTATCCCGAATGCCATGGGCAAAGTGCCGAGGAAAAATCTCTGCGTATCATTACTGCCATAGAGGATGTTATCCACCGCACGGATATCCCCACGGATCTCAAGCCCTACGGTGTGCAGCCGTCGGACATTGATTTTCTGGTCACCTCTGGCAGCCAACAGCGGCGCTTGCTGGACAACAACCGCAAGGAACTGACGCTGGAGGAGATCCGGGCTATTTATCAAAGCGTCCTGTAAGGGCTGCGAAAGAATCACAAGGAGGCGTTAAACATATGAACCGTCCGATTTTGGGGATCACCATGGGAGATCCTGCCGGCTGCGGTCCTGAGATCACCGTCCGGGCTTTGTCCGACGCCACGGTGTACCAACGGTGTCGGCCGTTGGTGATAGGCGACATCAAGTGCATCCGCGACGCGTTGCGGGTGACGAACCGACCGGAGCTGAAGCTCCATCAGGTGGATAGACCCAGCCAGGGACTATATGAATTCGGCACCATAGATGTGCTGCATCTGGAGCTGGTGGACTGGGACAGGTTTTCCTATGGTAAGGTAGATCCCATGTGTGGAAATGCCGCTTTTCAATGTGTGAAAAAGGTCATCGAGCTGGCTATGGCGGGAGAGGTAGACGCTACCGTTACGAACGCACTGAACAAGGAGGCCATGAATCTTGCCGGACATCATTTCAATGGTCATACTGAGATCTACGCCCATTACACCGGGACGGACAAGTACACCATGATGCTGGCACACGATGACCTGCGGGTGGTACATGTATCCACCCATGTATCTCTGCGGCAGGCCTGTGACCTGGTAAAAAAGGAGCGGGTGCTGGATGTTATCCGCATTGCCCACAAGGCATGCCTGGAGCTGGGTATCGCAGCGCCCAAGGTGGGCGTATGCGGTCTGAACCCCCATGCAGGAGAGGACGGCATGTTCGGGCGGGAGGAAATCGAGGAGATTGCTCCTGCTATTGAACAGGCCAAGGCCGAGGGTATTCAAGCGCTGGGGCCCCTCCCGCCGGACACCGCCTTTTCCAAGGCGTTGGGCGGCTGGTATGATATCGTGGTCTGTATGTACCACGATCAGGGGCACATCCCTTTGAAGGTCGTGGGCTTTGTATACAACAAAAATCTGGGCCGCTGGGATGCAGTGGCAGGTGTGAATGTAACATTGGGCTTGCCCATTATCAGGGCCAGTGTGGACCACGGAACCGCTTTTGGACACGCCGGAACCGGCGTTGCAAATGAACTGAGTCTTGTAAATGCTATGGATTACGCCATCCGTATGGCAAATGCCAAAAAAAATGTATCCGCCGTAAAGTGAGGGGCCTATATGTATTTCATCATCGCCGATGATCTGACCGGCGCAACCGATACAGGCATTCAATTCCAAAAGCGTGGTATTGCCACCACGGTTCTGGTGGAACCGCCGAAGGAAACATGGCCCTGTCTTGGCGAGAACAGCGCGCTGTCCATCAATGCAAGCTCCCGGGAGCTGCGCCCACAGGAGGCGGCGGTCCGCACACGGGAAGTCCTGCAACATATAGTCCTGTGCGATCAAGATACACTCTTTAAGAAGGTCGACTCGCTTATGCGGGGAAACCCCGTGGAGGAGTTGGAGGCTGCGCTGGAGGCTGCCGACCGCCGGATCGCGTTGGCGGCGCCCAGCTTCCCGAGGATGGGCCGTACCGTAGACGGCGGCGTACTCCATCTGCCGGATGGCTCTGCTAAAGACCTGCTGACCTTGTTCAAGAACCGTGCACACATGACTGTTTGCCACATCCCACTGGCACGCCTGCGGACAGAGGGGGCGGGTCTGGCTTCCGCCCTTGCCCGGAGGGAGGCACCGCTTCTGTGCCTGATCGATGCTGTGACAGAGGCGGATCTGTCGCTGGTGGCGGAAATCGGGCAGGCGCTGGATGCGCCTCCTGTGTACTGCGGCAGCGCGGCGCTGGCAGAGGCGCTGCCGGTTAGAGGCGGGCTGCCCAATGTACCGTGCCGCCCGGCTGCCAAGCGTGTTTTAGTTGTTACCGGCTCCCGGAAGAAGGAGACGGCGGCACAAGTTCGGCGCTTGGAGGCTGTCTGCGGACTGCACAAGGTCTTACTGGATTCCGAGTGTTTACTGCACGGGCCTGCTCCTGCGGAGATTTCCCGCGCTGCACAGAAACTATCAGAGCTGCTGCGGCAGGAGTGCAGTGCGATACTGGCCTTTGACAGCTTGTTTTGCAGCCAGACCGGATTTGCGGATGACGATGTTGCCGCACGGCAGGCGGGTAGGAGTCTGGCCTCCAAACTGGGTGAGGTACTGAACTGTATCGACCGCACGCTGTATGATGGATTGATTTTAGTTGGCGGTGACACCGCCGTGGAGGTGTGCCGCAGCTTGCATACCACGCAGCTCCTGCTTTTGGAGGAGGTGCAGAGCGGAACTCCTGCCGGACTATTGGCTGACGGTCCGCTCCGGGGGATGCCGGTCATCACAAAATCTGGTGCATTCGGGGATGAAGATACCCTGCTGCACACATGGAAATATATTAGGAGAGAAAGTGAATAAGGAGGAGATCGCACAAGAATAGCAGAGCATATACCCCGAAAATCAAAAGTCGCGTTACCTTAAACAACCATTCTAAAAGAAAGAAGGAGTCACTATGGCAACCCTCGAAAGTAAAAAAGCCGCTACCCTGGGAAAGAGATCTATTATCGGTATGATTATTGGCCTGGCACTGGGCGCGATCCTGTGCTTTGTCCCGAACGGCTATGTCCGTGATGATATCATCATCAATACCATACTGAACATCGTCGGTAATGGATATCTGAATCTGATCAAGATGACCATCATCCCCTTTGTTTTTGCATCCCTGGTCATGGGCATCTCCAGTGCTACCGATGTCAAGCAGGTGGGACGCATCGGCGGCAAGATCCTGATCATCTATGTAGCTACCACAGTGGTCGCTTCCGCCTTTGGTATTTTGGGCGGCATGATCCTCAAGCCCGGCGTAGGCGTGGATCTCGGGTCTTTTGACCTGTCCAACACCTATGAGAATGTTAACACCTCGTTTGCAAGCGTTATCCTTGACTTTATCCCCACGAATATTGTAGAATCCTTTGCTAAGGGCAAGATGATTCACATTGTGGTCTTTGCCGTGTTCTTCGGTATTGCCCTGAGCCTTATCGGCGAGAAGGCAAAGGCCGTGAAGAAGTTCAACGAGTCTCTGGCCAACACCATGCTGAAAATTGTGAACATTGTTATGCAGCTGACCCCCTACGGCGTGTGCGCCCTGATGGCTAAGACCGTTGCCAATCTGGGCTTCACAATCATTGTGACGCTGGCCAAGTACTGCGCCTCCGAGATCTTCTTGCTCTTCCTGTTCGGTCTGCTCGTCTATGGCCTGATGCTGAAGCTCTTCACCGGCCTGAGCTATGGTCGCTTCCTCAAGAAGTACAGCCGTATTGCGCTGGTGCCTTTCTCCACCTCCTCCTCCAACGCAACCCTGCCTTATTCCATCGAGTTCTGCCGCAGCATCGGCGTTTCCGAGAAGGTGGCGTCCTTCACCCTGCCTCTGGGTGCCACGCTGAACATGGACGGCAGCGCCATCATGCAGGGCATGACCGCTGTGTTCGTGGCGCAGCTGTACAACATTGACCTGACCTGGCCCATGATCGTTACCATCGTGATCGCCGCTACCCTTGGCACCATCGGCTCCCCCGGTATGCCCGGCGTGGTCATGGTCACGCTGACCGTGGTGCTGCAGTCCGTGGGCTTCCCGCTGGAGGCAATCGCCATCATTGTGGCAATCGACAAGTTCCCCGATATGTTCAAGACTGTACTGAATGTGCTGGGCGACTCTGTGGATACCGTGATCGTTGCCAAGTCCGAGGGCGAATTTGACGCGGATGTGTTCAACGGTCTGAAGGAAGCGGATGTCAATGTGGGCGAATGATCCCGCGAAACCTTTTCACTTTATATGTAAGGAGTATCCGTTATGGTTATCAGTAGTAAGTTTCTGGATGCACTGACCCCCTCATCCATTCGAAGCATTACGGCCAAGATCCGCGACAAGGCAAAAGACGGTATTCAGGTAGTGTCCTTTGCCGGTGGTCTGCCCAGCAAGGAGTTTTTCCCGCTGGAGGATCTGCGCCGCATCACCGACCAGGTTTTTGAAGAGGAGGGCGGCGAAGCTATTCAATATGCCGCCTCTGACGGCTACGATCCCCTGCGTCAGTATCTGGTGGAGTTTATGAAGCGCTATCAGGTCAACAATATCGACTACAAGAATATCCTCATCACCAGCGGTGCCCAGCAGGGCTTAGCTTACCTCTCTAAGGGCATGATCGAGCCGGGGTCCGTGGTCATCGTGGAAAATCCGTCCTACCCGGGTGCACTGGACACCTTCCGTTCCTACGGCGCGGAGATCGTGGGCGTCAGCATGGATGATGATGGTATGAAGATGGATGTGCTGGAGCAGGTGCTGCAGCAGCACAAAAAGGTGGCGTTCATCTACACCATTGCGGATTTTCAGAATCCCACCGGGCGCTGCATGTCCATTGAACGGCGCAAAAAGCTGGTAGAACTGGCAGAAACATACGACACCTTCGTTGTGGAGGATGGTCCGTACAGCCTGATCTCCTTTGATGGACAGGTTATGCCGGCTATCAAGAGCTTTGATACATATGGACGGGTCATCTATTCCGGGTCAACCTCCAAGACCATTGCTCCGGGACTCCGCATAGGTTGGCTGATTGCCGATCATGAGAGCATTACCAAGCTGGTATATCTGAAAATGCGGGATGATCTGCAGGTGAACAACATTGCCCAGCGTCAGGTGTACCACTACTTGAAGGATTGCGATTTTGACGGCCATCTGAAAACGGTGATCGATGTGTATCGCCGTCGGCGGGATGTGATGGCAGAGGCTGTCCGCGCCAGCTTCCCGGAGGGTACACGGGTGATTCTGCCCGGCGGCGGTCTGTTCATGTGGGTGGATCTGCCCGAAGGCACAGATGCGTTGGAGATGTTTGACTTTGTCTTTCAAAAAAATATCGCCTATGTGCCCGGCCAGTTTTTCTGCTGCGATGGAAGCGGCAAGAATGCCATGCGGCTGAACTTTTCCACCACAGGAGAGGAGGATATTGCCCGCTTTATCCCCATTCTTGGTGAAATGATAAAGCAATATCTGAAAAAATGATCTTGCGCAAATAAGCGATGCTGCTTTGCTGCTGCGAAAAATCTCCGCGATTCCGGAGCGCGCGTGAAGTATATGTTTATGAGAGGGGGCGAACCTATACAGGTTCGCCCCCTCTCAGTCTGTCAATTGTGCCGCTCTGTAAGGCGGCTACCGTTTCCGATAGCCGCCTTGAGACCTATTCGCTTTATTATCTGTTGTACTTTTTCTTTCGGCTTACAACCGTTGTGCCGATAACAGCGCCGCCGCTGATGAACAGAAGTACGATCCATAAAACGAGATTGCTGCTGTCACCGGTTTTTGGCGAGGTAGTATTTCCAAAATTGTCGGTCTGATCAGTCGGCTTCGCCGCAGAACCCGTTGCGGGAATTTCAACGGCGGCCTTCTTATAGCCACAGACGGTGCATTCCTCGTGTTTGGAGCCTCTCGTGGTTGCGGGGGCTTCCTTATCGATGACCCACTTGAAGGTCACCCTGCCGGAGGGTTGGACCCACCACCATCCGCAACTGCACCATTGAAGAGGGCGTGACCATCGGCTATGACGGCACCCAGAGCGAGATCGGCTCCATCGCCGGGCGTATGCAGGGCACGGTGGAAAACTGCGTCAGCCACGCCACGGTCAAGGGCGTCAACTATGTGGGCGGCATCATCGGCACCCGCGACAACGCGATGGGCATCTGTACGGTGAATAACTGCACCTTCGGCGGCACGGTGGAGGCCACCGGCAGCTATGTCGGCGGCATCATGGGCGGCGGCTACGGTGTAAACAGCAGCGCACCCAACGGAATTCGCACAACCGTTACGGATTGCAAGGTGACCGATACCGCCTCTGTCACGGGTCAGGAAAATGTGGGCGGTATTCTCGGCGGTGATGGCTTTGTGGCCCAGGCGTGGAATGGCTATTCGTTCAAGAACAACACCTTCCTGGGTAAGATCAAGGGTGAGAGCAATGTGGGCGGCATCATCGGCTACCGCAGCCTGAATAAATTTGACAATATTTCCAATAACATCTATGCCGCCGACTGCGGTGCGACCAAGGGAATTGCCGCCGTGCGGTATGTGGACACAAATCAGTTCGCAAACCTGACCGAAAAGGACGGCACGACCTACTTTAACACCTCAAAAATGGAGATTAACATGCGGGACACGAATACGCTGTATCTCTATGCAAACGATGGGACGCTGATGAAAGGTCCTACTGTCCGGGGGTGCGACTGGAAAGCCGACCACAACCGCACCGACGACCCCCTGGGGAAGGATGCAGTGAAGCTCTGCCGCAGCACCAACGAGAGTCTCCTGCCCGATGATAACGGCGCAGGTACCCCCGCCACCGGCGATACCAGCGTGCTGGTTTGGGCCATCGCCCTGCCCGTGACGATTCTCGCCGCCGCCTTCGTCCTCAAGCGTAAGGAGCGGGAGGCGTAAGCCAAAAAGAAAAACCTAAGCGGCAAAATAAAACAGCACCCCCGGGGCCTCTTGCATGACAAGAGACCCCGGGGGTTTTTCGTTTTACGGGTAAATATGCTGAAATCTCGCTTGCCTTGATGATTTCCAGCTTTGCGGGAATGTTGTTCGGATAGTCTGTCATTGTCTTGTTCTCCTTTTCGATAGATAGTGTGGGCAGTGAATAACGGTGGCACGGAAGCTCTGCTTGCAGCTCCTTTCGCATTTCCTGCAAAGCTCGTTGTATTTCTTCCTGCCACGCTCATCAAGAAAGAACGCCCATTCTTCCTTGAGGTATTTCGGCATACGGGGCATAACGGACACCTCCTTTTCACTGCCGAATTGCCGATTTGCTCCCGAAACGCAGAAACGCCCAAAACCGTTTCCCGCTGTATGGTTTCGGGGCGATTTTGGGCATTTTCTTTCGATATGAGCGGCTTTGTTTTGGCGGCGGTATCCTTTACCGCCAACCATTCAAAAGCCGCTGTTTGTCACTTCCGGGTAACAAAAAAGCGCCGTATTGCTACGGCGCTTTTGTCTTGCTCAGAAGATGGAGCAAGGGAACGCTATTCGATTATTTGTTGTACTTTTTCTTTCTGCTGACAACCGTTGTACCAATGGCTGCACCGCCGCTGACAAACAGCAGAGCAATCCACAGTGCAAGGTTGCTTGTATCGCCGGTCTGGGGACTCTTATCGGATGTTCCCGGTTTGGTACTGGCAGGCTTTTTCTCAAGAGCAGCAATCGCATCTTCGATAGCCTTTGCCATCTTGTCTACTTCAGATTGCTCCGTAATATTTTTACCACGGACAACAGCTTTGACAGCGGTTTCCACACCAGAGAAATCCTTGTAGTCATCCTTCTTCAAAGCATTTGCTTTGGCAATGGCTGCATCAACCTTTGTGTAATCAGCATCCTTGTATTGCAGGGCAGCAATGGCATCTTCAATAGCCTTCGCCATTGCATCCACTTCGCTCTGTTCAGTGATGTTCTTGTCACGGACAACAGCCTTGACAGCAGCTTCCACACCGGAGAAATCCTTGTAGTCATTCTTGTTTAGCGCATTTGCTTTGGCAATGGCTGCATCAACCTTTGTGTAATCAGCATCCTTGTATTGCAAGGCAGCAATGGCATCTTCAATAGCCTTCGCCATTGCGTCAACTTCGCTCTGTTCAGTGATATTCTTGTCACGGACAACAGCATTGACGGCAGCTTCCACGGCAGTGAAGTCCTTGTACTCGTCCTTGTTCAGTGCATTTGCTTTGGCAATGGCTGCATCAACCTTTGTGTAATCAGCATCCTT
>CEAR01036492.1_pt1 | contig 63489 bp, 62 predicted proteins | sample 557461 | NCBI WGS metagenome assembly CEAR01 (sample SAMEA3182075, study PRJEB8094) | gut metagenome | biome: human; feature: gut; material: Stool; isolation source: human stools | place: Canada | collected 2012-03-14 | reverse complement strand
TAAAAAAGGTCAATAAGATTATTCAGATCGAAGTGCCACCCAATCCTTATTGGGCCACAATAGGATTGACTCTTGAACCCTTGCCGTTAGGAACAGGGTTGCAGATCGAAAGTGACATCTCCTATGGTTATCTGAACCATTCTTTTCAAAATGCCGTTTTTGAAGGGATTCGTATGTCGTGCCAATCAGGGTTACATGGATGGGAAGTGACAGATCTGAAAGTAACTTTTACTCAAGCCGAGTATTATAGCCCGGTAAGTACACCTGCTGATTTCAGACAGCTGACCCCTTATGTCTTCAGGCTGGCTTTGCAACAGTCAGGTGTGGACATTCTCGAACCGATGCTCTGTTTTGAGTTGCAGATACCCCAGGAGGCAAGTTCCAAAGCTATTACAGATTTGCAAAAAATGATGTCTGAGATTGAGGACATCAGTTGCAATAATGGGTGGTGTCATATTAAAGGGAAAGTTCCATTAAATACAAGTAAAGACTATGCCTCAGAAGTAAGTTCATACACTAAGGGCTTAGGTGTTTTTATGGTTAAGCCATGCGGGTATCAAATAACAAAAGGCGGTTATTCTGATAATATCCGCATGAACGAAAAAGATAAACTTTTATTCATGTTCCAAAAATCAATGTCATCAAAATAATGGAGCGGTCAGGAAATTAATATAAGACGCCGTGGCGACAGGAGCGTGAGGCAGTGCGCCGGGCGTATTGCCTCACACAACCTTATCACCACCGCTTGCTCCCAGATGATGTGATAATTCAGGCGATAAGCCGTGTCAGTGGCCCGCGGATCCACAGACACGGCACATCGCCTTGTGCTGTTTACCGGTTGCCCGGCTGATTCCGTGCTGCACACCGATTCAGCTTCGGGCAATTCTGATATTGGATATGATGTCCGGCTTCAGCCGGAAACGGCGACAACGCCAGAGCAAAGCGAGGGCAAGCCTTCGCCCGACTCTCGCGTTGTCGCCTCTCTTTGGAACACCAGTCTGCAAACGATGACTTCGGCCGCTTCAAGGCTGGCACTTTGAAACGGCAACGGTCAAAGGTGGCCGGTTCTTTCCCTTGAAGATTTTGAGCCTCGGCAGGGACAGGCGTTTTGGCGTGCGAAGTTACTGCGTCCGGGTGGAACGTCAAGTGACGCTGCGCTTGTGGTCGGCGTCCGCACTCGTGAGCCTCCACATTTTTTCTCCCTCAAATCCGAAAAAATGGGTATCCCTCGCTTGCCGCTGACTACACACTTGCCTTATCCTCCCTTTTGGCCGCAGTTGTGGGACTGCACGAAAAACGGCCAGCCCTGCCGGAGAAGCTCAAAGAGCTTCAAACAAAAGGGAAAAAATTAACTCAAACGCTCAAACATCAAATGACTATGCGAGTAAAAAGAATGAAAGTAGCGGAGGGCAGACGGCTCAATATCGGGCAGTTCCCCAATTTCCACCGCTCCGGCTCCATTAGGGGCATGAAAAAACTCTATTATGGCGAGAACTGCCTTTTGGTACGCTGTGGCAACTACATCTACAACGTGACCTCCGAACCCTCAATCTACAATCAGGCAACAATCTAAATCATAAGAATATGGAAAATTATAACGGAATAGCAATATCCAAGAACGACAAGGAATTTGTCGTGGCGTTTGACAACTTTGTCAACGGCAAAATGCAATCCGCAACCAACACAGGAAAGGCACTCGCCACAATACACCGCTATTTGCAGTCGCAGGCTTTCAAGGTGTGCGTGGCATATTTCCGTCAGCTCGCCGTCAACTACCGAACCGGTTATTATGACGAGCGAAACGAAATGGCAGCCCGGAGAGCGGCGATGATGTACGACACACTGATGAACGGCCATGAAATCTATGACCCCGAATATAAAAAACTAAAAGATAAAAGCGTATGAACGACACCGATTTTCCCGAATACGGACGCCAGTGCGAGTTGCTGACACCGTGGCGAGGCTACCACCGTGGCACAATCGTAGGACTGAGCGGCTACCGCTTCATCATCGAGGTAAGCAGTGGCGCGAGGATTGAACTTTACGAAGATGAAATTGAATTTGACTGACTATGAACAGACTGTTGACACCGAAATTTGAGGAAGCCATAAAGGACTATCCTCTGTACTCGCAGGACGGCAAGGCGAGAGCCGCAGTGTGCGTGGCGATATTCACTATCGGAAATATCCGTTGGTTTGTGCTTGAAGGAGGCAAAGAGGGAGACGATACAATCCTTTACTGCATAGTGGTCGGACTCGGCGAAGATGAATACGGCTATGTGTCGCTCAACGAACTTGCCGATGTCGAACTTGACTACCGCAAACAAGGCTTCGGCATTATCCGAGTAATACAAATGCCGTATTTCACCCCATGCCCCATAGGGCAGATAAGCGATGAGAGGCTTCAAGACTTCTTGAACCGCCTCTATGATTGACCGAACACGTCAGCCGTGGTGTTGTTCCACGGCTGACATTACCGAAAAATTCGGTCTGCCACCTCCATGCCGGACGTGGCAGACATAAACGTGTACTGACATGATTTTACAAACCATAATCCAAGTTGCCGCACAATGCGGCTGGAGCGTGACCGCCAATGTGAGAGACGGCAACATCACCTCTTTCGATTTCCGGCGGAATACCGAGAGCGGAGTGCCGTTCTGCTTCTCAGCCGACATGACCGATAGCAAACCGGATTCGCTTGTGGACGACATACTGTCGTTCATCGACGCTTTCCAACCCGACATCTTCGCGCGGCAGTGGTGCCGGATTTCGGGTGCCGGAGAGAGCCGCTATGCCCAGACACTCTCCGACATGGACGGCATACGCACCCAGGCATGGCTACTCGCCATCGACCTCTCCGAAGCCTTCTCCGCTCCGTGCCCCTCACCGTGGTATCTCTGGAACTGACAGTGCCGTTTACCGTTTCTTCCGTTTTCTTCCCCGCTTGACCTGCGGGTGGTCGAGCAGGAAGATTATATCGCTTCCGAGTATCAGCCTGTGCCAGCCGTTTTCCGAGCGGCGGTATGGGAGTACCGGGGGCGATTGCCTCATGTATTCGTAAATCGTCGTATGACTTATGCCGAGCAGTTTTCTTGCCGCCATCACCGAATACAGCAAATCGGGGACTATCCTTTGAAAATCAGGGCGCATGGCTTTTCTCCCCACTTTCCATCACCGCGTGCCGGCGGTATTCGTTTATGAAAACTTCGGCGGCTTCCACTGCCATTTCTGCGGAGACGCTGATATGTTCTGGCCACCGTGCAAGACGGTTCTCCGGCGTGACTATATCCGACAGCCGTATGTCGTGATAATACAGCGCGACCGCAAGGTCATATTTCCGCTGTTCCCAGTCTATGGGTGTGGGTTTTACGTTGTCTTTCATTTTTCCATGTTCTTTTGAGTGTTTATCCTGAATGTCTTTCCTCGCAGGGCGACGAAATTGAACATCTCCTTGAAGCGGTCGTATATCCTCTCGCCATAGACATCCTGTATCTGGTCAATCGTGAAGTTGGTGGTGGCATGGGTAAACTGGTGGTAGCGGTTGTCGTAGCGTGACTGGAAGATGTACTGCATAACATTCTCGAAGTTGCCGTACCTTCCTGTCGGCACTGTCTCGCTGCCAAGTTCGTCAAACGCCTGTCTCGGACTGTCGATATACTGCCTGATACCCCGGTAGCCTCCGTATATTGACTCATCGGCGTAAGCGGCGCATACATCAATCACGTTGTCTATCCGGAAATAATACCGGTTGCCCTCGATGTGCGGCCTCACAAGGGAGCAGAACTCCCTGATGATTTTCAGCATGGTGGATTTGCCCGTTCCGATGTCGCCCCAGATAAGCAGCCCCTTGTCCGGGTCAAGGTTGCCATCATAGTCCATCACCGCCCAGTGAACGATGTCGTTGTATGCCGGTTTCATTTCTTCCCTCACTGTGAAGCCCGGGCAGACGGCAACCGCACACTGCATGAAAAGCGTCTTGTATTCGCTAATCCTCGATAAGTCCACAGTTCGGTTTGACCGGCGTTCTGCGGCCTCTCTGATTTCCCTGACGGCTTCCGCCGGGTTTATTTTCTTGGGGTTTGCCATTGTTCCGTTCTCGTTCTAATCGGGCGCGGGCCCAGTTGAAAAAATGATCCTTGCACTCTTGCACGGTCAGATGGTTCTTTTTCTTGATCCTGCACTCTTGAAAAAAGTCAGGCAGCATATCTTCAAGTATTTTCCTTTCGCAGTGCAAGGCTCCGGCTATTTCGTCGAGCGAAGCCGTATCCTTTGAAAAAATTTCAAAAACTTCTCCTTCACGCGCGGGGGAGAGAGAATTTTTATTTATATTATTATCTATATAATATATGTCCCCAAAGGTGTCCCCAACAGTGTCGGAAGAAGTGTCCCCATTTGTGGGGGATTGAGCTTCTGAAGAAGCCCCGATAGCCGCTGTATCCTGTGAAGCCATGATTGAAAAGCCGGGTATCTGATCCATGACAAGCACCGTGTATAGTGTCGCGTTGCCTATTTCAAGTCTCCGTATCCACTTCTGCGCTTCAAAAATCCTCATGTATCTTCCTACTGTGTCTTTGTCCGCTCCGATTGAGGCGGCCAGTTTTCGTGTCGAGGCTACGAACTGACCGGGCAGGATGTCTATTGTTGTGCCTTTTATGGGGTATGTGCCTTTGGCTCTCAGCACGCGAAAAAGTATCTCCAGCCAGAGATGTACCATCCGGCTCTCGGAGTAGAGCCATTCCTCGTTGCGGAGATAGTGCATTACGGGTATCCATGAACGGTTCATTTCGGCTGTTTATATTCTTGGGGTACATATATATGGGAGTTGGTGCGTGAGCCTCAGGCTTTTCCACATGAAGTGTCAACATCGCGGTCTGTCACATAGAGTTCATTCGGGAACACCACACATCCGGCAATCCTCTCTATCTCTTTCTTGCAGAAGGAGGGTATGCAGCAGCATCCGGCTTTCCAGTTGTAGAATGTCTTGCGTTTGATGCCTTCTCCGCAGGCTCTTACTACCGCTGTCACGAAAAAACGGTGGTCTGTATGGGGTAATGTGGCGAGATAGTCGTTAAGGCACTTGGAGTCAATCTCCTTGATCTGTTGTGTAGTCATAATTTCGTCCTTTAAGATTAAATGAATCAGGTCTGCCGTTTTTTTTCAAGTGTTGCGTATCCGGCTCGCGCCCTCACATCGTAAAGAGAGAGGAAAAAACGCCGTCCGTTACGCTCCGCTTTAAGTGATCCGTCGTGTATGGCATCGCGCACACGCTGGTCTGAACAGTGCATTATCTCGGCTGCCTCACGCACGGTTATCTTCCTGTCAGGAGGCATTGGTGCGGTGATGTTCCGCTTTATCTCTTCAAGGGTGTTCTCAATCCTCGTGAGCCTCATTGTTATGCGCCGGTCTTCACTCATAGTCGTATCCGTTTATAAGCTGTTTGACATTTTTTCTGTTAGCAACCATTAGCTATATTTAGAAAAATGATTATCTTTGCGATTAGAAATAATTAATCTAAATTAGGTAGTTGCAATAACACTAACAAACTAATCGTGCTAAATGATTGTTTGAAGTGTTATTATTGGAAATACCTAATCAAATTTATTAGAAAATATAAACGCAAGTTTATGGACAGCATAAGAGAAAGAGTGAGACAGGCGATGGAATGGCTGAAAGACAACAGGCTGTTCAACTCCAACCGTGCCATTGCGGAAAAGATGGGCTACAATCCAAGTGTCGTATCTCAGGTGATAACCGGCAAATCCAACGTGTCGGAACGCTTTGTCAAGAGCCTTTGCAGCATATATCCACTCCTGAGTTTTGAATGGATATGGAGCGGGAATGGAAACATGATACAGGAGACAGCTGCACGGCAGCAGGAGTCGGATCCTGAGCCTCCGCAGTTTGACCGCTTCTCGTATATCCTTGCTGACATGGCGGAGATAATAAAGAACATGACCGCCTTCATGGGGCCGATGAATAACCGGCTTGAACGACTGGAAAAACGGATTGATGAACAGGCAAAGGAGATTGAGCGGCTACGCTCTGAACTGTCAGCAAAAGAGAAAGCCGCCACCTCCCGGAAGAAGTGACGGCTGTGTCTGTGTTACGACAGATATTATTTGAGTTTACCGAAGCCCTGTATGACGCTCGTCTGAAGCACCTGGGCGTATTTCTCGGTCATTGTCACGTTGGAATGGGCGAGCATCTTGCTCACAGTCTCGATGCCCACGCCCTTTGTCAACGCCCACGTCGCAAACGTGTGGCGGCCGACGTGCATTGTCAGGTTGATGTGCAGCTTGGCAAGATTGGCGATTATCTTCAGCTGGTCGTTGCATTTCTGGTTGCTCATCAGATTGAGGTCGTAATTATACTTTTTCAGTATGGCTATCGCCTTAGGCAACAGCACAATCGTATAGGGCATACCGGTTTTCATACGCTTGTCGCGTATGCAGTAGTCATCGCCCTGCCTGAACACGTCCGACTTCTTTATCTTCACGAGGTCGGAGTATGCCAGCCCCGTGTAGCACGAGAAAATGAACATATCGCGCACTTTCTCCGTCATGCCGTAGAGTTCGAGGGCTTCCACACGGTCACGTTCCTCTTCGGTAAGGAATTTTATACCCTCCGACTTTCCTCGGGAAATCCTCATGCCGTCGTAGGGGTTGGACTCCAGCTTCTCAAACTGTATCGCCTCCACGATATAGGGCTTGAGGCGTTTGTGATAGCCATGAACCGATGCCTGGGCTGTCACACGCTTGCGTATGAAATCGTCCCATAGTCTGATATTCTTCGGGGTGAGGTCGCTGAAAAAGCGTATCAGCCCGAAGTCGCGCAGGCAGTTGAGCATGACCTTGTGCTGCTTGCGTGTTGACTCCGTGACAGGGCGCATGTCGATACGTTCCTCCAGCCAGTCGAGGAAACTTGCCGACGAACCCTGCAACTTTGTTTTCTTGACCTTTTTGAGAAGCGACAGGTCGTATTCGCCCTTTGTCGAAGCTATGGACGACATCTTCTCATGGATACCGTCATAGACACGGCGTATCTGTTCGTTCAGATGGTCGGCCTGAGGGTGGTTGACTACCTCCTTGCCGCTCCACTGCTGTTTTAGGACAGCGACGCCGGTGGAGAGACGGACGCGCTCACGGTTGTACGACACCTCAATCTCAACGGTGCCGGGGTTGACGGCCGATGCCTTCTTGCGGCGGTCGAAAACAATCTTAATCTGTGGTATTCCTGCCATAAGTAAAAGATTTTAAGAATGATACATTAAAATTTCTCGTGATGTGGTACACGAAAAAGCGTGTACCACAAATTCCGGGAAATGTACCACACGTGTACCACATACAATTCCAACGCATACGGCAACGAGGCTGTTGCACGCCCCGAATCTTTTGGAAACATTTAGCACAAAATAGCAAATATCAGAGAGTTGGCACTCTGAACAGGCTCCGGTCGCTATGGCAAGACCGGGGCAGGAGACAATGGCTGATATTTGATGGAAAAGCTGGTACATTTGTGGTACTTTTTTGTGGTACATCCACGAAATTTGTACCAAAGATAATGTGCTAATTCCGAACTAACAAATGCTAACTTTGGCTATCGGCAGGAATTATTGTTTGTGCTAAATCTTTCTAAATCAAGATTTTATAAAATTGCTAACACTTGCACATCAGTCACTTACAGGCATGAAAAAAGGGCCACATAATTGTGACCCTTCTGTGATCCGCCTGGGGCTCGAACCCAGGACCCCAACATTAAAAGTGTTGTGCTCTACCAGCTGAGCTAGCGAATCTCCTTTGTCGCCCTGAGGGGGTGTCCCTCTCAAAAGCACTGCAAAATTAGTGCTTATTTTTGAACCCACCAAATTTTTTTGACATTTTTTCTAAAAATTTTTCACGGCTGCTTTCCACGCCTCTGCTATAAAGCTGTTTTTCAGACTATTTCGACCAGGACATATTATACAATAGTTTTAAGCATTACAATTTTTTCAAATTTTGGAATGCAAAGTGTTGCCGAGGCAAAAAAAAATTCGTACCTTTGCCCCCGCAAAACAAACAAACCAAATACAAACAACACTCTAAATGGCAACAAAAATTAGACTGCAACGCCATGGTCGCAAGAACTATGCGTTCTATCCTATTGTCATCGCCGATAGCAGGGCACCACGAGATGGTAGATTTATTGAAAGGATAGGTTCTTATAATCCGAACACTAATCCTGCTACAATTACACTCAATTTCGAGCGTGCTTTGTATTGGGTGACTGTCGGTGCCGAACCCACCGATACCGTACGTTCCATTCTTTCGCATGAAGGCGTACTGCTGATGCACCACCTGCTCGGCGGCGTAGCCAAAGGCGCATTCGACCAGGCCGAGGTCGAGCGTCGTTTCAACGAATGGAAGGCTAAGAAAGACGCCAAGACAGCCAACGCCAAGGCCACTATGGCCCAGCAGCGCGAGCTGACCGCCAAACAGCGTCTCGAAGCCGAAACGGCTAAGAACAAGGCCAAGGCCGAGCTCGTAGCCAAGAAGAAAGCCGAAGCTGCCGCTGCTGCCGCAGCCGCCAATGCCGAAGCTTCCGAAGCTCCCGCCGAAGAGACCGAAGCTGCTGCCGAATAAGCCGTAGCCGAGATTCCTACGATACTCTGAAGGGTGTGTCTGCGTTTCCCCGTCGGCACACCCTTTTTTAAGAGCTAATCAGAACAATCTAAAAATCTCAACTTTAGGCCATTAAGAGATTATGAAGAAATTCAACGAACGCTCCCGGCAAAACCTGTCGGAACTAAATAAAGAAATGCTCAGCACATGGGAGGCCGAGAACCTCTTTGAGCAAAGCGTGGCCCTGCGTGAAGGCGCGCCATCATTCGTCTTTTACGAAGGCCCCCCTTCGGCAAACGGTATGCCCGGCATCCACCACGTGATGGCCCGCACCATCAAAGACCTCTTCTGCCGCTACAAGACCATGCAGGGTTTCCAAGTCCACCGCAAGGCCGGCTGGGACACCCACGGCCTTCCTGTAGAATTGGGCGTGGAGAAATCGCTACATATAAATAAGGAAGACATCGGCGTAAAGATATCTGTCGAGGACTATAATGCCGCATGCCGCCGCGAGGTCATGAAGTACACCCGCGAGTGGGAGGCCCTGACAAACATCATGGGCTATTGGGTCGATACTACCGACCCTTATATCACCTACGACAACCGCTATATCGAAAGCGTATGGTGGCTTCTGTCGCGTCTTTACAGCAAAGGCCTCCTCTATAAGGGCTACACTATCCAGCCATATTCGCCCGCAGCAGGCACCGGACTTAGTTCGCACGAGCTCAACCAGCCCGGCTGCTACCGCGACGTCAAAGACCTCACAGCCACGGTGCTATTTACCATCACCGAGCCCAGGCCCGAGATGACCGGATGGGGGCGCCCCTGCTTCATGGCATGGACAACCACCCCCTGGACGCTGCCAAGCAACACCGCCCTGTGCGTCGGGCCCAAGATTGACTATGTGGCCGTGCGCACATTCAATCCCTACAACGGCGAAAAGCTCACCGTAGTACTTGCCGAGGCCCTTGTGGCATCATATTTCAAGAAAGAAGGCGAAACGGCACCATTCGAAGACTACAAAGTAGGCGACAAAGTCGTGCCCTACCGCATCGTGGGCCACTACACCGGCCCCGAACTGGTCGGTATGCGCTACGAACAGCTCATGCCGTGGGTAAAACCGTGCTGCAAACTCGGAGACCTCGCCCCGGAATATGCGACAGCATATGCCGCCGGGCATCCCGAAAAAGTATTCACCGTCGGCAAGGACAGCTTCGTCGAAATCGCCGACGCAGCCTTCCGTGTAATCTCGGGCGACTACGTTACCACCGACGACGGTACCGGCATCGTGCATATCGCGCCGACCTTCGGTGCCGACGACGCCAAGGTTGCCAAGGCGGCCGACATACCCTCGCTCTTCATGGTCAACATGCGTGGCGAGACAAGGCCCATGGTTGACCTGCGAGGCAGGTTCTACCCGCTCGACGAACTCGCACCCGAGTTTGTAGGCATGTGCGTCGACACGGCACTCTACTCTGCCCACGCCGGCGAATATGTCAAGAACGCTTACGACCCGCGCTACACCGACGAAAAAGGCCACTACGACGAGGCTGCCGCCACCAAGGACGAAGACCTCAACGTGCGCCTCTGCGTCGAACTCAAAGCCGCCGGCCTCGCTTTCCGCACCGAGAAACACGTGCACAACTATCCCCACTGCTGGCGTACCGACAAGCCCGTAATCTACTATCCCCTCGATAGTTGGTTTATCCGCTCTACTGCCGCCCGCGAACGCATGATGGAGCTCAACGACACCATACTGTGGAAACCGGCTTCGACCGGCAGCGGACGTTTCGGCAAGTGGCTCGAAAACCTCCAGGACTGGAACCTCAGCCGCAGCCGCTACTGGGGCACACCACTGCCCATCTGGCGCAACGAAGATGGCACCGAGGAAATCTGCATCGACAGTGTCGAAACCCTCTACAACGAAATCGACAAGGCCGTCGCTGCCGGCATAATGACCACCAATCCCCTGCGCGACAAAGGCTTCGTGCCCGGTGACTACAGCAAGGAGAACTACGACAAAATCGACCTGCACCGCCCCTATGTCGACGACATAGTGCTCGTCTCGCCCACAGGCAAACCGATGCACCGCGAGACCGACCTCATCGACGTGTGGTTCGACTCCGGCTCTATGCCCTACGCCCAAATCCACTACCCCTTCGAGAACAAGGAAGGTCTCGACAGCGGCCGACTATTCCCTGCCGACTTCATCGCCGAGGGCGTCGACCAGACACGCGGTTGGTTCTTCACCCTCCATGCCATAGGTACCATGGTCTTTGACCACCCGGCATTCAAGGCCGTTATATCAAACGGCCTCGTGCTCGACAAGAAAGGCGAGAAGATGTCGAAGCGCAAGGGCAACACCGTCGACCCATTCAAGACCATCGAAGAATCGGGAGCCGACCCACTGCGCTGGTACATGATATCGACCTCGTCGCCATGGGACAACCTCAAATACGACCCCGAAGGCGTGCATGAGACTTCGCGTAAGTTCTTCTCTACCCTCACAAATACCTACAATTTCTTCGCGATGTATGCCAACGTCGACGGCTTCGACCCCTCGGCGGCTCTGGTACCCCTTGCCGAGCGTCCCGAAATCGACCGTTGGATACTGTCGCTGCTCAACACGCTCGTCAAGACCGTAACCGACGAGTTCGACAGCTACGAGCCCACACGTGCGGCGCGCGCCATATCAGTCTTCGTACTCGACAACCTGTCGAACTGGTACGTGCGCCTCAACCGCAAGCGTTTCTGGGGCGGCAACCTCGACCAGGACAAACTGGCCGCATACCAGACCCTCTACACCTGCCTCGTGACCGTGGCCAAGCTCATGGCACCCGTCGCGCCCTTCTATGCCGACCGCCTCTACCGCGACCTCACCCAGGGCGAAGAATCTGTCCACCTGACCCGTTTCCCCGTCAGCGACGACGGCGCCATCGACAAAGAACTCGAAATGCGCATGGATGTTGCCCAGCGCCTCACCTCGCTCGTGCTCTCTCTGCGCAAGAAAGCCAATATCAAGGTGCGCCAGCCGCTTGTCAAGATGCTCGTACCGGCCAATGACCCCGAACTCGAGACAGCCCTCCGCGCCGTAGCCGAAACCGTCAAGACCGAGGTCAACGTCAAAGACCTCGAGATAGTAAGTGCCGACAACGAGGTATTTGTCAAGCGCGTACAACCCGACTTCAAGAAACTCGGCCCGAAATTCGGCAAACTTATGAAAGCTGCCGCCGAGCGCATCAAGGGTCTCGACGCCAAGGAGATAAGCCAGCTCGAACACGACGGCTACCTCGACCTCGACTTCGACGGCGCCACCACGCGCATCGAACTCGGCGACGTCAAGATTATAAGCGAGGACATGGAAGGCTGGCTCGTCGCCAACGACGGCAATCTCACCGTGGCCCTCGACATCGAAATCAACCCCTCGCTGGCTCGCGAAGGCCTGGCACGCGACATCATAAACCGCATACAGCGCCTGCGCAAAGACCGTGGCTACGACATCACCGACCACATCAACCTGCTCCTGCTGCCGGGTGAAAACGTGGCCGAGGTCGTAGACCAGTACGGCGACTACATCTCGGGGCAGTTGTTGGCCGACAGCGTGAAAGTCGGCGAAGCGGCCGACGACGCCGACGTAGTAATACTCGACATCGACGACTTCAAACTCGGCGCAGTCGTAACAAAAGCATAACCAAACAACGGCCGTCGGCGGTATATCAACCGCCGACGGCCACATATTCAAATATCATGAGCGAACAAGCAAGATACAGCGACGAAGAACTTGAAGAATTCCGCCAACTGATACTCACCAAAATAGCCAATGCCACTGCTCTCTACGACGAGCTTGTCGCCTCGCTGCGCGCCGACGACGGCAACGGCACATCCGATACCTCTACCACCTTCAAAGCCCTCGAAGAAGGGGCCAACACCCTCGAACGCGAGGCAACCGCACGGCTGGCAGAAAGGCAGCTTCAATTTATCAACCACCTCAAAGCCGCCCTGACCCGCATCGACAACAAGACCTACGGCATATGCCGAGCAACCGGAAAACTAATTCCCAAAGAACGACTCAGGGCCGTACCCCATGCCACCCTCTGCGTCGAAGAAAAGAATAATCCCAAACATTGATGCCAACTAAAAATCGCAGCACGCTGCTGGCTTGGACGGCATGGTCTATCATCATTGCGGTGATTGCCGCCGACCAGTTACTCAAGGTGTGGATTAAGACCCACTTCTATATCAACGAGGACTACGAAATCACGTCGTGGTTCCACCTGCACTTCGTGCAGAACAACGGCATGGCCTTCGGCCTCGACTTCCTCAACAAACATGTCCTCACCTTCCTCCGGTTAGGGCTCTTCGGATTCCTCGTATGGTATATACGCCAGCTATGCCGTCGGGCATGGCTCCCCATGGGCTATATGGTCAGCATAGCCCTCATTGCCGCCGGTGCATTTGGCAACATCATCGACTGCGTATGCTATGGAGAAATATTCACCAACCCCTACCCGCCGATGACAGCCGAGCTCGTGCCATGGGGCGACGGCTACGGAGGCATCTTCCAGGGACTGGTAGTCGACATGCTCTACTTCCCACTTTTCTCATTCACCTGGCCAGCGTGGCTCCCCGTAATCGGGGGCAAGGTGTTCTCGTTTTTCGACCCCGTATTCAACATTGCCGACGTCGCAATAAGCGTGGGCATGATATCAATAGTGCTCTTCTATTTCAACATGATGGAGCACTCGCTCGAAGATGAAAAACCTCGCAAGGATACTGCTGATTAGCATATTGCTCGCCGTCGGGTGCAAAAAGGTGCCCTCCGCCGTCATTCAACCCGACGATATGGCGGCTCTAATGGCCGATATACATACCGCCGAGGCCGTCGTCGAGATGAACCATTCGTCATACAACACCGACTCGCTCAAATTGCTCATGCGCCAGTCGGTTTACCGCCGTCACGGCGTAAACTCGGCCCAGGTCGATTCGTCGACTGCCTGGTATGGCCGTAACATAAAATACTACATGGAGGTCTACGACAAGACCATCGAAATCCTCGAGCACCGCCTCATCGAGACCGGCAACCGCATAGCCGCCGACAACGCCCTGTCTATCGCCGGCGACTCGGTCGACGTATGGCCCAATGCACGCTTTATCAGCATCAACGACCGCCTGCCATCGCGCATCATCAGCTTCAGCTTCGGCCGCGACCCCAACTGGGAGCGCGGCGATGCCTATGCCTGGAGAGCTAAATTCTTCAACGTCGACGAAAGGCTCGAGTGGCTCATGGGCATCGAATATGCCGACGGCTCGGTAGAGTGGCACTACGAATCGCCCGACGGAGGCGGATGGAAAGAACTGTCGCTACAGACCGACTCCACGCGCACACCCACGCGGCTATTCGGCTACCTGTCGGCCAAAAACCGCCCCGGCACAGAACTGAGGCTCGACAGTATCTCGCTCGTGCGCCGACGCATCAACCCGATGGGCTACACGCGCCCATATACCAACTCGCTACAAAAATTCAACGACCCCGTCGAGATTGCCGACACCATTGCAAATGACACCGTCAGGTAACACGTGCCGCTGGCTGGCACACCGCGTAATCGTCGACGGCAACGAGTACACCCTCGCCGTGCTCACCGTCACGCACACAAGTGACGGGTGGCACGTGGCGGTCAAAAAATTTGACCGGGAAACGCACTCTACCGCCTTTCATTCGGGCACAATACGAGTCACCACTCATAAAGATTCGCTCAAAAAGCCCGTGCTTGAATTTTTTTGAGTATATTTGCAAAGCAAACGTTTCGTCCCCGTGAAGCGTTTGTAAATATATGACCGACCGAAATACCGATAGCAAGCCCCGAAACGCCTTCGTCGAAAAGGCCGTATCGCTCTACAACTACCTGACCACAGGCATCTGGAGCGACCCACGGCGCACGTGGTGGCTCAATGTACTGCGCACCCTCAACCTGTCAGTCAATTCATTCTTCAACCGCGACATCCAGACCCAGGCGTGCGCCCTTACCTACCGCACCATGCTTGCCGTCGTGCCCGCCCTCGCTCTGCTTCTTGCCATAGGTCGCGGATTTGGTATGCAGCAAGTGCTCCAGGACGAACTCTACCAGCTTTTCCCGGCGCAGCATGTCGCCATCAACTATGCCATGAACTTTATCAACTCATACCTGCAGCAGGCCTCCGAGGGCGTCTTTGTCGGTGTGGGCATAGTATTCCTGTTGTGGACACTCATATCGCTCCTTGGCAACGTCGAAGACACATTCAACCTCATTTGGGGCCAGAAAGGCGGCCGCAGTATATGGCGTAAGCTCAGCGACTACACCGCCATGCTCCTCATACTGCCCGTGCTCATGATATGCGCCAGCGGCATATCGCTGCTGCTCAGTTCTACCCTCAACGCCATATTTCACTTCGACTTCATGACGCCGGTGATTTCGTGGCTGCTCGAAGGGGCGCAGTGCCTCATGACATTCCTCTTTTTCACAGCCGTCTACATGCTCATCCCCAACACCAAGGTAAAATTTAAAAACGCCTTCATATCCGGCTGCATATCGGGCATCGGCTTCCTCGTGCTACAATGGCTCTTTGTCACCGGCACGCTATATGTCACGCGCTACAACGCCATCTACGGCTCATTCGCATTTATCCCCCTCCTGCTTTTATGGATGCAGTTGGCATGGGTAATATGCCTCGCCGGTGCGGTAATATGCTATTCGTCGCAAAATGTTTTCGCATTTTCTCTCGACCGCGAAGTCGGGTCTATCTCGCAACACTACCGCGACAAAGTCACTGTCGCCATAACAGCCGCCATAGCTTACCGTTTTGTACACCGCCTCGGCCCGGCATCGGCGCGTGACCTAATGGACAATTTCGAGCTGCCGGCACGGCTCGTTACCACCGTCACCGACCGCCTGTGCGCCGCCGGCATCTGCAACCGCGTGTTGGTTGCCGACCAAAAAGACGTCTACGGTTTCCAGCTCGCCATCGACCCGGCTCAGCTGACCCTCGGAGAACTAAGACACGGACTTTACAATCTCGGCTCGTCAGACTTCATCACCAATTTTTCCAAAAACTTCCCCAAGGTGCTCCAGGCCTTCGACAAGCTCGACAAAGCATACGCCGACGTGGCCGACAACATCACCGTTGCATCGCTAATCGACAACATACCAAACCTAAATACTGCACAAAAATGAAAAAAGTAATCGCTACCGCCAAGGCTCCCGGAGCCATTGGCCCCTACAGCCAGGCCATCGACACAGGCTCGTTCGTATACGCTTCGGGCCAGATACCTATCGACCCCGCTACGGGCAACATTCCCGAAGGCATCGAGGCCCAGAGCGAACAGGCTATGCGCAATGTCGAGGCAATCCTCGCCGAGGCCGGCCTCACCACCGACAACGTCGTCAAGACCACCGTCTTCCTCAGCGACATGGCCAACTTCGCCGCAATGAACGCCGTCTACGCCGCCCACTTCAACGAGCCCTATCCGGCCCGCTCGGCAGTTGCCGTGCGCGAACTCCCCAAAGGCGTACTCGTCGAGGTCGAGGTAATCGCCGTCCGTTAATAAATAGTGTCAAAATCATCATTAAGGTCGCCATGGGCATTGAAGTCCGTGGCGGCCTTAATGACTTTAACGACCCTGACCGCCCTAAAAAACATTCACAAATACGCCCTGCCGCCCCAACTTATTTACGTTGTCGATTGTTATAAATTCATAAAAAAGAATATAACACTCAATAACGTTTTAACTCTTACTCACTATGAAACCTATCAATGTGAATTATCTCGGACAGTCGCGCCTGTGGTGGGTTGTCTTGATTATCGGTATCCTGCTCGTAATCGGCGGTTTCACTTATTGGTTTTGGCCTGAAGCCGGCTATGCAGTTGCATCGCAGATTTTCGGCTGGCTGCTCGTCCTTGCCGGCATAGTACAATTATGTGTCGCCGCAGGCCCCGACCACGCAAAAGGCTGGGGATGGTGGATTGCCGGTGGCGTCATCGACATGTTTATCGGCTTTATGCTTGTGCGCAGCGTCATCCTTTCCGAAATGGTATTCCCCTATTTCCTCGCGATAATATTTATCTTCTGGGGTCTCGAGGCATTTATCGGTGCCGGTGCAGGGCGCAGGGCTAAATACTGGTGGCTCGGCATCGTCAACGGCATTCTGCTCTGCCTTATCGGTTTCTTCTTCCTCGAGGCCGGCTGGGTAAGCGACATGCTCATGGTATCGTTCCTCACCTCTATCGCCTTCATTTACTGGGGCTTCACAGTGGCCATTGCCGCTTACGAGATGAAACCCGTCGAAAAATAAGGCTCGATACTCACAATATTGCTCCTAACCTGTGATTCACCCGAAAGGGCATAGCCGGGTGGCCACATACTGTCCATCCGGCTATTTTATGACATAGGTCTATAAAATTGTTAAAAACATCGCTTTTTGCGCGAAGTGACAATAAAATAGCGTATATTTGCCAAAGAAAGATTAAACCGTGCGCACGATTGCACGTCTAATAAGGTAAAAACTATCTCAAAAAATACGCAACGATGAAAAAGATCACCCTCGCTCTTACTCTCTTCCTGACTGTTGCCTCGGTCTTAAGCCAGGCAGCCGCCCAGGACTATGACGATGATCTGTACTACTCGCCTTCGCGCGCCGCTAAGGAGCAGAAAAAACAGGCACAGGAAATACAACGTCGTCGCGACGAGGCCGTACGCCAGGCTGCTTCTGAGCAGTCTTCGCGTCGCTACTACGACGATTTCGAATCTGCCGACAAATACTCGACCTCGGCCTCGCGCCCGCTACAGATGGATGTTGACGCCTACAATCGGCGTGGGGCGGCCGAGACTTCCGCTAAAAACTCGCCCGAGCAGGCCGATTTCAACTACACCCGGCGTATCGAAAGATACCATAACCCCGACGTGGTAATCAATTCAGGCGACACTACACTGATGGATTACTACTACTCCACCCCTTCTCAGCAAGACATCAATGTATATGTAATCAATTCCATCGAGCCGGCATCGTATGCCTGGAACTACAATCCTTGGAATTCGTGGGGATGGAACACCTGGCCATACTATTCTTGGGGCTGGCCCTCATACCGTCCGTACTGGTCTATCAGCTGGGGTTTCGACCCTTGGTTTGACCTCTCGTGGGGATGGGGCCCGTCATGGAACTGGGGGCCCTCGTGGGGATGGAGCTGGGGATGGACGCCCGGATGGCATCACCCATGGCATCCCGGTCACGGACCCGGCTGGAATCCCGGACATGGACCTGGTCACGGCCCCGGTGTAAAACCCGGAAGGCCCGGCAGCGGTTGGGTTAACTCGCCCGGCGGTGCACGTCCTCACCGGCCAAACTACGGCAGCAGCAACACACGCCGCCCCGGTGGCGGAAGTTCGTGGGACTACGACAGGCCCGGCAACATGGGTCGTCCATCAAACCGCCCGGGCAACAACGGCTCCGGCACTCATGGTTCGGCCGACTACAGGCCGTCTAACTCCGGTAATAACGGCAACAATGGCTCGTACTCCGCCCCTAACAACCGTCGCGGAGGCTCAAGCAAATACGGAACAAACAACTCCGGTAGCAACCGCAACAACAACAGCGGCAACTACAGCAGTCCTCGCCGCTCCTCAGGTTCGTCCAACTCGGGCAGCAGCTATCGCAACGCCGGTTCGAGCGGTCGCTCATCGGGCAGCTCTTATCGCGGCGGCAGCGGCTTTGGTGGTGGCGGTTCACGCGGAGGCGGCAGTTACGGCGGCAGCCACGGTGGTGGCGGTGGCCGGGGTCGCAGATAATCTAAACCCATGCCCGGGCTCTCGGCCGAGCGCCCGGGCTGTTTATTTTCACTACAACTGACATAGATTTATGAGAACACGCACTATACTTGCCCTCGGCCTCCTTACAGCAGCCACATCGGCTTCGGCTCAGTCGGCCATCGATGCATACAACATTACCCCCACACAGCTACGAGGCTCTGCTCGCTTTGTCGGCATGGGAGGTGCATTTACTTCGCTGGGTAGCGACCTGTCATGTATGACGCAAAACCCCGCCGGACTCGGCCTTTATCGTCACAGCGACATCGGCCTTACTTTCGATATCTCCATACGCAACTACGCCGCACAGACCGAGACCCAGAAAAACAGCGAAAACGAAACCCGCGTGAAGTTCGACAACTTCGGCTACGTCGGTGTCGTAAACCTCAGCGGTGCAATGAACACCTTCCAGTGGGGCGTAAGCTACAACCGCCTCGCCGTCATGGACCGCCTCACATCGGGCTATAATCTCGGCACAAGCACATCGCTTTCAAACTACATCGCATGGTACACCAACGGTGTCAACAGCAACGACCTTTTGGAAGACGGCGACTACGACCCTTACTATAATCCCGACAACGACTGGCTGTCGGTGCTGGCTTATAACTCCTTTATGATTAACAACCCCGGCAGCAACGAAGAGGAATATGTCGGCCTCCACCAGCGCGGAACCGTCGGCGACGCCCTCTACAACGTGCGCGAACGCGGATACACCGACGAATACAACATAGACTTTGCCGGCAATATCAGCGACATGGTCTTCTGGGGCCTCGGTGTAGGCATCTACGACCTCAGCTACACACGCGAGGCAAACTACAGCGAAAGCATGTCGAATGCACTCGTCTACGACCACCAAATCAGGGCCCTCGGCAACGGCAACGCCGGTTTCAACCTCTACAACTGGCAGGCCATCAGCGGTACGGGCGCAAACCTCAAATTCGGCGTCATCGTCCGCCCCGTCGAGATGCTGCGCCTCGGTTTCGCCATTCACACCCCGACATGGCTGCACCTGTCGCATACTACATACGGCGAGACAAGCTATAATTATACTCCCGATGAGGCCGAAGGCAGCGACAAAACCAACAGCGGCGACTTCTCTACCCCCGACAACGACTACGACTCTCGCCTCAACACTCCCTGGCGCTTCATGGTCGGCGCATCTGTGGTCATCGGACCCAAAGCCATCATAAGTCTCGACTACGAGCGCGTCGCCTACAACGACATGAAACTCAAACGTCAGCGTTACTACGACTACGACAGCTTCGGAGGAGGTTATGTCGACAACACTTACGCAAACGAGGACGTGAAGAACTACTTCCGTGCCGCCAACATCATCCGCGTCGGTGCCGAGTACCGCATCAACCGCAACTGGAGCGTACGCGCCGGATACAACTATCAGAGCAGCAACGTGCGCAAAGAGGCTTCCGACGGTGCTATGCACATATCGACTGCCGGCACCGACCCCTCCTACCGTTTCGACAACGACACCCAGAACATCTGCCTCGGCCTCGGATACCGCTACAAAGCATGGTATATCGACCTCGCCTACCAGCACACGCGCCAGACAAGCACATTCCATGCCTACACACCCTTTGGTGAATCAAACTCAACCCTCACCACCCCACAGGCCAAGGTTACTGACAAATACAACAATATCGTCATCTCCACCGGCTTCAGGTTCTAAAGAAATAAGTTGACAAAAGAATGTCCGCCGCAATTTCACTTGCGGCGGACATTCTTTTTATTATACTTCTTTTGTTCTTATTTCCTTATGTTTCCTCTTATCATAAAGTGACTCAGTCGTAGGTCTACTCCACCGTCACAGACTTTGCAAGGTTGCGGGGCTGGTCTACATCCTTGCCCTTGCCTACGGCGATATAATAGGCAAGCAGTTGCAGGGGTATCGAGGCCACGATAGGCGTAAGGCACTCGGGCACGCTCGGTATCTCGATGCAGAAATCGGCAATATCGTTCATCGCCGTGTTGCCCTTGCTGACAATAGCCACAACCGCACCGCCACGGCTCTTCACCTGCTGCACGTTCGATATGATTTTATCGTATAGCGAGTCATTCGGCGCGATTATCACGCTCGGCATCTCGTGGTCTATCAGTGCAATAGGCCCGTGCTTCATCTCGGCTGCAGGGTAGCCCTCGGCATGGATATACGATATCTCCTTGAGCTTCAACGCCCCCTCGAGCGCCGTGGGGTAGTTGTAGCCACGGCCGAGATATAGGAAGTTGTGGGCATAGGTAAAAATACGCGACAGGCTCTGCACCTCGGCATCGCACTGCAGTGCCTCCTCTATCGTATCGGGCATCGCCTTGAGCGCCGTCGCAACCTCGCGAACAGTGTCGGTATCTACAGTTCCGCGCAACTGGCCAACCGCGAGGGCAAGCATGGCAAGCACTGTCACCTGGCCCGTGAAAGCCTTGGTCGAGGCAACGCCGATTTCGGGACCTACATGTATATACGTGCCAGCGTCGGTATTGCGAGGGATTGACGCACCCACGACATTGGTAACGCCGTAGACAAAGGCACCCTTGGCGCGCGCCATCTGGATTGCCGCAAGCGTGTCGGCAGTCTCGCCTGACTGCGATATGGCTATCACGATATCCTTGTCGGTGATATACGGGTTGCCGTAGCGGTACTCCGACGCATACTCCACCGACACCGGTATATGGCAGAAATCCTGCAACAGGCGTTTGCCTATCAAGGCGGCATGCCACGACGTGCCGCACGCTATCAGGGTAATCCGCTCCGCCTCCAGAAATTTATCTTTGTGCATCTCGACGCCCGACAATACTATCCGCGAACAATCACGTGTAATCCGGCCGCGAACACAGTCGCGGAGAGTATGGGGCTGTTCGCATATCTCCTTGTGCATGAAGGTGTCGTAACCGCCTTTCTCGAGCTGCGACAACGACAGCTTGAGCTGTTGTATATCCAGTTTGCTCGGCGCGTTAGAGTCTATAGAGGTGATGCTTATGTTGCCGTCGCGCCTTATTTCGGCCATCTCGTTATCTTTTAGATAAATCACCTTGTCGGTATATCCCACTATCGGTGTTGCGTCCGAGGCAATGAAGGTCTGGTTTTCACCAACACCTATCACCAGGGGCGAACTCTTGCGCGCCACCACGAGCAGGTCGGGATTGCCAGTCTCGATTACGGCTATTGCATACGCCCCGTCGACCTGCAGCAGGGCCTCGCGCACAGCCTCGGTAAGCGAGCATGCATTGGTCTCCCTCACATACTCTATCAGTTGCACCAACACCTCGGTGTCTGTCTCAGACTTAAATGTATATCCGTGCTCCACGAGGGCTTTCTTAAGCAGGGCATAATTCTCAATCGTGCCGTTGTGCACCAACGCTATATTGCCGCTCTGGCTCACATGGGGGTGCGCATTTATATCGTTGGGTTCGCCATGCGTGGCCCAGCGCGTGTGGGCTATGCCGAGCACGCCGCTTGTGTCGCCGGCTGCCGCTGTCTGCTCCAGGTTAGAAACCTTGCCGCGCGACTTATATACCTTTAGATTGCCGTCTGTGCCTTCGAGGGCCACACCGGCACTGTCGTAACCCCGGTATTCAAGACGTTTTAGACCCTGAATCATAACATCGTAGGCAGTGTCACTGCCGATGTATCCTACAATTCCACACATATTTTACTTGTTTAGGTTGTGAGAATGTTGTTCCTTAGAAATAGTGAATAGACTTTTTTTGACGCGCAAAAGTACAAAAAAATCCGCTACCGGCAATAAAAATGACAATAAAAAGACCCTCTTTAATTATCCCGATTATCCCCGCTTACTCTCGATTAATCCCCCCAAAAACGAAAAAAGCCGCAACCGGCACGTCTCCTGCCGATTGCAGCCTCTACGAAGATTTATACGTTTATTTCAGCGTGCCGGCCTGGGCCTGCTCAATCATCTGCTTGTCGGCCGAGATATAGATTTCTACACGGCGGTTCTGCGCACGGCCCGCAGCCGTCTCGTTGCTGGCAACATAGTCAGCCATAGGTATGCCCTGGGCCGACAGGCGCGTGGGCGACACACCAGAGTTGGCAAGGTACGACAGCACGGCGTCGGCGCGTTCGCCCGACAGGCGCTGGTTCACCTCGAACGAACCCGTATTGTCGGTAAAGCCGTAGATTTGCACGTTGGTGTTGGGGTTTTCTTTCAGCGATGCCGCAAAGCGTGTAAGGTCGGCCTGGGCCTGGGGGTTGAGGGTATATTTGCCCGTCGGGAAGAGGATGCCGCCGTCAAATGTAACCTTGATGGCCTTAAGGCCGTTCTGGTCGGTTGTCTCCTCCACCTTGGCCTGGTCGCCAAGCTGCTGCTGCAACTCCTTTTTCTGCTTGTCCATCTTGTTGCCAATCAGGGCGCCTGCGCCTGCACCGACGGCTGCACCGATTGCCGAGCCAATCCCGGCGCCTTTGCCGCCGCCAATCAGGGCTCCGAGTCCGGCACCGACGGCCGCGCCGCCGCCACCGCCGATGAGCGCGCCTTTGCCCGTCTGGGTCATCGAGCTGCACGCGGTCTCGCCAAATAGTATGCTTCCTGCGATTAGGGCTATTCCAAGGACTTTGAGTACTTTCATAGTTGATAACGTTTTAAGTTAGTTATTAATAAAATATGTATGGCAAAAGCATGGTGCCTGTGGCACGGCCTGTCATAAACTTTTACAATCAAAGTTAAGCATAAGTTTGTTTAAGAGCAAATAATTAACTAATTTTGTGAAAGAAATCGTAAAAATCATACACCATGACGTCAAAGACAAAAATGGGCAATGGTATGCTCGGAGGCACTTTGTTGGGCCACATAGCCGCGATTGTTACCGTAGCGATGTGGGGTTATTCTTTCGTTTCGTCGAAAGTGTTGCTCGACAACGGCCTCGGTCCCGTGCATATCTACTTCTACCGTTTCGTCCTTGCGTACCTGATGGTTCTTTTTATCAGCCACAAACGCCTCTGGGCGTCGAACTGGCGCGACGAGGGCCTCTTCGTCGTCTGCGCGCTCACATCGGGCTCGCTATATTTCATCGCCGAGAACACCGCCCTCCAATACACCCTCACCACCAACGTCTCCCTGCTCACCTCGCTCTCGCCACTTATCACCACCATGCTCGTGGGCCTGGTCTACAAGACCGAGAAATTCGGCATCGGCACCTGGCTCGGCTCTGCTATCGCCGTTGCCGGCGTGGCATGCGTGGTATTCAACAGCAGTACCTCGCTCGAGGTGCGCCCTTTAGGCGACTTTCTCGCTCTCGCCGCAGCCTTCAGCTGGGCCTTCTACTCCCTTATTTTGAGGCGCCTCAATGCCCACTACGACGTGTGGTTTATCACCCGTAAGACGTTCTTCTACGGCATCCTCACCTCTATCCCGTTTCTGATTTTCGAGCCCGAGAGCCAGTCGGTCGCCACCATAATATCGCGCCCCGAAGTATACGCCAACCTTCTCTTCCTCGGCCTCGGAGCCTCGACCATAGCATACGTGCTGTGGGCTTACACCGTAAAGACCGTCGGTGCCGTCAAGGCCAACAACTACATGTACCTCCAGTCGATTGTCACCCTCATTGTCTCGGCCATCGTACTTGGCGAACATGTAAACTTCATCGGCTACCTCGGTATATTCCTCATACTCGCAGGGCTATGGGCCGGCGACAATATCAACAAACTGCTGGCTAACTACAGCAAAAAATAACCTCACATGAATTTGCCCGACGACCCCTTCATACTCCTTAGCTACATCAACACCCTGCTTCGCGACCAATACGGCACTCTCGACGACCTCTGTCGGGGCGAAGACGTTGACAAAGACGCACTTGTAGCAAAACTTCACAACGCCGGTTTCGACTACATGGCCCAGATTAACCAGTTCCGCTAATCTGATGTCAGCCAATTATCTCGAACAGCTCAACGATGCCCAACGCGCAGCCGTCGAATACCTCGGCGGTCCCGAACTCGTAGTGGCCGGTGCAGGCTCGGGCAAGACTCGTGTCATAACTTATAAAATCGCCTATCTCCTTGCCAACGGACACAGGCCGGGCCATATCATGGCCCTTACCTTTACCAACAAGGCTGCCCGCGAGATGCGCGAACGAATTGGCGCCCTGGCCGGCGAAGACATTGCCGCGCGACTATGGATGGGTACGTTCCACTCTATCTTTTCGCGCATACTCCGCCGCCATGCCGACCGTATAGGCTTCAACTCAAACTTTACGGTCTACGACACAGCCGACTCCAAGTCGCTCGTCAAGACAATAATACGCGAGATGAAGCTCGACGACAAGCTCTACCGCCCCGGCCAGGTATTGGCCGACATTTCGTGGGCCAAAAACATGCTGTGTTCGCCCGAAGACTACGCCGCCGACAAGGAACTTATGGCCAACGACCGCGCCGCACACCGCGAACGCACTGTCGAAATATACAAGACCTACCGCGACCGATGCCGCATAGCCGGCGCAATGGACTTCGACGACCTACTTTTCTACACCGACGTCCTCCTGCGCGACAACCCCGACATACTCGCCGCATACCGCGACTTTTTCACATACATACTTGTCGACGAGTACCAGGACACCAACTATGCCCAGCACCAGATAGTGCGACGGCTTTGCGAGGGGCGCGATAACCTGTGCGTTGTCGGCGACGACGCGCAGAGCATCTACTCGTTCCGTGGTGCCAACATCCGCAACATCCTCGACCTCAAGAAGAGTTTTCCCACGCTCATAACCTTCAAGCTCGAGGAAAACTACCGCTCGACGCGCAACATCATCGGCGCGGCAAACACACTCATTGCCGCAAACAGCGACCAAATCCACAAGGAAGTATATTCCAACAAAGAGGTCGGCGACCCCATCGAAGTTGTCGAGGCATACAACGACTACGAGGAAGCCGCCGCCGTCGCCTCTCGGCTCATGCAGGCACGCCGCCGCTTCGGACTCTCTTTTGGCGACATCGCCATCCTCTACCGCACCAACGCCCAGTCGCGCGTACTCGAGGAGGCACTGCGCAGCCGCAACATATCATACCGCGTATATGGTGGCGTGGCATTTTACCAGCGCAAGGAAATCAAAGACGCCATATCATATTTCCGCCTCAGTATAAATCCGCACGACGACGAAGCTTTGGTGCGCGTTATCAACACCCCCAAGCGAGGCATCGGCGACACGACGGTCAAGAAACTCCAGGCTGCGGCAATCGCCGAAGGCACGAGCATCTTCGACGTCATCACCCATCCCGACAAATATTGTCTCGACGTCAACAAGGGCACACTTACCAAGCTCACCAAGTTCGCCGACATGATAGGCTCGTTCTGTCAGTCGGCAAACAGCGGCACAGCGGCCTCGTCACTTGCCAACAACATCATAGAGGCTACCGGGCTCATGATGGAGTATATGAGCGACAACACCCCCGAGTTCATATCAAAGCGCGAAAACCTGCAAGAGCTCCTCAAGGCCGTGGCATCGTTTAGCGAACGCAACTCCGACGCGCTGCCCGAAGACTCAGGCATGGCGGCTTTCCTTGCCGAAGTGTCGCTGCTTACCGACCAGGATACCACGCCCGACGACGACTGCGTGACGCTCATGACCATCCACGCCGCAAAGGGCCTCGAGTTCGGGGCAGTGTTCGTTGTCGGTGTCGAAGAGCGCTTGCTGCCTTCCGACAAATGCCGCAAGCCGCAGGAAATAGAAGAGGAACGCCGACTGATGTATGTCGCCATTACACGCGCCAAACGCTTCTGCATGGTAAGCTACGTCAAGCAGCGCACACTCAACGGCAAGTCTGAGCAGGCCAACCCGTCGCGCTTCCTTTTCGATATCGCCCCACGCTATCTGCGTATGATGACCGGTTCGCGCCTGCGCCGCCCTGTCGTCAAAGCCGCTGCCCAGAGCCTCCGCGCACCCGTACGCCTGCCCGAAACACCCGTGCAAAAGCCGGCCGAGCCCGTCAAGGTCAGCCATACCATAGGCGCGACATCCACACAGCCTAATTTATCACAAAAAACCGCGCCTTTCGGCCTCCACAAAATCAGCGAGTTAGCCGTCGGTATGATAATCACCCATCCCACCTACGGGCCCGGCTCTATCATAGAACTCAAGCCCACCGACCTCGGCGACCGAATTATAGTCGGGTTCGACGACGGCGTTACACGCACACTTCTTTTAAAATTCGCAAGATTTACCATAGACAAATGACAGCCAACGACCTGCCCACGCCGTTCTACATCGTTTACGAAGAGCGCCTCCGCGCCAACCTCGAGCTAATTCGCGACGTCAGCCGACGCAGTGGCGCCGACATAATCATGGCATTCAAAGCAAATGCCCTCTGGAAAAGTTTCGACATCGTAAGGGAATACTGCCGCGACTGCACGGCCAGTTCGCTCAACGAGCTGCGCCTGGGCCGGGAATACCTTGGTGGCGAGATTCACTCATACACCCCGGCTTACACCGAGGCTAACATCGACGAGTTCATCGCCGGTAGCACCCACATCACCTTCAACTCGCTCGGCCAGTACCGCCGCTTCGGCGCTCAGGTGCGTACCGCCGGAGTGTCGGCCGGACTGAGGGTCAACCCCAAGTGCTCGGTAATCGACACCGACCTCTACAACCCTGCCCTGCCCGGGTCGCGCTTCGGTGTCAATGCCGACGAAGTCGCCGACGGCCTGCCCGAGGGCATCGAGGGTCTGCATTTCCACGCCCTGTGCGAGTCGTCGAGCTACGACCTCGAAAAGGTCCTGGCTGCGTTCGAAGAAAAATTCGGCCACCTCTTGCCATCGCTCAAATGGGTCAACATGGGCGGCGGCCACCTTATGACCCGCAAGGGATATGATACCGAGCATCTAATCAAGGTGTTGCTCGACTTCAAGCAGCGTTACCCATGGCTGCGCGTCATTCTCGAGCCGGGCAGCGCGTTTACATGGCAGACCGGCGACCTTGTGGCCTCGGTTGTCGACACCGTCACCGACGGCGGTCTGCCCACGGCCATACTCGACGTAAGTTTTGCCTGCCACATGCCCGACACACTCGAGATGCCCTACCTGCCAGTCGTGGCCGAAAGCACAGACAAAGAACATTCTACGGGCACGCCGTGGAGGCTCGGCGGCAACTCGTGTCTCAGCGGCGACTTCAAGGGCGACTACTTCTTCGCCAGGTCGCCCGAAATTGGCGACAGGCTCACCCTGTGCGACATGAACCACTACACGACCGTCAAGACAACCATGTTCAACGGCGTGGCTCACCCCGACATCGTGCTGCAGGGCCTCGACGGCCAATGCCGCTATCTGAGACAATTTACTTACGACGACTACAAGAACCGCATGAGCTGATGGACAACCCGTTTTTCTCAATCATCGTACCCGTCTATAACCGCCGTGGCGAAGTGCGCGACCTCTGCCGCAGCCTCGCCGACCAGACATGCCGCGACTTCGAACTCGTCCTTGTCGAGGACGGCTCCACAGACCCGTGCGAGGACATTGCCAAGGAGTTCGAAGACAAAGGTCTGCCTGTCAGCTACTACTACAAGCCCAACGAGGGCCGCTCAATCGCGCGTAACTACGGCCTCGAGCGCGCACAGGGCGACTACTTCGTCTTCTTCGACTCCGACTGCGTAATCCCGCCGCAATATATCGCGACCCTCCGCGCGGCCTTCGGCGACAATGCTCCCGACTGCTTCGGCGGCCCCGACGCGGCTCACGAGTCGTTCAGCGACACGCAGAAGGCCATAAACTACTCCATGACCTCGTTCCTTACCACCGGCGGCATACGCGGCGGCAAGGTGCAGCTCGAAAAATTCGTGCCCAGGACGTTCAACATGGGCTTCAGCCGCCGCGTCTACGAGCGTGTCGGCGGCTTCCGCGAGATGTTCTCCGAAGATATCGACATGAGCACGCGCATACGCATGGCCGGCTTCTCGACGGTGCTCATCCGCGATGCCTTCGTGTGGCATAAGCGGCGCATGGACATGCGCAAGTTCATGCGCCAGGTCTACGTTTTCGGCATGTCGCGCATCACCCTCAAACTCCTCTACCCCGACTCGCTCAAGCCTGTGCACGTACTGCCGGCACTGTTCGTGGTCGGCAGCGCGGTGCTGCTCCTTCTTGGCATCTTCGTATCGCCGTGGTGGCTGCTGCCCTTGGGCTTATATTTCGCCGCCGTGTTCGTCGGCGCATTAATTTCTACCAAGTCATTTAAAATCGCGCTATTAGCCGTTCCTGCAGCGGCAATACAGCTCGGCGGCTACGGCTATGGCTTCTTGAAGGCATGGTTCACCAAGATAGTACTGCGGCGCGGGCGCGACATCGACGAAGAGGTAAACATCAGGAAGGGGCGCAATGAAAAACTCTGACAAAACACCGTCGGCCTTCAGCCTCATCGCCGACATGCCCGACGACCAGCGGCCTCGCGAAAAGGCCCTCAGCCGGGGCATAAAGTCGCTCACCGATGCAGAACTCATGGCCATAATATTCTCGACCGGCATCAAGGGCAAGAGCGTGGTGCAGATGTGCGAGGAAATCCTCACCGACAACGACCGCCACATATCGCGAGTAGCGAATATGGACGTGCGCGAATTTATGCAGCGTTACAAGGGCATCGGCCCGGCCAAGGCACTGACCATGCTTGCCGCCCTCGAGCTCGGTGCCCGCAGTGCCGCCGACGCCATAAAGGTCGAAGACCCGCCCATCACGAGTTCGTCTTCTGCGGCCCGCTACATGAAGCCATATCTCCACGGCCTCGACCACGAGGAGTTCTGGCTGTTGCTGCTCAAGCGCAACCTCAGGGCCATAAAGGCTGTGCGCGTGGGCCAGGGCGGCATATCGTTTACCGCCGTCGACGTAAAGATAGTGATGCGCGAGGCCATAGTCGCCGGGGCCTCGGCAATGATGCTCTTTCACAACCATCCATCGGGCAACCGCGACATAAGCCAGCCCGACATAGCACTCACGCGCCGGATATGCGATGCCGCAAAGATTATGGACATACAGGTGCTCGACCACATTATTTTTTGTGGCGACTCAATCTACTCATTTCATGACGAAGGCAAGATGCCCTGAAAATTCTTTGCAAATGTGACTGAAAAATCGTAATTTTGCGAGACAATACACATAAAAGTCGCGCAAAGTGACAAGCTAACCAGAGATTATATGTCAACAAAATCAGAATTTGCATCAAAATTCGGCCTCGTGGCAGCCACGGTAGGGTCGGCAGTAGGCCTTGGCAACGTGTGGCGTTTCCCGGCCGAGGCCCAGAGTAACGGCGGTTCGGCATTCCTGCTACTATATATATTGTGTGTCCTCTTCCTGGGCATACCGGTCATGCTTGCCGAGTTTTCGCTCGGTCGCGGCAGTAAGAGCGACGCCATTGGGTCGTTCCTCCACTTCAGCCCGGGCAAGAAATGGTGGATTGTCGGCGCACTGTCGGTGCTGTCCTCCTACCTTATCATGAGCTACTATATGGTCGTGGCCGGTTGGACGCTCGAATACCTTGTAGAAAGCATAGGCGGTGGTCTCTACGAGGGCACAGCCGGTATCGGCCACGAGGAGCTGCGCGGAGTCTTCTCAGCGAAGATGGACGAGTATATCAGCAGCCCTGTCCGCCCTGTGATTTACACATTATTGCTCATAGCCATAAACATAGGCATATTGCTCGGCGGCGTGCAGAAAGGCATCGAACGCCTCTCGAACGTCATGATGCCCCTGCTCTTCGTCATACTGGCGGTGATGTGCGTTGTCAGCCTCATGCTGCCCAATGCCGGCGAGGGTGTCAAGTACTTTCTCGCGCCCGATTTCAGCAAAATCAATGCCTCTACCGTCATCAACGCGCTGGGCCAGGCATTTTTCAGCCTCAGCCTCGGTATGGGCATACTTATCACCTTCGCCTCGTACTACCCGCGCGACACGCGCCTGACGCGCACATCGGTCACCGTTGCGATGGCAAGCCTCCTGGTTGCAGTGATGGTCGGACTCATCATATTCCCGGCAATAAAGAGCTTCGGCCTCGACAACGAGCCGCTCGAAGGGGCCACGCTCGTCTTTGTCACCCTGCCCGAGATTTTCGTGCGCCTGCCCCTGGCTCAATTATGGTCGGCCTTGTTCTTTATCTTGCTCTTCGTGGCCGCGCTCACCTCGTCGGTGTCGATTGCCGAGGTGTCGATTGCCACCGTGCAAGACCGCCTCAAGTGGAGCCGCCGCACCGCCACGCTGGCCATGTTGCTGCCACTGACAGTCATAAGTACGCTCTGCGCGCTGTCGTTTAGCGACCTTAGCAACGTCAAAATCTTCGGCCTCACCATTTTCGACTTCCTCGACCGCTTCACCACCGACATATTGCTGCCCCTCGTCTCGCTGGGTGTATGCATCTATGTGGGGTGGTTCGCCCCGCGCAACCTGCTGCGCGACCAGCTTACCAACGGAGGCACGCTCCACTCGCCCATGTCGCGCGTGTTCCTGCTAATCATACGCTATATAGCCCCGCTATTAATAGCGATGATATTTATCAACAACTACCTGTGATGAAATCGGAAACGCGCCGCAAAATCGCCGACACCGTTGCCGCCGTGCTCACAGTGGGCCTCATAGCGGCGTCCTTGTGGCTCGTGCGCCGTAGCACCACGCCGCAACCGGCCTACTACGCGCCCGACACGGCCATAGTCCGCCCCGACACCATACCAGACAGCGTGGCCATGACGCCGAAAAAGAAGACTAAGGAGCAAAAGAAAAAGCATACACCCCGACAACGCGATTATCTCGACGAACCCGTAGACCGATAAAACAACCATGGCCCCGAATCACTCCGGGGCCATGGCTTAATCATTAACCATATATAATAAACCAATCATTTTCAGTGACGGGGGTGGAGACGGCGGTCTCCGACAGCCGCTCAACGATAGTCGGCAAAACGCTCCTGAAGGCGTTTGCGCGCATAGTAGATGCGGCTTTTGACAGTGCCGAGGGGCAGCGAGAGCTGCTGGGCAATTTCTTCATATTTATAACCGGCGACATGCATCGAGAACGGTTCGCGATAGTCGGCCGAAAGCTCGTTGATGGCTACCTGAATTTCAGTTGCACCGTAGCTGTCTTCGGGTGAATCTATCCCGCTGTCCTGGCTCAGATTGAGGTGGTAGAGGTTGTCGGTTGTATCGACTATGGTTGCTGCACGCACACCGCGACGATAGTTATTGATGAAGATATTGCGCATGATGGTGAAGACCCAGCCTTTGAAGTTGGTACCTTCGGCATATTTTTCTTCGTTATCAAGAGCCTTCAGGGTGGTGTCCTGCAACAGGTCGTATGCATCATCGCGGTTCGAGGTGAGCATATATGCGAAGTTCAACAGATTGCTCTGGAGGTTCATCAAATTGGATTGAAATGTTGACGATGTCATTGCGATGAATTTTTAAGGGTTGTTTTTAAGTAAATTTTGTCGTTCTTTTTGTTCGACGTGTCAAAATTACGCACGATTTCGGTGTTTAGATAATTTTTAATGTTAACAAATGTAAAATGAATTATTTTTAATATATTATATCCATAATTCATTGATTATAAATTATTTATAAAACACTAAAATTGTTACGAGATTGTTACATATTACAAACACACCGATACTTGTATCATAATTGTAACATATTTGTATGTAGTTTGCATCGTTTTCGTATGTATACATTTTTACTTATCTTTGCAAAAAATATCGAACCATGGCCGAATACCCACTGTTAGAGCGCCTCGACGGCATCGAAGCCCGTTTCGAAGAGGTCAGTACACTCATCACCGACCCGGCTGTCATTGCCGACATGAAGCGCTATGTGCGACTGTCGAAAGAATATAAGGACCTCGAACGCCTCGTGAGCCTCACGCGCAAATACCGTAGTCTGACCGAGAACATCGAGGAAGCCCACACGCTGCTTGCCGACGAAAGCGACGCCGAGATGCGCCAGATGGCCAAAGAACAGCTCGACGCCGCCACCGACGAGCTGCCACGGCTCGAAGAGGAAATAAAGCTGCAACTCATACCGGCCGACCCCGAGGACGGCAAGAATGCAATCATTGAGATACGCGGCGGCACAGGCGGTGACGAGGCTGCCCTTTTTGCCGGCGACCTATGCAAGATGTATATCAAATACTGCGAGAGCCGTGGCTGGGCCGTGGCTGTGACCTCGGCCAGCGAGGGCGCCGCCGGAGGCTACAAAGAAGTGGTGCTGTCGGTCACGGGCGAGGGCGTCTACGGCGTACTCAAATACGAGAGCGGCGTGCACCGCGTGCAGCGTGTGCCGGCCACCGAGACTCAGGGCCGGGTGCACACCTCGGCGGCGACGGTGGCAGTGCTGCCCGAGGCCGAGCCTTTCGACGTTGAAATCAACGAGGGCGAAATAAAATGGGATACCTTCCGCTCGGGCGGGGCCGGTGGCCAGAACGTCAACAAGGTCGAGTCGGGCGTGCGCCTGCGATATATGTGGCGCAACCCCAACACGGGCATATCCGAGGAAATACTGATTGAATGTACCGAGACACGCGACCAGCCCAAGAACAAGGAGCGTGCCCTGTCGCGCCTGCGTACATTTATCTACGACAAAGAGCATCAGAAATATATCGACGACATAGCCTCACGGCGCAAGACCATGGTCAGCACCGGCGACCGCTCGGCCAAAATCCGCACCTACAACTACCCGCAGGGGCGCATCACCGACCACCGCATCAACTACACCATCTACAACCTCCAGGCCTTTGTCGACGGCGACATTCAGGATGTCATCGACCACCTTATAATAGCAGAAAACGCCGAAAAACTCAAAGCCGCCGAGTTATAAAATGGTGCACATATCAAATTTAAAACATTATAAAAACGACATATGAAACGAACCGAACTCGTAGAACATATATTTGAAAAAGGGACATTTTTGTGCGTGGGTCTCGACCCCGACATCAAGAAACTCCCGGCTTGTATCACCGGCAGCGACGGCGAGCGCGTGGCCACCTTCTGCAAGGCCATAGTCGACGCCACAGCCCCTTACTGCGTGGCCTACAAACCCAACCTGGCATTTTTTGAGAGCCTTGGAGCCGACGGCATCGCCGCCCTGGCCGAGGTAGTGGCACACATACGCACCCACCACCCCGACCAGTTTATCATCGCCGACGCCAAGCGCGGCGACATAGGCAACACCGCCGCCCTCTATGCCCGCAGCTTCTTCGAGACCATGGACTTCGACGCCGTGACCCTCAACCCCTATATGGGCGAAGACTCGGTGAAGCCCTTCCTTGCCTACGAGGACAAGTGGAGCATCGTGCTTGCCCTGACCTCTAACACCTCGGCCACCGACTTCGAGACCGTCAACGACAGCAAGGGTGTGCCTCTCTACGAGCGCGTAATCCGCCGCAGCCGCCACTGGGGCAGCCCCATCAACATGATGTATGTGGTAGGCGCCACCCAGGCCGACAAACTTGCCGAAATCCGTACCATCGCGCCGCGCCACTTCCTGCTCGTGCCCGGAGTCGGTGCCCAGGGGGGAAGCCTCGAAGAAGTTGCGAAATACGGCCTGATTGACGAGTGCGGCCTGCTTGTCAACTCATCGCGCGGCATCATCTACGCCTCGTCTGGGGCCGATTATGCCGAGGCAGCGGCAGAGGCAGCAAAAAAACTCGCCACGCAGATGCTCGGGCTGCTGAGTCAATATGCCGGCAATTGATTTGCACAAATCAGTATTTTTTGCTAACTTTGCACCCTCAAATAGGTTAATCATAGATAAATAATGGATAATTGCAGTCAGGAAATAGACCTGCTCTTTGAAACAAGCTGGGAAGTCTGCAACAAAATAGGCGGTATCTACACCGTCCTCTCCAGTAAAGCAAAGACCCTAAAAGAGCAGTATGGCGACAAGGTGATTTTCATAGGCCCCGACGTGTGGAGCGCCGAAAACCCCTCGCCCTATTTCACCGAATCGCGCACATTGCTGCGCCGGAACCTCGACAAGACCATGCTCCCCGAAGGTGTCGACGTGCGTGTCGGCCGGTGGGACATACCCGGCAAGCCCATTGCCATGCTGGTAAAATTCGACGGCATGTATGCGACAAAGGACAGTGCCTATGCCCGCATGTGGGACTTGTATCAAGTCGACTCCCTGCACGCCTACGGCGACTACGACGAAGGCTGCGCCTTCGCAAGGGCAGCAGCAGCCGTCATAGAAGCCTTTGTGAAGGCATCGAAGACCGACCCTGCCAAAGTAATAGCCCACTTCGACGAGTGGACAACAGCCATGGGCCTGCTGACCGTCAAGGCCGATATGCCCCAAATCGCCACGGTATTTACCACCCACGCCACCAGCATAGGCCGCAGCATATGCGGCAACGGCAAACCGCTCTACGACTACCTTGAGGCATATAACGGCGACCAAATGGCCGGCGAACTCAATATGCAGAGCAAGCACTCGCTCGAAAAAGCCGCCGCGTGGAACGCCGACTGCTTCACCACCGTGAGCGACGTCACTGCCCGCGAGGCCGAGGTGCTGCTCGACAAGAAGCCCGACGTAGTGACGCCCAACGGCTTCGAGCTCAACTTCGTACCTGTAAAATCGAAATACACCGCCGCCCGCAAGGCAGCACGCGCCAAACTCCTGGGAGTAGCCCGCGCCCTGACCGGCGTAGACTATGCCGACGATACCTTCGTTGTAGCCACCTCGGGGCGTTGCGAATACCGCAACAAGGGCCTCGACGTTTACCTGGACGCAATGTCGGCCCTCGCCGCCAAGAACCCCGGGCGCCGCATACTGGCCTACGTATTAGTACCGGCATGGTGCGCCGGTCCGAGGTCAGACCTCCGCTTCAATCTCGAAAGCGCGACTCCCGGGCGCCTGAGCGACCCCGTGCTGACCCACGGCCTCCACAACTACAACGAAGACCCCGTCAACAGCCGCATACACCAGTTGGGCTTTGCCAACGACAGCGACTCGCGCGTGTCGGTCATCTACGTGCCCTGCTACCTCGACGGCAGCGACGGCATCTTCGACATGACTTACTACCAGCTTCTTCCGGGCCTCGACGCCACGGTCTTTGCCTCGTACTACGAACCGTGGGGCTACACGCCGCTCGAGAGCGTTGCCTTCGGAGTGCCCACTATTACGACGAGCCTTGCCGGCTTCGGCATGTGGGTGCGCGAAAACTTCGACGCCACATTCGACAGTTGCGGCGTAGACGTGATAACACGCACCGACAGCAACTACGGCGAGGTGGTGAGCCGTATCGCCGACGACATATACCGCCTGAGCAGCGACAAGGCAGCCACGGCCAAAGCCATCCGCGCAGCAGCCATGGCGACGGCCTCGGCAGCACAGTGGACAGACTTCATCAAGTATTACGACGAGGCCTACTGCGACGCCTTCGAAGCCCGTGACGCACGTACAGAAAAATAAAAATCATACTTATCAAAATATATGAAACTTTCAGTAAGCAACACCAATGCCCCCGTGTGGCGCGACATCACCGTCAAGGCCGAGCTGCCTCACCAGCTCAAGCCGCTCGACGAGCTTGCCAAAAACCTCTGGTGGGTATGGAACAGCGAAGCCAAAACCCTCTTCCGCACCCTCAACCCCGACCTGTGGCGCAAGACAGGCGAGAACCCCGTAATGCTGCTGCAGCAGCTTTCGTCGGAACGCATAGCCGAAATTCTCGCCGATGACGCCCTGATGGCCGAAATCAACCACGTGTACGCCGACTTCAAGGAGTACATGTCGAAACCGATGCGCAAGGACGTACCGTCGGTATCGTACTTCTCGATGGAATACGGTCTTTGCAACTGTCTCAAAATCTACTCCGGCGGCCTTGGCGTGCTTGCCGGCGACTATATCAAAGAGGCATCTGACAGCTGCGTCGACATGACCGCCGTCGGCTTCCTCTACCGCTACGGCTACTTCACCCAGACACTGAGTGTCGACGGCCAGCAGATAGCCAACTACGAGCCCCAGAACTTCAACCAACTGCCTATTGAGCAGGTGATGGAAAAAGACGGCCGCCCCATGATACTCGAGGTACCCTACCCCGGCCGCATCATCTACTCGCACATCTGGCGTGTGAACGTTGGCCGTATGAAGCTCTACCTGATGGATACCGACTTCGACATGAACAGCGAGTTCGACCGCCCCATCACCCACAAGCTCTATGGCGGCGACTGGGAAAACCGTATCAAACAGGAATACCTCCTCGGTATCGGCGGCGTGCTGATGCTTCAGAAACTCGGCGTCAACTCGCAGCTCTACCACTGCAACGAGGGTCATGCAGCCCTGCTCAACCTTCAGCGCCTTGTCGACTACGTACAGAGCGGCCACAGCTTCAACGTAGCCCTCGAGCTGGTTCGCGCCTCGTCGCTCTACACCGTGCACACCCCCGTGCCCGCCGGCCACGACTACTTCGACGAAGGCCTCTTCGGCAAATATATGGGTGAATATCCCGCCAAACTCGGCATAAGCTGGAACGACCTTATGAACATGGGCCGCGAGAACCCCGACACCAACGAGCGTTTCTCGATGAGCGTCTTCGCCCTCAACACCTGCCAGGAAGCCAACGGCGTGTCGTGGCTCCACGGCGAAGTGTCGAAGAAGATGTTCTCGGGCATCTGGAAAGGCTATAGCTGGGAAGAAAGCCACGTAGGCTATGTGACCAACGGCGTGCACATGCCGACCTGGGCTGCCAGCGAATGGAAAGAATTCTACTGGAACGTGCTGGGCCCGCAGGTATTCGAGCACCAGGATGACCCCCAGGCTTGGAAAGGCATCTTCGACGTGCCCGACCAGCAAATCTGGAACATGCGCGTACAGCTCAAGAACAAGTTTATCAACTTCGTCCGCCGCGACTTCAAAGAGAAGTGGCTTGCCAACCAGGGCGACCCGTCGGCCGTGATGAACATCGTAGACCGCATCAACCCCAACGCCCTCATCATCGGCTTTGCCCGCCGCTTCGCGACCTACAAACGTGCCCACCTGCTCTTCACCGACCTCGACCGTCTTGCCAAGATTGTCAACAACGAGCAGTTCCCCGTACAGTTCGTATTTGCCGGCAAGGCACACCCCGCCGATGGCGCAGGCCAGGGCCTGATTAAGCGCATCGTCGAAATCAGCCGTATGCCCCAGTTCCTCGGCAAGATTATCTTCCTCGAGGACTACAACATGATTGTTGCAAAACGTCTCGTTACCGGCGTTGATATCTGGCTGAACACCCCGACCCGTCCCCTCGAGGCATCGGGCACATCGGGCGAGAAGGCCGAGATGAACGGCGTACTCAACTTCTCGGTACTCGACGGCTGGTGGTATGAAGGCTACCGCTTCAACGAACATGCCGGCTGGGCCCTCACCGACAAACGCACATACACAGACCAGGGCCAGCAGGACAAGCTCGACGCAGCCACCATCTACTCGATGCTCGAGAATGAAATCATACCTCTCTACTTCGAGAAGAACTCGGCCGGTTACTCGCCCCGCTGGATACAGTATATCAAGGGTTCAATCGGCGACATCGCTCCCCACTTCACCATGAAGCGTATGATAGAGGATTATATCCACCGCTTCTATGACAAGGAGGCCGAGCGCAGCAAACGCCTGCAGGCCAACGACTGCGCACTTGCCAAGTCGATTGTAGACTGGAAAGAGCATGTAGCCGCAGCCTGGGACGGCATCAAGGTACTCGAGGTACGCCACAGCGGCGAACTCAACAGCACCCTGACCGGCGAACCCTTCCACGTAGAGGTTATTGTCGACACCAACGGCATCGGCCGCGACCTCGGCCTCGAAATGGTTGTCTACCGCCAGGAAGATGGCAAGGAGAGTCTCGCCCGTATCGACCAGTTCAAGATTGTTAAGCAGGAAGGCAATATCGTGACCTTCGAGCTTACGACCAAGGTACGCGACGCCGGTGTGTTCCGCTATGGCTTCCGTCTCTATCCGAAGAACGCCGAGCTGCCCCACCGTCAGGATTTCGCCTACACACGCTGGATTTAATCAACACCACCATTTCCATAGTGAGCCTCGCCGCGAATGCGGCGAGGTTTTTTATTACCTTTGGATGAGTCGAGGAAATATAAGGACATAAGGGCAAAAGAACAAAAGAATTTTTTGTTTTGCTTAGCCTTACCAATGGTATCTCTGGTAGGGTCGCGGCATGCCGCAATGTCACTAACTTAAGGCAAAAATGCCATCCGTACTCTCGTAGGGTTGCGGCATGCCGCAACCGGGTAGAGTGAACCATCTTCCTGATTATCAGTAATAAATGTTTTTGATGCCCGGTCGCGGCATGCCGCGACCCTACTGGTGTATGTTTTAATAAAATGATTTTAACCGTTAAGTTAGCGACATTGCGGCATGCCGTGACCCTACGAGAGTACGGATGGCTATTTTGGCCTAAAGTCAGCGACTTTGCGGCATGGGGCGGAACTGCGGGGGGAAACAACGATGTCAATGTGCGCTTTTTGGGGGAGTGAGAAGTGAGATGAAAGGGTGGCGGATTTGGGAGTGCAAGTGGGATGTCTTCTCGGGTTGATGGGAGAAGGGAGCGTTTGCGCCGAGGTTGGAGAGAAGCAATGGAATAGTTATTTAGAAATAAAATTGCTGCCACAAGGTCAATGGAGAGGTAATATGGCCGGGATACACCGGGAATACCTGGGGTATATGTGTATGAAAGTGTCCGCGCACAATTTTGGTAGACATAATAAATTACAATGTCGGCCGGACGCTTTACCACGACATATCTGGCATAAGGGTCGATATATTGACGAATGTAATAGTATTCCCGACGACAAATAGCGCCACCAATATAATAGTGGTCAATCCTTGCTGTGCGATTAATAAGGTCTTGAACGGAGAGAATGTTTTTGTACATTTTTAAAGTTTAGAGTCTATTAATTTGCTTGCAAAGTTACGGGCAATTTGGACCGAATATTGGCTTTTTTTCAAGAAATTTGAAAAATCATTTGCATGTAAAGACATAAAACTATAACTTTGAGAGTCTTAAATCATCTAAAATATGAAATTAAAGTTTATCCTTTTTGCTGTCGTTGGTTTTATGGTGCTTCCAGTTGTGTCACAAACACCTGAAGAAGAGTTTTATCAACTTCTTTCGGACAAGAAATATAGTGCCGCCGACAGTGTGCTCACATCATGGACTGCCACTAACCCCAAAGATGCCGAACTCATACCCGCCCGCTTTAATTACTATCTCAATAAAAGCCGCGATGAAATAGTTGTACTTTACGAAGATTCGATAGTACCAGGCGGATACGTACTCAACGACAGCATAGACAATCCTGTCGGTTCAATTTCATCAGAAATAAATTGGGACGACAACCTATACAATAAGGCCATCGAAGAAATCGAGGCTGGAATAAAAGCCTACCCCGAACGACTCGACTTCCGCTTCGGCTTGGCTAAAGCTCTTGAAATGAGAGAGCTATACGATAAAGAGGAACTTGTGCTAAGCGATGTGCTATCTCGTTGTAGCGAACCAGGAGCCTTATGGCGTTGGACTGACAATGAAATTGTTTCAGACAAAAACATGATACCCGACGCCATGTATGACTATTGTACAGTCATGTTTAACGCCCAGGCCGACGAGCCGCTGCAATCGCTGTGCAAAAAATACCTTGAACTTTTTCCCGACGATTTCAAAATTATGAATTTGCTCGGAGGCTCATATACCTCGACAGGTCATGTTAAAGAAGCATTATCGACATTTGAAAAAGCTATGAATATTTCGCCTAATGACCCCATATTGATGCTTAACATAGCTTATGTATATGTTCAAACGGGAGATATTGAGAAAGCAAAAAAAATATATCAGCAGGTTAGCGACAGCCCTCATAGCAATGTCAAACAGAGGGAATATGCTACAGAGGCTTTTATCGAACTCACTACCGAAAAGCCTAAAGTTAATATAACCCATTACCAACTTTTTCACCAGTGGCTATCGGTGGCATGCAATAACCTGACTAAAGAACAGGCTGAAAATCTTGCATCTCCGTATTATTTCAACACCTTCTTGCTGGCACAAAGGAGTTTAAAATCGCCTTTCGAAGACAAAGATATCACTGTTGAGACAATCAAGGACGGGAACCATACAGTGTATGTTTGGAAATTTCCCGAACCAAAGAAAAATAGAGAGGCACTCTACATGGTATTCTTTGAAGTCGACAACCATATCAAAGCCTATGCTATCTGCAAAGGCGACCTTGTTGATTGGGAAATATCTACATCTAACGAGACGAGCCGTCAAACTTATGGTAGTGTCGAACGGCCCAAAACCGCAAAGCAATGTGTAGAAATACTCAAAGCTCGTGGTGCTTATAGCGGCAAAATTTCCCCGAGCGAGTTTTTCCCAAAAAGTAAATGACCGTTTTTCATGGCAAAAAAAATCGGATGTCTCACGACACCCGAAAATCTTTAACCTTAAATCTAATACCATGAAAAAACACAGTGCAAAATCAGTAATTATGACTAAGAAACATACGGGGAGTCGAGATAGTTCAAGGGCAATGTGCACTTTAACATATATTAACATGACATATCCGCCAAATTTTAGTAATTTAGTGCCCAGAAAGATTGCCGCACATGCCTTTTAGCCTGTCAGAGGCGTTTGTTACACGCATGCCGGCAACGAAAAAATATTATGAGAAACAAAATATTAGTAATCGACGACGAGGAGTCGGTATGTGAAATTCTCAAGTTCAACCTTGAGAAAGAAGGTTACGAAGTAGACTGCGCTTATAGCGCCGAGGAAGCCCTCGACATGGACCTTGAAAGCTATTCGCTCTTCATGGTCGATATCATGATGGGAGGCCTGTCGGGCTTTGATTTCGCCACAAGGCTTCGCAACGTCACAGCTACCGAAGAAAAGCCCATACTCTTCTGCTCGGCACTATCCGACGAAGACTATGTGGTAAAGGGTCTCAACATCGGAGCCGACGACTACGTGACAAAACCATTTGTAATAGGCGAAGTTTTGGCCCGAGTCAGAGCCATACTGCGCCGGACGGGGCAGTTGCAGCACCGCAGCGCGGCCGATATCGAGGCCCAGCAGTCGATATATGAGAGCGACGTGACTTTCAAAGGACTGCGCATAGACCGCAACGACAAAGAAGTATATATCGACAACGAACTTGTGACGCTGACGCGCACAGAGTTCGACATACTCCTCTTCTTCCTCACTCACCGCAACCGCATATATTCACGCGAAGAACTGATAAAGAACGTGTGGGGCGACGACGTGGTAGTAACCGGCCGTACCATCGACACCAATATAACGCGCCTGCGTAAGAAATTAGGCGATTACGACAAGTATATCGTCACACGCCAGGGTTTTGGCTATGGCTTCAAAGAGAAGAATTAGTTATCAGTGGCAATTATTCATCCCGCTTGTTGCCACGCTGTGGATTATCATCGCGGGCATGACCTTCTGGCAGTTCTATAACGAACGCGAATACCGCAAGGCCCAGATAAGCGAGCAGCTCTCGCTGGTGGCCTCGCGCATCGTGGCCGCTAACGAAAGGGACTTCGACGCGACCCCGTTTATGGATTTTGCCACAAATTACTACCGCGAAAATCCGCTATACGACCTTTTGCGCATCACAGTGTACAAGGACGGCCGCATGATACGGTGCTATGGCGAGCCCATCGCGCTTACCGACTCGGAACAAGCCCTCGAACAGGGCGTGACCAACGTGCCGGGCGCAAAGCCCGAACCGGCCAGCAGCCCCGATGCCGGCAAGTACTTTTATTACAGCGTAAAGAAAAGTGCCGACGGCAGGGTGACGGTATATACCGTGCTGCCATTCGACAACGATATCCTCAACGCCTCGCTACCGTCTACGAGGATATTCTGGGTAATGTTCGTGATAGCATTAATTGTCACAATTCTTGCCTATTATTCGACACGGTATTTCGGCCGCAACATATCGAACCTGCGCACCGTAGCCGAACGCGCCTCGACAGACCCGAACTTCATACCGGCCATGGACTATCCCCACGACGAGTTGGGCGACATCTCGCGCCAAATTATCAGCATGTATAACCAACGGTCACAGGCTATGCAACGCCAGAAGAAGGAACATGCCGTGGCGCTGCACGCGATTGAGGAAAAAGCCAGGTCGAAGCGCCAGCTCACCAACAACATCAACCACGAGCTCCGCACCCCCATAGGCGTAATCAAGGGTTATATCGACACCATCCTCGAAAACCCCGACATGGACGAAGCGTCGCGCACCCACTTCCTGCGCAAGGCATCGGAGCATGTAGACCGCCTGGTGAACCTCATCGCCGACGTATCGGCCATAACCAGGCTCGAAGAAGGCGGCGAACTAATCAGCACCGAGGAACTTGACTTCCACGACATAGCCTACACCATAGCCAACGACCTCGAAGAGTCAGGGGCCCTGGGCAAAATGACATTCCGCTACGACATACCTCTCGACTGCAAGATTATGGGCAACTACAATCTGCTGTCGGGCATGATATTGAATTTGGCCAAGAACTCAGGCACTTACTCAAAAGGCACATACTGCGAACTGGTCCTTACGGGCGAAGACGAGAAATTCTACCATTTCGAGTTCCGCGACGACGGCGTAGGCGTGGGCGAGGAGCACATACCGCACCTGTTCGACCGTTTCTACCGCGTCGACTCGGGCCGCACGCGCAAGGCCGGCGGCACGGGTCTCGGCCTGCCCATCGTGCAAAACACCATACTGGCACACGGCGGTACTATCGAGGTATGCAACGGCGAACTGGGGGGGACTGTGTTTCAAATTCTCTCTGCCAAAGGTACGCACACGCCAATAAGGGCGATTCCCCATCATATAAAGGCGGGGATATACACATAGTTTTTTAGGGTTTTAGACATGGAACAACATTATCTGACAGACAAAGAAATAAAGACAGCGCTGAGCGACTACCGCAGGCTTGTGACGGCCTTCGACAGGCAAGTCGCGCCAGACGATATCGACGGCATCAAGGCAGCCATAAAACAACATGCATCGACCGACAGCGTGGCACGCGACCGCTTCGGTCTGCACCCCCTGGTATCGGCCCTCGACACGGCAGTGTGCATCTGCGACAGCTTCGGCGCCGACCGCAACATGTGCCTTGCCGTGATACTGTCGGCAATAAGCACCGACGCCAGCGAGACCACGCTTGCCCAGAAATGGGGCGACGACATAGCCAAGATGGTACGCGGCCTCGACAAGGTGCGCACGCTCTATAGCCGCAGCCCGTCGGTCGAGAGCGAGAACTTCCGCAAACTACTGCTGACCTTTGCCGAGGATATCCGCGTGATTATCATCATGATTGTCGACCGTCTGCGACTGATGCGCGCCATCAACCACCACCCTGCCGAGAAACTCGTACACGACACAGCCAACGAGGTCAACTACCTCTACGCGCCATTGGCGCACCGACTCGGCCTCTACGCCATCAAGTCGGAACTCGAGGACATGTCGCTCAAATACAGCAACCGCGAAATCTACACCCAGATAGCGCACGAACTAAACCAGACCAAGGCCAAGCGCGACGCCTATATCGCCGACTTCATACGTCCGGTGAAAGAGAAACTCGAGGCCGAGGGTCTGAAATTCTCAATCAAGGGGCGTACCAAGTCGATATACTCGATTTGGAACAAGATGAAGAAGCAGCACAACACGGTGGAGGATATCTTCGACCTGTTTGCCATACGCATCATCATCGACTGTCCGCCCGAGCGCGAGAAGCCCGAGTGCTGGCTGGCATACTCGGTCGTTACCGACATGTACCGCCCCAACCCGATGAGGCTCAAAGACTGGCTGAGCATACCCAAGAGCAACGGCTACGAGTCGCTCCACATCACCGTCTACGGCCCCGAGGAGCGGTGGGTAGAAGTGCAAATCCGCACCAGGCGCATGGACACCATAGCCGAAAAGGGCCTTGCCGCACACTGGAAGTACAAGGGCATAAAGAGCGAGGGGTCGCTCGACACGTGGATGAACAACGTGCGCGACATCCTCGAGGCCGGGCAGCACAGCCCCATGGAGCTGATGCGCAACTTCAAGATGGACGTCTATTCGCACGAGGTGTTTGTCTTTACGCCTCGCGGCGACCTCTACAAACTGCCGCAGGGCGCCACGCTGCTCGACTTCGCCTTCAACATACACACACGCATAGGCGTGCAGTGCGTTGGCGGCAAGGTAAACGGCCGCAACCGCAAGCTCAACTACAAACTCGAGAGCGGCGACACGGTAGAAATCCTCACCTCGCCACAACAGGAACCGAGCCGCGACTGGCTCAACATCGTAGTCACCACCAAGGCGCGCAACAAAATCCGCGCCGTGCTCAAGGAGAACGCCAACAAGTCGGCCGAGATAGGCAAGGAGCTGCTGCAGCGCCGCTTCAAGAACCGCAAGCTCGACTACGACGAGGCCATAATATCGAAGACCGTAACCCGCATGGGCTACAAGGACGCCATAGCCTTTTTCAGCGCCATAGGCAGCGACGAAATCGAAATCAACGACGTGGCCGACACCTATGCCGAAATATTGGGCCGCAGCAGCAAGGCCGAAGACCTTGCCGAACGCATATCGGCCAGTCAGTATGTGCTCCAACCCAAGGAAGAAGACGAGGCCAAAGACGACGCCGGCAACGACGTGATAGTAATCGGCGACAACATCAAAGGCATCACCTACAAGCTGGCGCGGTGCTGCAACCCCATATACGGCGACGACGTGTTCGGCTTTATCTCGGCCGAGGGAGTGATAAAAATACACCGCTGCGACTGCCCCAACGCCTCGCACATACGGCAGAAATACGGCTACAGGCTCATCCGCACCCGCTGGAGCGGCCGTGCAGGGGCTGAGTTTGCCGCTACCCTCAGGGTCGTGGGCAAAGACGACATAGGCATAGTAACCAACATCACCTCTATAATAAATAAAGAAAAATCCGTATCTTTGCGTGGAATTTCGATTGACTCTAACGACGGCCTCTTTGCCGGCGTCATCACCGTGGGCATATCCGACACGGCGGCACTCAATCAGCTAATCAAGAAAATACAAACTGTGAAAGGTGTAAAAAATGTTCAACGCAACAAGTAAAACACTCGCAGCCATAGCATTGGCAGGCATGATGCTCACATCGTGCGGCGACAAGGACAAAGAGGGCGCCACTCAGCTCTACAACGAGGGCGCGGCCGCCGTAGAGGCGCACAACTATGCCGGGGCTTTAGTGATACTCGACACGCTCAACGCTCGTTACCCCAAGCAGTTTGAGCTCCGCAAGGCCGCCATGCGCGTGCGCGCCTCGGCGATGGAAGGTATGGCCCTCGACAGCATAAGCGCCGGCGACCGCGTACTTGCCGAAGCGACAGTAAGGCTCGACGCCCTGCGCCCGCATTTCCGCCACGTAGACAGCTCGGTGGGCCTCGACGGATACTTCCTGCCCGAAGGCATCTCCGACAAGGTAATGACCGCCACCGGCATCCAGGCACGTGTGACCGACAAGGGATACTTCTATATCGTTGCCAACGTGCAGGGGCGTGCCATCGGCCTCAACAGCATCGAACTGTGCCAGGGAGGCGACTGCATATCATCGTCGCAAATCTCGCCGGCACGGATTGTGAAAGTCGAAGGCTCGGAATCGGCAAGTTTCAACCCCGAAGACCTCGAGGGGATAGGTGCGTGGCTCGAGAGCCACCCCGGGGCCGACAAAGTGGTGTTGGCCGGCAGCAAGGGCAAGGTGCCCGTGAAGATGAACGCCAAACTGCGCCAGGAGCTTCTCGACTGCTATCACTTCAGCGAAGCCCTGCAGGCCCAGCGCAGCGCGTCGATTAAGCGCGAAAAATACGAACGCATGCTTGCCACGGCCCGCGACCAGCTTGCCAACATGCCCTCAACCGAACAAGAGCAACAATGAGCAGCACATACCTTGTGACAGGAGCCGCCGGGTTTATCGGGTCGAACTTCCTCGACATACTTGTCGCCGACCAGGAGGACAAGCGCGTGGTGGTGCTCGACAAACTCACATACTGTGGCAACATCATGTCGATACGCCACCTGATAGACTCGGGACGCATCGAGTTTGTAAAAGGCGACATAGCCGACAGGGAGTTGGTAGCAAGCCTCTTAGACCGCTACGAGCCACAGTACGTGATAAACTTTGCCGCCGAATCGCATGTAGACCGCAGCGTCGACGACCCGACTCCCTTTATCAAATCGAATTTCGAAGGGGTATTCAACCTCCTGGAGTGCTGCCGCCGCCAACGCTCGGCGCAGCTTGCCTCGAAGGCTGAGCCGACCTTGAAAAAATATGTGCAAATCAGCACCGACGAGGTTTATGGCGACCTCGAGGTGTACGCACCACGTCGAGGCCGCGAAGACGAGGCCGCGCAACTTGGGCGCGACTACGAGATGTACGGCGAGGATGCCTTCACCGAGAACTATCCACTGAAAGGCTCGTCGCCCTACTCTGCCTCGAAAGCCTCGGCCGACCTGCTCACGCTGTCGTACTACCGTAGTTTCGGGCTGCCTGTCACTATCACGCGGTGCAGCAACAATTACGGCCCACGTCAGTTCCCCGAGAAATTAATTCCGTTGGTAATCAACAATATACTCAATGGCAAGGCCCTTCCCGTCTACGGCCAGGGCACCAACGTGCGCGACTGGATACATGTCGACGACCATGCGCGCGGCATACTTGCCGCCGCACGCCATGGAAAGCCCGGCGAAGTATATAACTTCGGCGGATATAGCGAGAAACAAAACATCGACATCGTCAAGTCGCTGATATCCATTGTAAAAGACGCTGCCGCCGAGATGCCGTCGGTCGCAGCCGCTTACCCGGCGGCCCTCGATGCTTCCGACAGCCTCATCACCTATGTCACCGACCGCCCGGGCCACGACCGCCGCTATGCCATCGACGCGCTCAAGGCCATGACCACCCTCGGCTGGCGCCCACTGGTGCGATTTGACGATGGCCTCGCGTCGACCGTGCGCTGGTATCTCGAAAACTTAAACTGGGTGAAGAGCATCGTCGACGGCGACTACCGCGACTACTACGAACACATGTACGCCAACCGCTGATTATGAAAGGAATAATTCTCGCCGGAGGTTCCGGTTCAAGGCTCTATCCAATTACCCTGGGCGTGTCGAAGCAGCTTGTGCCTGTCTACGACAAGCCCATGATTTATTACCCCCTGACGGTGCTGATGCTTGCCGGCATCCGCGAGATACTCCTTATATCCACGCCGGCCGACCTGCCACAGTTCAAACGCCTCTTGGGCGACGGGCAGCAGCTCGGCATAAGCATGAGTTATGCCGAGCAGGCGCGACCCGAAGGGCTTGCCCAGGCCCTGACCATAGGCCGCGACTTTATCGGCGACGAGCCTGTGGCTCTCGTCTTGGGCGACAATATCTTTTACGGCCAAGGCTTTAGCGCGATGCTCCACAAGGCGGCGCGCGATGCAGCCGGGGGCCGTGCGACCATTTTCGGCTACCACGTGAGCGACCCCAAGCGCTACGGAGTGGTAGAGCTTGACGACAACGGGCGCCCGGTACACATCGAGGAGAAACCGCAGTCGCCGCGCAGCGACCTGGCAGTGGTCGGCCTATACTTCTATCCGCGAGGCTCGGCCGACGTTGCCGCCGGGATAAAGCCGTCGGCACGAGGTGAACTCGAAATAACGTCGGTAAACGAGCACTACCTCCGCGCCGGTCAGCTCGAAGTGCAGGCTTTCGGCCGAGGCTTCGCGTGGCTCGACACCGGCACCATCGACTCGCTCATGGAGGCTTCGGCCTTTGTCGAAGCCATAGAAAAACGTCAGGGACTGCTGATTGCGTCGCCCGAAGAAGTGGCCTACCGTCGCGGATTTATCGACGCCGCACGGCTGCGCGAACTCGCAACGCCACTATTGTCAACACACTACGGACAGTATCTCAATCGTTTGGCCGATGAAAAAGCTTGAAGACGCCCGCATAATACGGCTACCGCGCATCTACGACCCACGCGGCAACCTCACCTTCGTGCAAAACGGCGACAAATACCTGCCGTTCGAGGTCGAACGTGTCTACTGGACCTACGACGTGCCTGCCGGCGAACAGCGTGGCGGACACTCGCACCACGTGGGCAAGGAACTGCTCGTTGCCATCTCGGGCAGCTTCAATGTCAACCTCTACGACGGCGAGACCACGCAGACTTTTACGCTCAACCGCCCCTTTGAAGGGCTGTACATACCGGCCGGATACTGGCGCACACTCGACAATTTCGCGTCGGGGTCGGTATGTATGGTGCTGACTTCGACACCATATAGCGAGGACGACTACGTAAGAGATTTCGAAGAATTCGAGAAACTTGCAGCGGATGAGTAAGTTAAAGTACCCCTTCCTCGACCTCGGCACTGTCAATGCCGCATACGCCGACGGCCTCAAGGCCGCCGCCTGCCGTGTCATCGACTCGGGCAGGTATGTCGGCGGCGGCGAGTGCGAAGCGTTCGAGGAGCAGCTTGCACGACATACCGGCACCAAATACGCCGTAGGGGTGAGCAACGGCCTCGACGCCCTCAGGCTGATACTCCGAGCCTACATGGCTTTGGGAAAACTTGCCCCCGGCGACGAGGTAATCGTACCGGCAAACACGTATATTGCCACTGTACTGGCCATTACCGACGCCGGGCTGACACCGGTCTTTGTCGATGCCGACCTATCGACGCTCAATATCGACACGTCGCTGATTGAAAGGGCTGTGACACCGCGTACCCGTGCCATCATGACGGTGCATCTCTACGGTCGCCCGGCATATGATGAAGTAATGGCCTCCGTTGCCCGTCAGCACGGCCTGCTGATTATCGAGGATAACGCCCAGGCCATAGGCGCGGACGTAGACGGCACCAGGACCGGCGCCCTCGGCGATGCCGCCGCCTTCAGCTTCTACCCGACAAAAAATGTCGGTGCCATAGGCGACGCCGGGGCTGTGACGACCAACGACCGTGCTCTTGCCGATGCCGTGCGCGCCCTATCGAACTACGGCTCCGACTCGCGCTACCATAATATATACGAGGGCTTCAACTGCCGATTAGACCCTATACAGGCGGCTTTTCTGCGTCTGAAACTCGACGACATCGACACCGAGACCAAGCACCGACGCGCACTCGCCGCCATCTACGATGCCGAAATCGACAACGCTCTCGTGGGCAAGCCCCTATTCGCCACTTCCGACAACTGCGTATGGCACCAGTATGTGGTCCGCGTAGGAAATCGCGACAAGTTCCGCGCATATCTGACAGTCAACGGAGTGGGCAGCGACGTGCATTATGCAGTGCCGCCCTATCTCCAACCTTGTTATAAGCAATACTCGCACCTGCATTTCCCCGTCACCGAGCAGCTTGCCGCCGAGGTCGTGAGCCTGCCCATATCGCGATGCACCGGAGCCGACGACGCACGTGCAATTGCAGCAATAATCAACGCATACACTGATGACTGACGCCATAGACTGCCCATCACTCAAAATAATGTACCACACCTTCGGCTGCAAGCTCAACTTCGCCGAGACAGCATCGGTAGCCGAGCAGTTTGCAGCCCGGGGGCATATACGTGTCGCCGACGGCGGCATTCCCGACATAATAGTCATAAACTCGTGCAGCGTGACAGCCGAGGCCGACCGTAAGTGCCGCAGCACAATCAGGTCGCTCAACCGCCGCTACCCGGCGGCGGCAGTGGTCGTTACGGGCTGCTATGCCCAGCTCAAGCCCGAGGAAGTAGCCGCGCAGCCGGGCGTGAAGGCCGTGGTAGGCGTGAACGACAAGCTCGACATACCGCGCATAGCCGAAGAGGCGTGGCTGAGCGGCTCGATGCCTCCGCAATTTCCCGAGGCCAAAGACCTGCGCGAGTTCATGCCCTCGTGTTCGCGCGGCGACCGCACACGCTTCTTCCTCAAGGTACAGGATGGTTGCGACTACTGGTGTACCTACTGCACCATCCCCAAGGCCCGTGGGCGTTCGCGCTCGGGGTCTATCGACGATATACTCGCACAGGCCAGCGCGGCAGCGGCAGCAGGGGGCCGTGAAATAGTCATAACCGGCGTCAACATAGGCGACTTCGGTCACGGCCGCAGCGACAACTTCTACGACCTGTGCCGCGCCCTCGACGAGGTCGACGGCATCGAGCGATACCGCATATCGTCAATCGAGCCCAACCTTCTGACCGACGAAATCATAGACTTCGTGGCCGGGTCGAAACGCTTTATGCCGCATTTCCACATACCATTGCAGTGCGGCAGCGATGTCGTGCTGGCCCTTATGAGGCGGCGCTACGACACGGCCCTGTTCGCCCACAAGGTAGAGCGCATACGCCGCACCATGCCCGACGCCTTTATCGGCGTAGACCTCATCGTGGGGGCACGCGGCGAGACGCCGCAGCGATTCGAAGAATCGAAAGCCTTCGTCGAAAGTCTCGACATCAGCCACTTGCACGTCTTCCCCTACTCCGAGCGGCCCGGCACGCGCGCCCTCGACCTCGCCGACCCTGTCGACCAGGCCGAGAAGCACCGACGCGCCGAGCAGATGCTCGCCGTCAGCGCTGCCAAACACCGCGACTTCGCCGGCCGATTTATAGGCACAGTGCGCCCCGTGCTGGTCGAGCACTCGCACGCCGGACAGCCTCTCGGCGGATTTACAGATAATTACCTGCGCATACGCGCCGACATCGACCCGTCGTTCGACAACCGCGTAATCAATATGAAGCTGCTGCGCCTGCTCGACGACGGCGAAACAATCGAAGCAAAGCCGGTAGAGCCATGAAAGAGAACCGGTCTGCAAAAATACTGATTGCCATTCTCTCGGCCTTCGCTTACTTGCCGCTGAGGGCGATGTACGTGCTATCCGACATAGCCTTTTTATTAGTTTATTATGTGGCACGATACCGCCGCAGGGTCGTTGACGACAATCTTGCGCAATGCTTTCCCGACATGGACCAAAAGGCCCGTGCAGCAATCAGGCGGCAGTTCTACCGCAACTTCTGCGACACCTTTGTCGAGGCTGTCAAACTATTGCATATCAGCGACAAAGAGATTTGCCAACGTATGCAATTTGAAAACACCGCCCTGATTGACGAACTGCTGTCGCAGGGCAAGAGCGTGGCAGTCTACTTTTCGCACTGCGGCAACTGGGAGTGGGCTCCGTCGGTCACGCTACACACCACTCATCACCAAGGCGTTGAATACTGCCAGGTCTACCGGCCCTTACGCAACCACGCCTTCGACGCGCTGATGCTGCGCATACGTTCGCGCTTCGGGTCGCTGTCGTTCGCCAAAGTCACCGTGTTCCGCGACCTCGTACACCTCAAGCGCGACAACGTGCTCACAGTCACCGGCTTTATGAGCGACCAGAAGCCGAGCCACAACGACCCGACGGTGGTCACGATGTTTCTCAACCGCCCCACGGCCTTTATCAGCGGCACCGAGACCCTTGCACGCCGCATAGGGCTGGCCGCCATTTACTGGGATATGGAGAAAACCGCCCGGGGCCACTACCGCATAACCTGCCGCCTGCTCGACGACGGCACCCACGCCGGCGAACCGGGCACCTTGACAAGAAATTATGCCGCCATGCTGCAGGATACCATCACGCGCAACCCGGCGATATGGCTATGGACACACAAAAGATGGAAAATACCCGTAACGATGCCGGCACAATGAAGCCGGTGGCAATAATCATACTCAACTGGAACGGCCGCGCACTGCTCGAGCGCTTTCTGCCCTCGGTGGTCGAACACAGCGACCCGCGCATATCGCGCGTAATCGTGGCTGACAACGGCAGCGACGACGGCTCGGTAGAAATGCTCAAAGACAAGTTCCCGACCGTCGAAATACTGCCCTTCGACACCAACTACGGCTTTGCCGAGGGCTACAACCGCGCCGTTGCCGCCGTGGAGAGCGAATATACGCTCCTTCTCAACTCTGACGCGGCGGCGACACCGGGCTGGGACGTTACGCTCTATGATTTTATGGAAGAACACCCCGACGCGGGAGCCTGCCAGCCCAAGCTGCTATCATACGACCATCCCGACACCTTTGAATATGCCGGCGGCTGCGGCGGATATATCGACTGCAACGGCTATCCCTACTGCCGTGGGCGCATATTCAGCACCTGCGAAACCGACAGCGGCCAATACGACAGCGAGGCCGACATACACTGGGCCACAGGGGCGGCACTGATGGTCCGCCGCAGCGTATACCTCGAGTGCGGCGGCCTCGACACCGACTTCTTCGCCCACATGGAAGAAATCGACCTGTGCTGGCGCATACGCCTTGCCGGATGGCGCATCTGCGCCGTGCCCGACGCAACGGTCTACCATCTGGGGGGCGGGTCGCTGCCGGCAGAGAGCCCTCGCAAGACATATCTCAACTTCCGCAACAACCTGCTCATGCTGCATAAAAACCTGCCCGACGATGTGCGCGGCAGAATATTGCTCCGCCGCCGTCTGCTCGACACCGTGGCATGGGCCAAATATGTCGCCACCCTCGACTGGCGCAACGCCGCCGCCATCGTGCGCGCCCACCACGACTTCGCCCGTATGCGCACCAGGTATGCCACGCACCCGTCGGCCAGCCTGCTCGGCACCGACAAGTGCAGCCGCCGCAACATACTCACCCAGTATTATCTGAGGGGTCGCAAAACCTTCGACAAACTGAAATAGGCGTGAGCACAAACATACTTTTAGCTAAATCAGTAAACTTTAACGCAAAATTGAGGTTTAGCGGAGAAAAAGGCTTAAGAGAGGCTAAAGCTGCTAAAAAACACGTCAAAATATTTTGCAAGTTAAAAACAACTTGTTAATTTTGCGATAACCTTTACAGAGGCAACGAGAATATTAACATACCTAAATCAAACCAAGAACTAACATAAAGCCCAGGTCCGGGGCTAAAACAAGGATACCATGGAGCGCCCAGGCGCACCTCACACCCGAGGACAAAACAATCAATCATTAACTAATAATTAATTATTTTCAGTACACTTTAATCAAATTATGGAAGCTCAAAAGCCCACCGCTCAACCCAAAAAGAGCGCTAAGAAAAACGCTCCCGGCATCAAAAACGCCGCATGGGTAATTGTGATTTGCGCCTGCATCGCTATCTGCCTCTTCATCTTCTGGTTCGGCAACGACATGCACTTCGACGAAGACGGTCATCCTCAAAACCTCTGGGGCACCGTTTACAAAGGCGGTTTCATCGTGCCTGTACTCCAGACCCTGTTCCTCACCGTTATCGTACTTGCCGTAGAACGCTACATCGCCCTCTCGGCAGCCAAAGGTAAAGGCAACATCGCCAAGTTCGTTGCTGGTGTAAAAGCTTGCCTCGAGAAAAAAGACATCGCTGGTGCCCGCGCCCTCTGCGCAAAACAGCAGGGTTCTGTAGCAGCTGTTGTTGACTCAGCTCTCGTTCGCTACGCTGAAATGGACCAGAACACCGTTCTTACCAAAGAGCAGAAAATCGCTACCCTTCAGAAACAGGTAGAAGAAGCTACTGCACTTGAGATGCCTACCCTCCAGCAGAACCTCCCCATCATCGCTACCATGACAACTCTTGGTACTCTTGTTGGTCTTCTCGGTACTGTGCTCGGTATGATTAAGTCATTCCAGGCTCTTTCTCAATCAGGTGCTCCTGACTCGACCGAACTGTCGACCGGTATTTCGGAGGCCCTTATCAACACCGCCTTCGGTATCGCAACCGGTGCTTTCGCTGTAATCTTCTACAACTACTACACCAACAAGATAGACAACCTTACCTACGCTATCGACGAGATTGGTTTCTCAATCGTGCAAACATTTGCAGCTACCCACTAATCCCTGTTTACCCTGAAGGTTTAAAAACAATTTAAGTAAAAGGTAAATATGGGAAAAGTAAAAATCAAAAAGAAAAGTACTCTCATCGATATGACCGCGATGAGTGACGTGACTGTTCTTTTGCTTACTTTCTTCATGTTGACTTCTACCTTCCTGCAGAAGGAGCCCACCATCGTCTACACCCCGTCTTCAGTATCAGAAGAGAAGGTGCCGATGAACAACCTGGTGACCGTCCTTGTATCGTCGGCCGACAAATCCGGCAAGATGGACGACCCCACCATCGCAGAAGGTAAACTCTTCATCTCGTTTACCGGCGACGCAGACTCGACCCTGTCAAGCGAAAAAATTCGCGGCATGATGCTCGACGAAGCCGTAGCCATCTACAACGAACAGCACAAGAACAATCGCATCGCCCTGAACGACCAGCAGAAGGCCGAATTCCGCTCTACCAACATGATTGGTGTTCCGTTCGCAGTCCTTCCCCAGGTTCTTTCGATGAGTGTAACCGAGCGCGACAAGTTCCTCGGCGATATGACCAACCCCAACGTTGGTATACCAATCGACGGCAACAAAAACCGCGACGGACGCCTCAACGACTTCCAGGTATGGCTCAAAGCCATCTACAATGTCGCACAGCGCATCAATAACGAGCAGACCGAAGGCCTCACAGCCGAAGAGAAATCGCAACTCTCTAACCTCTACACCGCACTTATGCGTAAAGGCCAGGGTATTGCAATCAAGGCCGACAAGGACACCCCCTTCACCACGGTACAGCTCGTGTTCGACAACCTCCAGACCATGAAGCTCAATAAGTTTAGCCTCATGACTGCCCTCAAATCAGAAAACGAACCCACTCAATAAGTAAAGACCAATGGCACAAATAGATACATCAGGCGGCGGCAAAAAGAAAAAAGGCGCCCAGAAAAAGATGGCTATCCATGTGGACTTTACTCCCATGGTGGACATGAACATGCTTCTGATTACCTTCTTCATGCTTTGTACTACGATGATTAAGTCGCAGACCCTCCAGATTGTCCTCCCCACCAACGAGGATGTCAAGAAGGAGCAGCAGAGCCAGGCCAAGCAATCTGAAGCTATCACACTGATTCTCGATACCGAGTATAATGGTGACAAACCCGCCGTAAACGCCGAAACCGGCAAGACCATACATAATATCTACTATTATGAAGGTATCGCCGACACGACGTTCTCGACACCGAAATACCTGCAAAAAGAGCAGTTTATCGGCAACGTCAACCACGAAGCCCAGGGTATCCGCAAAATCCTGCTCAACAAGAACAAGCAGGTTATGGAAGAATATGCCAAACTCAAAGACCAGTGGAAGAACAAGGAGATTACCAAGGAAGAGTTTGACCAGTTGGCAAAGAAAAACGCAGCCGACTCACTCAAGACCCGTCCTGTAGTAGTAATCAAGCCCGGTCCTAACACTACCTATGAAGGCCTTATCAATGCTATCGACGAAATGAACATCAACCAGATTTCACGTTACAGCATCGAGCTTCCGACCCACACCGACACCCTGCTCCTGCGTCACCTCGAGCAGACTACCGGTCAGACTATAATTCGTCCCACAATCCGCGCTGCCAAAGCTACCGCCGCTGCACCTGCAGCAGAGAGCGAGGCATCTGCATCTAACCAATAATGAGTTATGGCAAAAGACGTAGACCTTACCTCAAGAGAGTGGCGCGACATTGTATTTGAAGGCAAAAACAAAGACTTTGGCGCATACAAACTGCGCGAAAGTTCTCCCGCCCGCCACACCAAGGCTATCGTTTGGGTAGTCATCAGTGTTGCTATCATCCTTGTTCTCCTTATCCTCTCGGTATCGGGCGTGTTCTCGAAACCCGAAGAAGAGCAAATCACAACAGCCACCGTGCAGGAAATCGCTGCTGTAGAAGCTGAGGAAGAGGAAATTGAAGAGGAAGAAGAGCAGTTCCAGATGCCCGAACCCGAAGAAGTAGTCGCTCCCGAAGAAGTTGCCAACCAGCAACGTGTAACCGACCTCCTTATCGTCGAAGATGAAAAAATCGAAGAAGACAAGCAGGTTAAGAACCAGGAAGAAGTGCTCGAAAACGAAGCACAGGCTGGTGCCCTCGATATCACCGAAGGTACTAACGACCTTAACAAGATGACCATCAAGGAAGAGGTTATCGCAGCACCCAAGGTCGAGGAAGAACAGCCTATGAACATCGCCATGGTAGAGCAGAAACCCGAATTCAACGGTGGTGAAGCCGCCATGTACAAATGGCTCAGCGAAAACATCGTTTACCCCTCGGCAGCCTCGGAAGAAGGCGTACAAGGCCGTGTGGTTGTAGAGTTCGTGGTTGGTAAAGACGGTTCGATTACAAATGTGCGCGTCCTGCGCCCGCGTCACCCCGCCCTCGACAAAGAGGCCGTGCGCGTGGTCAAGGCGATGCCCAAATGGATTCCCGGCCGTAACAATGGTCAGCCTGTAAAGGTTACCTATACTCTCCCTGTGACTTTCAAACTCCAGTAGAATTCGCTTTTGAATTCCATACCCCCAATTGCCCGGTGCCTTATCGCACCGGGCTTTTTTCAACTTCAACCAATAATACAAAATGCTGACACTAATTGCCGAATCGAAAACTATGACCCTGTGCGACACGCCCATAAGCGCGGACACATACGCCGCACACTGCCCCACCATCGAGACCTATGCCGACAACATCATGGCATCGCTTGGCGACATGTCGGCTACCGAACTTGCGACGGCTGTCAAAATCAGCCAGGCCATGGCGCGGCGCCTCGTAGAAATGGTCTACGACTTCGGCAATAAAACGAGCGGTGCAGCCGCGATTGAGGCATTTACAGGCGTGGTATTTCGCGCATTGTCATACAAGACCCTCGACAGTTGTGCGCAACGACATATCTGCGACAATGTGCGCATCATCTCGTCGCTCTACGGCTGGCTCAGGCCCGACGACATCGTAAAGGCGTACCGCCTCGACTTCTCTACGCCGTTGGCACCACCCGACAACAAGACATTCAAATCATACTGGCGACCATACGTCACAGGGTGCCTGCTACAATATATCGAGCAAAACGACTGTCATGAAGTGTTAGACCTCCTGCCGGCAGAGGCAGCGCAGTGTATCGACTGGCGACAAGTGAGGCAGAAGGCATCGGTACGCAAGGCCGAATTTCGCGAACTCACCGACGGCTTGACCACCCGCACACCCAATGCCGGGCGTCTCAAGACTCTTCGCGGCGAACTCCTGCGCCAAATCGCCACCGAGGGCATCACCACGGCCAATGGCCTTCTCAACCTCACGGGCCAAAACTATATCTCCGAAGCCGAGCCATCACCCTCCGGCACGATAATTTTCACGACGACCGATTAAATAATAGGTGCGTGGTGTTACTATGGCATGTCACGGAGTGCCAAGCTCCTATAATGGCCTATTCTTTACTCAACTGAACTTTTGACTTTTGGATTCTTTTTATCGCACAAAAGTATAGGGCTTGGGGATATTTGGTAATAATCTGCGACGAGGTGAAATTTTTTTTGTAAATTTGCAGTCATGATACTTACCACGTCACTGGCCACTTTTGGCCGTTATTGCTTGTTTATGAAGCGCGTCTTCACCATCCCCGACCGATGGTCGGAGTTTGGGCGGCGCACTATTGCCGAGGTATCGAAACTCGGCATCGACTCCATACCACTGGTGTTGATAATATCGGTATTTATAGGCGCCGTCATAGCCATACAGATGCAGCTCAACATCGCCTCGCCGCTCATCCCGGCATATTCCGTCGGACTGGCCACGCGCGATATCGTGCTGCTCGAGTTTTCGAACTCTATCCTCTGCCTCATACTTGCCGGCAAGGTAGGCTCGAACATAGCCTCGGAAATCGGCACCATGCGCGTCACCGAGCAAATCGACGCCCTCGAGATAATGGGCATCAACTCAGCCAACTACCTGGTATTGCCCAAAATCATAGCATTTGTATGCTTCATGCCCGTATTGGTAATCCTGTGTATGGGCACCTCGCTCGTTGGCGGCTACGGCGTGGCCGTGTTTACCGACCTCATCACGGTGTCGAAATATGTCTACGGTCTCCAGGCCCTCTTCCAGGAGTGGTATGTATGGTATGCCCTGATTAAGTCGCTCTTCTTCGCCTTCATCATAGCGTCGACCTCGTCGTTCTACGGCTATTACGTGCACGGCGGCGCACTCGAGGTAGGCAAGGCAAGTACCGACAGCGTGGTATCGAGCAGCGTGTTCATACTACTTTTCGACGTCATACTCACCAGACTGTTACTGCAATGATTGAAGTACGCCACCTTACCAAATCGTTCGACGACAAGACGGTGCTCCACGGCGTCGATGCCACGTTCTATACCGGCAAAACCAACCTGATTATAGGCCAGAGCGGCTCGGGCAAGACCGTGCTGATGAAGAGCCTTGTCGGCCTGCTGCGACCCGAGGAAGGCCAGATACTCTTCGACGGCCGCGACCTGCTCACGATGAAGCGCGACGAAATAGCCTCGCTGCGCAAAGAAATCGGCATGCTCTTCCAAGGGTCGGCACTCTTCGACAGCGAGACCGTGCTCGGCAACGTGCTCTTCCCCCTGAAGATGTTTACCGACATGAGCCGCGCCGAGCAGCGCGAGAGGGCGATGTTCTGCCTCGAGCGCGTCAACCTTGTCGGAGCCGAGAACAAATACCCCGCCGAGATTTCGGGCGGTATGCAGAAGCGCGTGGCCATAGCCCGTGCCATCGCGCTTAACCCGCGATACCTCTTCTGCGACGAACCCAACAGCGGCCTCGACCCCAAGACGAGCATACTGATTGACGAACTGCTGAGCGACATCACCCACGAGTACGGCATCACCACCGTAATCAACACCCACGACATGAACAGCGTGCTCGGCATAGGCGAAAACATCATCTTTATCAACAAGGGCTATCGCGAGTGGGTTGGCGACATGAGCCAAATCTACACCACGTCGAACGAGGCCCTCAACGACTTCGTATTCGCCACGCGCCTCTTCCAGGAAGTTCGCGAATATGTAGCCGAGCATGGCACCATAGACAAGCGCCGCCCATGAAATTTGCCGAGATTGCAGGCCACGAAGAAACCAAGGCCCGTTTGCGCGAGATGGCCGACAGCGGCCGTATACCGCACGCACTGTTGCTCGAAGGGCCGTCGGGCACCGGCAAATTCCTCTTGGCAAGGGCTTTTGCGCAATATATACACTGCGAAAACCGCCACGACGGCGACAGTTGCGGCGTGTGCCCGGCCTGCCTGCAGCACCAGGCATTCAACCATATCGACACCATATTTTCATTTCCGGTGGTGAAGAAAAGCGGCCGCACGGCACTCAGCGACGACTATCGCGAAGTATTCCAGGAGTTTATGACCGAGTCGCCCTATATGGACTTTGACCGGTGGGTAGAAAAGCTTGACAACATCAACGCCCAGCCGCAAATATATGTAGAGGAAGGCACCGAACTGCTGCGTCGCCTTACCTATATGACCAGGCGGTCGCAGTACAAAGTAGTGCTGATGTGGCTGCCCGAACGCCTAAAGGAAGAAACCGCCAACAAACTGCTCAAACTCGTCGAGGAGCCGTTTGCCGACACCATCTTCATCATGGTCAGCAACAATTCGCGCCAAATCTTGCCGACCATCTACTCGCGCACGCAGCGCATAGTCGTACGCCGCTATAGCGACAGCGAGCTCGAGGACGTGCTCATCGGCCAGGGCATGGACGCCCCCACCGCCGCCGACATGGCGCGTATAGCCGACGGCAGCGTAAACCTGGCATGGAAAACAGCACAGGTATCGGCCGAACGGCGCAAATACTTCGACCTCTTTGCCGAGCTGATGCGCAAGGCGTATGGCCGCAAGGTGCTCGAGCTGCGCACATGGAGCAAGACTGTAGCCGAGATGGGCCGCGAACCGGCAATGCAGTTTATCGACTACTGCTGCCGCCTTATCCGCGAGAGCTTCGTGATGCACCTGCATGTAGACCAACTGCTGACACTGAGCCGGTCGGAACGCGAGTTCGTGGTGCGCTTCTTCCCTTTCATCAACGAGAAAAATGTCGTTGACATGATAGAGCTTTTCGACCGTTCACGCCGCGACATAGCCGGCAACGGCAACGCCAAAATCATATTTTTCGACCTTGCCGTGCGTGTAATAATGCTTATCCGCCGCAAATGACCCATACCCCCAACTTCCTGCGCAGCATAGCCGACTATTTTAGCAGCGGGGCCGCCTCGCGCCCGGCCATATCGACACTGACCTTCATACTGCCCAACAAACGCAGTGCCCTCTTCCTCAAAAAATATGTGCGCGAACGCTGCAAGGGTGTGACCCTGATGCCGCGCTTCATGACCATCGGCACATTTTTAGGCATATACTCCGACTACCCGGCGGCGCAACCGCGCGAACTGCTGTTCGTGCTCTACGACGCATACCGGGCCGTGATGTCGCGCCGGGGACGTGCCGACGACGTGCGGCAGTTCGACAGCTTCGTCTTCTGGGGCGACATGATGCTCAACGACTTCGACGAGGTAGACAAGTCGCTAGTCGACGCCGACGATATATTTCGCAACCTCAGGAATGTCAAGGAAATACAGGCCGACTACCTCGACGAAGACCAGAAAGAAATCATACGCCGCGTATGGGGCGAGAGCCGCCTGACGGCGCATATCGAAGAGTTCTGGCTCCACGTGGGCAGCGGCGACGACTGCCGCCTGGGCGAGAAATTCGTTTACTTGTGGGAAATCCTGGCCGACATATACCACGAATACAAGGCGGCCCTCAAGCGCTACCACCGCGCATCGGAAGGGACGCAATACCGCATGGCGTCGGAGAACGTCAAAAATTTCGACACCTACGACTTTACCGGCGACACGCACTATGTGTTCGTAGGCTTCAACGACCTCACCGCCGCCGAGACCGTGGTGTTCGAGCGTTTCCGCCGCGCCGGGGCGGCATATTTCTTTTGGGACACCGCACCGCTGTCGCTTTTTGCCGATGTCGGCACCACGACCATGCCCCGCCCCTTACTGCGCCTGGCCGACCTCGTGCGCCACTTCCCCATGCCCGACGACTACACCGTGCCCCAGGGCGACACCCTGCCGCAAATCAGCGTGACCTCGGTGCCGTCGAACGTGGCACAGGCAAAATGCGTGGGGCGGCTGCTCAAGGAATGGGCCGGCAAAGGCTATCTCGACCCTGCCAACGCAATCAATACCGCAATAGTGCTGCCCGACCAGGGGCTGCTGCTGCCCACACTGCTGAGCATACCGGGCGACATCAGCGCGCTCAACATATCGATGGGCCTGGCATACCGCACCACCACATTTGCCTCGCTGCTCCATTCGATTATATCCATGCAGCTAAGGGCAAGGCTCATACGGGGCGAATACAACTTCTACTACGAAGACCTCAACGCAGTGCTGAGCCACCCACACATACAGGCCGTGGCACACGGGGCGGCAAACAAGGTGACGGCATACGTCAACGGCAACAAACTATACAACGCCCCGGCGTCGGCCCTGTGCCGCGAGGCTCCCGACCTTAGCGCGGTACTGACGCCCGTGCACCGTGCCGCCACAGTGGGCGAGGTGGCCGACTACCTGCGCAAGCTGCTCGACTGGCTCGGCTCGGCGCTGCAAGACGAGAGCGAACGTACAGGCCGTGCGACGGCGCGTTCGTTCGAACTCGAAGCAATAAAATATTTCCGCGAGGAACTCGACAAGCTCACCGCCCTCATCGAGCGGCACAAGGTAGAGATGGCCGACCACACCTTCCTGCACCTTTTCGAGCGCATCTTCACCACACGCGGTCTCACCCTGACCGGCACCCCGCTGCAGGGGCTGCAGGTGCTCGGCGTGCTCGAAACCCGCGCACTCGACTTCGACAACGTAATCATACTGTCGATGAACGAAGGGGTCTTCCCCCGCAAGCAGTACGCCAAGACCATGATACCCGGCACCCTGCGCAGCGGCTACGGCCTACCCGACTTCGACAGCGCCGAGTGGACATATACCTATAGTTTCTACCGCCTCTTGTCGCGCGCCAGACGGGTGGCACTCTTCTACGACTCGCGCAGCGACGGCGTAGGCCAGGGCGAACGGTCGCGCTATATATCGCAGTTGGAGTACCTTGTGCCCGGCATCAAAATCGAACGCAACACCCTGACCACCGGGGCCGAGGCCGGCGACAGCCACGAGTTCGCCGTCGTGAAAGACTCAAGGGTCATGGAAGGCTTGTCGCGCTACCGTGCCGGGGGGCGCAAGAAGCTGTCGGCGTCGGCATTGAAAAAATATCTCGAGTGCCCCTTCCGTTTCTATCTCGAATATGTGCGCGACATGCGCGACGACGACGAGCTGACCGAAGGCCTGTCGGCTGCCGAAATCGGCACCATCGTGCACAACTCCATCCAGAGCCTCTACGAGGGCCGTAACGGAGAGCCCATCGACGCGACGCTGATTGACTCGTGGCTCGACCCGGCCAACACCGTCATCACCGACACCGTCGCCGCCCAAATCGGGCAAGTGCACTTCTCCGGCGGCAAGGCCACGACCTACGACGAGTTCTCGTCCGAATTTAAGATTGCTGCCACGAACCTCGAAATACTCGTCCGCTCGAACCTCGAGGCCGAACGCGAGGCTTACTGCCGCCCGTCGTTTACCTTTATCGAAAACGAGTACAAGGTCGACACCCCGGCCGAGAAGACCGTATGGGAACTCGCCCCGGGCCTCGGTATCAACTTTTATATGTCGGTCGACCGCGTCGACGAGATTGCGCCGGGCCTGCTCAGATTTATCGACTTCAAATCGGGAAATGACGAAACGAGCCTCGACAATATCGAATCGCTCTTTACGAACTACAAGCACAAAAAAGGCGGCATCTTCCAACTCCTGCTCTACTGCGAGGCATACATGAGCCTGCGCGACGGCGAGACCGACATACAGCCCTTACTCCACCCCCTGCGCCAGCTTGCCGCCGCCACGCCAATCAAGCCGCTCTCGATAAACAAGAAGCCTCTCACGAGCTACCGCTCGGTTCGCGACACATTCAGGCCGCTATTAATCAACCTAATCGACGAGCTCTTCAACCCCGACACGCCTTTTGTGCAGTGCAGCGACACCTCGTCGTGTGAATACTGCCCCTTCCTCTCGCTCTGTGCCCGCAACGTCAAGAAATACTGATAATTGCGAATAGATTCCTTTTTGATATGTTAATAAAG
>CEAR01058608.1_pt1 | contig 64683 bp, 96 predicted proteins | sample 557461 | NCBI WGS metagenome assembly CEAR01 (sample SAMEA3182075, study PRJEB8094) | gut metagenome | biome: human; feature: gut; material: Stool; isolation source: human stools | place: Canada | collected 2012-03-14 | reverse complement strand
CCCCCCCCCCCCCTACCAAATTTTGATGATTTTTTTTGCGAGGAACAGTAAAATCAGCAGTAATGCACATCCCCCGACATCCATTCGGAATTTTTGCCACCGAGTAAGCGGAGTCAGTACGGCATAGGGTTCTCGCTTCGTTATCGTGACGATCCGGGTCTCCTTCTCGCTGGTATCTATCACTGGGATGTCAGCCTTGGGAAGCGAATCCTGCCGATTCTGGAGTTTATGCCAGAGCGTGCCATTTCGGATTCCGGCCCAGCTATTGGCCACGGATGTTCGAAGGTGCGACGTAGTATCGGGTGTGATAATTTCCCGTATCTCACCGGGCACCGGGACTTCGACGCGGACATACCGGATCGTCTCCTTGTACTCGGTATGCGTACTGTCGGCCCGGTCTTCGCTCGGCTCCGGTAGAGAAGCCGAAGGCATGCGGCAACACGACGCAAGCAGGAATAGTAGCAGGAGTCCGAAATACTTCGCCTTCCATGCCATCAGATCGGCCAGTTTCGTAGCGATCAGGCCCGGCTCGTCGTGTCGGCCGCCGCCAGTATAGTTAGGGACCCCTCCGCGGCGATTTGCGTCGCGTTCGGTGTAGAAGTGGTAGTAGGACCCGCGATTGTGAAACAAGCAGTGTAATCCGCTCGGAATGGCGAATACGAGCAACCATAACCAACCCCACGCCCGAGATTGCAACACATGGCCGAACTCGTGGTCGTAGGTGGGCTCGTTGGTTATGTATTTCGGACTCAGGAAAACGAAGGAACCCATCGTGAACGCTCCTTTGACTTTGGGTGAGGCGAAGAACAGAGCCCCGTTCTGTCGAAGTATCGCGCGGTGATTCGTGAAGAAGAGACACCAGAGCGCTCCGATAATCTCCTGCGGCAACTGCCAGATCGTTAAAATGATTCGCATGAACATGGCTATACGATTTTAATGGTGATGGGTTCCTTCCGGTCCTGAGCCTCTTTAAGAATCCGGACCAGTTCCTTCTCGTAGGACGTGGAGTTGATGACCTTACCCTTAACTTTGTTCTCGCCGACCAAGATACATCCGGCCGAATCTTCGGCCGTGTTCCCGCGGTGGATCAGGATGCCCTCGAAGTGCCTCACGTTCTGCAAACGAGGGAGCTCTCGCTTGAACTTCGGGGAGTAGTCCACCACAACGTCGTAGGTACCGTAAGGGATCGCGGTCTCCCCATACACCTTTTTCTCGTCGCCGTCGAAGACTCCGTTCTTGTTCAGGTCGCGCACCTTATCCTCCAAGGTGTCGCAGAATTTCTTGCCGTCGATTGAGAGAGAGCCAATCGTATAGCTCTCTCCCAAAAAACGCCTTTTAAGTTCTAACTTCATAATTATCAGCTATTTACGTTAATTGCCTTGGCTCCCACCTTCGATCCGAGCGGTGCGACTACCGATCCGATGTCGTCGGCCATCTGTTCCGTCGCCGTAGCGATCCGGCCCGTGTCGCTCTTGATCCCACGAAGGAGTTCCATTGATTCCGTCTGGGAAGCCATCAGCGTCGGGATTAGCCCGGCTGTCTCTTCGGTTCCCATGATAAGCTCGTTCCATCCGGTCAGGATCGCGTTGATAGATACAACCTGATCGTACTGGGCCACCTGATAGTAGATCATCGAGTTTGCGGCCGCGGCCAACACCAGTGCCGTATCTTCGGTAAGCGAGCCGACAGCCTTCGAAATGCCCGTCAGGTTAGATTCTCCTCCATCCGGCAACCACTGAGAGAAGTCGCCCCATATCTCGCCGAAGTAGGCGTACAGCGCCTCGCGGAAGTCCTCGAACGGGAACTGCTCCAGTGTCGGTAATTCATCCTGACTTAATCCGTTTAAACGGCGAGTTTCTTCCATGAAACTATCCATGATATTCTCCACGCCCGGCATGATGAACTTCGCTGTCGCCAGTTCGAGGATCATCTTGTCTACCATCTCGTCCACGGTCTCATTCCATGCGTCCTTGGCGGAGAGACTACCGTCTTTTACGCCGTCATAGATAGCCTGAGCAAGATCGGAGGAGAAGGTCTTAAAGTCAGTGCCGTAGAATGATTCTACGAGCTCGCGGCGATTATCAGCGATCTGCTGGCCGATCTCCTCGATTTGTCGCTCCATATCGTCAACTCTGCCCTGATCGAAGTCCTTGTCTTTCTTCTGATACTCAAGACGGATTTGCTTACGAAGCTCTTCCTGCTGTTGAAGGAGATTCTGAGTCTGTTCTCTTGCTACCTTATTTATATCAGAGGTGGAATAGACTCGATCCATCGCTCTCTCCAAATCCTTATAAGCGTTCTCCAACTTCCGGACGGCGCGTTCCGATGCCTCTTGCTCTTCTTTAATTCGACGCTGTTGAGCGCTAAATATGGCAAGTATGCCACCCAAAACGGCCGCCGCCGCCAGAAGAGGTAACATTGTAGTCATCAGTGTTTTAGCCGTAGCATCAGTGATAGCTAAAACCACATTGACCAGAGCAATGCCTGCTTGAAGCACTTGGAATCCCTTTTGTATATCTTGAATGGCGGCCGATGCTTCTTCACCGAATGCACCACCGAAAACGTCGTTGAATACCCCTATGGCATTGTTAACTTCGCCTATTCCGGCTGATACTTGCCCGAGAAATTTATCCATTCGACTTAACGCCACCCTTGTCTTGGTGAACCCGGTCTGCACCTTATACTCGGCCGCGGCCAGACTCTCAACCGCCGACTGTGTATTTTTGACAGCATCCCGATTCTCACGCTCAAGATCGTTGATGCGCTGGAGTATAGTAGCCCTCTCTTCGTCAGTTCCGGCCTGAGACATCTGGAGTCGGAGAATCGCAATCTCGGAGGCGTTTCGCTTCTCAATCTCAGCCTGCGCCGCCCGAGCCGCCGCGAGATTCGCTTCGGCCGCCTGAACCTCCCGCGTTCCAGTCAGAATGTCGTTTATTCCCTCTTTGATCGCCGCGAAAGGACTGCGCTCCCACGATTGCTCTTCGAGATTCTGAATAATCCTCACGACCTCCCGGAGTTGCGTCGGGTCCAAATCGTTCTTAGATGCCTCATAGAAGTTCTTCATCATGGAGGTGAGGTTCCCAAGCGTCTTGGTACCGACACGATCCAAGTCACCAAATGCCTGAGCGAACATTTCGAGGTTCTTGATCTCGTCGAGGTTCACGCTCGCAATCTGCCTGCGCTCGGATTTATTCACTGCCTCAACGCCCTGAGTTTTCTGGTCGGGAGTAAGTATCGTGCTGGACTCGATCCGTGCCCGTTCTTCGGCCGCTTTCGCGGCGATGATGTTGCGGCGCTTCTCGTAGTCTCCGAACTTCTGAACGCTTTCGGCCATCTTCTTGACCGTCTCCTGCTCGTAGCCGAAATAGGCATTCATCGCTGACTTTGCCGAAGTCTGGACGGTCTCCGGGAGCTCCTTGATCGCGGCCTGCACCTTTTTGATGTCGAGCACGGTCTTGTTGCCCGCCTCGTCAGTAGCGAAAAGGGTGTCCCAGTCGATGATGCCGCCACTCTTGGTCTGGTATGCCGTCAGCGTCTTCTTGAGTTGCTCGCGCAGTTTGCTGAACACGTCCAACGTATCGAGCCCCGTAGTCGAAGTGGTGATCTGGGCCGCGAAGTTCATGTCCCCGGTAGCCGCCAAGATGGACTCATACATTTTCTTCGCCTCGTTCTGGAGCGAGATGTCGTTCGCCAGACGCTTGAGGTCCTTCTCGATACCTTCCTTGAGTGCATCGTAGGAGGTGTCGGAGACATCCATGTTGAATTTGAGGGCCGCGTTCTTATCGTTGAGTTGCTTCTGGGCGTAATCGGCCGCCTTCTTGAGTTGCGCTACGAGCTTCTCCGGCGTCAGCGCAAGGGACGGAGTGAGGAAGTTGAAGTTCTTCGCCAGATCGCCGTACAGCTTCTCTACGTCGCTGGCGGCCAAGGCATCACCCCTAACCTTCTTGAGGGACTGGTAGCGATTGTACGCCTCCTTGAGTACCTTTACTTCCCCTTCGAGGGCTTGTGTTCGGTCCTTGATGGTTTTCTTAGCCTGCTTCTTGTCGAGTTCAATACCATACTCCTTGGCAATATCCCTGAGCAACTTCAAGACTTTCTCGGATTCGGTTAAGTCTTTGGTGAACTCTTTTTGACCCGCATTCACGGCGTTGGATAAATTATCATACGTCTCCTTCGCTGTCTTATATTGCTTTATAAGGCTATCGACACCTACATCGTACTGGGTATTAGGTTTGATCGCTGTCCCAAGGGCTTCGGCAAATCGTTTCCTCCAGCCTTTTAGCTCTTCTTCTCCCTTCCCCAGCACTCTCGATATGTCGGTAAGCCCGAATGCGTTCAGTAAAATCTCGTTCATTTCTGGCCCGGCGCCCTTGAACTCTTCGCGCATGGCCTCGACGCCTTTTTTAGCAAAACTGCGGAGGAGTTCCTGAAAATCTTTTGCATCCTCCGGCTTCAAGCCAAAGGTTTTCAAGTCGCTCCAGTCGATAACCTGACCTCTGAACTCCTTGTATTGAGACTGAATACTATACCAGTATCTATCAGCCGCATCGGATGCGCTCTGAAATGCCCTGATGGTGTTTCCAATGTTTTGATTAAGGGTCTTGAAATCAAAGATACCCGATGATTGGTATTTTTGAAAGTCCTTAAAATAGGAGAGTAGTACCTGAATACGTTCAGCATAGGATGCTCCGGAGCGCTCCATTGCATCCATGTCTTTTCGCAAATCGTTCAGGAGTACACTTTCGTCGTGAACCCCATCGGCAAGAAGTTTTCCGAGCTCTGAGCTAATGGAGCTCATATTCGACTTATAGTCAGAGGCCAACTTGTCGATGTTTTTCATCCATCCGGGGCCAGAGGCTTGAAGTGCTCCACTGAACAGCGTTGGATTTGATGCGGTAATGCTGAGGGTTTCTTGGTATAAATCAGCGAGTCGCACCAGTTCACGCATGCGATCCGCTTCATCGGATATACCTACAACTCGCTGTTTTATCAGCTTGGCAATCTCTTCATTACGGGATAACATCTCCGTGAGGCGCTCGTTGATCTCCCTATGCTTATCAGAGTTGCTCTCCAATCCTGATAACTGGTCCTTGTATATCCGCTGGATGGTAGAATACTCCTCTTTGAATGCAGACAGAGACTCCTTGGCCGATTGAGTCATCTTTTCGTTTGCATCCTTATACATATCAGTATGCTTATTAAGGGCGCGAAACGCCGATATTACGGCGGCAAGCCCCGCAAAAGCGATAGTAAGAGGGTTGTTAATCAACGAGGCCCATAGGGCTTTAAGATTAACAACTAACTTCCCGATAGTACTCGAAAACAGCAGAACTACTCGTTGAGTTTTGGTGGTAGCGGCGGCATACAAAACTTCGGCTTTTGTCAGCATGCCAAGTTGCGCGAGTCGGAGACCCTCAGCCTTGTTGAGTCTCCCGAGGGCGAGGAGCCGAAGGGCCAACTCCTTTGCCGCCGGGTTGTTAACCCCCATTTGGGCGATCTCCGCGGCGGTAAGCCGATTGGTAGTAGCAATCAGTCTAAGCTCTTCGGTAGTGAGTAAGCGATAGTTGCTGGCCTGAATCAACTGCGCCGCGGCTTTCTTCTTATCAGTCAGGATAGATTTAGCAGTTGCCGCCTCTACTCCGTAGACGGCGCTTCCATAAGCCGCGGCCGCCACCTTACCTGCGGCCCATATTCCAACGAGGTTGGTGCCTACGGATAGAATTGTCTCCAGATTTTTAGACATCGAAACAAGCAAGTTTCCGGCCGCTTTAAGCGCTCCCATTTGCGAATCACCGACGCGGTAGAATGCTTGCTGAATATTGTCAGTAAGTTTCTGGTAGATACCGTACAGAGTATTCGCCTGCTTCTGTTGCATGTTATAGAATATGCCACCCTTGTTCGTCATGTCTTCGAAAATGTCAGCAACCATTTCGAAGGGGACCTGACGCTTGGAGATAAGATCAAACACTTCCGATGTGTCAACCACTCTATTTTTCAGCAACGTAAACTTATCTGCGAGAAGCTGGATCAGAGGAATACCGGCCTCGGTGAATTGACGAACTTCCTGACCTCGAAGAACCGAAGCGGCACGCACCTGACCATAGGCCAGAATCAATCGACTCATATCCACGCCGAGACCAGCCGACACGTCAGCCAGACGCTTTGTCGTATCGAATAGCTTGTCGGTTTCGATTCGGTATGCCGACAACTGTTTGGTATAGCTGAGAAGTTCCTGCGCCGTAAACGGAGACTCGATAGCCAGTTCAAGAGTCTGGCCGAAGAGTTTGTCAGCCTTCTCCTTATCCTGAATCATCGCCTGCAACGAGATGCGCTGGAGCTCGAAATCGGCCGTCGTCTTACGGATGTTGTCTACCAATCGCCACGCCCCCAGAATAGAGAGGTACTGGTTGAGGAACTGAGGCATGCCGTTCAGGATTCCCTTTTGGGTAGATAGCGCTGAGTTTTGAGCCTTAATAGTTCCAAGGCTTCGGTTTCGCGCATTAGCAAGCGACTCCTCAGCCTTCTGCACTCGGAGCTTCACCAACGCCGCCTGATCCTCCAACGTTTTCTGCTGGAGAATAGCTTTATTTTCTCGGGTGACGGCAAGAGCATTGTTGCTACGCTGTTGTGCGAGATTTTTGGCGGCAATCGCCCGCTGAGTAGTGATCTTCTCTTCGGCCAGCGCCGTAGCCGCTACGTCCTTGGCTGACTTGATGTTGAGCGCTTGGATGCGTTCGAGTATCTTCTGGAGCGTCGTGAGTTCACGAGTCAGCGAAGTGATCGCGTCCTTGGTTTCTGGCGTGATCGGCTCGATTTTGAGGTCTTTCAGGCGATTTACGACATTCTCCAAACTGTCGAGACTCTTGGTGCTCGGCATCTTGAAAGTCAGGTTTATTTCGGCCTTGAGAGCCTTCTCTATCTCTGCCTTCTTAGCCTGCCACTCCTTGTCGATCTCCTCGATGTTGAAGTTGAAGCCTACTGGGATTATAAGTTTATCGTCAGCCATGTGTTACTTTTTTTGTGTTTTTCGACGGATATAATCGGCCATCTGCTCTTCGGTTATCTTGCCCTGCTGAAAGAGCTTCTGCATGTATCGCTCTCCAGCCTTCCGGTTCATCTCTATCAGGTCCTTGTCGGTGTACTTGCTCGGCTTTCCGTTGCCGGGCGTCACCTTCCCACCCTTCGGTTTCTTCCGGAGACCGGACTTGTCGGCCAGCATGATCGTCTGTTTCACCATGCTATCCACGAACCAGTAGCGATACCAAGTGAATAGGTTCATGTTGCCGTATAGCGTCACAATCAGGTCCGTTCGGGCTCCGATGCGTGTTTTTGAGCTATACTCTTCGTACTTGCTTTTGTCATCTCGACTGTCAGCATGTTGTTGGCTTGCAGGGATGCCATATTGCGAAAAAAAAAGCCGACCTCCTCGCTGTTCAGGGCATTCTCCAGAATTCCGGCATAGTCTGCCTGATTGCCGAAGAAATGCAGGTATCGCCAGTAAATCCAGTGGAACAGCCACACCTTCACGGGGTGCGCGAGGATCAGCAGGCTCAAGCACTTCGGAACCATCTTACGGTTCATGGCGATAGCCTTTAAGGTCTCTCCGGGTGTGTCCTCGCGCGTGACGGCGGTGTACTCACATTTCGAGACAAGTTTTGACAATTTTTCAGCCACATAGTTCGTCAGTCTACGGGTTTTGTATTTCTTGCCGTTAACGTAGAACTCGAAGGGAGCGTTGTCGTCGAGTTGCCCCTGCAACATTGCGGCCCGAGCCTCTGCCCGTTCGTTGGCGTTTTTGAATATATTCATTCTGATTAGCTTGTTTTAAAAAAGGGGCGAGCGCCTAAACACCCGCCCCCTTTCGGTGATACTCTGTTCGTTACTTCGACTCGGTGGTCGAAGATTTGGCGGCACGACCTGCGACCGACGATCCGTTCTTCCCGATGAAGAGATAGATGTAGTCGAGCGTGTCGGCGTCCTGACTCTTCGTCGCCGAAGCGTTGACGTGGATGTTGAAGAGCTCCGTCGAAGCTCCTTCGCCTTGGAAGCGCGAGGAAATCTTGCAGTTCGGGTACACCAGCGAGTCCCAGAAACCCTCCTCGAAGCGGAGACGGACCATACAGTTCTCGATGACGGCCAGCTTCTTGCCAGCGCCAAGAACCTTGCGGCCCTCGACGAAGGAGCCAGGGCCAGCGGTCAGCGTGAGCGCGTCCATCTGGAGAAGGTTGGTGCAAATCTCTTCGGCCACGTTTGCGAGGTCGCCCTCGAACCCGTAGGTACCGTCGGTGGTCGTGGAGATGATCTCCTGACCGTTCTCGTACTTGTGCGAGGTAATCTCCATCTCGTCGCCAGTGAACGAGAACGTGCCCTCACGGAAGCCACCCACCTCGGTCCACTCCTCAAGGGTAATATTCGAGAGGGTTTTCGGAGTCCCGGTTGCCGGACGCTGGTAGATGTCGAACCATGTGATTCCAGATACATACTGGAACTGTTCTGCTAATTTAGCCATAGTTGTGAATTATTTTGTGTTTGTTTTTCGATTTATCCCGTCATCCGGACGAGAAGATTTACGAGTTTGGTTGAGTAATTGGCAACGAGTGTCTTTCCTTCGTACAGCACGTTTTGGTTAAGGACGGTTCCCGGAATTTTAAGAGCCTCGTCCAACTGCGACATGACGGCGGCCTGCCTTGCGGCATTCGCGGCCCCCGTGGACAATAGTCGGATGTAGACCCCCACAATCACGTTCGCTTCGAAAAGATCGGAGCTCGTGGTCATCCGGTTTACGGTTCCATTGAGCGTTACTGTGATGTAAGCGTCGGGCCAGTCAGACGTAGGTACATCCTGCGCCGTAAATGCGGGAATAGACACCAAGCCGCTGTTGTTAATAGCGTCCCTGATCTTCTCCGCGACTGTCAACTCCGATAATTTCATCACGACATTAATTTCGCATTCAACAAAAATTGCTGAGTGAGATACGGTACGATGTCCTCACTCCACCATCCTATTCCGCGCTTCGGCATGCCATCAGCGCGTTGAGTACCAAGTCCGGCTTCAACGGAATAAGCGTAGGGTGCGGAGCTCACCAACACCATCACATACTTACCCGCCGTCCGAGCGTCGGTTGCGGCAAGAGTAGCGTTCAAGAGCTTTTGCCCGTTGACCACCGTTTTCCGACCCTTGTAGGTCACGGTTCGCTGGGAGGCCGGGTAGTTCGGGTTATCGACCCATTGCACCATTCGGCCGTTCTTGAATATCCCGATCCCCGTACTTGCCGTCAGGGTTCCGGTTTGGTTCTGGAAGAGCACGTCTTCCCTCATAAGTTTGTCGAAAATGCTCAAAGCGACCTTCTGAAAGACGTTCTGTATGCGAGTATCAAGATACGCTTCTGCATACTTTGCGAACACCTTCTTGAAATTGTCCTTTTTAGCCATTTTTATCGTCTCCCTTGTTGAGCCATACCGTAACCCCACCTACATCGGGATCGGCTACCGCTTCGGCCTCCAAAGCCAAAAAACGGATAACACGAGCGTTTTCCACCGTGACTACCACTTCGTCATTCGTCCGAACGTCCACCGACGAATCGGGAATAATGATAAGCGGAGAGGATAGGTAGTGACCTTCACGGATGCTGGTGTTGCCACCGGAATTGCCCCGTTGCAGGCCGCACTCACCCTCATATACCACGCTGAAAACTTCCTCGAAGGTTTCGGGATCAGTCTTGCCAGTACCGCGCCGAATAACGCAGGTGTGCGGATAGAAGTTAAAAGCACCATCCATTGCCGTTCACCGTTGATCCGGCCCACAACCCGGAAGCGTCGTAAATCTCAGCCTCTTCGGGCGTTGCTTCGCCGTACTTTTTGTAGATAATATTTGCCAAAGAACGCCAGTATTCCCGGTCTCCTTCTGCAACCTGAATCTGGCCCTCCGTGTAGCGGCGGTTGCCCATTTGTTTTGAGCTACCGCCGCCGTTCACGAGAGTTCCAGCCGCGAAGTAGACATCTGCCGTAGCCAGATCGCGTTTGCGAATCCAAGTCAACGGCTCTGCTCCTTCGGCGTTGCGCTGAAAGGCCGGAGCACCAGACTCTATGTCGCGCCGCGCCAAGATACCGTTGATGACAGCATCCGGTAACGGGTAGTTGACGATCAACCCCCGAAGATACTCCTCAATAGTTATACTTGGTACAGCGCCCATAGTGTCCTGATATTACTGGTTTGCCTCTTCCTTGTTTGCCTCTTCCTTGTTTGCCGGAGCGTTGCCGTTCAGCACGTTCTCCAGCGCCTTGATCTTCTCCTCGCCGAGCAGATTGACGGCCTCCTGAGTCTTGGCGACCCCGGTGTTGGCGTTGATCTTCACGCCGATGGTCTCCATAGCGGAGATGACGGCGGCGCGATCATACTCGCCCTCGCCGACAGCGATGGTCGTAACGACGGGTGCGGCCGCGGTCTTGACGGCCCTGCCAGCCTTGGTCGTCTTCGTCGTCTTGCCACCACCCCACGGCTGATCCGTGCTGGTCTTGAGGATGCAGATGTTGTTCGGGTTCCGGGGTACCGGAAGAACGTAAGCCTCCATCGAGGTAACGTCCTTGACGGGGTTCGAGAAGTACTCCACGATGACGGAGATGCGACCCTCCTCCACCGAAGAGTGGAGCACGTTCGGGTTGTTGTCCATCTCGTAGATGTTCTCGCAGTTCTGGAGCTCGAAGAAGCGGTCGGGCACGCAAAGTACGGCCACATCCTCGGCAAAGCTCTTGATGACGTTCCCCTTGCCATCGCGCTCTACGTTCGACTTCTCGTCGATCTCGATGATCGGAACGATGCCGTAGTAGTTCACGAGACCTTCCATCACCTCCTTGCGGGTCAGAGGAATCTGGCCGGGATTCGGAGTGTTCGGGTACATCTTCATGGCGATCTTCACGCGAACATTCTTGTTCACGGACATCTCGCGGATCAGCTTTTTCGAAATCAGCCAGTTGGTGTACGGCAGTGAATTGTCGTCCATCCAGTCCTGAATGTCGAGGAGGTCCTGAATCGGGTCGTCGGTACCGCTACCCCAGATACCGTAGCTCGGAACCTTGAAGCGGTCCGACGGGTAATTGAGGTCCACTGCGATCTGGATGCCTTCGCCGTTGTTCTGAGCGTCGGCCGTGATGAAGCCCGTGGAGAGACCCTCGAACACCATCATGTTGATACGCGAGTGCATACCGCCGACAGCGGCCGCGAAGCGCTCCAGATAGTCGTAGCGAGCGTGGAAGTTCGGGTCATCGGCGATAGGCTCGAAAGCCTTGAGTGCCATGAAGTCCGAAGCGTCCATCTGGAAGCCGTGACCGATCAGAGGAATCGTACCACCGTAGGTCTGCCATGCGCCAGCACCGCGGAGCGGCTTCTGGCCGTTAGCCGACAGAACGGCGGCGGCAACGTTGATTTCCGTGTCGCGCACGTTGATCTTCCACTCCGGAGTCCGCATGCGGCGGCCCCAGAATGCGAACCGACGCCAGAAGGCATCGTTGTACTTCGCGTTTACGTCGTTGATGACGGTCGTAAACGCCTCAACGCCCTCCCAGAAAAGAGCGACGTTGTAATAGAGAGTTTTGCTGTAAAGTCCCATAGTTATGCGTTTTTATTAAAGACCGTCGTAGAAACGAACGAAGTAGCCGTGCGTGTTCATGTAGTTCCGAATCATCGGATGCACGGGCGCACAGCGCCGCGCGTAGATGACGTTGCAGATGTGAACGAGGTCCACAAGCTGAGTCTGCTCGTCTCCGTAGCACGGAATGTCCGCGAACGAAGTAGCGGTGGGGATGACTTTGATCGTTGCGCCAGAACCAGCGGCCGAAGCCTCGACGAGAATATCGTCAACGGCCAGTGCGCCTACGGCGGCCGAAAGGGTCAGCACATCGTAGTCGGCATTCGAGTCGTCGATAGCCGTAACGGTCACACCCGTCCCGGTATAGTCGAGGTCCGTTACGTCGTTCGGAAGGTGCATCAGCACCATGCCGACGCGGGCACGGGTGCCCTCGAAGTCTTTCTTCACCTGCACCTGCGTAGCCGAAGCCTCAACAGCCGCGTTTACTGCAAATGCGTAGTGGGGCTGGGCCGTCTTTGCGAAATCGTCGCAACCGAACGGGGTACCAGCGGGGAGAACGTTCCCGACGGGAGGCATGTCTTCCAGCGCCATATTGTAGCCAGTAGGCAGAGTTACCTCAGCCTTGCCACCATAGACGTTGCGCAGACCACCAACAGTCATGGAGTATTCCCGCATTTTGTTGTAGTAATAACCTGCTCTCATGGTTTTAAACAGTTGTTAATTAATGGTGTCGTTACTCGTCCCCGTCACCCTTACCTTCGGTTTTGATACCAAGGTTGCGCAAAAGCGCTTCGGCGGCCGGGTCCTTCTCTCCGTTTTTCGGAGCCGGATTCGGGGTAGGATCGCCGGGAACGTAACCAGCCGTAGCCGGAAGGCCCTGAGCCGTCAGCGTCCGCTCGTAACGCGAGTAAGCCCGCGAAACAATGGCTTCTACCGTGTCGTCCTCTTTGATCGTCTCGAACGCATCCTCCAGCGCGATCTCAGCTACACCTTTGTAGGTGTCGATAGGAGTCTTCTTCTTGTCGGCGGGCTTGAAAAAAGCCTCACGCGCTTGCTGAATCAGTTCCTCCTTGCGGCGCTGTCCAGTCAAACCTTTCAGTCTGGCCTCCTGCTCCTCTTCCCACGCCTTGCGACGCTCAAGCTCGGCCTTGTACCAAGCGGGCATCTCTTCGGTGTCGTTAGGCTTCGGAGCCGGATTCGGATTCGGATTCGGTTCGGGATGTTCCTCCTTCCATTTCGAAATGAAAGCTCCCTGATCGTTGTTGAAGTTCGTGTTGACCGAAGTGATGGTCGGCATAAACTTCTCCATGAAGGCGTCGATCTCCATATCGGAGTCGTCGGGCAGGAAGGTCATCGCGTTTGTCGCGGCATCCAAAATGGTGCGGTCGGAAATCTTTTGGGTTTTTCCCAGTCGTTCCTTGGTTTTTCCAAGTACTTGCTCTTTTGTAAACTTCATTGTTTTTCAATGATTAGTGAATGTTTCCACAAGCACGAGTACCATTCACATGATTCTCAAATACTTGCATACTCAACGACAAATGTAAAACATTTTTTGCCAAGAACAAAATTTATCGTAAATTTGCGAATAAAACTTTACTATGTTCACTCGCGTAAATCCCGATACACAACCCGTACAGCTCTACCCGAAGGTAGAGCGGGAACTCAGTACGGTTAAGAAAAAGGGATGGGTAAAAGTGAATGGAGCCAAACTGCGCGACAACAAAGATTTGATACCGCAGACTGGCTTTCAAGAATCAATTCAAACTTGTGAAGCAGACGTCATTTGGACCGGAGGAAGCGCCTCAGCCGGCAAGAGTTTCTGCATTCTGTTAGAGGCACTTAGAGGTATTGGCAAGTACGGATATTCGGGCCTTATTATAAAAAAGGAGCTCGTTGAAGTAGGCACCGCGGGTGGTATTCTTTCGGATGCGAAACGAATATATTCCGAAATGAAAGGATGCGAATACTCGGCCTCCGACTACTCCTTTGCATGGCCTGAGTATCAGAGCTCTATAATGCTCACCCACATCAACCTGCAATCCGACTCTCAAGAGAAGGAGGCGCAAGAGAAGATGAAGAACAAGCAGGCATCCTACATAGCCATCGACGAGTTAACCAACTTCACCTTCAAAATCTGGAAATACTGGTTCTCTCGAAACCGTGACGCTTCCGGTATGAAACCTAAGATGGTCTGTACCCTCAACGCGAACGGCTGGCACTGGAGCTCCAAAATGCTCCGGACGGCCGGGTATATCGGCGACGACAACTACGTCCGACCAGAGCGCGTCGGCAAGATCATGTACATGGTAGTCAACGGCGACAAGCCAGAGGACATCATCTGGGGCGAGACTCCGGATGAAGTTAAGAGCCGCATAGACCTCGAATCCATGTTGACGGCCGAGATGCGTGCCGCTGGTCTGACCACCGACAGCTTCATCAAGACCTTCACGTTTATCCCCGGTAACATTATGGATAACCGAATCCTCACCTTCCAGACGCAGGGTGGAAATGTAGCCAACTTGTTCAACGTCGGAGAGGCGGAGCGAATGAAGCTCCTATTCGGCTACTGGGGCGAGATGGGCGAAGGAGAGGCAATGGTAAACCAAAGCCATATCGAGGCCATGTTCCCCGGCCCGAATCAGAATCCATTCGAACCCTCTACGGAGCGATACATGACCGTGGACATCGGCGACGGAACCGACCCTACCAAGGCTTATATATGGACTGGGCTTACTTGTAATCGCGTTGAGACCACCTACACGGATGACGCGCGAGAGAAGGTGGAATGGGTCCGCGCCTTGAAGACTGAGTACGACATTCCGGTAGAGCACATTGCGGTGGATGCCGGAGGTCTCGGTAACTACTTCGAAGACTACATGCGCGGTGTCGTGGCAATCGTATCGAACCGCACACCTATAAAAGAATACGACTCGGCCGGAAACGTGATCGAGATGGAGCAATATGTGTGTCTCCGTGACCAACTCCTCGGCAAACTTAGCGCCTACCTTCGAATGGGGCGACTACGCTTCGATATACCCGGCTCCACGTTGGTTCAATACGGCCGCAAGAACGACAAAATGCCCATACTTGATCTGCTCGTGCTCGAAGCCACCGAGTGCCTCAAGCGCGATCAGAAAGAGAACGGCAAATACTTCTTTATATCGAAATTAGCGTTTAAACGCAGGCATAATTATTCACCCGATGACCTTGACCCGATTGCTTACCGAATGATATTTGAGCTCATGGCGACGCTCAAAAAAGCGGCCGAGCCCGAATACTCGATGGATGACTACTATCGAGCCTTCAATTCGATGGGGGGTTGGTAAAATTTTTTAATAATGAAGATCAACATTGGAGAGTTAGCGCAAAAGCGCAGGTGGGAGCGCAGGCTTCCGAACCCGGCGACGAACTGCACGATGAATCAGTCGTTCGCGTCGAACCCGCCACAGCCGATGCAATTCGACCGCTACCCAAGGCGGTTGCTTACGCAGTCGGACTTCCTCAACGAGAAGCAACCGTCGGCCCACATGGTATATGATGTGTATATGCGTTCGAATCGGCCCAAATACCGATACGACGAGGCATTGCGCAAGAATGTTCCCGATGGCTACGAGCCCGTTGAGCGCGTATCGGTGTCACTCCAGAAGTCGATCCTTCGGCACAAGACCATCCATACCTTCGGCAACCCTATGGAGTTCAGCAACGAAGGTGACATGGAGGACGCAGACATGATTTCGCAGATCAAGTCATACTGGAACCAGACGGGCATGAACAACGCCCTCATTAAGTTCGGCAACTCATGCTTCGGCACCGGAGACGGTGCGATCTGCGTCTACATGGACCCGGAGACGGAGATGCTGGGCTACCGGGTATTCTCCTACGAGTTTGGAGACCTCATTACCGAGTTCCGGAACCCGCGCGATGGCGGCAAACGCAATGTCTTACGCATGTTCGACGACAACGGAACCACGGTCGTCGAAATATACGGAAGCCGGACCGTCGAGCGCTGGGAATCCATCACCATAGCCTCTACCGAAAGTGCGGTCAAGACGTTCATTCGCAACCTGACCGAAACATACTCCGAGGACGGCTACAAACTGGTGAACACGGCTCGGCACGGCCTTTCCATCTGCCCCGTCATCTACCACCGCGAGAGCGATGTGTGCTGGGGCGACGTTCAGGGAAACATCGAAGACATCGAGAAACTTCTATCGGACCTGATGGAAAATGGCAAGTACTACAACTTCCAGATGCTTTTCGTCTCCGGAATCGTAGGCGGCCTGCCGAACGTGAACTTCCAAGGCAAGGTGATCGCGGCCCGAAACAAAGACGGCGACGCGAAGATTCTCCAGCCCGCCGACGCATCCAACACGTTCACGCTCTCGCTTGACAACTCGCTCAAGTTCCTATGCGACAGCGTAGGAGCCGTGTTCATCCGGCCGGACGAGATCAAGTCAGGCGATTACAGCGGTGCTTACCTCCGGAACCTATACTTTCCGGAGACGCAATGGTGTATGGACGCATATTCCCGGTTCGATCCAGCCCTACGCACACTCATGTACATCTTCAAGGAGTTTGTCGGCATCAAGGAGAAAAGACAAACGGAGTACCACAATCTCCGAATGTCGTACTCCATCGAGCCATTCATCCCCAAGAACGACAGCGAAGACATCCAGAACCGCGTTCAGGCTGTGGCTGGAGGAATCCTCTCCGTTCGCACCGCGGCCGAAGGAAGCCCGCTGGCCTCATTCGACGAGTTGAAGCGCATCGAACTGGAAACGGCCGAAAAGGAGCGCAAGGCTCAGGAGCAGGCCGCCGCGGAACTGGAAGCACAACAGCAAGCCAAGGCCGCGGCCGAAGGAAATGGCGGAGCCGACAACGACGAACGGAACCAAATGGAAAAGGACGGTAAAATGCCGAACCGGGTCGAGTAAAATCAACACTATGTATAGAAATGTCGAGGTTTTTGAAAAATCTCGACATTTTTATTTGCAAATTAAATAATAAATGTTTAACTTTGCATCGAATCAAAACTACTCTTATGTTCAAGAAAAAGAAAAACAAAATTTACTCGCTCCAGTACGACCTCGACGCATTCGTGGTAAGGATTACCAACGAGCGCGTTGACGTGGAGACCAGATCGAAGACGTGGAAGCAGGTGTTCCTAAAAGGCACACCCGAGTATCTGACGTTCGTGTACATCTTGGCACCGCACATGATGGTCGATCCTGCTATCAGGGCCGAAAAGCGCGATGCAGAACGCGACAGGGAAAACGCAACCACCATTGCAAAAACGCTCTTCCTCGCGTCACAGACCATCATGCGAGACCCGTCGGCTGTAAGCGGAATCCTCGACGTGTGCCAGAAGAGTCTCGACAAATACGCTGAGGCTCGGGCCGAACCGAGAGAGTCGGAGGAGATCGAGGAGCTCAAGGATGCCGTTGCACTGGCAGAAGTTAAAGTGCAAACGGAGCAGACCGCAGAGGTTATCGAAGAACTGGAGCAGGCTAAGGCCGCTCTGGAGAAGGCAAGAAACACCAAAACAACTAAAAGGCAGAAGAAAAATGGAACAAAAACTAATGTCGCAGGTTCCGGCGGGGAGTAGCTTTCAGTACACCCCCCCCCCACCGTTCACGCCCTTTGAAATTTCTCGTTCTGAAACAGTATGTGGGTTTTAGCTGGGTCAAAAAGGCAGGGGAACGTACCGGAGAAAAGATCAAGGTACAGCGCACCAAGGTTCGCTATATCGGGAGCTACACGGAGACGAAGGACGACAACGGGTTCGCAAACGGTTACGACGCGAACTACAACGAACGCACCTTTGACTCGGCAGGAATCTATGTGATGCAAATTCAGGATTAACTATGACTGGAACAGAACTCGCTCAGAAGATTCAGAAAGGAATCGAAGAAGGGATTATCACTACCTACAAGACGTTGGAAGAGGATCACAAGATTTCTCGATCCACGATCAACGCTTGGGTAAACGATGGCAAGTACGCAAAAATCAAACTCAAGAATCAGTGGATTCTCGTTAAAATCTCGGAGTAACATGGCAGAAGAAAAAACTCACTGGAAACGCATGCTCAACCCGAATTTCATGGGCGACTGGTCCCTTCCCGGAGGAAAGGATGTAGTCCTCACGATCAAGGGCGTGACGCAGAAGGAAGGCTGGAGCCAAGACAAAGGCAAGAAGGTGATGCTCCCGTGCATCGTCTTCGAAGAAGAGGCTGAGTTCGAGTGGGCCAAGCCTCTCGTCCCCAACAGCACGAACATCAACATGATCGTGAGTGTCACCGGGAGCAAGTACATCGAAGACACCGTTGGGAAGATGATCCGAATCGGCACCGTTCACGGAAAGTGGTTCGGGAAAGAACAAGACGCGCTTCGGGTTCGTAAGGACAAAAGCGCCGATCTGACCGCCCAGTACGACCAGTTCGTGAAGGGCATCGACGCGGCAAAGAGCCGGGCCGAGATGGGGGAGCTTATCAAGCAGTTCGAGTTGTTCAAGCCATACCGGAAGGCGCTGGAGGCAAAAATCCGCGAAAAATGGGCCAGCTTGACTTAGACGAGCTTATCAACCATGTCGAGGAACAACCACAAGAGATCGACAAGGAGCTCCAGTGGATGCAGGAGAAGACCGGATTTTTCTCGGCATCCGAACTGGAGAGGCTCATGTCGAAAACTGACACATGGACGGAAGCGAACATTAAGTACCTCTACGAGATTCAGTATCAAAGACGAACTGGGACGTTTATCTCGGCTCCTGCGAATAAATACTTCAAAATGGGCCGCGAAAACGAACCGAGAGCGGTGGAATGGCTTCGAGAAAACTATTGCCCGAATGTCCGGCACTACGACCAAGACTTCGACGATAAGTTGTTCTACAAGACCGATTTCGGCTACGGATTCTCCCCAGATGCAGACATTTTCGTGGGAGGTAAAATCCAAGCCGTTATAGAGATAAAGTCGGCCGTAGGAAACGAAGAGAAGAGCCTCGTTTTCTCTCCCACATTCCCATACGACAAGAAGCGCATGAGGGTGTGGGAAGAGCACAAGTGGCAGATTATCGGACAATTCGTCGGCTGGCCGTGGCTTGAGGTAGTCCACCTCCTCAAGTATGACGGAGTAGACGACGACAACCCCACCGACCTCCGCCCGGTCACGGACCCCACGCGAGGTGTGTTATTTACGTTTAAACGTAATGAAGCGGGAGCGGCTATCGACCGGGCCACGACTCGACTGAAATTCGCAAACGATTTCCTCAACGAAGGTAACGATCCAAGCCAAATCAATGAATACTACAAGAAACGGAAAAGACTCTTTGTTTAAGCGACTCAAGGTCGCCTACAAAGAAGCGGAGCGGCTGACAGACAACACCGAAGAACTTGAAACGATCATCTACGGAAAGCCTACCAAGGCATATCTCGTGCGGTTTTGCCAGATGTTCCGGAACCAGATCAAGTTCGTCAACGGCCCCTGCTACAAGTGTCCTAAAATGGCAGACGATTGCTACGGCGGATGTTGCAATGAAGGAACAATAGGTTGCAGAAAATAAAATTTTTTAATAAATCAAAACAACATGGAACAGAAACAAGTGAAACTGATCGGGCTCAAGGTGCTTGACAACAACGTCATCAAGGCGGTCGAGCTTACTCCCGATATTATGAGCAAGCGGCTTATCCAGATCGTAGGCGAATCCGGAAACGGAAAGACTACGCTGGTGGAATCGCTCAAGACTGCTATCGGCGGCATGAATGCCGTAGCCAAGAAGGACGCCCTCGCGCCGGGATTCCTCACCGAAGCCCAGCTTACCGACGGCGAGATCAAAATTTTCGTCGGCGTCCGGAAGCGGGAACTGACGAAGGGAGAGCGGCAGGGAGACAGCGTAGTAGAGACCTTCCTCTACGCAAAGAACGATGAAGGAGAGATGTACACCCCCATCATCGACGGGGAGTCGGCCACAGCCGCCAAGTACGTCAAACTCCTGACCACGGACCTCACCTTCTCCATGCCCGCGCTGTTCACTGAGAACCAGACGGTTCACCGAAAGTTGATCGAGAGCCTCTTCAAAGAGGAGTTGGACGGCCTTGGCGCCGACGAGGTGGTAGCCCGAATCATGGACTGCAAGCAGGAGCGCGACGCGGCCCGCGTGATGTGCTCCAAGGCTGGAGCCTTCATGGAAAACTTCGAACGCGAAGGTCTCTCGGAAGCGCATCTGCAAGAGCTATCCCGAGTAGACGTAGACAAAATCGAGGCCGACATTCGTGAAGCTGAGATCGAGCGCGACCGCATCCTACGTCCGGCAGACGCGGCATACGAACTCGAATGCAACAAAATTCGAGAGGAATACCAGACTCGTCTCCGGGCCGCCGAGAAAGCCTATGATGCCGCCGTTACCGCCGAGAAGGACGAGAAACAGCGGCTTAAAGACGAATATGCCGAAGCGGAAAAGAAATACAACGAGCAGGAGGAGCGCAAGACCAAATGGGCCGCCTACTACGAGAACATCAAGACCAATGCTGAGACTTTCTTCTACAACACCGAAGAGCTCGCCAAGATCAAAGAGATGATCGAGGCCAGATACAAGGTCATCACATCGAAGTTCACACTCGCTAAGCCTGAACTGGCGGCCCCGGCTCCCAAGTTCGAGGGTGACGTTCTCAACACGAAAGCCGAGCTCGACTCTATCAAAGCGGAGGAGGCTCTGCTCAAATTCCCCGAGAAGGCCGTGCCAGACACCAAGGCCGTAGATGCCAAGATCGCCGACCTCAAAGCCTCCAAAGAGAAGGCCGAGTGCGAGAACGAACTTTTCGACCGTTACGCCAAGTGGTGTGCATGGATCGAAGCGAAGGGCAAGTATGAGAAGGAGCTCAATACCCTGCGCAAGATGTACGAGCGCATCGACACGGGCGTCGAGGGCCTCAAGATCGTCCCGAATGCTACCGATACCGACAAGATCGAGGTGTGGATCATGTACGATGGGCGCTACGACAAGGACTTCTTCCTCAACCCGAACGGCGAGTCGCGTTACATCTTCCAGTACTCGTCGTTCCAGCGTAGCGCTATCGGCGTCATGTTGCAGGCCGCTCGCCTGAATCTCAAGCCGAAGGCCCTCCGGTTGGCTATCGTGGATGACGTAGCATTCACTCAGAAAGGATTGGCAGTACTCTCGAAGCTCTGTACCGATCTCGACGTGCAACTTATCACTTGCCGCACCGACGATATTGACCGCTCGCAGGTCAAAGACGGCGAGGTGCTGATGGAAAACGGTGAAGCATTCTTTAAAAAATAGGGTATGCAGTTTTCGTATCAGACCGCCAAGGAATTAGCGTCGATGTGCGAATACCATTACCGAAAGGGTGTTTACGAAGCGACGATGGAGCCTGACAGCGTTGAGGCGCAGAAATATGCCGATGACGATGACGGGTACATGACCATCCGTCGCTTCGGAAAGCCCACTTTGCAGGTTAAGTCAACCCGAGACTGGCGCATTCATGTGGATGCGCAGATTTCTACCATGCACATCGTATATTGCGAGAATCTGGCCCTATACTTCCGCTCGGCTCCGACGTCAGAAAAGGGCGTAATTCGCGCGATGTTGTGCATCATGGAGTACCACTACCGCAAAGGTATAAAACACGGCTTAGAGCGCCGTGATTCACGCGCGGCGCATAAGTTTTTCGCCGAGGTGGGGCGTGGCAAGAATCACCCCCACTGGCTCGACGGCAAGAAGGATTTTCACGAGAACTACATCGACAAGATGAAGCAACGTATCAACACGATGGGGCAGTATCGCAAAGAGTGGGGCAACACCGCTCGCTTCGATTACCTGAGCCGAATGATCGGAGAGGCAGTTGCCGCGGAGAAGATGAAGATTCTCCAGAAAAAAGGAAGATTATGGTAACGATAGATCACCTGCTGGCGGCCTCGCCGAAACGGAAGCTGGCAATGCTACTTCCGCTCGGAGAGTGGAAGAACCAGAAATTGCTCGAAGAGTCGGAGACCGAGGTAGCCGACAAGGAGGGCAATGTCGCCACTATCATCAGCAAGGCCGTTCTCACAACCAATAACCCCGTTACAGATGCAATATCTTGGATGCTGTACGGCTACTCCATCGCAGACATTCGGAGACGGATGGAGCTCAAGTGGCCGCTCAAAAACGACAAGGTGCTGTTTCTTGTAGTAGAACCCAAATAACATGGCATACAGATTCAAGGTAATGCACCGATCTCAGGACGAAATTCTGGTCCCGGTATCGGCCATAGACGATAACATCGTATTCATCGCTTCTGGTAAAGATAAGGAGCTCGAATTTACCGATGGCGTCGTCATGTCCGTGGTCAGGAAGCGAGAGATACACGTTCTGTCGCCTGAGTTCAACATCGAAGTGCAACGCATTTACGGAAAGAAGGGCCCCGTAGACATTCTCGTGTACCTAAAATGCTGGTACAAGAACCTCGGAGGCCGGATTGACAGCATGAGATTTTTACATATATGGCTACGCTCACTCCCCGAAACTACCAAATAGATTTCGTCGATGGCGTGAAGGATGCGATGCGGGAGAACGACACTCCCGCATTCAGCAAAATATGCGGCTACATGCCGCAGGGATCGGGAAAAAGCGTCATTATATCCATGATCGCCGTCGGCGCCGCGGCAAAGGGTAACGACGTTCTGATCCTCAGTCACCGTGACGAAATCCTCAAGCAGAACTTTGACAAGATGCAACGCTTGGGGCTCACATCGGCCATAGTCAACGCCGAGACACGCAATATACCCGAGGCGCAAGTCGCCATAGGGATGTCGCAGACGATCTCCGTGCGCATTAAAAACCATAAAGAGTGGATGGAATGGCTCCAGCACTTCAACATGGTTATCGTGGACGAAGCGCATAGAGGAGAGCACGACAAGGTGATGGACTACATCAACGACGACGCCCATGTGCTCGGTCTCTCTGCGAGTATCTGCCGAAACGGGAACAAGGTGAAGCAACTCGGAGAGTACTACGACTGCATCGTGAAGGGCATATCTACGCCGGAGTTGATCCAGATGAACTTTTTGGTCGGTTCCCGCAACTTCGTGTATCAGGCCCCGGTACTCGAAGACCTTCCGGTTGTAGCGGCCAACGGAGACTACGACCCACGCGCTCTCCAGATGCGGTTCACGCGCAAGGAACGATATGCTGGCGTCATCACCAACTGGAAGAAGATCGCATTTGGAACCAAAACCATCGTCTTCACTACTGGTTCAGATCACTGTGTAGACCTTACGCGAGCCTTCTGCGAGCATGGAATCAAGGCCAAGTATCTCCTATCGAGCCGAAAGCCGGAGACCGACGCGCAGTTCTCCGGAAAGCGAGAGGACATCCTTCGTGACTTCCACAACGGCCTTTTCACCGTGCTTGTCAACGTCGGAATCCTCGATACCGGGTACGACGAGCCTTCGATACAGACCGTGGTGCTGGACCTCGCAACGAAGTCGTACACACACTACTCGCAGATGGTAGGACGCGGCTCCCGGCCATATCCGGGCAAGTCGTACTTCAATGTACTCGACTTCGGCGACAACGTAAAAACACACGGCAAATACGAGCGAGAAGACCCTCCTATGGGACTATGGCACGACAAAACGAAGGGCGGCGTCATGCCGACCAAGTTATGCCCTCTCGGAAAAGACGGAAAGAAGCTCGGATGCGGCCGACTGGTGCCCCAAACGGCCCAAAAGTGCCCCTACTGTGGTTATGTTTTCCCGAAAATCGACAAAATATACGAAATAGAACTCACGGAACTGATAGACAAGGCCGAGGATCAGGAGAATCTCGAAGCGTGGTGCGCCAAGAAGGTACTCGAAGACGGGTGGTCTGTACCACGAGTTTTAGCCACCGTATGTATCAAGAACGCACCGCACGAGAAAGCCACATTTATGCGAGTCATAAAGGTCTTAAGAACGAAGGAAGGGAAGAAGGTGAGTCCATACTACTGGGATTACTTCTCAAAGAATATTTTGAAAAACAAGGCCAGAAAAAGAAAGCTGGTATCAGAACAAAACGAACTCGGATTATAATGGCAAAGACGCAGATTATCGTACAGCCGCGGCCGAAGGAGCGCGGTATCGCACACGAGGAGTCTAAACTCCAAGCTCGAATGGTGATGAAATTCGCCGAGATTTGGCCCCACCGACGCGGCCACCTATTCGCTACATTCCAAGAGGTGAGTAGTGGGGTAGAGGGCTCCATGAAGCTCTCTATGGGGCTTGTCAGAGGCGTATCGGACCTGATCTACTGCGACGAAGGGAGCCTGATCGGTATAGAGGTGAAATGCCCCGGTACCCGGCATAAAGTAGCACACCTAATTGAGCAGGCCGAGTGGCTTATACGGGTTCCCAAGTGGGGCTATTTTTGCGACGACTTGGATGACTTCATCAACATAATAGATGGGGGAGTCGGAGGAATAGACCCAGTTAACGTTCTGGAATACTGCAAGAAGGCGAAAACCCAACAAATTTTGTGGGATAAAAGTTTGTTTATTTAAAAACAAATGTTTAACTTTGCACTTGTAATAACGTATAAACGTTCTTTGATATGGTGGCACTCGGCATGCGCTCCTTCCTCATTCTTGAACCGCTTCTGGTGTTTCGTTTAACTAAGCATGCCACAAGGAGTCTTCCGGGTCGATGCCCCGGAGCCGCCGCAAATCCATGTGTGGCAATTAGAAGGATTTTTGTTTGAAACGATTACGCGTCATCGGTACGTTGGCCGCCTGACCCCACGATACGGGGTCACATGCGGGGTGGAGAAGGAGTATCTCGCTTGGCCCATAACCAAGAGATCGCTGGTGCGAGTCCAGCCTCCGCAACAAGTACGTCGTGAGACGGTGGCTTTAATTTTCGCTCATATTTTTAGCTTCCCCTCGAAAGAGGGGTTTGGAGAAGGTGTACACGGTGTACGGGAAAAACAAATCAGATTTCGGCGTCCCCAAAGTAGGTTCGACTCCTATCTTCTCCACCACTTATCACCACCACAAAACGTTTTTTGACATGAAGAAAATTTTCGCACTGATGGCGCTGTTGTGCGCCGTCCTCGTTGCAGGCGTGTCCTGCAACGACAAGAAGCCGGACATCAAGTATCAACTCGACGTCGAAGGACTGGTCGCAAACCAGTCTACTCCGATCTCCGCCGAGTTCAAGGCTTTCGTCTGTAACACCGACTCGATCAAGATTGTCGCCTCGCGCAACGTCTCTCCGGTCGATCAGGCGCTTATCGAAGCCAGTCTCGAACACCAGCTTCTTCAAACCTTCGGCATCAAGGTCCAGCAGGGAACTGCTTACGACATCCTCGTCAAAGGTTACGTCCGGGAGGCCAACACGGGAATCGCTATTTACGTTGACAAAAGATTCACGAACGCCGCCAATCCCATATACAAGGCCAAGCCCGAGCCTGTCGGGGAATTTCCCGCCGATTCACTCGGCAACTAATACAAAGGGTGTAAGGGTTTCCCGTTTCCCTCGGCCGGACTATAAATCCGGGGCTTGGTTCGACTCCAAGCTACACCCCAAACAACTTACAACTATGGCAGAAGAGTTTAAATTCGCCACCCGAGAAGAGTGGCTTGAAGCGGCTGTCGATCATTTTCGACCGACATTTCAGCAGGCATGCAAGACCAGCGGCCGCACCATACCGGAGAATCTCAAGGTTTCCATCGGTTTCCCAGACAAGGGTGGCATGGCGAAGCGTAGGGTTCTCGGCCAGTGCTGGACGGAATCCGACTCGGAGAAGCCAGTTCAAATCTTCATCAACCCCACCATTACCAACGTAAACGGTGCTGACGGCATCCTTTCGGTACTCGTACACGAGCTCGTGCATGCCGTAGGTATTCACGGCCACGGTAAGGATTTCAAACGAGTCGCTTTGGCCGTAGGGCTGGAAGGCAAGATGAAGTCTACTACCGCCAGCGACGCCTTGGTCGAAGAGTTCACGTTCCTCGTTGACGAGAAGCTCGGGCCCTTTCCGCATACGGCGCTGTCGGGCATGAAGCTGTTTGCACCCTCAAAAAAAGACGGAACTCGTATGCTGAAAGCGGTGTGCCCGGAGTGCGGGTACACGATCCGTCTGACGAAGAAGTGGGCTCAGGTAGGCATGCCTCTTTGTCCCTGCGGCCAAGCGAATTTTACTCTCGATATGCCCATTGAAGAAGAAGGATAATGGCAACACCTCGTATATACGACATGCTCCCTAAGCCGAAGAAGCGGCCGGAGTCAAGCCTCGCGGAACCCGAGCTACGGGCGCTTGAGTTGTACTTGTTCACAAATATGACGTTCACCGACATCTATAAGATGGTGTTCGACATGCGAGACAAGTCATACGCAACGGTCCGGACCGCGGCCAAGACACTCTTGGAGTCGGCCGATGCGGAGGTTTATCTTACCGAGAGGTACCGAGACATCAATGCTTTCATAAACACCGGAGAGAGCGAAGATGACGACGTTGGAGTGTCGGTGATAAACGAAGACGGAACCTACTCCGAGGAGTTCATCCTTGCCGCCAAGAAAAAGATCGCAAGGCTGGCGCTGAAAGAGACCGACGGCAACCGTTTCCTCGAAAAGTTCCAAGACCTGATCGGCAAGCAGGAGTCCATGCGCACTGCATCTCTTCTCCCGCAACGCTATCTGGCTGAGCAGTGCCAGACATGCCGATACAAGGCGATATTCGAGGAGGATTTCCAAGACGACTGCAACCGATGTCGCTGGAAGATGGATGCGCCTGAAAAATACGACCACAAAACCCAATTCATAACAAAACCAGAAGAATAGTATGCAAATCAAAGGAGTCATCACGAAGATGTGCGAACCCGTTACCGGAGAGTCGGCACGCGGGATATGGAAGAAAATCGGAATCGTCCTCCAGACGGAAGGAGAATACCCCAAGGATGTCTACATCGAGTTCTGGGGCGACAAGGCGGATGTCGTAGAGGTGAAGTTGTGCGAAGGCATGATCGTCGCCGTAGACTTTACGCTCGAATCCCGTGAGTACAACGACCGCTACTACACGCAGGTACGCGGCTACAAGTACACCATCGAAGGAGGAGGTACCTCGCCCGCCAAAGACGATCCCTACGTTCCGGCAAGGAAGGAAGAGCCCGCTCCGGCACCCGCCAAGGACAAGGTAGACGACCTGCCGTTCTAAAAACATCGCTTTCACCTCCTCCAAGCACATTAAACGTACTTTTCGGTTCGTATTTATTTACCCGGAACTCGAAATATGGTTAAGCAGTGAAAGCGAAAGCGAACTTCCAGTTTTGGAGGTTCGCTCTTTTTATCGTATCTTTGCGTAAGTTGTTTTGATTAGCAATGTTCCGCAAGGAAGAGAGGAGTGCCGATTCTGCCCGGTCACTCCTCTTCTTTTTCGTCTGAACTGATCCGAAGGAACAAGAAGGCCAAGATAGGCCAGCCAGTCCCGGACGCGAAGCATGCCGCGGCGACAGCCAGTGATACCGCCAGACATGCTACTGCAAATGCCGCATTTCTGTTCATAATGATCTGTAAATTACGTCTCCGAAGTCATCGCCCTCTTTCAAATCGGGCATGCCTTCCCACCATTTAACGGCCTGATCCGGGAACCATCGAACCCAGTCCATGCCCGCTTTGTCGTAGTCAGGAAGCAGTCGATAGTTACGCTTTATGCGGCGCACGTTCGCGCTTCCACCCGTCGCCAGAGCCCGGCGCCCGGTATTGAGATATATCAGCAGAGCAGTCTTCTCCGATTCCACCACATACGGGTTTCCGTCGGTTCCGAGGTGCTCGCCGAAGTAGCATCGCTGAGTGTAACCTTGAGCGGTGCGGAAGATACGGCCGCCTCCGTAGTTGTGATCGCGGTGGCCGTCCGACTTGTAAATGATGATTTTGTCGTGGAGAATCCGTTGCTCCTCGTCTATGTACCAGAACTGGGTCCCAGTTCCCTGCGGAACCCGGCACGGAGTGATCGCCAGTTTCCGGTAAGCCTCTTCGACCTTTCCCTCCGGGAACTTGGTGCAAAGCCATCGAAACAGCGGGTCCTTGAGCCTACCGATGCGCTCCATAGCCTCGTCGAGAATGGATTGCTCCACATATCTGGTCGGAATATCGGGTTCAGGCTTGCTTATGACAATACCGTCGCTCATGGATTTGAGGCGCTCGTAGGTCTCTTTGCTGGAGGAGCATCCTCCATACAACTGCATCCATTTGTACAACTGCATGCTGTCTCCGCCCTGCTCCATAATCGTGATCCCTCCGGAGGCGTCACGGGTGCACACCATTTTGTCATACCGATAGGCATGGGGAGTGCCGTCGATATAGCACTTCCCATGCCAGAATCGGCCATGACGCTTGAGGTTTAAGCCCATGATTCGCGGCAAATCCTCGAAGATCGCATCGTAGTTCAAATCGAGCTTGCCCATAGAGCTACTTTTCAGCCTTTTCCTTCGAGTATTTATCCCAGCATGAGGGACATAAGTGAAACGCAGGTTGAACGCCCCATCCGGCCTCTTTTGCCGCTTTTTCGGCATCGTCCACCGACGAGAAGCCGTCGGCATTAACTCCGTCCTGCTCCCGAAGGAACTCCTGACAGCGCTCGCACTGCATCAGGTAGTAGGTGATTCGCTTAATCATAGTTGTTTTGATTAAAAAGGTAAATCCAAGTCATCCTCGACTGATTTCGGCGCTCCCTCCTCCTTGATCGTAGTGTCGTAGAAAAGATTGTCGTCGAAAACACCCTCGTAGACGTAAAATGTAATTTCTGCCCCGCGTTGGTACACTTCATAGTTCTCCTCGCGCAGTCGCTTGACGAACTCGTTATACCCAAACGCATTGTAGTTGTTGTCGCGGCAATACTTGCAGTAGTCCTGATACAAGTCCTGACCCTGCTTCGCCGCCCGGCTCCCGATGCCTCCGTGCGACGTGGCCGCATAGCCAGAGTCGCGGAGCCATTGGAGTCGTGAGTCTTGATCCACCCGAAGTTTCTCCACAGCCAACTGACTGCTCTTGGACGGGGTGAATTTTCCACCGTTGCGAATGAATCGCCTCCGGCCCTCCATAATCCAGTTGAAAATGCCGCTCTTTTCCGATTCCAGTTTCTTGCCGAGTTCTGGGTCCTTCTTGTCGTCGCTGATCTTCACGTCGAAGTTGACGATCAGGTGACGACGATAGTTACCGTCTGAGCGGTCCGAGATACTCTTTGGAAACTGGTTCAGAGACGCGATGAAGAGCGGAATCTGAGTCGCCATGAAGGGCTTCCCATACGGGTCACGCGCCTTCATAGGCTCTCCGGCCACGAATTTCTTCCAGTCGCCGCCGGAGAAGTCCTCGTTACTCATATCCTCGCATATGTTGAGTAACTTTCCGTTGACGGCCGCCATGTTGTACTCGGTTTGACCGCGTTTAAACAAATCGACCGCGGAGAATCCCATCGCCAACCCGTCTCCGGTTCCCCGGTCGAAGCCGAACATCTTACGGATCGTTCCCGTGAACACGCCCTTACCGTTCTGGCCGGAGCCGATCAGGAAGAGCATCTCCTGAATAGAGAACTCGTTACGATCCACAAATGCCGCGCCGAGAAACTCCTGCAATGATGTGATCCGGTCATCTCCCGGCACGACTTCCGAGAGAAACTGCATCCACTTCGGGCATGTCGCCGTCTTGTCGTAAACGAAGTCGAGGTACGTCGTACACTCAAGTTCCGGAGAGTGCGGCATCGTGATCCCCGCGTCGATGTCGAGGACGCAGTTCTGGAAGGCCACGATCCCACGCCGAGGCGTCAGTGTCGCCGACAGCATGAGTTTGCGGAAGCAGTGGCTCACGATTTTCTTCGGCGACTCGACCTGAAACAGCGGCGGCAGGTCCTTTATCTCCATAACGTCCGTCACGATGGACTCGATCACGTCGATCCCGGTGCGGCGGTATATCTTACCATCGAAGACATAGATACTACCCTCAAGAAACTTGAAATACGATCTGCGCATCGCCCGGTCATAGGCAATGGCGATCTCGGCTTGAATTTTGTGGTTCAGATTCTTGGCCTCTTTCACCTCTTGAGTGAAAAGAGTCATCGGGAACTCTACATTTTCAACGAGATAGGTCTTGCAGATGTCATAATCAGGCTTCGACATTTTCTTTGCGCCGGAAAAATTTCACGCCTTCGATCTTCTTCTCCTCAAGCCACCCGATACTCTGCCAGTTGTAGGTGGTCTGCATCGAAACCTTGTAGAACCGCGCCAACTGAGCCCGCGTGAACCAGCGGACCCCATTGATGGTGATTTCGTCCATAGGTACGTTGTTATCCTCTTTCCTCATATTGAAAATTTTTATAAGATTGGACTACAAATCTACAACATCATTTTGGATATTCCAAAACAAAATTGGATTATTTTTATAAATAAAAAGGGGGAGACATTCCTGCCCCCCCCCGCTTCGTTTATGTCAAATCACTGATTTTCAGCGAAATAGCCAAGATACGAGAGCTGGCTCAAATATACACTTCCGTTGTGGTATTTGCTATCGAGGCGAGACCAGCCTCTCCACTTGTGGACCGGAGCAAATCTCTTCTTCAAGGTCCTCATATTTGCTGTACGGCCATTTCGATCCAGAGCGATAGCGTAGCTCGACTTCAATACCGCAATCCCATTCCGGCTGAAATATGTCATCTCCACGAAATACCAGTGCTTCTTCTTCGGCCGGGGCCGGGACCAGAGTATGGCGACCGTGATGATCGCTATACAAAGGGCCACAATTATCAAGCATCCTCCCATCGCTTCACGGTCATTTCGTTCAATCTCGTCTTACGCATGATGCTCTTGCCGCCAGCTTCGGTCTTGATCACCTCGCTGGCCGTAGCCTCGATGGAGACGAGAATTCCGCCGCCCCACTGTTGCACGAAGTCAATGACGGCCGACGCGACGATGTGCTCCATCCGGGCCTTAGCCTCGGCATAGCTGGGGGTCTTGATCCCTTCCAGCGGTGGCTTATTCTCCTCCATTCTCCTGCATTTTTTCGAGGTCCGCTTCCTTAACGAACACTCCGTCGATCATCTTGCCTTTCCGGTCCTTGATCTCGTCGTAGGCGGCCAGACAGCAATCCTCGATGTTGAGGCCGAGTTGTTCGGCGACGCATATCAGAGTGACGATGACATCGCCGAGCCCGTCGATCTGCTGATCCCGGTCCTTTTTGTTGATGGCCTTGGCGAGCTCTCCGAGCTCTTCCATGACTTTGCACATCTGGATGTGCGGGTCCCCCGTCTGGAGGTTGCGATCAAGCACCCACTGCTTGATTTTTTCGATAATTTCCGTCATTGTAGTTGTAGATTTAACTCGTTTATTAGCGACTCCAGATTCGGGTTTTTCTCCTTCATAATCTGGAGCGTCTCCTCGTAAGTAGTCGTTTCCATCGTAATTTTTGTTGAGCCCGACCTCTTTTCCAGCCGCATCGAGACCCTCGTAGTAGCCCTCTTTGCCTCGGAACTGAGTAGGGAAGAAAAGGTATCGCCAATGGATGTTTCCGACCTCGTGAATCGTGAAAAATCCGTTGTAGTAGTAGAGTCTGTTGCGGGATCGGAACCCCACGAAGAGCCGCGGCTTGTTGTTGACCTGAATCTTGAACACGATCTCCATATTCATGGGAATGTCGTCACCCAAGAACTCCTTTTTCTTGCCGTAGCGCACTTTTCGCCAGTGCTCCATGTCCCGGCATGCCTCCATATAGCCCTCTTGCCATACTCGGGCCGCCGCTTTGTTGCTGTAAGGGTTGTCTTTCATCCCCAAGGCCAATTACTTCGTTCCGTACACAAGAAAACGTCGTCAGGAAGAGCCTCAGAAAGCCAAAGCCTCACCGCTTCTCTCACCGAAGTAGCCGTTTCAACCGCCCGATGATACGAAATCAGGTCCTCCGCGCCGATATTTCGAATCTGGAAGGCGTAGGCATAACAGAAATCGAAGGGATCGGTCTCCGGGTCCTCTAAAAACGCCAGTTTCGCGTCGTAGAGGAAGGGCGCAGAGGCGTTTCTGTCGCGCTCGGCTCTCAAAATGGACTTAATTCGGCTTGTCTCCTCACTTGTTCTCATGGTTTTTAAGTTTAAACGCATCACATCCGAGGCCCCGTTCCCGTTTTACCGGGTCAGGGCACTCGATTGTGAATCTTTTTCCACACCAGAAGCATGTCGGCCGGAAATTCCCGTCGTAATGCTTAAATTCTTCGCAAATACGAGACTTTCCCGGTATCGGAGCATCCAGTTTCCAGCAGAAACCCCGTCGGTTCCGGACCTCCCACCACTGGCAATGCTTACAGTAGGGCGTTGACGTTAATGACAAGACCATTTCCGATGATTTCTCCTTGTTCACAGACCACGAACTCGTGCGTATCGAAGTTCTCGGCACCGAAGGTCCAGCCTCCCGCCTTGTTGTACTGGGCCGTGACGTAGGGCGTTCCTTCCGGTACCTCTTCCGTCTGAATCCACTTCCCGTCGATGTACGCGATCTTGCCCTCCGAGAACTCGTCGCTCACGGCGCCGTCGAACTCCACGCAGTCGTCGGAGTAGCCCGTGACCACAATCAGGTTCGCCTTCTTGCACGAATCCAGAAGCGCCTCGTCGATCTCGTCCATGTACTCCATCGCATTGAGCGACATAGCCACGAGCGAAGGCTTCGGGTTCCTGACGGCGAGCTCCGAAATCACAGCCCGCGATATAGCATAGGGTGGCTCTCCGTATTCGTGCGCCGGGACCAGACCCAGCTTCACGGGGGTTCCGGGGATGTAGGGCACGACTCCCGGCTCGGCAAGATGCCAGTAGGCCAGAATCATAACGTTCTCGAACGAAGAGGCGCCGACGTAATCCCCGATCTCGGGAATCTCGATCTCCGGCACGAGGGCATGCCGCTCCTCGTTGCTCAGAGTTGTGTAGCGCATAACTTCCTCCGGTGTTCCCAGTTTACGCGCCAGCTTCACCGCCATCTCGCAAACATGGAGCTCGTGGGCCTCGTACAGAATCGAGAAGTCTTCGCCGCCGTTCGTGCGCCGGATGTCGATACGCTTCTTGTAGATGTTCGGAAGCTGGTCATAGACCTCCTGATAGGCGGCTTTCGCCCCCTCGTAAGCCTCCTTCATCTTGGCGAACTTCTCCGTCTTCTCCTTCCTGATCTGGGCCGCCATCTCCTCGTCGGTGTAGTTCCAGAGGGTCTTCTCGCCGACCTTGACCATCTGGACCCGGTTCGAAGGCTCGTGCAGGCCCACTTCGATGTGGCGGCCGATGTCGATGCTGTCCATGTGTACGGCCGGGAGCGACAGCTTCGTGTCGTTGTCGCCGATGACGGTCATATACTCTCCCTTTTCGGTCGCCTCGATTCGCACGACCATGAATGTGATGTGTTTCATTATTTCAGTTTTTCGATAAATTCCACTACCTGATTAAATCGCGTGTCCTCGTCAGGGAAGACAGCCTCGTACATCCGCTTAATCATAGCCGTGTCGTACACAGTAAGACTGCTGACTTGGCTCGGATCGACATTCTGGGTCACTCCGTTCATCTCAACCCGGATCATGTGGTCGAAGGGAGATGCGCCTTGAAGAAACATGTAGTCATACACGCCCCCTTTAACCCGAACCAGAGTGCCCGGAGCCAGTTGTCTCAGTTCCTCGTAAGTCATACCCCCATAATGTCAAAGAGTGGAACCGAATGGAAGAAGATGTGGTCGCCCGATTTGAGCCTCAGAGTAAGAGTGCCGTCTCCTTGAGGAATTATGTCTTCGAGCACGGGCGTCGAAAACTTATCGTCCGGAAAGTTGGCTTTGAACGTTTGTTTGATCTCGTCCAGATGCTCCGCGATGTAGGACGCAACGGAACGGGGCTCTTTCGCCTCCTTGTTCTGATTCGGGGTGTCGAACATGCCGCAGTCCTCGAAGTGGTCGTAGTAGTCATCCTGAACGCGCTCCACGTCGCTTTCAGCGGCTACCACGGGCCAAGTCTTCTCGAAAGCGTCGTGGGTAATGTCCGCCTTCTCATAGTAGTGAACCGAAGAGGCAGGCCGCGTCCGGAACTGAGTGTGTTCGCTCGGGTCCTCGCCGTCGATGCAGGCAATCAGGAGCATGAAATCTCCTTTGTCCTCCGAATACTGGGCCGAAACGATGCGGCCCAAACTCCCGTCTTCGGGGAAAATAACGTGTTGTGTTTTCATAGCAATGTGTAAAAGTAAATAAAATTCCTGACAATAGGAAACCCCAGCTTGGAAATTTCCTCTAAAAATTCTCGCTTAGTAACCGGGGCCGGACACCAGTCCCGGTAGAGAGGGTAAAGGACCGAAACGGGCTGGCTCGAACACTTGGTAGCGTAGCCGGGACGAGCGTAAAGACCCTTTTCGACCATGAAGTTCAAAACGTAGAACGTAGGAGTGTCGGGTTCCTCCGGCCAGCATATCAAGGCCCGTCTCCCCACGACCGGAATCCCGAGCTCGATCAGTGCCTCCCGGTTATCATCCTCCTCTCCGGGGAAAGCCTTGCGGATTCTAACCCAGCTCGCCCTTCCCCGCAAAGTGCTTATCAACTGCCTCATAAGCCTTATCTACCACTTCACAAATCTCCTCCCAGTTCATGTCGTCCGTCCACTCCTGCCCGACAAACGCGCAGAACATCTGCATCCAGCGCTCGTCAGGCGCCACCAGCAACAAGTCGTTTTCGCTCTTAGCCGCTATGCCTTGCTCCCCGACGATTATTTCATTCCCGTTCTCAAGCGTAACGTTAAAGAATCTGGGATTGTTAGCAGTTGAAAATTTGGTCACTTTAAGGCCGCCTCTGGTCACAAGCGGAGCCCCCGCCAGTGCCTTCTTTAAATCAAAATGTCTCATTGTAATCGTGTCTTAGTCGCGCCGACATCACTCTCCCGATGTCGATGCCGTATTTTCCGCAAAAAGCCAAGAGCCGGAGCAGTGCGCCCGCAACCCGGTCCTCGACCGTGAATTGAATCTTGTTCTCGTAGATGGTCTTGTAGTTCCCACTCCCCATCCCTTCCAAGGCCCCCTCCTGCATCCAGCCCTCCGACTCCGCCGCCAGCAGAACCCGGCCCAACTCCAGTTGGATCAGGGCGAGCTCCCTTGCGAAGAACGCCGGGTCCGCCGCAACGGGGCACTTCTTCTGCAAGTCGTATTCCCCGTGTCTGTCCAGAAGCTCGCAGGCCATGCCCGCAATCGAGGTTAGTTGCTGGTAAGATTCGAAAGCCATGCCTTCTTCGCTTTTAACAGCCGCTTCTCCCAAGAGTCGAAGAAGCTCCCGAACTCGTACACTTTCTTCCGGAACTCCTGACGGTCACTGGCCCCGGATTTAGAGCACGAGATGTGGAGTTTTACCCTAAAAATACCATCCTTCTTCCGGCACTCCTCGTAGTACAAGTCCCCGGCCCCGATTTCGTGCTCGCAAAACTCGCACTTGTGCGCCCTCCGCGCCCGGACATAACGTTTTCCGATTACTTTAAAATCTTTCATATCGTTTAGGTTTAATTTGGTTCAGAATCCAGTCTCTCCGCCGCGCGATCAACTCAACCCTCGCCTTCGCCACGTTCGTATACACCGCCACCAGAGTCTCACCGACCCTGAGCACACAGCCTCCCTCCCTGACCGGGATCAGGCGGATATATTCCTTTGCCTCCAAGCGAAGGCGTCTGAGTTTACTTGTGTTCATTTAAGTATTCGTAAAGTTCCCGTAAATCCTCTTGTTCCGAAACGAAGTCGATGTAGGGAGTGAAAACCCAGTACTCATGCCCGTGACGGTGGTAGCCGAAGTGGTGGAGTAGCTGGCCGAAAGCGTTCCGGCTCATGGCTGGCAGAAACACCGTGCCCTTGTTATCAGCCAAGAAACGCTGGTAGATCGTCTCGAAACGTAGCCGATGCCTCCGATCCGTCTCCCTACGGTACGGGCTCATGTTGCGCTTCATCTCGAAGCGGTGGAAGAGCTCCTCGTTATGGCTGTACGGAACCATATACTCTGACTTTGGATTCTACGATTTCGTAGCCAAGATTTCGTATCACCTCAAAGAACTTCGGCCGATACGGTTTCGGCTCGATCTCCGCTATGATCGCGTCCACTGCAACGTGACCTCTATATATATGGTGCGGGTCCACCCTCGGAACCCAGTCCTTCGCCGCGAAGTATGCCTGCATCTTCGGGCCCCAGAAATCCTTCTGGTATCTACTTCCTGACAACATACTCTGAATCACTTTTGTAGAGCCGGAGGGAGTCCTCCGCGCTGAACAGTGAAACCTGACGCTTGTTACCCCGCCCCTTAAACTGGAACACCTCAAAACCGCATGCCCGCACGATGCGGCCGAACTCTGGGAGCGAGAGCCGTCCGTAGATCGGCTTCTTCTTGGCCTCGCACCAAGAGACGTACACTTTCAGCAAGCCGTCGAGCGGTACCGTACCCGGAGCCATGCAGACACGGGGGACCGGAGAGATAAGGCAGGACTCCATGAACTCCTCGAAAACTTCTTTATTAAAAGGTATCGACATAAATGATTAACGTTTAACTTCTGCAAAGCTATAATAAAATTCCAATATACGCAAATAAATTGGAAAATATTTTTCAGATCACGGGGGTAGGTTTCGATTTGTTACCTTTTTCGAAAGCGGAACTCAACGCGGCTTGATAAAAAAATACAAATAGGGTTAACCATTGGAATGGGGTGTGATTATCAGCCGATAACGTGTCGGCGGGTGCAGGATTTCGTTTAACTTCCTATTTTTGGGGTTTCAAACTTATTTTTTTTTTTTTTTGGTGTATAGTTACCTGTATAGTTACTTTTAGTAACCAAGCGAAGTGCTGTATGTATCAGAGGATTGGAAATAAAATGTGCAAGTTTTGGAAAATTTTTATAAGCGTTTTGATTTGCAAACGGCTGATATAGAGTGAGTTATGAGCAACTATACAAGTAACTATACAGAAAAATATTTTGAGAGTTTTTTTTCACTCAAAATAGGAAGTTAAAGCACATTTAAAGGATATTGATTGTTAAAGCGCTTGTAATCAGCAAGTTCGAATACTTAACCCCGTTGGAATATAATTATCAGGGAGCGTTGAGTTTTTGGTGGTATTTTTTAAAATATTTTATAAAATGTTTAAACGTAGATTTTTCGTAAACCGTTGATAGAGAGCGAGTTATAATTATTAAAAAAATTTACTAAATTTTTAAAAAAAAAAATTAATACATCAGAGTCCACTTTTTGGACTGGGGACCGCGATGGACCCCCCCCCGCCCCTATGAGGGCCCCTGCCCCCGGATCGGTTATCGCTGTAAGTCAACACACAAACAGCCATAAAATCGCGGCTACAATGCGCACGGGGCTGACTTGGTCGTTTTTGTTTACACGGCCCGCAATCGCTTTTTAGAGCCGTTACAATTTACATAACGTTAGTTAGGTCGAATTCTGAAGCCTTTTTGCAAACCCTTGAAAACAAATGCAAAACGGTGAAAACGACCATTTTGACCCCCTCTAAACCCCTGATAATCAATGAGTTATGCACAACCCCTTGATTATCAGAGGTTTGTCCAAATTTGCTATATTTTATACACTTTTTGCAATAAATTATTGCTTTCGATTTGTTACATTTTGGTACAAGAAAAGTAACAAAACAAAACTTTGCCGCCATAAAAAGGAAACACCACCCGCCGCAAACCTCCTAAAACCACCTATATTCGCCTTGTTTCCATTTTCGCCACAATTCACTGCATACCGCACCAAAACGGCTGTTTTCGTCTATTTCGACCGTTTTTGTTTAATAATAATATTCCACCTGCACGCCGCGTATTCTCTTATTCCCGCACCCTTGCCGCTCCTGCCATCTTTGCCCCGTTTCCGGCGATCTGGCGGCACTTCTCCCCTCGTCCGGTACTTGCCCTCGTTCAAAAGTTCAACGCGATAAAAGTTGTAACTTGCTGTAATTCACGCATTTCGTCGATCTCTCTCCGGGTGGTATGGTTATCCGTCTTTTGGGGATCGTCGAAATTTGGGGCGTTTCCGTGCGAAATAGGGTAGGTTAAATCGTTGAACCCTGCCTAAAATCAGCATAAAACACGCAAAGCCCCAAAAATTGTTCATATTCTCCACAAAATCGAGGTCGCAACGGCAAATGCTGTTCTATTTGGATTATTTTTATTAAGTGCTATTGCATATTTGAAAATCGCGTTTTATCTTTGCACCAGCAACCCACCCAAAGGCGTTGCACGTTCTTTCAAAGACTTTCCGCCCGCCTCGCTCCGGTCCCGCCTTAGTTCTTAGGCACGCCGGGCACGCATCCGCAACACACGAGGAATTGAAAACGGCATTTTGCTAAACCGCGATACTAACACTATCGAAGCCCTTGCCGCCCTACACATTCCCGGCCCGCACATGATGCACACGGAAAGCCGACCAGCCCGCCACGGGGCCGAAACCGTGGACGTTGGAAACCATGCCGCACCCGTCACGTTACGACAAAAAAGGCATGGCAGGGATAGGGACCCGAATAATCCCGAGCGTTGCCCGCGTGTGATTGTACGAATGGGCCGCGGTACCGGAATACGGACGGCCGCGAGAGATACCCGCATAGGCATGTACACCAGTCACGGGGAGCAAGAAAGGACGCACACGACCCGCGTCCGGAGAGCGAAAGGGGTTGTAAATTTGGTCCGGATTAATTCAGAATTGAGGCGGCAACGCCTGCGGTTCGTTTCCCGCGCCGGACCTCAACACTTAAATCACTAAATTATGAAAGCATTTGATTTTATTCAGGCTGTTGCGGAATTAGGCATTAGCAATGATGTTTACGCCCCTTTCAGCAAAACAGAGCGAGTAACCGCGGCGACTTTCGGGGGTTCGCTTCTCTTCGGTGCCATCCCCGACGGCTACGATTTAGTGGCCGTTTGGAGCGACAGCGAGGACGGCAAATATCTTATCGCCAAACTCAAAGCAACCCCGGATGCGTGTATTATTAACGATAATCAATACATTTTCATCTATGAAATGGAATAGCCGCCGGGCCGCCGAAATTTTCTTTTGGGCTTGCTTTCTCGGGGCCCTTATTATGTCATTAATCGTAACCAGTGAATTATGAAAAACTTCAAATTCGACCTGAACGCAAAGGTCGCAATCTACGTTCCCAGCACCACGAACGTTAACGAACCGACCGACAACGCCGCAATGGTGAACAAAGTAATGGAATCCTTTTCGAATTGGTTCGGGGGCTGTACTTCGACCCCGGCCGTGGGCGGCTGGGTATCGAATTCGGGTACGCTTGTGGTCGAAAACGTAACCATCGTATACGCTTTCTGTACTCCGGAATCCTTCGGTGAGCACTTCGAAGAGGTGTACGCGCTTGCGGCGGAAATCCGCGACGAAATGAAACAAGAAGCGGTAACGCTTGAGTATAACGGGCAAATCAAATTCGTGTAGCTATGGACAAGGGTATAAAAAAAGTCGTCAATCTTGTGACTAATTACATGTCGGCGCTTTGCGAAACCGGACAGCATCCGGGGCGCGTGCATCGTAATATCAAAGCCGGGACCGCGGTTTATTTTCCGGGCGGCGGTGCGGCGGAGTTCATAGGAAGCCCGGAGGATTGCGCAAGGATATTAAACGAGTATTTTCTATGAACAGCCACACGACGAACGCCTACCCGATCACGAAGGAGGTGTACAATTATCTGCTCCCGGTATATGAACGGGGGCGACTGGTAGAGAAGGCCGGAAAGTATTGGTTTCTCGGCAACGAATGGGATTATAAAGACATGAAAAGAAAATGCAAGTACTTATAATTGACGCACTCCGGAACCGAATAGAAGTCGGTCCGGTGCGGTGCTATTATGGCGATTGGATCGTCGTATACAAGGGGCGCGAGATTGCTCGCTGGGACCATGATTTAAACGCGCTTATCGTGCGAAAGTGTCCGAACCCGACCCGAACGTATCAGCGCTATATGAACGGCTTTTTTAAGGCGTTCCGGGTCCCGGTCCGGGTCCGGTATCGCAACGGGTTTTCCTTGAACGGAACGCACGATTTACAAACCGAAAAATTTATAAAACTATGAAAAGAGATGAAATTATGCGGCTATTCCAACGTCTGGCGCGGTCGCAGGGAGCCTATGGTCGTTTACTTCGCAACATCGACAACCTGAATGAAGACGACCGGGAACGGTTTTGGATCGAGATGGAGGCACAGAACTTTGCCGACGACATCGACGTCATTTTATTCATCGAGGGATGAACGAGCGAACAGAATACGAGCGAGCGAAGGCGGCCTACATTGAGGCCGTCAAACGCGACCTTCGGCCTTTGATTAAGGCCCGGAGGTATCGGGAGGCATCGGCGGTTATTCGCGATCATCCCGACATTATCGACGAATTACGAACCTATATAATTACAACGAAATGACACTGAAAAACGCAGTAACGAAGGGCATGAAGGCATGGCAAAAAAGCCGGGCCGGGTACTGGCTTTGCATCGGCCCGAAAACGGGCGAATACTACTTACATATGTCGGCGACTTTGGCGGAGTTGAACGGATTGAAGGCGATGTACCGACTTCCGGCGGTGTGTCATAAGGTCGTTTTGTGCTGGGACTGGAGCGTGAAATTAGGGCCGCATGTCATCGGAACTTATATTGATTCGTCCGCCTATATTAAGGATTTGGACGGGGTTTTCGTCCGAATAGAGGCGAAAAACAAGGCCGAATTAAGGAAAGCAATCAAAAAACGGTTATCTTTATGACATTCAAAGAAGCGAAACAGCAAGCAATCGAGCGGTCGGAGTGGGTTATGTGCCACGGCGCATGCTACTACACCGCCCGACAGCCGGACGGCCGGGACATCATCGGAAAGGGCGAAAACGGGGTTTTCGTCGGCGGAGAGTATCGGCGGGTTGTGGTTCGGGTCCACAAGACGACCGAATCAATCGAAGTATTTTTCGGCATGGAACGAAACGGCCTTATTTCCGCTTTGGAGGTGGGCGGCGATCACTTCGAGGCCGGACTGGAGTACTACCGCCGCGAAACCCGCCCGGCGACCGAGGCAGAAGAGAAGGAGGCGGTCAAGTATTTACGGGCACGCAATTACACACATTTTAAACTATCGAAACGATGCGCACAGAAACAGTGACTATTTATCGCTACTCCGAACTATCGGAGGAGGCGAAAGAAAGGGCTTATAAAGAGTGGACGCCCGACTATCCGTTCGAGGACGACAACCGCCGCACACTGGAGGCGTTTTGCGACGCCTTCGGCATCCGGATGAAGGGCGAAGGGGACTGGGAGGCATACGACGATAACGGCGACATCCGCCGGGGTATCGAAGCGTTTGAACCTACCGGGTTTTATTTGGACGACATTATCCTCGGCCCGGCCTACCTTCCGGCCGAGCACAAAGCCTTCGAAGACGTCGTAAACGAATGTCTCGATGCGTTTTTCGAGGCATGCGAAAAGGATCGGGAATATACCCGAAGTCAAGAGTATTTCGCGGATTTAGCGGAGGATAACGGCTTTGAATTTTACGGCAATGGTATTCGTATACGACATCGGTAAAAGCCGCTGGCAGGCAGACTTCGGGCGCGAGGCGCTGGAGTTCGGGCGCGATCATTTCACCATCGACACCGGGAACTATGTCATCACGGTGGACCCGAAAAAGTACCGTATTTTCGACCGGACGGCGGGCAAACCGCTGGTGAACGGGGTGGTCCGGATCGACGAACAAGACATGAAGGATATTTTGGCCGCCGCGCCTAAGAGCCAGCGCGGTTGGATTCGAACCCGGCTCGGATATATGGTAGTAGTATGACACGGGAAGAATATCGCCAGACCGTTAAGAGCGGCGGCATGTACACGACGCGCGACGTTTACGGAAACCCGCGCTTCATCATCCATTTCCTCGATTTGGTCCACGAGGATCACCCCGGCGACCACTGGGACAAAATGGAATCGGCCCGCCGGATGGCGAACAAGCACGGCGGGCGTAAGTACCGCGGCCGGGTCTTCGGCGGGGGTTTCGTCTTTCAAGTCTACGGGCTCGATCTTCTTATCGACGAACTTTACAACGACATCTATGAAAAAGATAGCTAAATACCAGACCAATGACGGCCACCTCTTCGATACGAGGGAGGAGGCCGCGAGGCACATTGACGCCCAAATCGGGGCCATCACGAGCCGTATTTCGCATGCGCTTGTGACTAAAAAGTGGAGCGAGATCGGGGATTGGGTCCTCGACAACCTCAAGACATTCAAAGAGTTAATCGACCTTAACAACGAACTGAAAGATGAAACAGACGAGTGAACAGATCATTGCCGCCGCCGAGGAGCGGGGCTACATCGAAGAGAACGAGATCGCGCTTCTGAACCGGAGGCGCAACCGGGGCGAGCGCATTTCGATTCCGGACGCTATCCCGGTCAGCTACGAACAAGCGCAAAAGGGGTTCGCGTGGCTTTGGGACAAGTACCAGACGCCGCGGGGTGCCGAGCGCAAGAACAACCCCTTTTCGAATTCGGAGGCGACGGCGCTGGAGTGGGCAAAGATGCACGGGGCCCGGTTCACGTTCGAGGGGTTCTACACGACCGGGCGCGATTGGCACGAGCCGATCTATCGACTTATCACGCCGATCTACGATATTCAATACATCGCCAGCCTCGGCCAATTTATAAGAGTATGAACAGAAAACCATTTTCCGAGGTTGCGAATAAAGTAACGGCCCGGATAGAAAAAGTAACGAGGTGTGAAGGGGTGATTACCGAGATATTGAGCCGCGTTTTGGGCGACGACGACATCCCGACCCCCTGCATCGAGGTAGACACGGACGGAAAAGTGAACCTTGTGTACGAACTCGAAGAGGCACCGAAAACCAGTCAGGTAACGATACTTGCGGCCGTGTTCCCCAGCATGACGAACAAGGGCGGCAACAAACTTAAAATTTACTACGATGACCTTTTCTAAAAACGAGCAGGAGTTCATCATCGGACAAATGCGGCGCGTCGGTATCGAAGTATACGCGGCGACGGATCGGTTTGTGACTTGCAAGGGGCCGCAGTGGGAGCGCTATTCGATTGCGGTGGCGAAACGAGCGAACGCAAAGGTCGAAGTTTTCAAACAGCCGACCGGAGAAACAACTTTCAAATTTCAGCCCGATCTGGAGGCGTGGACGTGCATAGACTCCCACCGCATCACCTTCATGCGGCACAACAAGATCGACAAGAAGTTCGAGCGCATTCGGGTTAAAGACGTGGACGACAAATACACCCGGTATATCAACCGGGAGCAAACCAAACGCGGCGAGTATCTGCCGCTGAAACTAAACCGCCTCGACACGGTTCGCTCCGAATCGTGGGAGCGCGACGAGATCGAAGAGGCGGCCGTCGAAGCGTTCTTGAAGGACAACGGCGATTCATACATCATGGAGGAAATGATCCTCGCGGCAAACTATCTTATGCGATGAAAAGGTTCATTATACTGCCGGATGATTGTGGCGATGTTCGGGCGAGTAACTACAACTGGCGCTTCAAGTTCCTGCACTTCTACCGCGACGGCAACCGCTTCGGTTACGTCGAGGTGGGGGACGAGCGACACATCGAGGAGTACATCCCGGCATTTCGAAACACGCAAGACTTACAGATGAAGTGCTTCAAGTGTTTCGGGAACCGGGTGAGCCTCAACAAGACGAAGGAAATTTACAAGGGCATCGACAAGGTGGCGGAGACCGTGCAGGACTTCGCCGACCGTAAATGGCCTGAATACCGGGCCGCTGTACGGGCGGCCGAGGAGAAAGAAGCAAACGAAATTTTAAATCAGATACTATGCAACATGTAGAGATCGGACAGAAAGTTGTCCGGAGCAAGGGGGATTACGTTGTCGGCCGGATCGGTGAGGTCGTGGAGATCGACAACGAGAAGAAGCGGGCGCGGGTCTACTGGCTCAGCGAGAACCTGCGGACGTGGGTAAAGTTCGACGTGATCGAGGACATCAACGTCCCCTACATCATCACGCACGCCGGGCGGTTCCCGAAATACGAACGGCGATGAAACGAATCACTGCCTACCAAAGCGACGACGGGCGGATATTTAGGACCCAAAAGGAGTGCCGGGAGTATGAATCGCCGCGGATCGTAGAGAAGTGGACAAATGTCGATTTCTGCAAACGTGTGGAAGTTAGATGCGGAAAATTAATAATCGACCGATACCTGACCATTCCGGGCTGGAAATTGGAGGGATTCGAAGTCGTACACCCGCGGCGCGACACTCCGATTTACGGCCGCCCTTGGGGTGGTCAATTCGAGGGCTTCCTCTCGAATATCGCCATCCAGAGCCACGACCATTTTCCTACCACCGAGGAGTGGTACCAGAGTTTGGAGTACTTTTGCCGCCAGTGGGTTTTCACCGGAGAAGGGAGAAAGATGCGGATAGCGGAAGATTTCGACGATGCTATAAGAAACGGCATGAAAAGACACTACTTCGAACTTAACATCACGGAGGGTTCGGCTACGGTTATATTCGACGGATTTAAGAAATATAAATTGACAAAACTATGACACTGAATCAAGCAATCAAGACACTGAACAACGAGGGCCGCCGACTGACGGTCCCCAGCGTTCGCAAACTCACCGGGATCAAGAGCGATGCGGTTATCCGGGCTGCGCTGGACAAATTTAAGGCTGATTTGAGGCGCAAAGAGAAAGAAGAGGAGGAGAAGTCCCAGATGGACGTAAAAAGCGCTGAAATCGTCGTAAGATGGCGAAAAAACCGTACTTGGGGATCGACCTGCACCGCCGAGGCAAAGGTGGAGACCGAGAACGGGGAGTGGCACAGCTACACCTCCCCGGTCGTGACTGGTTGCGGTTACGACAAGCATTCGCAGGCCCTCTCCTATGTCTTCAATGCCTTCTTCAAGGGCATGATCTGGCGACTGACCCCGGCCAAAGTCCGGCGGCGGGCAGAGAAGATGGGGCCATACTACACCTCGCGTGGAAAGGATAAGTGGGCGGGCATCCCTCTTGCCTTCTGTATCGGCGACTACGGCCGCTACTGGCAGGGAGCCATCGGCACGGGGCCCTATATGGAGGCAGTGGAGTTCTTGGGCGGCAAGATGACGCAGACCTACTGCTCCGAAGACATCGACATCTGGACAATAAAATTTTAAAAACATGCTGACAATCTTAATCTACGCTGTCGCGTTCCTGACCTTCGGGTCGGAACTCTTCGGCAACTACGACGGAAAAAAATGAAAATCGGAGACGTTTACATCCACACCGCAACCAACACCCGGCTCCGGGTCGAGGAGATCAGGGAGACGCCGACGGGTCCGACCGTGTACTTCAAGGCGGAGGGCAACGGTATGCACGGGTACGCAAAAACCGGGGACTACTATCCGTTCCCGGTGGAATACATCGAGAAGCAAGCCGCAAAGGAAAACGGATCGTTTAAACGAACATAGCCATGAAAGTAGGAGACACTTATATGTACTTGCCCGAGGAGGTCATCCTGCGGGTGAATAAAATCGAGAGAGACACGGCTTTTATGGGTCCGAGACACCGCTGTCTTCGGTTCCTGTGGTGTGACAACAAAGGCTACCCATTCCGCATAGACCATGTAGAAAACAAACAAGGACCATTCATGAAACTGAAACAATGAAATCAAACGGAGAAATCATGCACTTCCATCCCAGCAGGCCGGACCGCTTGCTGGGAATCGACCAATCCGGAGAGTTGTACGTTCTGGTGGGAAAGATCGAGTTCGCCAAAACCAGACCGCTGGATGGCTGGGTTAGGCTGTACGGGGATCATCCCGCCACGATAACCGACGTAGGCGGCAACGAACTCGGAGTGATATGGCCGGAGACAACAATCCCGGTACTACCTCAAAAATCCATTGTCGAGACTGTCGTGGATGCGCGAAAATTCGTCGCCTTCTACAACGATCCGAAGGAACGGACCAGCGTCAGGTATGACTTCAAACTCTCGGAGCCGTGCTACGACCCGATGATGCGCAAGTACATCGAGACCCACATCGACGAGTTGATCTACATGCTTCCCGGCGGCGGCATCACATTCATGTATAACCCCGATGATAACCGAACGGTCGGTTACATCACAAGAATCGAATAAATTATGACAACGTTTTTAAGCTACATCAACAACAACGAACTGCTGAGCCGTCGCTTCGCGGCGAAGTGGTGGGACGCAGATTCGATGACGTTCTCGGATCATAAATTCACCTTGGGCGACGAGGTGAGCGACGGCGATTACGAGTTCAAATACGCGCTGGCCGACGAGGTAGACAAAATCATCAGTTTGGACGTCGGCGACGCGCACTTCATGTCCTTCAACCGGGACGACGACCGACACAAGGGCGTTGTCGTAAGACTGGCATAACCATGTTCATCAAGCAATACACATCCGTATATTACCACCATAGCGAACGAGACGCGATCCGTCTCTTCGCTGACGGGTACATGGTAGTATTCAACCTCGACCGTACACTGGAGATGGACGATGGTATGTACTCGGTATCGTTCCCGAAATCAAGCAAGGGAATAGAGGTGAATTTTGATTTCGTCACGTTCGAGCATTGGCCGTTTCGGGATAAAATCGACATCATGCTCAATAATTCACAAAAGGCCCAGATTGAAGGGTTTACGGCCTTCCCTCTTCGGCCCGAGGCTCCGGAAACGAAGAAGGTACTGTGTGAACGATTGAAAGTGCGAAAATACTTGGCGACATGGTATCAACCCGGCGTCGGTATGATCTCGTGCGAGTTTACGCCGATGGATCGCCTCAAAACGAGCGATAAGTACTCAAAACTCCTCGAATCATACCTATACGACAACATGAGCGAGTTGGTCAAGATGGAAGTATATGATGCAGTGTCGTTTACGGTTGATCCGGAGGACGAACGCACGAAAGGTATTATAATAAGGAGGTTTTAACTTGCAAATTAAAAATTAAACATTTATCTTTGCGTCATGGAAGGAGGATTAACATTCACAATAGGTAAAGGCTTCGGCCGGATGCTCACGAATATCGCGTGGGAGAAACTGACGGAGAAACTCAACCCGAGGGAGGCCGTCGAACTTATCACCAAATCATTGCCGGGGTGTACCGAAGGCATGGCTGTCGATATTCTGGACAGCAAGATCATCCTCCGCGAGGACGAGTTGACGCAGGAGGTTCTGGGAGAATCTGGTCCCGGCGGAAGATTCAATGACTGGATCAGAGGACAGCGCATCCAGTTGGAAGAGGAGGCGAAGGAATGGGTAGAGGCTCTCGAAAGGCTCCGGCAAACTATCGCGGACGCTGGCGGCAAGTTCGAGTTCTCGGTGCGCTATCCGGAACTTATTGGCTACCTATCCGGCGACAAGGATGCGGGCCTTCTCGACTATCCTCGCTCCAATGTGGTCGAACAGATCAAGGGAACGGTAGAAGGAGCAAACAACTTCTTCGTAAAGGTCGAAGAAGTGTACGGGGTTATCGCATGGATGTGCCATTCCCTGAATACGTCTCGCCCTATTTTTACCGACTCTATTTTCGGAATTAGAACGATCCTCGACTCGTTTATGACCACCGATCCCGAAGTGGAGGCTTCGATCCGCAAGCAGGACTTCCAAAAGCAACGACTGTCGGAGTGGATGGAGAACGAGAAAAAAATCGAAGAGTATCATCAAACCGAGTTGAAGCCCGTGGAGATCACCGAGGGGTATGATGCCGGATGGCTGTCCCCCGATGGCGATTTCTACGGCCTCAATGGGAGCGTCGGGAACCTGCTCCACCTCAATATCGCCGAACGGTTGCTGGCCTCGAAAAAGATTCCGGTAAAAGAGATGCGGAATCCGGACCGCTGGCTGGAAGAGAACGGCTGGGTTAAGATTCACCACGACTGGATTCTGTTCTCGGGATCGTTCTACGGCAAAACGCTCACTGAAATTCAGATCGACAAACTGTACCACTACGGAAATGTCTGTCACAAAGGTGTTCTGCTCCTCGGAACATCACAAGAACCAATAACCGCGACACGGCTCCGCGCAACTGAGCCGATAATGCTTAATAAACTACTGGGATGAAACGGTTTTTAGGGAAGAGGATTATGGTAAACGAACGCTCGATCCCATATTCAGGCGAGGTTATTTCAGTCGGACCCACAAATATCGTGTTGAGATGCGATTCTGACATGTACGGCATTCAGGACCTAAAGTTCAGGCGCGACGAAATCAGTGTTGTATGCGTGAAACTCGGCTACGACCTTAACAAGAAGTGGTATGTATGCAGAGGTGACAAGTCCCTTGCTGTGCACCGTGGCGTCAAGGCATACGAAGTAACGATTACAGAAGGGGCATGGGATTCTCCCCATAAGAAAAAGTTTCCCAAATACATTAAAAAAATCTTAGACGATGAAATTCGAGAGAAGACTTCACAATGGTAAATGGGCCGCCTATGTCCGGGTACTGGGCATCTGGTGGTTCATCCGCGATTTCGACAACGCGAAAAAGGCTGGCTATTTTGTCAGCATCGCAATGGGCCAGAATATTCTTCGGCCGCGCAAAGAGAAAAAGATACCCACTCCTGAACTCGAAGGAGATTCCGGCGACGGGCCGTACCGCGTGGGCTCCGACATCCTTGTAACGGCCATCCAGAACCCCTTCGACGATACGAAGAAGTGGCCGATGGCGAAACTCCCGAACGGAACCATCGCTCGCATTACCTGCCTGCCTGACGGTCTTGCATACGTTCCCTACGGCACCAAATGTCAGGCCCGGATCACGGGAATCACGAACCAGTCCACCTCGGTGGCGTTAATCCAAATCATCGAATAACATGAACAAGAATTTCGACTGGCTTGCTCCGGCTCGCTGGGATCACAAGAACATGAATTTCGTTGAGGCCATGCTCGGCGACTACTTCGACGAGGAAAAGTGGGCAGAGATGTGGAACGAAATAGAAGAGGCGAAAAAAGCCTTCGAGAAGAAAAACAACCGCATCGCGCTCATGACCGAAGCCTCCGAGATCATTCTGGGCGTTTTGGAGAAGAACATCGGAGTGAAGCCGAATCGCCGAGATCAACTTCTCATTATCATCGGAATCGAACTCGGCATGCAACACCAGAAGATCAACGGCCTCAAGATCGCCGCTATGGAGGCCGCAAACGACGAACGACGTGGAACTGATAGCTGACAATAACGTCGTCGCCCGAAAGGAACACGTCTGTAATTTCTGCTCCGGAAAGATCAAAAAGGGGGAGAAATACAATACCCAGACCATCAAGGACGACGGTGAGATATACACATGGAAGGCACACTTCACATGCCTGATGGTAGTCCGGGATGCAGGTTATGACGACGGCCTCACGCAAGACGATTTCCGGCGCGTTGTGATGGAGGATTACGCCCTGCAAGGGAAATGCCTCGGCTGTCCTCACAAAGACGACAAATGCGCCGAAATGCAGTCCTTCGAGGAGTGCCTTCCCTATGTTGTAAACTACATTTATAGCACATGAAAAAGTATTGCATCTACACTCGCGTGAGCACCGAAGAGCAGGGGCGCTCCGGCCTCGGTCTGGAAGCCCAACTCGATCAGTGCCGCGAATATATTGCCCGCACACACGGGCAGAATATCGGCGAGTTCCGTGACATTCGCAGTGGAAAGGATCGGAACCGTCCGGGCCTTCGTCGCGCGATGGAATTGGCCGCGCGTGAAGGTGCAACGTTGATCGTCGCCAAACTGGATCGACTCTCCCGTGATGCGGAGTACGCGCTGTATTTACGCAACACGGGGGTCGATCTGCTGGCGATAGACTACCCCGAGGCGACAACGATCACCTTTTGCCTCGCTATCGGCTTGGCTCAAACAGAGCGCGAACTTATCTCGGGCCGAACAAAGTCGGCACTCGGCGTCCGGAAGAAGCAACTCAAGGAGCAGGGATTCTTTATTTCCAAGGCCGGGCGCCGGGTAACGAGGCTCGGGAATCCACGACCCCAGCGCGGGCCGATGTCTCCGGATCAACTGGCTCGCCGGATGGAGCGGATCGCCGAGAACCGGGTTGTGGACCCGCGCATGGTCGAAGCAAAGAAGTACGCCCTCGCATTACAGCGCAAGGGCTGGTCGCTGGCCGAGATCGCCGACCACTTCAACGAGGTGGAAATCGAACGGCCGCGCGGCGGAAAGTGGCATAAAATTGCAGTCAAACGAGTATTAGAATACAATGACGCAGAGTAAATTTAAGATCGGCCAGACGGTGTTCTGGACCAAGAACAAGCACTGGTATGTGGTCGAGGCGAACCTAAGCCCGGCTTTCGTGGCGCTGGAAGGCTACCCGAATCCGGTCCCGGTCGCCGAGATTAAGACCGAAGATGAACTGAACGAGACCAAGGAGTGGGCGAACGACGGGTACGACTTCCGGATTGGAACCGCTATCCTGCTGGCTGGTGTTATCGCCCATTACGGACTCAAGATAGCAAAAGAAAACCTCGGCGATGTCGTAGGTATCGCTAAAAGCATAGGAGAGCTATGAAAAATCGCATCAACTGTTATGTAAGGGTAACACTTTTGGGGTATCTTGAAGCGAGGAATTATCGGCGTGTACCAGATGACCAGTCGGAAACACTTGCAAAGGTATGTGGACGAGTTTGTTTGGCGATATAATCTTCGAAAGCATCCAAGTATCGGATTTTATTCGTTTCTTTGTAACATAGAACACCGAACCAGATACCGCGAACTCGTATATGGCAACTAAGAAGACCCCAAAACAGCCCAAACCCAAAAAGTTTGAGGCGTTGATTAAGAAGGCGTTGGAGTACAACCCCAACAAAACGGGGAGTGTTAAGGTTTACTCCAATAACAAGTCGAAATAACATAAGGCGGGAAATCAAGGAGGGGAGAATCCCTCTCCCCTCCAAGCACATTAAACGTACTTTCCGGTCCGTATTTCTTTACCCGGAACTCGGACTACGGTTGTAATGTGGTTACCTTTTATGGTAACTTTCACTTTAATTTTGGACATAAAACTAATTTTACGACTCTCAACGTTGAGAGTCCGCCGTAACCTCTCTTCGTTGAGCAATTAAAGTGAGTAATACAAAGTTAAACATTTAACTTTGAATTTCCCGCCTTTTTTTCTAACTTTGCATCACATATTTTAGCGAAAGCTATTGTTTTTGGGTAGATAGAACGACCAATTTTAACGAAGCCAAGAACAAAGAAGAAGTTATCAAAAAAAGTAAAATTATGGACATCTACTACAAAGTGAAACCCGGCTCTCCGACGTGGAATCGGGTCCTTGAGTTTGAAGAAAAGCGGGATCGCGTCTTCGAAATTCAGAAGAAGGTGCTGACCAAACTCGGCATCGCCACCTACAAACATTTCGGCGGGGTGTTTTACAGCCCGAACGTGCTCCCGGTAGTGTTTACCTCGGAGGAGGCGAAGATAGGCTGGAAAAAGGTCCGGGGCGAGAACCACTACAAACTCGACGCCAAGAGCCCTGAGTACAAACGTATCAAGACGGAGCTCGAAACGATTCCGACGGTGTACAAACACGAACTATCCTCGGCTGTGGGCATCGAAACAAAGATATTTACTCCCGGTTTTGCTCACGATCATGGGGATATGGTCGTTTGCGTTGACTTCGGCTGGATCAGCGACCTGACCGACTTCGAAGAAATTCTTGCGTCTGAGTTCAAAAGAGTCAGCGACAATGTGCAGTAAGAAATTCGGCATACGGCCGGAGGAGGTAGTGCCCGGCGCGGACGTTTACTACTACCACTACGTCTCCGACGTTGATCATAGCGAACCAGTCAAGACCAAGTTCCGCGGTATGCCGTGGCAACTTTGGTCTGGCGACTGGGTTGTTCGCGTGGAAAACGTCGTCGGCGGAGTTTCTCTCGATCACTTATCATTCAATCGCTATGTATAATCTCGAATACGACCGGGTGAACGACTTGTTCGCCGAATGCGCCTACCCTATCGGCGAGAAGCCGAAGGGTCCGGACATCATCGTGGATTCCATCAGTGGGGTCCAGTTCATCTACCGCAAGAAGTTCCAGAAACACCTTCCTGAGATCGGGAAGATGATCGACGACCTCCCCGACGAGTTCTTCGATCTATCCGGGCCGTTCTCGCTCCTCGCAACGCGCCGCGACGGTACGATGTGGACCGGAGAGCCGATGGTCATGGAGAAGTTCCTGATCTTGGCTATGGCCGCTGGTCTGGCGAAGTTCACACTTCCGCGCTCGGCATGGAAATTCCTACCGAATCAACTCCCCTACATCCACTTCGACCACTATGAGGCTGGAGGAAAATGAGAAGGTTATTTGCCTTGACCGGGCTGTCCAGATCGAGTGCGACCTCCGGATGTCGGATGTACGCGATAAGCGCCGAACGACCGAGCGGTTCTTCGCGCGATACGCTATCATCCAGATACTCCAAGAGATCGTTCCGGGCATCAAGGACGAGCAGATAGGGGCGTACATCAACCGAACGAGGTGCGCGGTCATCAACGCAAGGGAGACCCGTAGCGCGATGATCGAGACCGATCCGGCGTACCGGGAACTGGAAGACCGGATAAGACAGCGTTTAAACGAACTTCTTGGGGGCATGATGATCCAGAAGGTTCGCATGTACGGAATTATGCGTCCGGACGGCCATATAGACCCAAGTACTCTCAAGTATGAAGATTATGTGGGCTCTACGCCCGTACAAGTCATTATCAAGCATGCAATTAGATGAACTTTGGCTCTCCATCCTGATTGTGATGGGAGGACTGATATACTACTGCATGGGTAAAATAGAGGCCCTTGAAGAAAAACTCTATCAACTTAAAAATCAAAACGAAAATGCAGAAAAGCGAATTGATGGCGAAGATCGCCGAAGAGACGGGCATCACCAAGACCGTCGTGAACAAGGTGTGTGAGACGTTCATGGACAAGATCGTCGAGACCCTCAAGAACGGGGAGAAAGTCTCCCTCAAGGGCTTCGGAACGTTCAGCGTGAAGGCGTGCCCCGCGCGTCAGGGCTACGACATGAGCCGAGGGAAGTCGGTCACGATCCCGGCCCAGAACCGCATCTCGTTCAAGTTCTCGCCTGCGGTGAAGGACGCCGTGAAGTAGAACAAGTGGAGGGGCCTTCGGGTCCCTCCTTCATTTAAAACCAAATAGCAATGAAAAGCAGTGATTATTTACGGGCGTTCAAAAATCGAGACCTCAACAGAGAGATCGACTTCGCTCAGGCCAAGTGGAAGGAGCACGACCACCACACCTTCGGCGACTTTGCAAAGTGGTTCGAAAATCAGTCGCCGCCGGGGTGTAAACTCACGATTGAGTGTATGTGCGATCCGGAACTGGTTAAGCGTCTCGAAAACATTCCGCTGATATTGATTGATCCCATCTGGCTGGCCGCTACGGGAAAGGCCGGGGTCGATATTGTCACGATGTTCGACTATCATAGGTTTCTATTCTACAAAGATTTATACGCCGAGATTGGAGTATTCGGACCTCCGTCTCTCCCGTCATACGAGAGGGCGAGATTCTTGGTCGAAGCGTATGAGAGGTCGTACCTGAACGGAAGCCCTATATCGTTGGCCGCAATGTGCGATTGGATGGATCGAAGAGCCGAGCCGGAAGCAAGGGAGTTGTGCTACTTAATCAGACGGGATGGTGTTTGGTACAACGACTATAAGGATATAGACGTGGATATGATCTCGTCTCGCCGGATCGCTACTTTGAAGGGTATCGGGCCGCGTCGTACCGCCAGATTTGAGCACTTCAAATACGCCTTTTTGGAACATCGAAGCTAATCACGGGTAGCTCGGGCGGAACAGAGCAACTATTTGTAGGCGACATAGCTTTGGCTAATGCCGCGCCGGAAACATTCAACCTTGGCGGCGAAGTACACGACGGCGATCTGCTGATGATTGTCTACGATTTTATATCCAGCGATCACACTATGGTAGGCCCCAAACAAGGCCGAAGTATCATTTGGACCTCCACGTCTGGCACATACGATGTTACGGTGGAGGCATTCGATTACTCGTCAGCCTCCGGAGGTGTATCGCGTATATCCGGTTTCAACTTAATGTTGTCGGCGTCGGGAACGATACTTTCGATGGAGGCTACGGGAGACGTAGACACTATTATAGAAGCATTCCACGTCGTAGGCATATATAGGCTATCCAAGGCGCTGTAAATGAAAGCCCCTCTAAATGAGGGGCTTTTGCTATCAAGGTAGCTTATATACCGCATGTAGCTCGACGTATGATACTCCAAGGCTACCTAACATCTCAAACTCAAATTCATATCCGTCGGCGTTAGCTCGGACATTGTTGATGTTCAGGCTTTCGTCCAAGAGTCCAGTTGTTCCGGGGTCGTATTGCTGGATGTGCATAAGTAATGTGCTTTGCCCTACTTGGGGAACATCAACCCATAGTAGATATTGCCCCTGCTGAACCACCTCCGTAGCTCCCGGTCCTATATAAAAAGCAAACATGAGTTTGTCTCCCGGTTTCACCTTGGATAAGGTAAATGGCTCGCTAACTACGGGGAAGGGAACTGAACACTCAACACGGGTCAATGTATCACCCGAGCTACCCGTGATTTGTTAACGTCTCTCCGCTATGATAATCCGCATCACGGGCAAACACTATGGCCTCGCGGTTTGCGACCCCATATAGAATGAAGTAAAAAAGGGACTCGTTGGAGTCCCTTTTCGCTATCGCATCATGTGGTTGTAGAGCCAGTATTGTCCATCCCATAAAAACATAGCGGCATCTCCCATTCCCTCTCCGACACTCGTCTCCAACGAAGCTGAGCCTCTTAATATTTGCGATCCGTTTCCGTTCACCTTAACGTTGGCCGAGTTGTTGCGACGCACTATAACAAAGCTACCTTCGGCTCCCCCCGGTACGGTGGCTGGCAGAGTTATCGTTATTTCTGATGTATTATAACACGACACATACATCACGCTATGATCTATGGTCGTAGAGGCGCTAATCCTTAGTGTTTTGTAGGCCAGACCTGAAACGTACCCATTCTCGATGCGTATTGCTTCGTTTTGTTGACCTCCTCTTACATCTATAAGAAGCCCGATGTTATATCCGAACATATTGTCATCCCTCCAACTCTCAAAGCGAGCCATGCAGGTCGCCCCAGTCGTTGCGGAGAACACGTTGGTTCCCATGAAAACGTTTACATCCACAATAGGGTTGGATGATTTTTCCGAGAACTTGATGAACGAATCATACAACGACATTCCGTTATTGGGATTAGGGTCATTCGGATCGGATATGCTTCCTATACGTCCACTCCCGATTTGGAATCCGCCTATCGAGCCACTTTCGGCTACTATTTCGCCTTTGATCTCGGCCTCACTGGATATTAGCTTCCCACCCTCCAGAATCTTTGTCGGCGCATCGTACCGCTCCGAGAACGGCTTCCCAGCCCAGAACCGAATCTTACCTTCGCTGGCCGCTACACCAGAGGGCACGGCGGCATTCTCGGCCGTCATGCCGACCAGAACACTCTCGACTTTGGTCTCCGATCCCACTCCTATGTACCCCTGAGCGATGAAGCTACCTTGGAAATATGCCTCCTCTGCCGCGGCCCGGATCACGTCTCCAACGAAGGATAGCTCGTTCTTGCCGTCGGCGAGAGACTCGTACTTGAGATACTTGGTGCGCTCCCGGTTGCCGACGTAGAGGTTGCCGAAGACCTCGGCCCACGTCTTGCCTTCGATCCGGCCGAGGTTGATGCTGTCCTTGGCTGTCAGGTTATATCCAGTAATATCGTCGAGCCACGTCATCAGGGCGCCTCCTTCTCGGGAGACGTCTATAACGATAGCCGACTGCCGTGAGGTATCAGTGGGATTTCCGAGTTGAACCACATTATCTCCCACATGCGGTTCATCGCTATTTGTGGCCGCGTCGGTCTTGGATAGGTCGATGTAATTGATGCCTATACCAACTACCTTTCGCCAGTAAAACACGTTCTCCAGCGTTGAGGCGTCGATGTCGCCGATCATCTGGGAGTATGCTTGGTCGCCGACAGCGAACTCATTCGTCTGCTTTCCATCGGTTTGCTCCAGATAGCATCGCCATGCCTCTCCGATGTCCTCAACCTCCGAAATAGTTCCGGAGGCACTGGTCAACACCTGCTTGCCGCCTATCGCTGTTATCTGATTGATAACGATTTCGTTCACGTTCATCTTGCGACGAACGAAGAGGTGATCTACCTCTAATACAGAGCTACCGTCCGGGTTCTTATACATTCCCCATCCAGAGCCGCCGAAGCCTCCTTGTCGGAAGTTATCGCTCATGGTCGTGTCGGCGAATGTAACCTCGGCCGTGAAGTGAGTCGGAGAGTACGAGCGGGCCGCGATTCCGTCCTTGCGCAGAAATAGAATTTCGAACGTTTTGGCGGCCTCAGCGACGATTTGGGAGGATGACATGATGTTGGAGCTAAGACGCCGAATTTCGCCTTGTATGGCCGACGTAGAGGTCTTGCTCGCTACCATCTCCTCTGATACCGTAATCGTCCACTCGGGAAGGAGTTTACCTTCCTTGTAGGCGATGGTCAGGTTATTGATATACAGCACCAGATCGGTCTCGCCGATAAGCTGGTTGTTGTGTAACCGTATTTTCGTTCCCGGCCGTAGTTTCTCTCGCTCTTCGAAACTTTCGCAGAATATCGCGCTCGGCTTGGCGGAGAAAGTCGGATTCTCGTCATCGACGCGATCCAGTTCTACTTCGAGATAATCCTGCAACTTGTCCTCAGCCCACAACACATACTGATGGGGCATTTCGATGTTGATAAGGAAGAAGTGGTCTCCCGGCTTCGCGTTCTGTTTTGTATTCGGAAGCATGAGGCCGGAGGCCCGAAGCTCGGCATCCGACTTGATAAGCGACAGCCGATACTTGGATTTCACCGTGATCGCGTTCCCCTCCTCGTCTACCGTCTCTATCTGTTTGGAGTCGTCTTCCCAGATGCACCAGTAGTCCCCAGTCTCCGGGTCCTTGGCTTCTGGGTTGCCAAGTATCGGGTCCTTGGCAATTACAAACTCGTAATCCTCTCCGGCCAGCAACCCGTCGGAGAACATGACCGTAGCCTCACGCTGGCCGATCTTGGGCCACCACACGTCTACGATAGAGCCAGTCTCGCCCCAAATGTCCTTGATCCAGATGTCAAATACCTGACGGTATGGGCCGATTCCCTCTGCCGGAGCTACACTAAACCTCCCGGTAGTAACAGCCATGTAATAGTGCTGATTGCTTCCGGGATTCTTGGTGCATTTAAACGCTACGGAAGTTCGAACGTGATATTTACCCATAGGCAACTGTACTTCGAACTTGCTCTTGCCTTCATTCTGCACCTCTCCTCTTGCGTCAGTATACTCCATGTCGGTCAGCGCATTCAGCGCTTTTGTGAATACAACCTGACCGGATTCAGAGAGGACATACACATTGAGTTCGGCATAGTCCAAGTGATCGCTGTCAAACCATTTGGTATATCGTTCGACGCCTCGGGGTATGGTGCTCGTCTCTTTTCCGTATATGCTGAATGTCAAAGTAGGAAGCGTTGCCTTGACTTCCATCTCTTCACTGGTTACAGACTGGGTGAATAGCTTGTCATACACTACTGGGCCCCGTCGCGTGTCCATTCCCGGAAAATCAACTTTTATTTCCGTAGATTTATAGGCGAATTCGCCTTCCTCTTCGGCTTCCGCGTAGTTATCATTCGTCACCTCCTCGACCGCGATCACCTCGTCAGCCCGGCCAAGTGTGCCAAGCCATACATTCTGGATCGAAGGGTAAATCTCCTCGTTGTCTTCGAGCACCCCGACCCGAACGCCCCACTTCTCCTGCATCGGAGAGTCGGCATAGTCGGACGGGTACATCTGCCGCCCGGCCTTCATGTCGGAGTAGCCGAGCATGTAGTACGGGTTGTTGCCTTCGGCCGGGTCCTTTCCGGCCGTCGCATCGTTCCAACCCCGAACGTAGTCTCGGTACGACTTCGGCATAAGGTTGGAGTAGTATGATAGCTCGGTGATCGCGTTCGCGTCGGGGTCTCCGACGAAGGCTCCGGCCGCACCCTTAAAGTAGCGGTAGGGTAGATTGCGGGTCGAGCCGCGACCGATTAGCCGGGTATAGATGTCCGTCTGGTCGTTCACGCGCTGGATCGAAACCAGCCCGGTGCCGTCCGCGTTCGCTTCGTCCATCGGCACGTCGCCGTAGTCGAAGATGTGCTCGATCTCGGGCGCCGGGAAGCCGATCTTAATGCTGATCTGGCCGTTGTCTTCTTCGATGCTCCATCGGACGCTGTATAGCTCGTATAGCTGGGTCAGAACGTCCCATATCGTCGTCTTGTCAACGCTTACGGTAGCCCGGAACGGATTTATCTCCATATCCGGGTTTAAAACAACCTTCCATCGAGCTCCGTAGTAGTAAGTAAGGTTATCGCTCAGCCGACCGACAAACTCCGTCAAATCGGCTAAAAATGCGAATTTCATTCCAATGGTCTGGAGCGTACCGTCGGTGAGCTTGATTATGTTCGAGAACGGATAGAACTTGAGGTCCTCCCGCTCCGAAACGAAGGTGAGCGTGTATTTGTAACGAAGCGACTTGAGGTCCTTGATACCCGGCGGCGCATAGCTTTTGAGGTGATATGTCTCGCCGTTGTATTGTACGGTCCAGTTCAGATTGAACCCCGGCTCCTCCTCGGTACCGAAGTAGACATCCATCGTGATGACCGACTCCCCCATGTCAACTTCGTTGACAGTGAAGTTGGTTATCTCGATCTCATTCGCCAAAAGATTAAAGGTGATGGCCTTGTTGTTGTAGAGCATCACCTTGTTATCGTAGACGAGCAGGGCGGGTACCAGCGACTTGATTACCATGCTATATGATTATTTTAGGGTTTCCTATCGCCGCCAGATCATACCCGCCGACCGAAGCATCCAGCGGCGGGAGGATGCCATTCGCTTCGGGAAGCTGGGGCGCCGAGTCGAGCCACTGGACAACGGAATCTTCTGCGGTAGGTATTAGATTCTGCGGCAGGTACTCGGCAACGCAGCCGACGGATTCGATGATTATGGACTGGAGTTTCACGACATCTCCGATCAGCACGTCGTATGAGTACATGAAACTAACTGGAGCGGTATCTAAGCCTTTATTTATATATACGATACCTTCAGCATTCAGTTTATCGGACGATAGTGTCAAATCGGAATAATCATTAAAGCTATGCGCAAAAAAACGAATGCGACTCCCTGTAAAAGGCACGGCAAAAGCGACGCGAACACGGAAAATGCCGGGCTTGTTTCCGGATGACATGTTTGGTTTCCAGATTCCCAAGGTCGTCGAACTTCCGGAAACCAACAAGGCACCATCTTCAGTACTTATAGTCGTTTCTGGATTGGTCGATGGGACCTCCCATCCGTCGGCATTTTCAGAAAAATCGCTTATGTAATCCGCCACTCTAAATTTATATGGAACGGGCAGCACATACCCCGCAGGATCGCCGTTATTGTGCAACAACGCAACGACAGCTTTCGGAATCTGGAAGTTGAACTCCCGGCATAGCGCAATATCACCCGTGAATAGGTTTGTCTGTTCTGGGTACGCTCCCAAGAAGTAGGTTTTCGAGTAGTTGGGGGCTACATCTTCCCTTAACCTTGTAGCAATCAGTTGTCCGTTAACATACAATGTACTGGCTCGCGTAGTAACATCGAACGATACAACCACATCGTATTCGGTGTTAGACCGAACGTCATACCCGAGCAACCACAGACCCCACATGGAGACGTACATGCGATCATTGCTAATCACCAATCCCAAAGGGTAGTTGGTCCTAATGTACTGAGTGGTGGTAATATCATCTCCCGTCGTAAATGCGACCTGAAAAGACCGATCCCCATTGTATTTGTCAATGTCTATGCTTCGCGCGTATAAGTACCCTCGCGTAGTGTTCACTCCCTTCGCCATGCGACGCAACATTTCCTCCTTTGGTTCGGGAAGGATAACGCCGTCGAAATAGTTATTTTTACCGTACTGAGCCATTGTCTTTATAATTAAAATTACACTTGTTGGGTTCGGCTACATAGAGCGTCAATTCGAAGATGAACGCGCCCTGCATGACCTGCACGATGGTCTCGGAGCCCGGCATCTTGGTCGGGTAGCCCACGATCTTCACGCCTTTGTAAAGGTTATAGATTGTGACCGGAAGAGCCTTCTTTACGTCGCCGTTATTGGTGGGCTCGAAAAAGGAGTTCCATAGCGAGCGGATAGCGCTGTTCATCGTTTCGAGTTCGCCGAAGTAGAGCAGTTTTACGGTGTACTCGAAAGCCTTGTCTACCGTGTATGGGTAAATCTTCACACCGTCTCGCTCCGGATAGTCCTCCTCTTCGTAGGAGCGTTTCTCGGGCGCAAGAATATCAGGGGATTCCATCAGGTGAAATCCCATCGTCTGCATATCTCGAACCTCTCCGTTAGCTACTTGGTAGCGGAGGCGGCAATCCCTTGTGGCTTCCATTTCTTGCGCTTGATTCGTATGTTGCCTTTGAATACCGGGACGCGGTGTCCCCACTGGTAAACGGTTACGGGCTTTACGGACTTGTTGTTGATGCGGACCGGAGAGTCGTCGAAGATGTCGAGGATCAGTATTGCGTTCGGTGCTACCTCGAATTTAAGGTTGCTCCCGTATGCAACATAGGCATGCACCACGGCCCACTCCTTAACCCGAACCGTCCCTTCGCAAAGCCAAAAAACATCGACTCCTTGAACGGCTTCGGTATCTACCGTCTGCTGGACGAAGATACCAGCCGCATTCAAGTCTTTCTTATCCCAGCACGCGCGAATCAACTCAACCGAAGGAAATCCGGAAAAAGTGCACTCCTGAATCATGGTCTTGAAGTGATCGAAGAGCGCAGGGGTATCTTCCGTGAGCATTTGTTTGAAATGATCCTCACATATCCCGGCCGCATGTGCCTCCCGCGTCAGTGCTTTGATGATGTCCATAATCGCTTCAAATATACACAAAAAAAAAGTGTAAACCAAATCACGGGTAGCTCGGGTGTAAAAAAACTACCGGGGTTAGAAGTGGAGCTCAACGAAAGCACAAGTGTTGTCACCTACACATCTACCGAATTAACGCCGTTATCGGCAGGGACCACATTAATGCTTTGTTTCGAATTAGCAGATGCCGATGCGCGGTTTAGTCCGTGCGGAAATGTGGTTGTATATTATGATTTACCTCCGGCAAACAATTTATGGGGGACGATTGCAGGATTCTTCGATAACGCAACCAGCTCTAATGGGTTCATAAACGCTCGCCGCCGGGGAGCAGGAATCATTGATTTCCAATGTTTGAGCGCATTAGTAGACGGGTATCCATCCCTACAAGTGTATCTAAAGCATATATTTGTGCTTGGATAGCAAAGCAAAGCCCCTCTAAATGAGGGGCTTTTACTATTAATTAGCCTTGAAGTATATCCCTTTGATTTGGATAATATCCGAAACGCCTGACAAGTTGTTCGATTGCACAACAACGTTCATGCCTTGAACGCCGTTGGCTCCGGTGATAACCGACGAACAGATAAGTTTGATACTGCCCGGAGTGCTGTTAGAGCCCAGATACATCGAGCAAATATCAAACAATATTCCTTGTCCGGTTCCATTAATAGCCGCGACAGTGAGAGGTACCGGGAACTTAATTGTAGCCGTTGCAGCAGGGCTGGACTGGATAGTCGCTTCGATAAGTATTTTCGCGGTGGTAGGTATCTCCTGTTTGAAATTAATAACCCCACTCGTTCCGGATGGTCTTACGGCGCTACTCCACGAACTTACAATACGTTTCCAGCCGGGGAAGATTTCACTTGAGCTACCCGTCGTTAGCTCCTGCCAATCGGTTCCACTTCCGTCGTTCTGCACGCGACCCATGAAGAACTTCATTTTTCCGCCGCCCGCCGGATCGTTCTGCATCATCATAGCCATCGACTCACTGCCGTTGACTTTGGCGAGGAATCCGAAGCCTTCCTGCTCAGCCGGAACCTGAGAGGAGTCCATCGTGGAACGGAATGCCACAACGTCGCCGACGTTCTCCGGAATGAGGTACTCCAGACCTTCGGTGATGTTCTCGCCGTGGAGAACGTTTCCGTCACTGGCCCCGCCCACTGGGGTCCAGATGACATTGGAACCAGCATTGTATCCCAGCCACGATTTCTTACCGTCGATAGTGTAAGCAAATATGTTGACCTGAGTAGCGGAGGTCTTCTGGATATAGCCGAAAAGAGGACTGGAACCGGGACCCGTCGTCGATCCGCCGTTCGAACTATAAAAGCCGAGCATCTCGCCGATCTTCATATTGCCAACACTCGCGTTGGCGGTCAGATTAGCGAAGGTGGTAAGGGTTAGTGTTCCGACGGGAGAAGGAAACCAATCAATACTCTGTCCGTTGAAATCAAGCTGAGCATGATACATTCTCCCCGCCTTATTACCGTAAGCGACGACGGTTGCCATCCCCGACGTATCGAAATCGGCATTGAGAATAACCTGACCGACATACGCGGGATCGGTTGCCCCCGAGGGTGCACTATACATCTCTCCCTCTGCGTAGAAGGAAACGGTGGCACCGGGGTATTGATCGATAGGCCAAATTTCGTTAATCACGGTGAAGTCAACCACATGAATAGGTTGGATGCTCCCTCCAGTCCACGGGAGTTTCGTACCCAGACCACCCCAGTCGCCAGAGGCAGTGGAGTTCAACTTCTTGATGACGTCTTCGTCGGTCAATGTCTGGAGCGTAGGCCATGCCATGCCGATGCTGGAGGAGGGAATGACCCGCAGAAAATCGTTGGTCAGGTGAAAAATCTGGAGGCCGTTAGTTCCGGCTGTCTCAGCGTTGGTTCCCTGAACGATATTGACGATGAAGGCCAGCTCCGGTTTTCCGGATGCACCCGTAGCAGGATTGCCGGACACGATACGCAGGCGGCCCACGTTTGCGGCGGCAGTCAGCATCTTGAGCATACCGAGGATTGTGGTCTTGTTATCGACGAATTTGAGTCTGGAGTTCGTGGGAAGATCGCCCATATTCGGGTTCTGCGCGGCGGCGGCGAAGGGAGTCTTTGTTCCGCCAGTTTTAACCGCGGCGATCCAGTTAGCATCCGTCACGGAATCCGGGCTTGCCTGCGTCCACTGCGAGCGGGTGTAGATAGCCGCTTCGTTCACGTTGATGACGAATCCGCTGGCCGAGGTTCCGTTCCAGCAAACCATTCCGGTCTGGTCGGCGCCGTCGCTAACGATCTTGACCTTACCAGAGCCCACCATCGCGTACAACGACTGAATGGCCGCCAACAACGTAGAGTTAGCGGTGATCGCAGGTTTTCCTACGGTAAGTGCGGTGAACCCCTTGAGGATTACATCCTTGGGATCAAGGTTGGCAACCGCGTCTTTCGCGGCCTGCGTTGCCTCTTCGATAAAGAGGCTGGCGGCGACACGATACGGCTCACCCGTATCTCCGGTGTCGCAAAGGACGTGCATCCCTTCGAGAGTCTCGGAGAGGGGAACGTTCAAAATGTTTTCTTCTCTTGCGGCCATATTGTTTAAACGTTTGTTTGCTCTGCGGGCATGAGCGGTTTGTACTCTGGGAGGATGTCTTGGATCAGCATAGCCTTGCGCTCCATTTCTCCCTTGATATTGGCGAGAATAGCAGGATCAGTCACGGGCTCAAAAAACTCCGTAAAAAGAGTCCCTATCCAGTCTCCGTCGGCATCAGTGAGGCGACGGAAGAAGAGACTTTTAACTCCCCGACGGTGCGCTTCGGCATATAACTTTTTATCCTTGATATTCTCGATGTCTGTGTATATCATCCAGTCCTCGGCACCGAGCCGTGAAACAAAGTTGCTCCACTCGGCCATGCGCTTGAACTGAAACTCACTCTTACATGACTGTATGCCGCTGTCGGGCTCTACGATCTCGAACGAACATGAGAAGTACTGTTTGTGGCTCAGCGGGTGCGGCTGTAAAATTCCGACCCGCTGTGCGCTCATTCGAAACATGCTCTTCCATAGATAACCGTAGATGCTGGAATACACGGTGCTCAACCGAGCCTTCATATATCCCTGCCTCTCGTCGGTTTCACGCCGAAGGCGTTCCAGTTCGATGTCATAGCGCTTCTCGGCGCGTTTCACTTTGGAGTTCACGATAGGAAGGATGATCCCCGAGAACCCGGCCAATGCCGTAAGGAAGACGGCGATCCCTTCCCAGTTAATCTCCATTGAATACTATTTTTGCCCCGTCATAAACGGGGAGTTTTCCGTTGTAAACAAGAACAATGCCGTTGTAACGATCCTGCGTCACCGTAAGCGATTCGTAGAAACCGTCCTCGTTGTAGAAGCGTACCTCTCCCGTCCTTTCTTGCTTGGTGAGGTTTTCAGACACGGAAATTCCAACGGACTGAGTACCGTCACCCCCACTGCTGGGGGTGACAGTAACCCAATCCGGCTTGGAATTTACGCTCCACGCTACACGACTTGTAAGCTGGATCGTTGCCATACGCTACGCGGCCTTCACGGTTCCGTCGGCGTTGAATGCCAGCGTGCTCGGGCTGAGCGACAGCGACGATTCAGCCGAATCCTGCGAAATAGCGATGGTCTTGGAAACGCCACCTTTCGTAGTGACCGTTACCGTTGCGGTACGAGCGGCAGCGCGGGGGTTGACATCGACGGTGATATTGATTTCGCCGTCGCCATCACCCGACATCTTGTCGGAGTGAACCCACGTTGCCTCAGCGGGGATCGAGACGGTCCACGAGTCGTTGGCGGTTACTGTTACTCTTGCCATTGTTCATACTGTTTTTGATTTGACCTTCTGCGGTAAAATGCAGGGCACTCGGACTTAGAGTTATCTCCTCCGGCTCAGGAGGAGTGGGCTCGACCTTCTTGACGGGCCAACTCCACATTCGCTGGAAGTAGAATGATCTATGTATTTGTGCCATAACAACTTACCTTATCGATACAAATTTAATAAAAATACCCCCCCCTCCAATGTTTCGGTATGGTAAAATTTATAAATAGTTGTATCTCAATACTTTTATTTGCAAATATACGAAAAATACCCCCCCCCCCC